>Ga0247822_10001909_pt1 | contig 13065 bp, 17 predicted proteins | sample 13C_Cellulose_Da_FD_192423 | JGI IMG/M metagenome (GOLD analysis project Ga0247822, IMG submission 192423) | Soil microbial communities from agricultural site in Penn Yan, New York, United States - 13C_Cellulose_Day30 | ecosystem: Environmental > Terrestrial > Soil > Agricultural land | place...
GGTCCAGGGCGCGTCCATCATCATGTCCGACAGCCGCCGGCCGGCGCGCACCAGGCCCGCGGCCATGCCGTCGCCGCCGGCCAGCACCAGGATCCGCTCGCCCGCCGCCCATGGCCCCTCGACGCCCTTCTCGCGCATGGCCGCGACCAGCTGGTCGTCGACCGTCTGGGCCGCCCGCCGCAAGGCGAGTTCGCGCAGCGCGGTCAGGTTCTCGACCTTGAAGAAGTTCTCCGAGGCCAGGCGGGCCGTCTCGGGCACATAGACCTTGCCCGCCGCCATCCGCTCGCGCAGCTCGTCGGGGGTGATGTCGATCAGCTCGATGTCGTCGGCCCGCGCCAGCGCGCTGTCGGGCACCGTCTCGCGCTGGCGGGCGCCGGTGATGCGCAGGACGACGTCGACCAGGCTTTCCAGGTGCTGGACATTCAGCGTGGTCCAGACGTCGATGCCCGCCGCCAGGATCTCCTCGACGTCCTGCCAGCGCTTGGGATGGCGCGAGCCGGGCGCGTTGGAGTGGGCGTACTCGTCGACCAGCAGCAGTTTCGGGCGTCGTTCGAGCGCCGCGTCGAGGTCGAACTCCAGATAGCTGCGGCCCCGGTTCTCGACCGGGCGGCGGGGCAGCACGTCGAGCCCGCGCAGCAGGCTCTCGGTCTCGCGGCGACCGTGGGTCTCGACCACGCCGACCAGCACATCCAGCCCTTCCGCCTTGCGACGGCGGGCGGCGCGCAGCATCTCGTAGGTCTTGCCCACCCCCGGCGCCATGCCCAGGAACACCTTGAGGCGCCCCCGGCGGGCCTTGTTGGCGGCCGCCAGAAGCGCCTCGGGGTCGGGGCGGCCCCTCTCGGGGTATGCGGAGGGGTCGCCCGCCAACGGCTAGCCGACCATCGGGAAGCGCGCGTCGAGCGCCCGGTTGACGTCCAGAACGTTGACCCGCGGCTGGCCGATGAAGCCCAGCAGCGGCGGCTTCACGGCCGCGTCGATCATGGCCAGCACCTCGCCGCGCGGCGCGTTGCGGGCGGTCGCGATGCGTCCAGCCTGCAGGCGGGCATAGGCCGGCGAGATGTCCGGATCCAGGCCCGAGCCGGACGTCGTGACCGCGTCGGCCGGAATGACCGCGCCGGGAAACTCCGCCCGCAGCGCGTCGGCGGCGGGGAACGGCTATGACGCTTCGGCCTCCAGCGGCTCGAATATGGGGCCGCTGAACGACAAGCTGATCGAGCGCGAGAAGGCCGACGCCGACGGGCGACCGTGCAGGTAGCCCGGCTTGGCGAAGACCTGGCCGATCAGCGCCGAGCCGACGACCTTGCCGTGGGCGTCGCGGACCAGCGAGCCGTTGGCCTGCGCCGGAAACGCGGCCTGGGCCACGCCGGTGATGGCCAGCGGATAGGCCAGGCCCAGGAGGATGGTGAAGAGGCCCATCGAAACGAGGGCCGGGCGAAGGTGCGAGATCATGACCTTCCAGCTCCTTTCCTAGAACCGCTTCGAGACGCCGACGTACAGTTGCGCGTCGGGGGTGTCGCGGTTCAATCCGAAATTGGCGCCGGCGTCCAGTTGCAGGGTCGGCGCGACGAGATAGGCGGCGGCGACGTCGGCCGAGACCTGGGTCACCGTGTCGGCGGGGTCGAAGTTGGTGCTGGTCCACAGCTCGCCGACCAGAGAGAGGCGATCGGTGACCGGGCGGGCCAGGTTGACGACATTGGTCACCGCCGCGTGGCGGCCGTCGCCGTCGGCGTCGAGCAGCAGGTCCACCTGAGGCCCGAAGGTCAGGGTGGCGCCCGAAAGCGCGATGCTGATCGGCACGGCCACGCCGCCCTCCACCTCGTCATTGCCCAGGCCCTTGGCCGCCGTCGGGATCTTCACATAGGGCAGCAGGGCAAGGCTCACCTTGTCGCCGGAATGGACGCGGGTCTTGTACCGGATCCACACGTCGCCGACGCCGTCGGTCTTGTCGTCGACGCCCGGGCCCTTCACGCGGGCCTGAAGCCAGGGCGTCCAGGTCACCTGCAGGTCGCTGGCGTCGGTCAGGCCGAACTTCAGGGTCGTGGCGGCGACAGCGGTCGTCTCGGCCTTGATCCCGCCGGCCTTCACCTGGGTCCAGTTCACCCCGTCGGCCTCGACCTGCCAGGCGCCCTTGGGAACCGAGCAGGTGCTGTTTGCCTTGGTCGGGCGGTCGGTGCAGATCGGGGCCTCGTCCGCCCAGGCGGCGGTCGCGGCGAGGGTCGAGGCGGTGATCACGAGAAACGCGAACTTGCGCATTGGAATTGTCGTCTTTCGAGGAGGAGAAAATCACTGGCCGCCGAGATTGGCCGCCAGGCAGACGATCCCGATCGCCACGAGGCCGAAGACCAGGTCCCTGATGATCGAGCCTGGGGCGATCGGGCGCTTCATCAGGCCAGCCCCAGGGCGGAGACCGCCATGTCGATGAGCTTGATGCCGACGAAGGGGGCGACGAGGCCGCCGACGCCGTAGATCAGGAGGTTGCGCGACAAGAGCTTGCCGGCGCCGATGGCGCGGTACTTCACGCCCTTCAGGGCCAGCGGGATCAGGGCCACGATCACCAGGGCGTTGAAGATCACCGCCGACAGGATCGCGCTTTGCGGGCTCGCCAGCTTCATGATGTTCAGCCCGCCCAGGGCCGGCAGGGCAACCACGAACATCGCCGGGATGATGGCGAAGTACTTGGCCACGTCGTTGGCGATCGAGAAGGTCGTCAGCGCGCCGCGGGTGATCAGCATCTGCTTGCCGACCTCGACGATCTCGATGACCTTGGTCGGGTCGCTGTCGAGGTCGACCATGTTGCCGGCCTCGCGGGCGGCCTGGGCGCCGGTCTGCATGGCCACGCCCACGTCGGCCTGGGCGAGCGCGGGGGCGTCGTTGGCGCCGTCGCCGCACATGGCCACCAGCCGCCCCTTGGCCTGCTCGGCCCGGATCAGCCGCAGCTTGTCCTCCGGCGTGGCCTCGGCGAGGAAGTCGTCGACGCCGGCTTCCGAGGCGATGGCCGCGGCGGTCACCGGGTTGTCGCCGGTGATCATCACCGTGCGCAGGCCCATGCGGCGGAGGTCCGCGAACCGGGCCTTCACGCCGGGCTTGACCACGTCCTTCAGGTGGATGACGCCGACCAGGGCGCCGTCCTCGCTGACCGCCAGCGGCGTGCCGCCCGAGCGGGCTATGCGGTCGACGGCGGCCATCACCTCGGCGGGGATGCGCTTGGGATCGATGGCCAGGCTGCGATAGACCGCGTCCACCGCGCCCTTGCGCCACGAGCGGCCGTCGACATCCAGGCCCGACTGGCGCGTCGTCGCGCTGAACGGGATGGCGGTCGCGCCGGCCGGCGCCTCCAGGGCCAGGCCCTGCTGGCGGCCCAGCTCGACGATCGAGCGGCCTTCCGGCGTCTCGTCGGCCAGCGAGGCCATGACGGCGGCGCGCAGGGCCGCGTCGGGACGCACGCCGGGGGCGGCGATCACCTCCGTGGCCATGCGGTTGCCGAAGGTGATGGTGCCGGTCTTGTCGAGCAGCAGGGTGTCGACGTCGCCGGCGGCTTCCACCGCGCGGCCCGACGTAGCCAGCACGTTGACCTTCAAGAGGCGGTCCATGCCGGCGATGCCGACGGCCGAGAGAAGCCCGCCGATGGTCGTCGGAATGAGCGTGATGAACAGCGCCCCCAGCACCAGCGGATCCAGAACCACGCCCGAGAACTTGCCCAGGCCCAGCAGGGTGACCACCGCGATCAGGAAGATCAGGGTCAGGCCGGCCAGCAGCACGGCCAGGGCGATCTCGTTGGGCGTCTTGCGACGGTCGGCGCCTTCGACCATGGCGATCATGCGGTCGAGGAAGGTCGAGCCCGGCGCGGCCGTGACCCGCACCTTGATCCAGTCGGAGACGACCGTGGTGCCGCCGGTCACCGCCGAGCGGTCGCCGCCGCTCTCGCGGATCACCGGCGCGCTTTCGCCGGTGATGGCGGCCTCGTTGACGCTGGCCATGCCCTCGACGATCTCGCCGTCGGTGGGGACCACGTCGCCGGCCTCGACCAGCACGAGCTCGCCGGGAACCAGCTTGTGGGCCGGGGTCGGGATGATCGTGCCGGCCTGCTCGTCGATGATCAGCTTGGCCTTGGTGGTGACGCGGGCGGCCCGCAGGCTGTCGGCGGCGGCCTTGCCGCGGCCCTCGGCCACGCTCTCGGCCAGGTTGGCGAACAGCACGGTGGCCCAGAGCCACAGCGAGACCTGCACGGCGAAGCCGGCCGACTGCTGGGCGGCGATGGCCGCGACGGCCGAGACCGTCGACAGCAGCGCCACGATCCAGGTCGCGAAGATCACCGGATTGCCGGTCAGCTTGCGCGGGTCGAGCTTGAGGAAGGCGTCCTTGGCCGCGCGGGCCAGGATCGGGGCGGAGAGGCCGCCGGCGAGGCTGGGGGCTTTGCGCCGCCCGCCCTCGCCCGCCTCGATGTCATAGGTTGTCATGGGAGGTTCGCTTTCGGTCAGCGTTGGGCGACGAAGGCGAGCGCCTGGAAGTGCTCGACGATCGGTCCCAGCGCCAGAGCGGGGAAGAACTGCAGGCCGCCGAGGATCAGGATCACCCCGATCAGCAGGCCGACGAAGAGGCCGCCGTGGGTCGGCATGGCGCCGGCCGTGGGGGCGAGCTTGGGCTTGGCCGCCAGGGCGCCGGCGATGGCCAGCACCGCGACGATGGGGGCAAAGCGCCCGAACATCATCGCCAGGCCCAGGGTGGTGTTCCACCAGGGGGCGTTGGCCGTCAGGCCGCCGAAGGCCGAGCCGTTGTTGGCCGTGGTCGAGACGTAGGCGTAGAGGATCTCCGACAGCCCGTGCGGGCCGGCGTGCATCAGTCCCTTCAGCGCCTCGGGCAGGATCGCGGCCAGGGCGGCGAAGCCCAGCATGAACAGCGGGATGACCAGCACGGCCAGCATCGAGAACTGGATCTCGCGGGCCTCGATCTTCTTGCCGAGATACTCGGGCGTGCGCCCCACCATCAGGCCCGCGACGAACACCGCCAAGAGGGCCATGACGACCATGATGGCGACGCCCGAACCGATGCCGCCGGGCAGGATCTCGCCCAGCTGCATCAGGAACATGGTGATGCCGCCGCCAAGGGGCATCAGGCTGGAGTGCATGCCGTTGACCGAGCCGTTGGAGGCGCCGGTGGTCATGGCCGCCCAGGCGGCGGTCGAGGGGGCGCCGAAGCGGACCTCCTTGCCTTCCATGTTCACCGAGGCGTCGACATGGGCCGCGACCTGGGCCGGCGGGGCCTGGGTTTCGGTGACGTAGATGCCCGCCGCGCCGGCGCTCAGCAGCACCGCGGCGGCGATGACCAGGGCGCGCACGTCCTTTTTCGCCAGCACGCTGCGACCGAAGGCGAAGAAGGCCGCCCAGCCCAGCACGTTGATCGACACCGCCGTGATCAGGTTGGTCAGCGGCGTGGGGTTCTCGAACGGGTGGGCCGAATTGACGTTGAAGATGCCGCCGCCGTTGATGCCCAGTTGCTTGACGGCCAGTTGGCTGGCGGTGGCGAACAGCGAGATCTTCTGCTCTCCGCCCTCGAGGGTGTGAGCCGTGACGCCGGCGGCCAGGGTCTGGGGCACGCCCAGGGCCGCGAGCACGAGCGCGACGACCACGCAAAGCGGCAGCAGCACCCACAGCGTCGTGCGGATCACGTCGCTCCAGAAGTTGCCGACGTCCTCGCCCCTGTTGGCGATGAAGCCGCGCGCCAGGGCCGCGGCGATCGCCGCGCCGGTGGCGGCCGAGACGAAGTTCTGCACCGTCAGCACCAGCATCTGGCTGAGCGTCGACATGGTGGTCTCGCCGCCATAGCTCTGCCAGTTGGTGTTGGTCACGAAGCTGACGGCGGTGTTGAACGCCAGGTGCGGCGACAGCCCCGAAAAGCCCTGCGGGTTCAGCGGCAGCACGCCCTGCAGGCGCAGAACGACATAGACCAGGAAGAAGCCGACGGCGTTGAAGGCCAAGAGCGCGCCGGCATAGCCGATCCAGCTCTGGCCCTTGCGCGGGTCGATGCCGCCGGCCGCATAGAAGAGCCGCTCGACCGGGGCCAGCACCGGGTCGAGCCAGGTGCGCTCGCCGTTCCAGACGCGCGACATGTATACGCCCAGCGGCCAGCCGATGCCGACCGCCAGGCCAAGCGTCAGGGCGATCTCCGCCCATCCTTGCCAGTTCATTTGAGGTTATCCGAGGATCGTCAGAACCGGTCCGGCCGCATCAGGGCCGTGACCATGTAGGCCGCGACGACGATCGCCCCGGCCCCCCAAAGCGCGTTCACGAACAGGGTCATGCGCGCCTCAATGCGACGGCGAACAGGCCGAAGAGCCCGAACAGCCCTCCGCCCAGCGCCAGGAATGCGATGTCAGCCATGTCGGCCTCCTTCCAGCTTGGCGCGGAAGGGACCACGAAGCCGCGTAAGGGCTCCATTCGGGAGATGTATGGGCGGCATAAGGGCCGCATAAAGATCGTCGGCCGACGGGAGATGCTGCAATGCAGCGAGAGACTAGACGCCCACCACCACCGTCAAGCTTCACCGCTAACTGAGCCGCCAGCCTTGTGAACAAGGCGCTTTCGTGACGACGCGGAGGCTTTGCGGGGATTATCGCCGCGCCGAAACTTTGTCCTTGTTTGCAGCGCAAAATCGCGAAACGGTGGAAGCCTTCACACCTCGAACGCGTTCTTGGGTCATGTCGCCGCTGTTTCCCACCTTGATCATCCTGGGCCTGCTGGCGCTGCTGGCCTGGCCCAGCATCGAACCCCGCCTGCGCCGCCGCCTGCGCGGCCGCGGCAAGCGCCGTGGGTATTTCCGGGACTGAACCCAAGATCCTCCCCCCTCTGGGGAGGCAGCCCGAAGGGCCGGAGGGGCGACGTTTTCAGCTTTCGAGGCGCTGGCCGGCCATCCCCCAGACCCTCTCCCTGAAGGGAGAGGGAGGGTGAGGGGTTACGCCGCTGGCCGGCGCGCCGGCGCGCCGTCTTCGGCTCCTGACCCAAGCCCGCCAACACACCCGCCTCCCTCGCCCTCGTGGCGAGGGCCCATGCCGGCCGCCGCTCAAACCTCGACCGTGCGCGAAAGGTCTGAGCAGGCTGAGCGATGGATCCTGGGCACAAGGCCCAGGAAGGCGCCCATGAGGAACCTCCCCCTGCGGGGGAGGCGGCCGAAGGCCGGAGGGGGGCCGTTTTCAGCTTTCGAAGCGGCGGAAAGTCATCACCAACTCCCCCCTCCGATCGCTCACGCGATCGCTTCCCCCACGGGGGGAGGTTCCTCTGCGCCCGCCCCTACGACTCCAGCTCGATGTCCCAATAGAGATAGTCGAGCCAGCTGGCGTGCAGGTGCCCGGGCGGGAACTTGCGGCCGCGGTCCTGAAGCTCGTGCATCGAGGGCCGGCGGGCGGTGTGGAAGGGGTGCATGCCCGCCTCGCGCGGGGTGCGCCCGCCCTTGGTCAGATTGCAGGGCGCGCAGGCGGTGACGATGTTTTCCCAGGTCGTGCGGCCGCCGCGCGAGCGGGGGATCACGTGGTCGAAAGTCAGCTCGTCGGGCGAGCCGCAGTACTGGCAGCTGAAGCTGTCGCGCAGGAACAGGTTGAAGCGGGTGAAGGCCGGCGGCCGCTCCTGCGGCACGTACTGCTTCAGCGACACCACGCTGGGCAGCTTCATCTCGAAGGATGGCGAATGCACCACATGGTCATAGGTCGAGACCACGTCGACGCGGTCCAGAAACACCGCCTTGATCACCTCCTGCCAGGGCCAGAGGGACAGCGGATAATAGCTCAGGGGCCGATAGTCGGCGTTGAGCACGAGCGCCGGCATGCCGGACGGGGGACGGGTCAGCACCTGCATGAGGGCCTCCCGCTCACGGGACCGACAAGGTCCCCATGGGGCTGGTACGCGGTCGGACTGAAGACGGGCCTCCTTCCTACGCAAATCAGGGAATCGCCATTCACTCCCGGACGCACAGAAAGGATGATCCCAATCGGCGACAGAACCAAGACGAAGCTTGCGAAAGTTCAGCCCGCGCCCTTCGGCCGTCACGCCCGGAGCGTGATCTCGCCGCGCCGCACGCCCCCGTAGCAGGCCCAGAGAAGATGCGCCGCCACGCCGCGATAGGGCTTCCAGGCCTCGGCCCGGATGTAGGCCGCCTTCTCGGTCGGACGAACGTCGTGCCCGTCGGCCCAGCGCATGGCCTCCTGCAGGGCGACGTCGCCGCCGGGGAAGACGTCGATGCGCCCCTCGCAGAACATCAGGAAGGTCTCGGCCGTCCATCGCCCGATCCCCTTGATGGCCACGAGGGCGGCGACGGCCTGCGCGTCGGGCATGGCCTTCAGGGCGTCGAAGTCGCAGGCGCCCGACAGGTGCGCGCCGGCGATCTCGCGCAGGTAGCGCACCTTGGGCCGCGACAAGCCAAGGCCCTGCAGGGCCGGATCGTCCAGCGCCATGACGGCGTGCGGCGTCAGGTCAGGAAGGCCCGCCTGCACCCGCGCCCAGATCGCCGCGGCGGCGGCCACCGAGATCTGCTGCTCGACGATCATGCGAGCCAGGCCCGGAAAGCCGCCGGGCCGCAGACGCCATTCGAAGACCGGCGTCACCGCCGCGAGACGGGCGAACATCGGGTCGGCGGCGGCCAGGTGGGCGCGGGCCGCGGCGATCAGGTCTGGGGTCGGAGCAGAGGCGGAGATCACGCCGGCGAGGAAGCCCTCGCCGGACGGGGCTGGCAATCCGAAACTTGCGGTCGGAGCGGATCGGCCGCCGGATCAGCCGATGGCGACGATCTCGACCTCGCCGCCGGCCACCATCGCCGTATCCCCCACGCCCTTGCCCATCAGGGCGCGGGCCAGGGGCGAGACATAGGACACCGAGCCCTTGGCCGGGTCGGCCTCGTCCTCGCCGACGATGCGGAAAGTCTGGGTGCGGCCGTCCTCGCGGTCGAAGGTCACCGTGTCGCCGAACTGCACGCTGGTGCGGCCCTCGTCGCGCTCGACCGGCTGGGCCGTGGACCGGCGGGCCGACCAGTAGCGCAGGTCGCGGGTGGCGCGGGCCATGGCGGTGCGGTCCTCGGCCACGCCGCCGGCGGCCTGTGCGGCCGCATAGGCGGCGCGGGCCGCGGCGAACTCGTCCTCGATCATCGCCAGGCCCTGCGGCGTGACGAGATTGGGATGCTGCGAGATCGGACGGTCGGGAAGGTCGGCGGCGAACGCTTCGGCGTCGCCTTCCTTGGTGAAGGCCACGCTCATCGGGGCGCTCGCGAAGACTGGAACGAAAGGATCATCGGACGGAAACCCGGCATGTCGCGGGTCGTTCCGCCACCCCGGCTATGGCCGAGCCGGGCGCCGAGATCAAGATTTGCGGGATCAGGATGGGGCGGCGCACCCCGGCGGCCGTCCCCGATCAAGTCGGGACGGCCGCATCGGACATCTTCGTCCTTACAGCGCGATGGCCAGCACGGCGCCGGCGACGCCGATGGCGGCCACCAGGAAGTAACCGATGGCGACGCGGTCGAAGAGGCCTTCGAAGGCTTCGAAGCTACGGTTGGTCATGACACACATCCTTGAAGTTAGGTGCGCGCCGACCCCCTCGGCCGGCGTGGTTAGATGGCGGTCTCTTGATGGCCGATCCATCTGAACAACGCTTAGATAACATGGATCTTAGCAACGTCAAGATATCTTGACGCTGTTTGGATGGATTTTCGCTACGTAAGGGATAGAGTGACCCGCGATGACTCTCGCCCAGCCCGAAGCCCGCCCCTATCACCATGGCGATCTGAGCCGCGCCCTCGTCGAGGCCGCCCGCAGGATCCTGGAAACCGAAGGCCCGGCCGCCTTGTCGCTGCGGGCCGTGGCCCGCGAGGCCGGCGTCAGCCCGGCCGCGCCCTACCACCACTTCAAGGACAAGGGCCAGTTGCTCGACGCGGTGGCCCACGAGGGCTGGGTGGCGCTCGACGCGGCGCTGATGAAGGCCCGCCAGGACAGCGACGACGACCGCCGCCGCATGACCAACCTCGGCGTGGCCTACGTGACCTTCGCCCGCGACAACCCCGCCCTCTACCGCGTGATGTACGACTGCTCGCGCGACAAGGACGCCCTTCCCGACCAGATGAAGGAAGAAGGCGCCTACTGCCAGGTGCGCAACACCATCGCCCACGCCGCCGGCGACGGCGTCTCCGAGATCGACCTGGAGCTGGCCACGATCGCCGCCTGGTGCGCCGGTCACGGCCTGGCCGAAATGAGCGGCTTCAAGCAGTTCGAGAGCCTCAAGACCCTGCTCGGCGGCGAGGAGGCCTTCCTCAAGGCCGTGTTCGACCACCTGGGCATGTTCGCCAAGTTCGACAGGGGATGAGCTTCGCCCCCGTGAAACGGGGGCGCTGTCGCGGATGACCTTCGCCACCCGGTTCGCCCCCTCCCCCACCGGCTACCTGCATCGCGGCCATGCCTTCTCGGCGCTGACGGCCTTCGACGCCGCGCGGCAAGCCGACGGCCGCTTCGTGTTGCGCATCGAGGATATCGACGCTACCCGCAGCCGCCCCGAGTACGAGGCCGCGATCCTCGAAGACCTGGCCTGGCTGGGCCTTGCGTGGGAGGAGCCCGTCCGCCGCCAGTCCGAACACCTGGCCGACTATCACGCCGCCATCGAGACCTTGCGCGGGCGCGGCCTCGTCTATCGCTGCTTCAAGACCCGCAAGGAGCTCGACATCGGCCGCGCCCCGCACGAGCCGGCCGTCGCCTATCGCGGCGAGCCGCTGTCGCCCGACGAGGAAGCCGAGCGCCTCTCGCGCGGCGAGGCCTTCGCCTGGCGGCTGTCGCTCGATGCGGCCGAGGGGGCGCTGGGCGGCTTCGGCGATCTCGCCTTCGTCGAGGAAGGCGCCGGCCCCGGCGGCGAGACCGGCCTGATCGCCGCGCGCCCCGAAACGGCCGGCGACATCGTCCTGGCCCGCAAGGACGTCGGCGTCGCCTATCATCTGGCCGTGGTGCTGGACGACGCCCTGCAGGGGATCACCCACGTGATCCGGGGCGTGGACCTGTTCGAGGCCGCCCACATCCAGCGCCTGCTTCAAGCCTTGCTTGGCCTGCCGACGCCGACCTATCGCCACCACGGCCTGCTGGTCGGCCCGGACGGCAAGCGCTACGCCAAGCGCGACAAGGCCCAGACCCTGCGCGAGCTGCGCGCCGCCGGCATGACCCCGGACGTCCTGCGCGCCGAGATGGGCCTCTAGCCCGGACCGCCGGCTTGCTCGACCAGCTGGCCCATGGCCCGCAGATAGCCGGCGAAAGCCGCCCGTCCCGTCTCGGTCAGCCGCACGCGGGTCAGCGGCTTGCGCCCCACGAAGCTCTTGTCGATCGACACGTAGCCGGCCTCCTCCAGCTTGCGCAGGTGGATCGAGAGGTTGCCCTGCGTGACCTCGAGCAGGGTCTTCAGCTCGGTGAACTCGGCGACCTCGGCGCTGGCCAGGTAGGCGACGACGCCCAGCCGCACGCGGCCGTGGATGACGTCGTCGAGCCCGCTTATGTCGAACCTTGCCGTCACGATCGTCTCAGGCGCCCAGGTCCACGGTCCGGCCCATGGCCTGGCGCATCATGAAGAAGCCCGGCGCGGCCATGAAGGCGAAGAGGCCGAAGGTCGCGACCAGCAGATAGAGGCCCGCGCGATCGACCAGCAGCCCCATGGCGACGCCCACGGCCAGCCAGCCCAGCGAGACCACCAGCATCCAGGCGCGCTTGCGCAGGGCGAAGACCGCGTACCAGACCGCGCCTTGCAGCACGAACACCACGGCCGGATGGTACAGCCAGTAGCGGAAGTCGTGGTTCTTCACGGCCGCCACCGCGAAGACGATGATCAGCGCCAGGTTGGCCAGGCCCGCGCCGGCGAAGGCGGCGTTGATGGCCCTGTGGGTCACCCCGCCCTTGGGCTTGCGGCGCTCGACCACGATGACGATCGTCATGAGGATCAGGAAGATCACCGTCGGCAGCCAGGCCAGGATCAGGTTGCCCAGCCCGCCCAGGCTCACCAGGCCGTTCTCCTGGGCGACATAGACCAGGCACTGGACGCCGTAGAGCAGGCCCGCCGAGCCGTAGAGCGCGCCGCCGGCGACGCCCAGGCCGGCCCGCTCGGTCCCGCCCTCGGCCAGGCCGCGCAGGAAGGCCAGGTCGTCCTGCACCGTCTTCAGCTTGTCGTTCATGGGCGCGGCTCCGTCGGCGACATCATGCAGGGTCACAGGATTCGCCCCAACAGCGGCATGCGGCGCAGGGCCATGGTCGACAGCCAGCTCAGCGCCGTCGCGCCGACGAACACCGCCGTAGCCTTGGCCAGCCCGCTCCAGTCCTGCGGCAGCAGCGACCAGGCCAGCCACGAGGTGAACACGTAGTGCAGCAGGTACATGCCGTAGGCGTTGGCCTGCAGGCTGGCGCCTACCGGGCCCGTCCGGCGCGCGAAGCGCAGGAACGTGGCCAGGGCGGCGAAGGACAGCGTGGCGCAGGCAAGCGTGAACATCACGCCGCCGAAGACGTCGAGGAACGGCCGGGGCGGCGGGTTGGGCGAGAAGGCCAGGATCAGGGTCGCCACGCCGCCGACGATCGGCAGGATCGGCGCCAACTGCCAGGCCCACCAGCGCCGGGCCAGCTTGCCGTCCGGGTCGGTCAGGCCCGAGCCGACGCCGGCCGCGCCGACGGCGATCCCGGCCAGGAAATAGACGAGGTAGTGGCCGATGCGGGCGGTCTGCACCGTGAACGGGCCGATCATGGTCCAGTGACCGAACGGCGTGGTCATCGACAGCGGCAGGTAGGCCAGGGTGCTGACCAGCACCAGGCCCAAGAAGAACCGCGCAGGCTTGCGCTCGGCGCCCTCGCCCAGCCGCGCCAGGCGGTCGAGAAGGCCGGGCGCGACGGCGTAGGCCCCCGCCGAGATCGCCCCGAAGGCCAGCAGCACCCACAGGAACCAGGCCGGGCCGGCGGGCCAGAACGGCAGCCGGGTCCAGGCCTCGGCGAAAGCCGCCAGAGACGGCGCGCCGCCCGACTGCAACCAGGCCGGATAATAGGCCAGCGGCGCCAGCAGGGCCGCTGGCCTATTATCC
>Ga0247822_10001910_pt1 | contig 13052 bp, 7 predicted proteins | sample 13C_Cellulose_Da_FD_192423 | JGI IMG/M metagenome (GOLD analysis project Ga0247822, IMG submission 192423) | Soil microbial communities from agricultural site in Penn Yan, New York, United States - 13C_Cellulose_Day30 | ecosystem: Environmental > Terrestrial > Soil > Agricultural land | place...
TTGCTCGAATTGCTGCTGCATCTTTTCGACCACGAAACCGCCCGTGTACCGAGGGAAAAGTCTAATCAGATCGCGGAAAGTGTGCGTCTGCAGTTGAAAGCGGCGGTGGAATCTGGCCGCCCGGTGGAATCCATACAAACGCTCTTGGAGCGGTCTAACTACAGCTATGCGCATCTCTGTCGGCTCTTCCGAGCGGCGTACGGCATCACTCCTGTGCGCTATATCAACAACCTAAGGATGGATCAGGCGAAACTGCTGCTCCGCGATACGACGATGACGGTGTCCGAGATTGCCTATCAAGTGGGGTTGAGTGATGCGGGGTATTTTTCGCGTCTGTTTAGAAAACTTACGGGGCATTCGCCGGGACGTTACCGGGCGGGGTAAAAGGGGAGATTTGAAGGAGTAGTTACTAGGGAGATAGCTTTTTAAGTTGGGAGTTCTTAGTGGGGATCGTGCGGAGGTCGAAGAAGCCTGTTACCGATGATTTTGGCGCTGGTGCTTGGGGAGTAAAACGGAAAAGACCCGCGCCTTTGAGGACGCGGGTCTTTTGGGGTTGTTAGATTTTGGAAGGGGGCTTAGGCGGTTTTGCGGCGGCGGAAGAGGTGGAGGGCGAAGAAGGCGGCGGCTCCGGCGGCGAGGGCCACGCTGGAGGGTTCGGGGACGGCGGAAAGGTTGCCGGGGGAGCCGATTTCGGCACCGTTGAACGAGGTGAAGGCACCGTTGACACCCACAGTGCTCGCCTGAGAGATGGTGACACCGTTAAGGCCAGCGGAGTTGTCAAAGGTCGCGCCGGAGGGAGCTGTGCCGAAGTTTACCCGGGCGATCTGAGTGCCGGACGCGTTGTAAATGACCACGCTGTCGCTGCTGGTGGAAAGGCCGATGCCGCTGCCGGAGTATTTGCCGAGTTGAAGGCCGTTTGGAGAGGTGGTGCCAAACCAAGCCGTTCTGAAGGCTTGGAGATCGGCGTCGTCGGAGGTCTCGAGGAAGATGACGGATTCGCCGGCGGCGATACTGGTGATGCCAGTGAGAGTGACGGCGGAAGCGAAGGCGGCGGAACTGTCATCAACTCTCCAGTTGGTGACATCTACAGCAGAGGTGCCAGTGTTGGTAAGTTCAAACCAGTCGGCTCCGTAGGTGAGAGTGCCGCTGCCGCTAGGATTCACTTCAGTGATGAGAATGGCGGACTTGGCTGAGGTAAGCGCGATAAGCGAGAGCGCGATAGCAAGGGTGGAAATAGCTTTCATTGTTTTTTTGGAATGGATCGTTGAAGATGTGGTAAGGCGTTCTGGGAGGAAACGGGATGCTCTTAGATTAAGCGTGAGGGTTAGGCCGACTTCCGGCGGCGCCAGGCGGCCAGACAGAGTAGGCCGACAGCACCGGCGGCGAGGGCGACGGTGGAGGGCTCGGGGACGGGGCTGAGGGAGTTCACGGAGAACACGACGACGGAGCCGTTGCCCCCGGTACCTTCATAACCCGCGATCAGCAGGGCTTCGCCCGTGGGGCTGTCGGCGGCGGAGATGAACTGGAGCGACTCGGGAGCGAGGGAGGTGACGCCGTTGGTGCCGTCGGTGGAAGTGTTGTAGTAACCAGCGATGATGACATTGTTCAGGTCAGTGATGTCGAACTGGAAGATGCCGTTTTCACGTTCGGCGCCGAGGAAGATGAACTGGCGACCGTCGATCTCTCCGTAGGCGAGGGCTTCGGGTTCGGGGCCCTTGTCATCGGAACGTTGGTCCCACAAGGCGGGATTACCATCGTTTTGGTTGAATGTGGCGGGGTGGTTCTGAGCGACGTATTCCTCGATCATGGACATGCTGTCGAAGACGAGCTCGCCAGTTTCGCCGTCGATGATGGAGAAGCTGCGGGTGCCGAGAGCGGTGGGCACGTCGATCTTACCGTCGCCGTTGGTGTCGCCGACGTTGAGGAGGATCTTGAGGCGGCCGAGATTGCCATTGGCGGCGGAGTCACCACCGTAGCGGGCGTCGAGTTCTGCCTTGGTGGTGGCGGAGATGAGCCCGGCGCTGACTGCATCGCGGTAGGTTATGATGTCGCCATCGTCGGTGCGGGCGTCGCCTTCGTTCGCTGTGGCGATAAGGGTGCGGCCGCCCTTCTCGAACTTCACGATGGTGTCAGGCATGGGCATGCCAGTGACGAGGTCGTTGATTGCGATGCGTGGGCCATTACCTGCGCCGTCGCGGTCAGAGGCGTCGATGAGCTTTGTGATGGTGCCCATGTCGTGGATGGCGGTGACTTTGTTAGCGTTCGCCCCGGTCAGGTCGATAACTGCGATGGAGTTGTTTTCCTGGAGAGAGACGAAGGCTTTGTCGTTCGTGGAGGCGATGTACTCGGGTTCGATGTACTTATAGGCATCGAGAGGGTTGACGCCGGTGACGTTGAGGCGGACGCCATTGAGGCTTACGCCGGAAGCGAGGCCGGAGTTAAAGTTAACATTAGTGACGTGGGAGGAGTTCAGCGCGGAAGCTCCGGCGGCTCCGGCGGTGATGCTGGAGATGTTGATGATACTGACTGATCCCGCGGCGGCGTTGGCGGCGGTTTCGCCGGCTTTGTATTCGCCTTCGTTAGCGACGAGGATCTTGCTGCCGTCGGGGGTGAAGCTGACGGAGTCGGGGTGGTAGCCGACGTCGAAGGTATTGAGCAAAGCGCCGGTGGAGAGCTGGAAGAGGGCGATCTTGCCGAACGTGGTGGAGTTCGCGGTCGGGATGAGCGAGGCGATGCCGAAGTCGCGGCCGAGCGGGTCGGCGGCGACGCTGCTGAGGGAGAGGGTGTTCGATCCGCCGAGGACGCTGGAGAAGTCGATGTTCGCGCCGTCGATGAGATGGCCATCGTTGCCGAGCGTGTAGGTTTTCACCTGATGCGAGAGCCCGGCGGAGTTCGTCGTGAGGATGGTGTTGGTGTTCTTATAGAAAGAAACGATCTCACCGCCATTGGGGAGCTGCATGGCATCGAGGTAGGTGATCTCGGCGAACGCGCCGGGAGCGAGGAGGGCAGCCACGCCGGAGGCGGCGGCTAGACGGTGGGAAAATTTCATGGCGCGTGGTAAATCCGAAAAGCGCGGCAGGCCTTCAATGGTTGAGATTTCACATTTTCGTCACAAAAATTTCCAACACGGCGGAAAGGTGGAAACTTTCGCGGGGAGGTGAGGTTTCATCATAAGCTCATGAAGAAAACTTTGTTCTGCCTCCTGCCGGTGTCGGTCCTGCTCTTTGCCTGTGAGAAGCCTAAGCCCGCGGCGAGCGTGACGACCCCGGAACCACCTGCACCGACGATCACGGACTCGGCGGCACCGACCACGGACGTGGTGGCGACACCCGCGGCAAGGCCTGACTCCGGCAATCGACCAGCCGGCGGTCCGCCGGAGGGTGGGGGAAATCGTGGGCAGCGGATGGAGCAAATGTTAGCATCGCTGAATCTCACCGCCGATCAGGCGCAAAAGGTCCAGGATGCCATGGCTGCACAACGCCCGGCGATGGAGGCTCTGCGGAATGATACGACCCTGTCTCGCGAGCAGCGCCGTGAGAAAATGCAGGCGCTCCGCCAAACACTCGACGCCCAGCTTTCCACGGTGCTGACGCCTGAGCAAAAAGCTAAGTGGGACGCGGAACGGGCGCAGCGGCGGGAGCGCAATGGGCGAGGGGGTAATAATACCCCCGGTGGAGCAGCGAGCACGAATTCCACGCCTTAATTGACAAGTTCGCAACCAAACGCGGTGCGCGACATTGACATCGGGGCTGCCTGCGAATACGAACCGGGCAATGAACCGTGCGAATATCGTGGCCGTCGCCATCGTTGGCGTAGTCGGCCTTGCGGCTTGCGAGAAGAAAACCCCCGTACAACCTCCCTTGCCTGTCACCGTCACCCCGGTGGTACAGCAGGACGTGGTGGTGGAGAGGACATGGGTGGGCCTTCTCAATGGTTACCAAAATGCTGATATCCGCGCGCAGGTAACGGGGTACTTACTGACGCAGAACTATAAGGAAGGCTCCGTCGTGAAGAAGGGTGCGACCCTTTTCACGATCGACCCGCGGCCATTCCAGGCGGCACTGGCCCAGGCGCAGGCGGACTATGCGAAGTCGGTCGCGCAGGCTCAGTTGGCTCAGATCACCCTCGGCCGACAGGAGCAACTCTACAAAACCAAGGTCATCAGCCAGCAGGAGTATGACACGGCCTACCAAAACGCACAGGCGGACATTGCGGGTTCCGCAGCGGCCCAGGCGGCAGTGCAGACGGCCCAGATCAATCTGAACTACTGCACGGTGACGGCGCCGTTCGACGGTATCGCTGGTCTGGCTCAGGCCCAGATCGGCGACCTCGTGGGACCTGGCGGCACGTCTTCCGTGCTGACCCAGATGTCGCAGGTGAATCCGATCAAGGTGAACTTCTCCATCACGGAGCAGGAGTACCTGAGGGCGTCGGCCCTTCTTCAGCGTCTGCAGTCCCTGAAAGCAGACGAGCTTCAGTCGCGCATCACACTGCATCTGGCCGATGGCAGCCTTTATCCGCAGAAAGGGCGGTTTGATTTCGTCAACCGTCAGGTCAATGCCGCGACCGGTACGATCCAGATCACCGCACTATTCGACAATACCGACGACACGCTTCGTCCGGGTCTCTTTGCCAAGGTGACGGCTCCGGTGGAGGAGTTAAAGGGAGCTCTGCTGGTGCCGCAAGCGGCCACAGTCGAACTCCAAGGTAACTATATGGTGCAGGTGCTCCAGCCCGATAATACGGTCAAGCCCAGCCCGGTGCTCCTCGGACCGACGCAAGGTGACATGCAGGTCATCCTAAAGGGCGTCGCTCTCGGTGAGAAAGTCGTGGTCGGCGGGGTGGAAAAAGCCCGTCCTGGCATGAAAGTCGTGCCTCAGCCTTACGTAGCCCCAACGCCCAAGGCGCTGAATGCTCCCGCTGGAAAGTCCGGCCTCAAGACAGCGCCGCCAAGTCCGGAGACCTCTCCGACACCAGCGTCGAGCGCGAGTGCAACGCCTGAGCCCACTCCGGCACCTGCGACTGCTCCTGCCTCCGCACCTGTGCCAGCGGCTTCCTCTCAGACGCCTGCCGCGCCCGCCCCGGCGACCTCTCCTGCCAGCCAACCAGCCGCCCAATAACTGCGCATGTCGAATTTCTTCATCCGGCGGCCCATCGTGGCGATGGTCATCGCCATTATCACGGTCATCGTCGGTCTCGTCTCGATGGCGGGCCTGCCAGTCGCGCAGTATCCGAACATCGTCCCGCCGCAGATCCAGGTGCAGACCACGTATGTAGGCGCCGATGCGCTGACAGTGGAAGCTTCCGTAGCCACTCCGATCGAGCAGGCCATGAGCGGCGTGGAAGGCATGGAGTACATGTACTCCATCAATGCCAACAACGGCATGATGACGCTGAACACGATCTTCGGCGTGAACACGGTGCCGACGACGGACCAGATCCTGGCGCAGATGCGTCAGACGCAGGCCTCGCCGCAGTTGCCCTCCGACGTGCGCAACTTCGGCATCACGGTCGAGCAGGCACTGTCGTCGCCGCTGGGCGTTTTCGTTCTATACTCGCCGAATGGCACGTACGATCCGACCTTCCTGGCGAACTACGCCTACATCAATATCAACGATCCGTTGACCCGTATCAACGGCGTCGGCAGTGTCAGTATCTTCGGTGCGGGGCAGTACGCCATGCGCATCTGGGTGCAGCCCGACCGCCTGGCGACCCTCAACATCACGGTGCCAGAAGTGCTGCGTGCCGTGGAGGCTCAGAACAACGTGAACCCTGCCGGTCAGATCGGAGCGGAGCCCGTGCCGCCCGGCCAGGTCTTTACCTTTACCGTCAATACCACCGGGCGTCTGGTCACGCCGGAAGAGTTTGAAAACATCGTCATCCGGGCGAATTCCGATGGATCGCTCGTACGGGTGCGTGACGTGGCCCGGGTTGATCTGGGTTCCCAGGTTTATAACCTTAAGGGCCGCTTCAATGGCCAAAACGCCGCCATCATCGCAGTCTATCAGCTTCCCGGCTCGAACGCGGTGGATACGATGAAGAACGTGCGGGCCTTGATGGCCAAGGCGTCTGAGAGTTTCCCCGGTGACCTGAAGTACGAACTTTCGCTCGATACTACGCTGGCGGTGACGGAAGGCGTGAAGGAAATCGTGAAGACGCTGTTCGAAGCGATGGTGCTCGTGATCATCGTGGTCTTCATCTTCCTGCAAGGCTGGAGAGCGACGCTGATCCCGCTGATCGCGGTGCCCGTGTCCCTCATCGGTACGTTTGCGATTTTCCCCATGCTGGGCTTTTCCATCAACACGCTGTCGCTGTTCGGCCTGGTGCTGGCGATCGGTCTGGTGGTGGATGACGCCATCGTGGTGGTGGAGGCAATCGAGAGTCACATCGAAGAGGGCCTGAGTCCGAAGGATGCGGCGATCAAGGCGATGTCGCAGGTTTCCGGGCCGGTCGTGGCGATCGCGCTGATCCTGGCGGCGGTCTTCATTCCCACGGTCTTCATTCCGGGCATCACTGGACAGATGTACCAGCAGTTCGCCGTGACCATGGCGGTCTCGGTGCTGATCTCGGCCTTCAACGCGCTGACGCTGAGCCCGGCCTTGGGTGCACTGCTCCTCCGCCCTCGCAAGGAAGCCAAAGGGCCGCTGGGGTGGTTCTTCAAGAAATTCAACTCCTTCTTCGGCAAGGCGACTGACCGCTATGTCAGCGTCAGTGCGGGTCTCATTCGTAAAGTCGGTATCGCACTCGCCCTGATCCTGCTGATCGGTCTGGCGGGTGGTGGCATCGGGTCGAAGATGCCTTCCGGCTTCATCCCGGAGGAAGACCAAGGGTATCTCTTCGGCGTTGTTCAGCTTCCTCGTGCGTCCTCCCTGCAGCAGACCGGAATGGTCTCGGAAGAGATCGAGGACATCCTGCTGAAGACGCCCGGCGTCGCCCACGTCACCTCCATCGTCGGGTTTAACCTGCTGAGCACGGTGCAGAGCACGTACACCGGATTCTTCTTCATCACGTTGCAGCCGTGGGGCGAACGTACGTCTCCGGAACTCCAAGTGGGTGCCATCCAGGCGAATATCAATCGCCAACTGGCCGCGTTGCCCAAGCCAACGGCAGCCTTCGCCTTCCCTCCGCCGGCCATTCCCGGTATCGGTACGGCTGGTGGCGTGACCTTCATGCTGGAAGACCGCACGGGCGGACCGGTGGAGTTGATCTCGAAGAATACCCAGATATTCATGGAGGCGGCCAAGAAGCGGCCGGAGCTAACCGGGCTCTTCACGACCGCGTTGTGGGACGTGCCTCAGATCTACCTGAAGGTGGATCAGGCGCAGGCGATGATCCAGGGGGTCGACCTGAGCGATGCGTACCAAACGCTCCAGACCTTCCTCGGTGGTTACTTCGTCAACTACTTCAACCGCTTCGGCCTCCAGTGGCAGGTCTATGTGCAGGCGGAAGGCGAGTATCGAACGGATATCAGCAACCTGGGGCTCTTCTATGTGACGAACAAGGATGGCAATCCCGTGCCTGTCTCGTCCTTCATCCGGGTCGAGAAGTCCTATGGTCCAGAGTTCACCATGCGTTACAACATGTTCCGCTGCTCGCAGATCAATGCGAACATCGCGCCCGGTTTCAGTACCGGGCAGGCGATGAAGGCGCTGGAAGAGGTCTTCGCGCAAACGATGCCCCCGGGCATGGGCTACGATTACTTCGGCATGTCCTATCAGGAGCAACAAGCGGCGCAAGGCGTGCCGCCGGTGGCCATCTTCGGCCTGTCGCTGCTCTTTGTGTTCCTGATCCTGGCCGCTCAGTATGAGAGCTGGTCGCTACCGTTCAGCGTGCTGCTGACAACCCCGATCGCGGTGTTCGGCGCGTTCGCGGCCCTCTTGGCGCGTGACATGCAGAACAACCTCTATGCGCAGATCGGTCTCGTCATGTTGATCGGTCTGGCGGCGAAGAACGCGATCCTGATCGTGGAGTTCGCCAAGGACGAGTACGAGAAGGGCAAGCCACTCATGGACGCGGCACTGGCCGGAGCCAAGCTCCGCCTGCGACCCATCCTGATGACGGCCTTTGCCTTCATCCTGGGTACCATACCTCTGGCGATCGCGACGGGGTCCGGAGCGGTCTCGCGCCGAATTCTCGGTACGACGGTTATCGGTGGTATGTTGGCGGCGACGTTGATCTCGATCTTCCTGATTCCGGCCTGCTTCTACTTTGTTGAGAAATACTTCGTCGGCAAAAAGAAGCCCGAGGCTTAGGATCGAGAGGCGACCGGGAGATCATTCGTCGCTCACGCGCATTGACACTTTCGGTCGCTCGTCTTAGCTAGCGGGCGCATGAAACGAGTCTTCGCCTGTAGTATCATCGTCGCGGTCCTGGCGGCCTGTGGCAAGAAGCCCGTGGCAGCCCCGCCGCCACCGCCAGTCACCTTCGCGGTGGCGGAGAGTCGCGATGTGCCACTGACCATCGATACGTTTGGGAACGGAGTGAGCATCACGGATGTGACCTTCCAGGCGCAGGTCACGGGCACTCTAACCCGTTATGCCGTGCCGGAAGGTGCGATGGTGAAGGAGGGCGACCTGATCATCCAGATCGACCCGGCTCCTTACCAGGCAGCCTTGCAGGAAGCGCAGGGCAATCTCGACTCTGCCCGCGCGCAGTTGGCCAATATGCAGGTGACCTTGGAACGCCAGCAGGCACTCTATAAAACCAAGACGATCGATCTCGCCGATCTCCAAACGGCGGAAGCCAACCAGCTCCAGGCGCAGGGAAATACGCAGACGGCGGAGGGCGAACTGGCGAATGCGCAGATCAATCTCGCGTATTGCACGATCAAGTCCACGGTGAATGGCAAGGCGGGCATTTATCTCGTGGACGCCGGAAACCTCGTCACGGCGAACACTACGAAGCTGATCAATATCCAGCAGCTCGACCCGATCTATGTGGAGTTCACGATCTCGGAGAACGACTTTGACAAGGTGCGTGGGTATTTCCAAAACGGCTCTCTCCCGGTCGAAGCCACGATTCCCGGAGCACCTGACGCCAAGATCACGGGCGTGCTGACCTTCCTCGACAATGCGATCTCCAGCAAGACGGGGACGCTAACATTGCGGGCGCAGTTCCCGAACCAAGACGGTCGCTTGTGGCCCGGCCTGTATGTGAACATCAGTCTGGTCCTCACCACGCTCAAAGACGCGGTGACGGTGCCGTCGCCCTGCGTGATGATCGGGCAGAAGGGGCCGTATGTTTTCGTGGTGAACGATGACAATACGGTCACGCAGCAACTCGTGACCCTGCGGGAAAAGCGCATCGATTTCGTCGTGGTCGAGAAGGGGGTGCAACCGGGGCAGAAGGTGGTCACGGCGGGACAACTCGGGCTCAATAGCGGTGCCAAAGTCACTCCGTCGCCCTGGCAGCCTCCGGTGTCGGCGAACGGCGGGAAGTAGAGAAGTCATACCTGATGAACCTCTCCGAACCATTTATCCGCAAGCCGGTGATGACGACTCTGTGCGCCATCTCGGCGGCGATTTTCGGCATCGTTGCTTATTTCAGCCTGCCCGTCAGCGATTTGCCAGATGCCGCCTTTCCGGTCATCTCGGTCACCACGAACTATCCCGGAGCGAGCCCGGAGATCATGGCGAACAATGTCTCGACGCCTCTGGAGATCCAGATGATGCAGATCGAGGGGCTTAATCTGATCACCTCGCGAAATCAGGAAGGCACGAGCAGCCTCGTGCTACAGTTCGAACTCGATAAGCCAATGGGAACGGCCGAAGCGGAGGTGCAGGCGGCCATCCAGCGAGCGATGGGGAATTTGCCGTCAGACCTGCCATCGCCGCCGAGTTTCCAGACGACGAATCCTAATACCCAGCCGATCGTCTATATCACCCTGGCCACCGATACGCTGACGCAGGGCGATCTGTACGACTATGCGAATACGCTCGTCGCCCAGCGCATGATGATGCTGAATGGCGTGTCCAACGCTCAAGTCTTTGGCTTCCCGAGGGCGGTGTCCATCCGCATGGATGCCAAGGCGCTGGCTTCGCGTGGGCTGACCGTGCAGGACGTGTCCAACGCTGTCTCCACGGGCAACGTGTTCATTCCCGGCGGCCAGATTTACGGGAAGAATCTCCAGTACATCATCAACCCCAAGGGGCAGTTGCTGCATGCCGACGATTACAATGAATTAATCGTTCGCTATCAGGATGGCGCACCTGTCCGTCTCCGAGATGTTGCGACACCGGTAGAAGCTCCGCAGAAGCAGTACTTCAACATGGATTTCTGGACGAGTTGGATGCAGCCGCGGGCCTCGTATGTCACCGTGGCGGTGACGCCGACTCCTGGAGCCAATGACGTACAGGTCGCCGCAGCGGTGCGGAAGACGCTCGATGCGGTGAGGGGATCCCTGCCAGCCTCGATCGATGCCTATATCAACTACGACCGCTCCGTGCAGATCATCGACAGCATCGATGATGTGAAGCTCACGATCCTGATCGCCTTTGCGCTGGTCGTGCTGGTGGTGTTCCTTTTCCTTGGTCGCGTTCGTGAGACCGTGGTGCCAGTGTTGGCTCTCCCGCTGGCCCTGCTCATGACCTTTGCCGTGATGCTATTGCTCGGGTACAGCCTCGACAACCTCTCGCTCATGGCGCTGACGCTGGCGGTGGGCCTGCTGGTGGACGATGCGGTCGTGGTGTTGGAAAACACCGTGCGCCATCTCGACGAGGGCAAGCCGCCGACGTTGGCGGCTTTGCTGGGGGCGAAGGAGATTAGCTTCACGATCCTCTCGATGACGCTGTCGCTGGCGTCGATTTTCATTCCGATCGTCTTCATGCCCGGGCTGATCGGGCGGATGTTCCATGAAATGGCGATCACCATCGTGGTGGCGATCGTGCTGTCCGGCGTCATCGCGATCGCCGTGTCGCCGATGGTCTGTGCCCGGCTGCTGCGGAGTTCCCAAAAAGAGAATGGCTACCAGCGGTGGTTCAACCATCACTTCGCCCGTTTCAAAAACGGGTACAAGCACGCCCTCGAATGGACCATGAAGCGTAAGCCGCTCGCGCTCGCTGTCTGGGTGCTGGCGTTGGCGGGGACGGTGTGGCTCTTCATCGTGGTGCCCAAGGGCTTCCTCCCGGTCGGTGACAGCGGAATGATTCGCGGGGTATTCCTCACGGCGGAAGGTACCTCGCCAGCCAAAATCAAGGAGTATCAAAATGCCGTCATGGAGATCTGCAAGGCGGATCCCGGCGTGGATCAGGTGATCACGGTCACCGGATTGCAAAACAACCAGCTCACAACCTCGATGGGGATGATCGTCGTCTTGCTCAAGCCCGAGAATCAGCGAGAGCCCATCGCGGAGTTGAATCGGAATCTGGTCGCTAAGATTAGCCAAAACGTGCCGGGCGTGGTGCCGCTGATGCAGCCGTATCCGACGCTGAACATCGATACGGGGGCGACATCGAACATGCAGGGTCAATACGCTTACCAACTGACCGGCACCGATCCTCAACTGCTCTACCAGACCGCGGAGAAGCTCGTCGCCCGGCTTCGCGCCACGAAAGGTTTTGAGCAAGTCTCCAGCGACATGCGCATGAACACCCCGGTGCAGGAACTGGAAGTGCTACGCGACCAAGCCTCCAGTTACGGTGTGACGGCGCAGGCGGTGGAGACCACGCTGGCGGCGGCCTTTTCGCAGGGAATGGCCAGCCAGATCCAAACGCCGCTGAATGTTTACTGGGTCATCCTGGAACTGCTCGACCATCAGCGGTCGGAACTTAAGGATGTTAACCTTCTCTGGGTGCGCAATCAAAATGGCGACCTTGTGCCGATGGGATCACTCGTGCGTGCGGTGACTAAGACCGGGCCGGAATCCATTAGCCATATCAACCAGATCACGTCGGTGACGCTGTTTTATAATCTGGCGGCTGACTATCCTCCGAGCGAAGCCACGACGGTGCTGACAACTGCGGCGGAAGAGTTAATCCCGCCCTCGGTCGCTGGGCATCCGGCGGGCTCGAGTGCGCAGTTCATCCAGACCGTACAGGCGATGATCGTACTCTTAGTCGTGGCGCTCTTTGTTATGTACGTAATTCTAGGTATTCTTTACGAGAGCTACATCCATCCGATCACGGTGCTGTCGACGTTGCCGGTCGCGGGGTTGGGGGGATTGTTAACTTTGCAACTCTTTGGCATGAGCCTGGATCTGTATGGATTCATCGGTGTCTTCCTGCTGCTTGGGCTGATTAAGAAAAACGGCATCATGCTGGTGGACTTTGCCATCATGCGGAGACGGGACGGGTTGGGCATCGAGGCCGCTGCGGTGGAGGCCGCCATCGAGCGGGTGCGTCCTATCTTAATGACCACGTTTGCGGCCATTTTTGGCGCGTTGCCGATGGCCTTTGGTTTCGGGGCGGATGGTTCTTCGCGCCAGCCGATGGGGCTCTGTATCGTAGGCGGGCTCATCGTGGCTCAGGTTTTGACCCTATTTTGTACTCCGGTGTTCTATGTCTATATGGAGGAGTTTCAGGAGCGTTATCTCGATAGAATAGCCTTCTTTAAGCGAGGCGAGGGGGAGCTCAAGGACTTGCAAAAAGAAATCGGTGTGGAAGGGGCCTAAAACTTAGTCTTCTTTCCGCTTGTCAAATGCGAAAGCCTCGTTATTTATCGGCCAAACGCACAGGTTATTGAACTATCCGGTCAGACAGCCTAATCTCGCGGAATTCCCACCCCCGTCAGTTCGCTCCTACCCACAGTCTCATTAGTCGGCGGCAACTTGTTATCATCATATGAAACTCTATGTAGGTAATCTCTCCTTCAAGACCACAGAACAGGCCCTTGAGGAGTTGTTCACGACGGTTGGTTCCGTCACAGATACGCACCTGGTACTCGACCGCATGACCCAGCGCCCCCGTGGGTTTGGGTTTGTGACCATGAGCACCGCCGAAGAAGGCCAGAAGGCGATCGAATCCCTTAATGGCAAGACCTTTGATGGTCGTCCCATCTCGGTGAGCGAAGCCCGTCCCAAGGAAGACCGTCCGCGCCGTGACTTCGGCGGAGGCGGA
>Ga0247822_10001913_pt1 | contig 13042 bp, 8 predicted proteins | sample 13C_Cellulose_Da_FD_192423 | JGI IMG/M metagenome (GOLD analysis project Ga0247822, IMG submission 192423) | Soil microbial communities from agricultural site in Penn Yan, New York, United States - 13C_Cellulose_Day30 | ecosystem: Environmental > Terrestrial > Soil > Agricultural land | place...
GATTTCAGGTAGTTGCCTACCGGCACCGAGAAGATGCGGCCATCTTTTACATCCCAGTTGATCGACCAGGTCATCACCCCACGGAAATCGGCATAAGCTGCCAGCGGCGTGTTATTCGCGCAATTGGTGCGTTTTGCCAAACACTCCACAGCGCGGTTGATATCTGCCGTAGTCGCCTGGCCGGAACCAGCTGCGCGCGGGCCGGATGGCAAACCAAGCGCAACCTGATCAGGGCGCAAACCATTGAAGTGGCCGGCAGTGCCATTGGCAAGCGGGAAGCCTTCAATCAGCATGCGCGCTGATGCAACCATCATATCCACCGTACCCGCTTGATAGGCTTGCGCCGCATAAGGCGTGGCCAGACCACCGTTGTTGTACAGCTGCACATGCAACAGATCCAACTCATTGCGCAGCTGGTCGATCATCGGCAAATAAGCGCCCCAAATTCCGCTATAAGCCACATAACCGCCCTGCACATAAGGATGTTCTGGCGCCATAGACAGATACAGATCCGGGTACATGGCATTCAGTTGCTTGATCGCTGACACCATATTGCTGATCACCGGCGCACCGTGCATGACCCCTGCCCCGCTCTCCAAGTCGATATCCACACCATCAAAACCATACTCATTAATGATGGCGGCAGTGCTATTGACGAAATTGGCGAGATTGGTGGAATTGTTCAGGGTCACAGTGCCTTTTTCACCGCCGTAAGACAGCACAATGTTTTTACCCTGTGCCCGTTTGGCGGCAACATCCGCGATGAATTGCGCTTTGTTCAACGCGGGATCCAAGCGGAAATCTACGGCGCCATTGCCGGCGTCATCCACAAAGGCGATCACAATCACATCCCAGGCGGCATCTACATCCGCCAGGCGAATCAGGCCGCTGCCGTTATCAAAGTTATGCCAGTAGCCCACCAGCGCGTGTTTTGGCAGCGCGGCTGCATCGCCAGGTACGCGGCCACCACCGCTGGAGCTGCTGGATGATTTGCTTGATGAAGACAAGCTGGAAGACACCGCACTGGAAATTGAACGGGCGCTGCTGCTGATTGCAGAGCTGGATGCAGCACCGCAGGATTTCACCAACGCCCAGGCTTGTTGCCAATGGGCACCTGTGCCCGGTGCATAAGCCCACTCGGCGGTGGAACTACACCAACCGGCAATAGTGCAGCGATATTCACTCCCCGCATTTTTCACCAACTGACCGGCCGCATAAGCAGTGCCCGCAACATATTGCGGCGATGTGCAATTGCCGCCGGAAACGGATGAGCTGGTGGCTACTGAACTGGAGGATTTTGAGCTGGATGCAACACTGGACGAAGACGGCGCAACCGAGCTGGGAGCGGAAGAAGAACTGACGCCACCGCAAACGCCAAGCAGGGTCCACTCTTGCCACTGGCCAGAGTAGCTGGCCGGGCTGTGCCCCTGCGACCACCAGTTGGCGTTATAGGCTTTTCCTGCCTCCTGCACCTGGGTACCCCCACCATAGGCAGCGGTGCTATTCCACACCGGAAGGCCTGAACAATTTACCGCGAGCGCACTGGTTGATAAGCCGCTCACGCAGATCGCGGCAAGTGCAATAATTGATTTTTTCATAGATCCGTTACTCTCTTTGTATTTTTAGGACAAAAGAAGCCCGTAAAGAAACTAAAAAATTTCTTTCGCTCACTTGTCGCTTCTTTAATTTGTTTGAGATTTTTTTGGGATGCCCCGTGGTTCAGTACTTGGCTATTTTTTCTTCCCACTCGTCTCGCAAATGTGAAAGAAAAATAGCGCGCCGTACTTTGGGCAACACCCCGTCCTGGTAACCGATTGCAAACTCCTTCTAGCCACAAGCATCAGACCATCCACGCCGGATTTATTATTGTTACACTAAAACAGCAGATGACAACGTTGCCATATATATCACCCACTTTTGAAGCTGACAATCCGCAATACGCTGAAATGATGACAAGTGTGCGAAATTTTCCAGTCATTAGAAGAAAAATTCGCACAGCATGAAGAAAAGAACGAGGGATAGATGATTGGGAAATAACGAGGCTGTCACTACCCTGGCGTAGCACCACCTGCATCGCAAGTAGTTATCAATTTTTCTGGCTGTCGATCAATGCAATAAACCGTTCGGCCAAGTGATCGTACACCGCCCTGATGCGCGGATTGCTGCGCAGCTCCAATGGTGCAGTTAACCAAACCTCGGTGTCCTTGATCCAGTTTTCCGGCAGCACGCGCACCAACTGCGGATATTGCGCCGCCAGCATGACAAACCCAAAACCAATTCCCATACCGCTCAGCACGGCCTGCCAACACACCATTTGATCATCGCTGCGCACCGCAAAAGATTCACGCGTCAACTCTATACCTAGTGCACGGCAGCTATTAACGATGGCGGGATTTTTATCGTAACCAATCCAGTCAAACTCCCCCATAGTCGCGGGTGAGAATGGGATATTTTTTTGCTCCAGATAAGCCTTGCTCGCAAAACCACCGACCTTTAATGCCCCCAGGTGGCGGGCGACTAAAGTATCTTGCGCCGGCTTGCTCATACGAATGGCGATATCCGCTTCGCGCTCAAGCAAATTATCCAGCGCGTTATTTGCCACAATTTCCAATTGAATATCCGGATATTTCCAGCGCAACTCCGCCAATATTGGCGGCAATAAAAACACGCTGGTCAATTCACTTGCCGTAATCCGCACTGTTCCTTTTAGCGATTGGCTCTGACCCGAGGCTGCCAATTTCAACGCGTGCGCCGCCTGTTGCATTTGTCTGGCAGGTTCCACCAGTGCCTCACCCGCCGCCGTCAGCACACTGCCGCGCGCGCCGCGGGTAAACAAGGCTGCGCCAATTTCCGCTTCCAACGCCGCTATTTGCCGGCTCAAGGTGGGTTGGGTCGCACCTGTAGCCTCAGCGGCACGCGCTACTGCGCCATGCTCCACCACCGCTAAAAATGCCTGAATCAGGCTCCAATCAAAATTCAAACGATTTGCGTTATCCAATTTTGCATAGCTCCTATACCTGTATCGATATTGTGACGATTCCTTGAGTCACTGAAAATGAGCCCATCAACCTGTTACCCGGTTATTGACTCACCAAATTAACTCATTAAAAAGGATTGTCATCATGAAAAATCTTTACCGTTATTTTTTGCTGTCCCCCAGCACCTCAATGCTCTGCTTGCTCACACCACTGGCATATGCATTTAATCTTTGGGCTTCATCCACCTTAACTGCCAGCTATATTGCCTCCCAATTTCCCGTACCCTATTACGTGGCACAACTGTCATTCAATCCAGATCAATTAAAAATCTGGTATGCAACATTGCAACAGCTGGGAACCTTCGATGTGTATCTGCAAACACAACACATAGACTCGCTGTTCATTTTATCGGTGTTGATATTGCACTGCCTTGCTTTGGTATTGGTGTCACGGTTATTTTCAGCAGACAGCAAAGGCCGAAAAATAATGGTGGCATGCGCACTGATTTCAGCTATCGCCCCCATCAGCGATCAGTTGGAAAATGTGGTGTCTTATATCATGCTTGCAAACCCCAGCAACTTTGCAGATCACCTTGCGTATATTTATTCCAGTTTTGCAGCCACGAAATTTGCATTTTTTGTTTTTGCTTATGTTGCCGCACCACTGGGCCTGATTGCCGGTCTGATTAACCTGTTGATCAACCGCCGCCAACAAGCGCACGCTCCAGTGCAACAACCGGCGACTTCACGCTAAGCGTACCAATTACAAACCAATCAAACACTTTCATTTTTAATCAAAAAATTTGAATAAGGAACCATCATGAAAAAAACATTCACCGTTGCTGCCGCCTCGTTAATTGCTCTCGCATCCATCGCCCCTATTGCCTCAGCGGCAGAGCTAAGGGTCGATATCAATAACATACAGGATGTAACTGGCAGCCTGTATATTTCGGTCTATCAGAACGAACTGGGGTTCAAAACAAACAGCAACTTTGTCAAACGCGAAAAGGCGGTGGTTGATAACAACCGGGTTGAAATAAATCTGGGGGACTTACCGGCAGGAGAATATGCCATCAAGGTTTATCAGGATGTGAATAACAACGGCAAGATGGATTTCCACGGCATGCTACCCAACGAGCCCTATGGCTCAAGCGGATCAAACACTAATACCAAAAATGTAGCACCACCCAATTTTTCCGATGCAAAATTCACCCTCGATAAAGCGCAAACAATCAGCATCGAACTATTAAAATAACATCCAATAAAAAACGGAATCACCGGGTAGGTGATTCCGTTTTTTTACAACAGAGATTTAAAAAAAATGGCAGGTATTATTTGCTCGTGCGCTGACGCACCGCTTCAAATAAACACACGCCGGTCGCTACCGAGACATTTAAACTGCTGACGGTGCCCGCCATAGGGATTTTCATGAGATGGTCGCAGGTATCCTGCGTCAAGCGGCGCAAGCCATCACCCTCCGCCCCCATCAAAACACCAATCGGCCCTGTCAGATTTACTTCGTACACTGATTGCTCTGCAGCGCCCGCTGCACCAAAAAGCCAAATGCCTTTTTCTTGCAGATTCTTCAGCGTGCGCGCAAGGTTGGTAACCGGAATAAATGGCAGCACTTCTGCCGCACCGCAAGCAACTTTGCGCACTATAGGGGTAATACCAACCGATTTATCTTTGGGTGCAATCACCGCATGCACACCCGCCGCTTCTGCCGAACGCATACAAGCACCGAGGTTATGCGGGTCAGTAACACCATCGAGGATTAATAAAAAGGCCGGTTCATTCAGGTTTTCAATCAACTTGAATAGATAGGCTTCATCATAGGTTTCGCCTGGTGTGCAGATCGCCACTACGCCCTGATGATTTTCATCGCCCACCAACTCATCGAGTTTATTGCGGTTCACTGCCTGGCAGTGGATGCCATTGCTTTGTGCAGCGCTGATAATTTTCTGCAAACGCTGATCATTGCGTCCCTGCACCATAAAAATTTCAATGACTCGTTGCGGTGCACTTTTTAACAATGCCTGCACTGAATGCAGGCCAAAAATATGTTCACGTTTCAAAACACTTACCTGAATTTTAGTATTAACACTTACACAAGCTTAACGCTCACTTCGGTTTAACGCTCGGAGATCCGCGTTTCCCGCTCGCGCAAGATTCGATCTTTCACAATATAAATTTCACGATTTAAACTTTCATCGCGCTCAAAATTTTCACTGCACAGCCAGCAATCACTCCGTTGTCTTAACCTTAGCCACCGGCTTTTTAGCAGAAGTCTTCGCAACCCCAGAGACAGCCTTGCTTTTTGTTGTCTTCGGCGCAGACGGTTGAACTGCTGCTGATGATGCCTTGCTTGCAGTTTTCGCAGTTTTACGGCCATGATCAACCTCACCTTTGGTTTTGGTATTTGTCGATTTTGGTACGGGCGCTTTTTTTGCTGTAGATGAACTTTTCGCCGCAGCAGCCTTTTTACCTACTGGTGCTTTACCTGCTGGTGCTTTTTTCGCTGCTGACGGCTTTTTCGCTACCGTTGTTTGCTTCTCAATCTGCACAGGTTTTTCCGCAGACACTTGTGTTGTTGCAAGTGTTTTAGCTGGTGCTGATTTTTGTACGTGCGTATTTTCGGCTGGCGCCGCCTTTACCGGTTTCGCGTTGGTGTTATTACTTGTTTTTGCTGCTTTTGTTTTTGCTGCTTCTTTTTTTGCAGTTTTTGCTTTTGTCGCCTTCACATTAGCGCCCGACTTTGCGCTTGCAGCATTTTTAGCGGTTGTTTTTTTAGTCTCAGTGGATTTATTGCTAGAGGCTTTCGCACCTCCTGCTTTTTTGCCACGCTTCTCTACTTTGGGTTTAATTGCCGATTTTGGACGACGCACTGCATTGGCCGACTCCAATTCAAAATCAATTTTGCGATTATCCAAATCAACACGCACCACACGCACGACTAGCTCATCGCCCAAACCAAATACTTTGCGCGTGCGCTCGCCAACCAAACGCTGCTGCGCCGGTTCAAAGCGATAATAATCATGCGGCAGTGAGGTGATATGAATAAGCCCTTCCACATACAAATCATTGAGCTCGACAAACAAACCAAAGCTGGTCACTGCACTGACATGGCCATCGTAAACAGCGCCGACTTGATCGCGCAGGTATTCGCACTTCAACCAACTCACTACATCGCGCGTTGCTTCATCGGCACGGCGCTCGGTACGCGAACACTGCTCGCCAAATACCACCATATCGCTCGCGGTATAGGGATAAATAAATTTTTTCGGAATCGCCTTGGCAGTATCAACACGACGCACATGAGTGCTTGGCTCAGTTCCGCGGACGACCGAGCGAATCGCACGGTGCACCAGCAAATCCGGATAGCGGCGAATCGGCGAGGTGAAGTGGGTATAAGCTTCATAACCCAAACCAAAATGGCCGTGGTTTTCCACTTGATACATCGCCTGGCGCAAACTGCGCAGCATCACTGTTTGGATTAAATGGCCATCACTGCGACCTTGGATCATTTGCAACAATTGTTGGTAATCGCCCGGCGTTGGTTTATCACCACCCGCCAAGCCCAAACCTAATTCAGATAAGTACGCACGCAAATTCGCCAGTTTGGTTTCCGTCGGGCCTTCATGCACGCGGAATAAACCCAGCAAATTATGCTTCTCGATAAATTTGGCTGCACAGACATTCGCACACAGCATGCACTCTTCAATTAGCTTGTGTGCATCATTGCGTTTGATCGGCACTATGCGTTCAATTTTGCGCTCTTCATTAAATTGAATACGTGTTTCCGTGGTTTCAAAATCAATTGCACCACGCTCATCGCGCGCCACACGTAAACATTGATACAACTTATGCAGCAGCTCCAATTGCGGAACAACTGCTTTGTATTCTTCGCGCAACGCAGTGCGGGCATCACCTTCACCAGTGAGAATTTCGCCCACTTTGGTGTACGTTAGACGCGCGTGCGAATGCATCACGCCTTCATAAAATTGATAGCCGGTAATACGGCCTGAGTCGCTGATATTCATTTCACACACCATGCACAACCGATCGACATGGGGATTCAACGAACACAAGCCATTGGAAATCGCTTCCGGCAGCATAGGCACAACATAATCGGGGAAATACACCGAGTTGCCACGTGCGCGCGCTTCAACATCCAGCGCACTTTCTACCGGCACATAGTGCGACACATCGGCAATCGCCACATACAAACGCCAGCCACCACGACGACGTTCACACAAGACGGCATCATCAAAATCGCGCGCATCTTCACCATCAATAGTGACAAACGGCAAGTGACGCACATCAACGCGATGCAGCTTATCTTTCGCTTCTACTTCGTGTGATAAACGCGCGGCCTCAGCCAGAACATCCACCGGCCACACACTCGGAATCCCATGCGCCTGAATCGCCAGTTCGATTTCCATACCCGGCGCCATATGGTCGCCCAGTACCTGGATCACACGGCCGGTCGGCAAACGGTTTTTATCCGGTTGGGAGGTGATTTCTGTCACCACGATCTGCCCGTGTTTGGCGCCGCCATAAGAGCCAAAAGGGATCATGATGTCATGGGTAATACGCGGGTTTTCCGGGCGCACAAACTGCACACCCTCTTCATTAAAGAAGCGCCCGGCCAATTGCGTGGTATTGCGGATCAGCACATCAACAATCGCGCCCTCCTCTTTACCGCGATACTGCTCGCCCGACAGCCGTACCAGCACCTCATCGCCGTCAAACACCTTGCGCATCTGGCGATTGTGCAGATAGATGTCCTCGCCACCATCGGCGCGGATCACAAACCCATAACCATCGCGATGCCCTTGTACCCGGCCGCGCACCACATCGATTTTGTCGAGGCGCACATAGGCATCACGGCGGTTGCTGATCAACTGGCCATCGCGCGCCATAGCAATCAAACGGCGACGCAGGGCTTCAATCTGGTCATCGCCAGTCAGCTTCAGCATCACGCACATTTGTTCATGGGTCACAGGCTGGTCAGCGCTGTCGAGGAGATCGAGAATATACTCGCGGCTGGGAATGGGGTTTTCGTACTTTTCGGCTTCGCGCGCGGCGAAAGCATCGCGGGGCGGGGCTTTACGTTTAGTCAATTGGGCATCCTATGATCAAATATGGCGGTTTTTAAACGTTCCTGGCGCTTTGAGCTGAATTATAGGTCAGTAAACATGACAAACCTACAAATAAAATCGCAAGCCTCGTTGACAATCGAAAGTCGGATATTTATAGTGCGCGACCTCAGCCAAGGCTGAGTATGCCCAGATGGTGAAATTGGTAGACACGCCAGCTTCAGGTGTTGGTGACGCAAGTCGTGGAGGTTCAAGTCCTCTTCTGGGCACCAAACGATAAACCCCCGCTACGAAAGTAGCGGGGGTTTTTGTTTTGGGGCTTGAATAGACCTGCTATTTTTCTGTGAAGCGATGATGGCAAATTTCGAAAAAGCCAAATACTACCCCACAGACTTATACTCACCGGCATGCTCAATTTTGGACGTATAGAGTGGTGAATCGATTAGAAGGGTGGATGGATCGTATGGAATGCAACGACAAGATAGCGGCTTACAGGCTCCTTGCGAAATACAAAAATAATCGAGTGAAATTGAGAATTTTATGCCGAAAAAACACCCCACACTTATATATGAATTTTTTGTTGAAGATTTAGACTCCATACCACAAGAGCTAGATGACTTGATGGATGCTATCGATCTTGCACTGCTGGGAAAGGGAGAGCAATTGGCGGATATGATCCTCACCAGTGACGTATTGGATTTGATGCCAAAAGAATTGATAGCGGAATTCTTTAGAAATACCAAGAAATCACCTCGACCAACAAAAGCTACGCTCACGGAACTGGATTTGAAAAATCCTCTGAATACCGACGCTGAAATTTGTCTCACAGGCAGATCACGGAGTTTTGTTTCGAGTAAAGCTCGTGAACAATCAAGAGGCCGACCAAGGGAGGAAGATAACTGCAACCGAAATTCGGAAATTTTCAAAGAATATAAAAGACTAATCAAAACGCTAGCCAAATGGCAATGCCTTAAAGAACTTTCCATCAAGTACCATTTGAGCGAGTCATCTATTGAGGACATACTAAAACAAGAGTCTGCACTTGATAGGTATGGATATGTGTCAACGGGTGGAGGAAGAGGAATAGCGAAAAGATGGTTTCTTTATGGCAGAGATAATCCAGAAATGGGGGAAAAATCGGAATAATTTTTTCTCTATTTAACCCCCATCACACACCTAAAAATCAGCCTAGTATTGGAAACCTCGGGAACACATAGAGGTAAACCATAATGCACCAACTTCCACAGATCGGTTTTTTAAGAATTAACTCAATTCTTGGCACGTCCAAGGCACAACCACCAATCACCGCCATACGCCTCGAGCACATCGGAGGCAAAGTATGAGCCGCAAAAAATCGCAAAAAAACTCCACAAAAAACGGGTTCAAAGATCTATTAAATGGATGCTTAAGGCTCTCGATTATCATCTCCGTCTTTTTGAGCGGCAATGATTACCAAATCACTACAGTCATACAACTTGATGCCGCGCGCTGTACCTTGGCGACAAAAAACGTTGCGACAACTCAGGGTGGGCGACACGCCTGCCCGGGTTAATTTGTCACTAAGGCACTCTCCAGCTCTCCTTGATGAATCATAAAGCTATACACAACACCTCAACACAACTAATTAGACGGCATGGCTAATTAGATTGACAATATTCTTTGCATCATCCAAACCAGAATGTGGCTGCCCCAGAAAGGTCAGCCCAGTCAATTCGATAGCCCTCAAAAGCCCAATTCTATGGCCGCATTTTCTTGCGAATAATTGCTTGATATTTAAATGCTTAAGTCGAGCCAAAGGATTACCTATCTACTTAACTCCAGTCTCCGTCTCAAATTGGGCCGCATCGAAACTGAAGCAATCAGATTAATCCTAACAATGCTGCATGTGTCACGCGAGCCGATCGACAAACCTGGAGAGCAAATTTCCCCCGCAGCTAGAAACCCGCTTCAGAGCGGTGCTACCTCAACCATCCAATCCAAAATAACGAATTACTAGTTGATTTCGCATTTTTAAATTGACCAACGTTGGACATTTGGGTAATTTAAATGCCGTGGTTTGAATTACTTGCGTCATCCAACCACGCAATCTAACAATAAATCCAACACAGCCTTTACGGGAGAGCGATATGAAACATTACAAACATAAACAGCTGGCAGTGGCGATATCACTGCTCACACTAGGTTCTGCCACCTCAATGGCAGCGGACCAATCGAGCGAAAATGCAGATGTTTCGATGCTTGAAGAGGTAATTGTTACCGGTGTAGCCAAGGAAACGCGGAAATTTGATGCAACTTTCAATATCAATACCATTCAACAAGAAGATATTAAGCAACTTGCCCCTAACGGAACAGCTGAGTTGTTGGGGAACATCCCCGGCTTCTTCGCAGAAGGTGGTACGGCCGGCGAGACCCATAACAACGTTCTGGTGCGTGGCCTCCCACAAGCTGGCGGTTACCGTTATGTTCCTAACCTGATTGACGGACTACCTGTCTATGAGGAGCCGGAAGCGCCGTTTATGAATAATGACGTCTTCATCAAAGGCGACCTGATGACAATCAGCGTAGAAGCCGTTAAAGGCGGCCCGGGCGCTATTTTTTACTCTAACGCTTTAGGCGCGGCGGTGAACTATGTAACCCGCACAGGTACGCAAACATTTGAAGGCGAATACAAACTCGAAGTAGGCGACTGGGGTCATATACGCAATGACTTTTTCGTAGCGGGCCCGATCAACCAAAACTTAACCTACGCGGTGGGTGGTTATTATCGAGAGTCAGACGGTCAACGCGACCCAGGGTTTACTGGCAATAAGGGCGGGCAATTACGAGGCAACCTGCTTTTCACAAGTGATGATGAAAAAACCACGGCTAAAGTAGAAGCACACATCATTGACGACATAACAATTTACTACCAAAACATTCCTTTCTCCGTACCTAACAACCGTGCCCCTGGCACTGAAGATGACCCGTTCGAAATTGATCCAGGTTCTGTAAAAAGCCTGGGGGTAGATTTCGGTTCTGGCACTGTACTTTCTGACGCTACCGCTGATTACATGCTTTACGATCGCGAGGGCAACCCACTGAAATTAGATATACGCGATGGTATCCACCCGGAATTTAATATCTTTACCCTCGATGGTATGCACGAATTTGAAAACGCAGTCCGGATCGAAGGTAAGGTGCGGTATACGTCTGGAAGCAACGGTTTTAGTGCGTTATTCAATGACCCTCCGGCGGAAACATCCCGCCTGACCACCGATCAATATAGTCGTATTCAAAGCTTCTCAGGAGTTTTGGGCGACGCCTATTCCGACGCGACTGGCGTGAAAGCTTATTACACAGATAGTGTAACCGGCACAGATCTTTCTACCGCCACCGAAGCTCCGGCTGTATTGGCTCATAACATTCCTGTCTATGCCAAAGTGGATGCGGACAATCTCACAGGTGACTTACGCCTGAGTAGAAATTTCGAGATTGGCAACAGCTCCCATGAGATTACACTGGGTGTCTACGGCAGTGAATATACTTACGATGTGCTTTCGATGTTCGCCAGTGCTTGGGCCGATATCAGCGGCAGTTCGCGTTTAGTGGATCTTTATGCAGTGAACGACGCCGAACAGCAAGTCGGTCCATCCATCACTCGTGGAGGCATGGATCAACCGGCCATTTTTGGTTTAGGCGCTGACGCCACCATGCAAACCACAGCATTTTATCTGCACGACCACATGGCGTTTATGGACGACAGGCTCAAGTTCGACGTAGGCGTACGCTGGCAAGATCTGGATGTCGATCGCACCACCACTAACTCATTTGATCCAGGTAACACGTCGGAAGACTTCACTCCTGCGAATACCATCGTGGGCTCTACCAGCGACACATTGGCAGATAATTTTGTAAATGTCCCTGATGGCGCTCCTCAACAAGCGAATGAAAAGTACGATGGTAACGGCTGGTCTGCTGGTACTAACTATCTGTTGATTGAAGACGGTAGTTTGGGGGATGTATCAGTCTTTGGTACCCTCTCAGACTCTTTCCGCTTACCAAGTTTTGAGGACTATATTTTTGGTGGCCCAGCAACTAATCCTGGCACCGGAGAGATTGTACGAGGTGATTTGGTCGAAGATATTCAACAAGCTGAGGGAGGCTTCCGTATCGTCAATAATTCGGTGGAGTTTTCTGTATCAGTATTTCATATCGACTTCAAAGCCAAAGAAAACCTCGGTGCAACCCTTGATGATTTGAGTGCTACCGGTTTTGGCGGTGTGGCTTGTGACACTGTACCCGGGCCGGCTGATTGCCCAAAAATACGGGATAGTTATCGTCGTAGTTTGACCAATACAGGGGTAGAGTTTGAAGTAAGTTACGTTCCGAATGCACTGCCTGGCCTTACATTACAAGGTAATCTGGTGTTGCAGGATCCCGTCCAGGGCCAAGACAATGCAGTGCGCACTGGCATAGTTAACGTCGATACCAATAACGATGGTATTGATGATCAACGTCAGTACGAAGTATCTACTACAGATGGCCGCAGACCTCGCCGGCAATCAGAAGTAATGCTTAACTTCCGTCCGTCTTACACGTTATCCAGCATCCCGCTTACTATCTATGGACAAGCCCAATACTTTAGTGAGCGCTTTGCGTCAGATGACAGCACTAACGTAACTGTGTACCCGGAATATACTCAAATCAATATGGGTATGCTCTATTCCGTTAATGACAACATGGAGCTACAACTACATGTCACCAACTTGAATGATGCTGAATCCTTTACCGAAGGTTCAAATATCAGTTCAAGCTTGGCATTCAGTGACGGAACCTACACTGGTGTCGCTCGTCCATTGATTGGCCGAACTGTAAAAGCCAGCCTCAGTTATAAATTCTAACAGCTGTTTTTTGTCTAGCGAAAGGCAGTAGCAAAAATGCTACTGCCTTTTTTCATGCATCATGATCGAAAATCGCGCCAGACTAT
>Ga0247822_10001915_pt1 | contig 13041 bp, 11 predicted proteins | sample 13C_Cellulose_Da_FD_192423 | JGI IMG/M metagenome (GOLD analysis project Ga0247822, IMG submission 192423) | Soil microbial communities from agricultural site in Penn Yan, New York, United States - 13C_Cellulose_Day30 | ecosystem: Environmental > Terrestrial > Soil > Agricultural land | place...
GGGGGGGCCCCGGGGGGGGGGGGGGGGGGGGGGGGGGGGCGGCCCCCCCCCGCCGCCCCCCCCCGGCCGTGCGCCAAGACAGGGGTTGGCCGAGTGCGTCGCCACGGACGTTTTGTGGATGCGCCCTGTCGGGTCTCGCAGACTCGAACCGACCTACAAGAACTTCAGCGGTCATGCACTAGTTCGGCTACCGGACGTAAGTGGGGATTCTCCAATGACACGAACGCGTGTGTCCACCGCTGCCGTCCTCCTTCTTGGTGGCGCGATAACCGTGGTCGCCCTATCCCACCCTCAGTCGTCGGCGCAAGATAAGGCTGCCCCTCCGGCCGCCAAGTGGGAGTACAAAGTGGTCCACGCGTCCGGCAACAATTCCCAAGAGATGGAGAAGGTGCTGAACCCTCTTGGGGCCGAGGGCTAGTGGCGCCCCGTGTCCGGCCGTTGGCCGGACTTCTTCGCTGTTAGTACTCGTTGCCAGTTAGCACCTCGCCGCCGGCCCGGGTGATGAGCCGGGACAGGTCGGTCATCGTGATCGTCGAGCGGATGAAGTGGACCGACCCGTCGCCGAAGACAGCCACCACGCCGCCGGAGTGGAAGCTGTATAGCTCGTTGTCGTTGGTGCAGTTCATCGCACAGGGGCCGAGCCGGGAGGAGCCGTCGGCCTTGGCCCCGGTCGGGGCGATCAGGTTGTTGCGGTCGGCCCAACTGGCGGCCGTGTTGGCGCGGTGGGCGTTGATCTGCCGGCCCATCCGGTACAGCCCCGGCCGGCCGGCGTCCTCGCCGAGGGCGATGGTGTTCGAGGTGCCGTCGGTCACGTCGGCGAACCGCAGCCGCAGGTTGGTCTGCATCATCCCGTTGATGTTGCCCGGGGACGGGGAGACGAACCCGCCGTTGATTGCCCCCTGGGCGATGCGGGTCAGTGGGGTGTAGTCGGTCACGGACGCTGTCCACGGGCCGGCCGGGTTGGTCGAGGGCGGGGCGGCGTCCATCCGGTCGCCGGGGGCGGACGGGCACATCATGACCTTGAGCTTCGGGGCCACGGCCGGCTGGTTCTCCGGCGCGTTCCAGTTGCGGTCCCACCGGTACAGGTTGGCCACGTTCTGCTGCTCGACGAACGGCAACAGGAACATGCCCCACCCGTGCAGGTTGGCCCAGCCAGGGTTGAACGGCTGGCTGGTGGCCGCCGGCGGGAAGTGATTGTTCGTGTCGTGGTAGTTGTGCAGGGCCAGGCCGAGCTGCTTGCAGTTGTTGGTGCAGCTCATGCGGGCGGCGGCCTCGCGGACCTTCTGGACGGCCGGCAGCAAGAGGCCAATGAGAATGGCAATGATCGCGATCACGACCAGCAGCTCGATCAGCGTGAACCCCGGTCGGGCGGGGCCGCGCGGGCTCGTCGGCATGGGCACACTCCTGCGTGTTACTTGAGGACGAACGGAGAAAGCTCGTTCGGACCGTCGGCGACCGTCGCCTTCAGGCCGGACGTTTTGGGGTTGGCGTAGCGGCCGCCGAGGCGGTCCCCACCGGTGTCGGCGTCGCCGCCGATGGCCGAGGATGACTCCGGCCAGACCACGGTCACGGCGTACTCGCCGGCCGGGGCGCCGTCGCCCTCGGTGTAGGTACTCAGGGTGAACGTGCCGTCAGGGCCGACCGTTCCGGTCGGCCGCGGTGTGTTCGGGCCGGTGTCGGCGACGGGGTGAAAGACCACCTGCGCGCGATCAGCGGACTTGCCCGCGACTGTGATCTTGCCGCGGACCGGGAAGACGGGCTTGCGATCGTCTGCCGGACCACCGCACCCGGCGACGGCGCACATCGCCAGAACCAGCGCGGCGAGCCACGGTGGGGAAGACCGAACGTGCTGCATATCGAACCGCGGTGTTGGGGAAGCGGTGCGAGTCGCCTGCCCGGCGTGGGATCCACACGCCCCGTCCGCCCCCGAATGTCTGGGAGCAGGCCGAGAGATTATAGACACATCCTTGTGCTTCTATGTAGCACAGCGACATTTTCTGGCGAAAGATCGGGCCGAATTGACAGACCAGACCGGCAAGTACCTACCTGACACGAGGTGGAAGGTGATGGGAGTCGGTTTGCGTCCGCGAGTCCCGATACACCCTCGTGTCGGGACTCGCGGACGCAAACCGACCCGCAAGCCATGCTATCCGAGGAGGCCGAAGACCGGCTCGCCTTTGACCAACTCCCGCGGCTGGTTGAGGTGGTTGTAGACGATCGTTTCCGGCTTGATGCCGACCGAGTGGTAGATCGTCGCCAGTAACTCGGTCGGGTGGACCGGGTGCTCCAGCGGGGCGCTGCCAGTCTTGTCCGACTTGCCGTGGACGTGGCCGCGCTTGATCCCGGCACCGGCGACGATAGCCGTATAGCAGTACGGCCAGTGGTCGCGGCCGTCGTCGGTGTTCAGGTTGCCGGAGGTACTGACGCCGCGGCGTGGGCTGCGGCCGAACTCGCCGACCGCGACGACCAGCGTGTCCTTGAGCAGGCCGCGCTGGTCCAGGTCCTCGACCAGCGCGGACAGGCCGGAGTCGAGCATCGGGGCGGACTGCCGCTTCATCCGGTCGGACAGGCCGACGTGGACGTCCCAGGAGTGGTTGTCGGAGTTAGCGACCTTCGGCCAGTTGACCTCGACGAACCGGGTGCCGGCCTCGACCAGCCGGCGGGCCAGCAGGCAGCACTGGCCGAACGTGTTCTTGCCGTAGCGTTCCCGGGTCTCGGCCTTCTCTTTCGTCAGGTCGAACGCCTCGCGGGCGCGGCCGGAGAGGACCAGCCCCAGCGCCTTGCCGTAGTACGAGTCGAGGTCGTACTTGCCGACCGCCTGCTCCAGCATCGGCATCCCCTCGGCGACCGTCTCGCGGAGGGTGGCGCGGCGTTGCATCCGGGCGGGGGAAAGTTCTTCGCGCAACACCAGGTCATCGACCTTGATGCGGTCCATCTTGGCCATGTCCATGTCGTCGCCGGTCGGGTAGAGCAGGTACGGATCGTACGCCTTGCCCAGGAACCCGGCGGAGCCGCCCTTGCCGACGACGTTGGACTCCTGCAACGGACGCGGCATCATCACGAACGGCAGCATGGGGACTTCGGGCGGCTTGAACTTGATGATGTTCGAGCCGAGGGTCGGGAAGTCCTTCGGGCTGGGCGGCTCCAGTTGCCCGGACGCGGATACCTTGTCCGTGGTGTACCCGGTGAGCATCTGGTAGATGGCCGCGGTGTGGTTGAACAGCCCGTTGGGGGTGTAGCTCATCGACCGGATCAGGGTCGTCTTGTCGAGCACCTGGGCGATTTTCGGCAGCAGCTCCGTGACCTGTGTGCCCGGGAGCTTGGTCGGGATCGGCTTGAAGACGCTCTTGACCGAATCCGGGACATTATCCTTGGGATCCCAGAGGTCGAGATGGCTGGGGCCGCCCTGGAGGTAAATCAGGATGACGCTCTTGGCCTTACCGAACCCCTTTCCGCCCGAGGCGGGGACCGGGGCGTTCTCGGTGGCGCGGAGCACGCCCGGCAGGGAGAGCCCGGCCAGGGACAATCCGCCGATGCGGAGCAGATCGCGGCGGGTGAGCCCGTCGCAGGTGTCACGGCCGACGAACCCGGGGATCACGAGCATCGCTGGTCTCCGGCGAGGGCGGTTGCGGGTGGGGAACCCGTCTTGGCAGGGGCGGAGTTTACCACCACAAACTGTAAACCGGAATACGGGCGGGGGCAAAGGATTTCTTTCCCGGGTCTGTAGCCGGCCAGGCCGCACGAATCCCAGCGGCCAGGACGGCCGCGGTCCAAGGATTGGCGGAAAACCTTTGCCAGCCTGCCCCGTCGGATGGTAAAGTACACCTCCCACCAGACCGTTTCCGTCGCCGCCTCGCTCCCTCCCCGACGCCGAGGTCCGTCGATGCCCCGATTGGCGTTGATGCTTCTCCCCGCTGGACTGATCGTCGCGGTTGGCACCGCCGCCGATCCGGTTCCGCCTGCCGGCAAGATCAGCTACTTCAAGGACGTCCGCCCGATCTTCCAGCAGCACTGCCAGGGCTGCCACCAGCCGGCCAAGCCCGGCGGCAGCTACGTCATGACCGAGTTCGCCGGCCTGCTCAAGCCCGGCGAGAGCGGCAACCCGGGCGTCGTCCCGGGCAACCTTACGGACAGCCACCTGCTTGCCCTGGTCACGGTCAAGGACGGCAAGGCCGAGATGCCCCGAGATCGCGAGCCGCTAAAGCCGGTCCAGGTCGAGACCATCACACGCTGGATCCGGGAAGGGGCGGCCGACGACACCCCGGCGTCCGCGAAGGGGGCGCTCATCGACGCCGAGCACCCACCGGTGTACCGCGCGCCACCGGTCATCACGTCGGTCGCGTACTCCCCGGACGGCAAGCTCCTGGCCGTTACGGGCTACCACGAAATCCTGTTGCACGACGCCGCCAGTCCTGGCAGCCCGGCCCGGCTGATCGGCATGTCCGAGCGGGTGCAGTCGATCGCGTTCTCGCCCGACGGCAAGTTCCTTGCGGCCGCGGCCGGCGACCCGGGACGGTTCGGCGAGGTCCAGGTCTGGGACGTGGCGAAGCGCGAACTGAAGCTGTCCGTCCCGGTGACGTTCGACACGGTGTATGGTGTGAGTTGGTCGCCGGACGGCACGGCGGTGGCGTTCGGCTGCGCCGACAACACGGTGCGGGCGGTGGACGCGTTCACCGGTAAGCAAGTACTCCAGATGGGCACACACTCCGACTGGGTACTCGACACCGCGTTCAGCCGGGACGGCCAGCACCTCGCGTCGGTCGGCCGGGACATGAGCATGAAGCTGACGGAAGTCGCGACGCAACGGTTCGTCGATAACGTGACGAGCATCACCCCTGGGGCGCTCAAGGGCGGGCTGATGGCGGTGGATATCCGCCCGAAGACGCCAGGCAGGTGGCTCCAGGTGCGGCCCAACGACACGCCGAACGCGCCCCGCAAGCTCTACGACGAGATGCTTGTGGCCGGCTCGGATGGGATGCCGCGGCTGTACAAGATGCACCGCGAGGATAAGCAGCGCGTCATCGGAGACGATGCCAACCGGGTCAAGGAGTACGAGTCGATGCCCGGTCGGGTGTCAGGCGTGGCGTTCGACCGGGACGGCCGGCGGTTTGCGGCGGCCAGTAGCCTCGACGGCAAGGGCGAGGTGCGCGTCTACGACGTGTCCAGCGGTCAGAAGGTGGTGCTGGAGATGGTGACTGGCCCGGCATACGCGGTGGCCTGGCACCCGCAGGGGACGGTGATCGCGTCGGCCGGGTTCGACGGCCGGGTGTGGCTGCACGACCCGGCGACCGGCAAGCTGGTGAAGGAGTTCATCGCGGTTCCGTACGCCCCGGACCGCATCCCGCTGGCGCGGGCAGATTGAGCAATGTAGTAGGCACACTCTGTGTGCCGTCGAAGTCAAAACAGCACACAGAGTGTGCCTACTACACTACACGACAGCTCCGAGACTCCGACATGACCCGATACCTCTCCCTCGCCGCGGTGATCGCTCTTGCCGTCCCGGCCTTCGCCGCGGACCCGGTCGAGAAGTTGACTGACGGAGCGAAGGTCGCCCGGATCGCCGTCCACCCGGCGAAGGTGGACGTCACCAACCCGTTCGCCTACGCGCAACTCCTCGTCACCGCACACCTGGAGAACGGCGACGTACTCGACGCCACCCGACTGGCAAAGGTCGTCGCGCCGAAGTTCGTCAAGGTGTCCGCCGCACGGCAGGTCCGGCCGGCCGCCGACGGCTCGGGGAGCCTGACCATCTCCCTCGCCGGGAAGACCGTCGAGGTTCCGCTGACCGTCTCCGGGCAGAAGGTCACGCCGACCGTCAACTTCGTGCGCGACGTGGAGCCGGCGATGTCCAAGATGGGCTGCAACGCGGGCACCTGCCACGGTGCGGCCCAGGGCAAGGCCGGGTTCAAGCTGTCGCTGCGCGGCTACGACCCGCTATTCGACCACCGGTCGCTGACCGACGACCTCGAAGGGCGACGCTTCAACCGCGCCGCCCCCGAGCGGAGCCTGATGTTGATGAAGCCGGCCGGTGCGGTGCCGCACGTGGGCGGCGTCACGTGCTCGCCGGGCGAGCCGTATTACGAACTGCTCCGGTCCTGGATCGGCGACGGGGTAAAGCTCGATCTGTCCACCCCGCGGGTGACGGCCATCCAGGTCCTCCCGAGCGAGGTCACGGTCCCGCTGCCCGGCATGAAGCAGCAGTACGCGGTGATCGCCACCTACGCCGACGGCTCGAAGCGCGACGTGTCGGCGGAGGCGTTCGTCGAGAGCAGCAACACCGAAGTCGCCACGGTGGACAAGACTGGCCTGATGACCGCCGTCCGCCGCGGCGAGACGACCATGCTCGCCCGGTACGAGGGGGCATACGCGGCGAGCGTGGTCGTCGTGATGGGCGACCGCACCGGGTTCGCCTGGGCCGCTCCGCCGCGAAACAACTGGATCGACGAGTTGGTGGACGCGAAGCTCCAGAAGATGAAGATCCTGCCGAGCGGACTCTGCGACGACTCCGACTTCGTTCGGCGGGTCCACATCGACCTGACCGGCCTGCCGCCGACGGCGGACGAGGTTCGCAAGTTCCTCGCCGACACCCGGCCGGCGAAGCAGAAGCGCGACGAGTTGATCGACCGGCTGACCGGGTCGGAGGCGTTCGTTGATCACTGGACGAACAAGTGGGCGGACCTGTTGCAGGTGAACCGCAAGTTCCTCGGTGACCCGGGCGCGAAGGCGCTGCGCGACTGGATCAAGAACGCAGTCGCCACGAACATGCCTTACGATAAGTTCGCCCGCGACGTGCTGACCGCGACTGGGTCGAACGTGGCCAACCCGCCGGCGTCGTACTACAAGGTGCTGCGGACCCCGGACGCGGTGATGGAGAACACGACCCAGTTGTTCCTGGCGATCCGGTTCAATTGCAACAAGTGCCACGACCACCCATTCGAGCGGTGGACCCAGGACCAGTACTACGAGTTGGCGGCGTATTTCGCCCAGGTGGACCGCCAGGAGGACCCGAAGTACAAGGGTCAGAAGATCGGCGGCACCGCGGTCGAGAAGCCGCTGCCTCTGGCGGAGGTCATCGTCGATGGCAAGATCGGCGAGGTCAAGCACGACCGCACTGGGGAAGTGACGGCCCCGAAGTTCCCGTTCACCCACGCGGGCCTGCCGGCGAAGACCCTGCCGCGGCGGACCCAGGTGGCGGACTGGATCACGTCGAAGGAGAACCCGTACTTCGCCAAGAGCTACGTCAACCGCATCTGGAGCTACCTGCTCGGCGTCGGGGTCATCGAACCGGTGGACGACATCCGGGCCGGCAACCCGCCGACCAACCCCGAACTGCTCGACCGACTGACGAAGGAGTTCGTGGCGAGCGGTTTTGACACGCGCAAGCTGATCGGCACGGTGTGCAAGAGCCGGACCTACCAGCTTTCGATCGCGACGAACAAGTTCAACAAAGACGACGAGATCAACTACAGCCACGCGCTGCCGCGGCGGCTGCCGGCGGAGGTGCTCTTCGACGCGATCCACCGGGCGACCGGGTCGGCCGCGAAGCTGCCGGGGCTGCCGGCGGGGGCGCGGGCGACTCAGTTGCTAGACAGCAACGTCGAGCTGCCGGGCGGGTTCCTGGAACTGTTCGGCAAGCCAGCCCGCGAGTCCGCGTGCGAGTGCGAGCGGTCGAACACGATGATGCTCGGGTCCGTCATGGCGATGGTCAACGGCCCAATCATCGCCGAGGCGATCAAGGACCAGTCCGGTCACATCGCGAAGTTCACCGCGGCGACCCCGGACGACGCGAAGGTGGTCGAGGAAGTCTACCTGTCGGTCTTAAACCGCTTCCCGACGGCGAAGGAGAAGGAACTGGGCGTCGTGGCGGTCCGGGCGGCGGACAAGGACCACGCCACCATGTCCGCGGCGTACTACAAACGGCTGGCGGCATACCACGAATACCGAATCGCCCTGGACGAGAAGCAGATCGCCTGGGAGGCGGGCCTGCGGGCCCAGAAGCCGACCGAGTGGGTAATGCTCACACCGACGCGGGCGAACTCCCGCAACGGGGCGACCCCGGCGGTCGCCAAGGCCGGGGCGACCATGACGATTCAGAAGGACGGGTCGGTCCTCGTCTCCGGCAAGACTGGGACGGTGGACATCTACAACGTGCAGGCCGAGGCGAAGCTCAAGGGGGCGATCACGGCGGTCCGCCTGGAGGCGCTCGCGGACCCGAGCTTGCCCAAGAAAGGCCCCGGTCGGTCCGAGAACGGAAACTTCGTACTCAACGAACTGCGGGTCCAGGCCCGGCCACTGGAAAAGGCCGATGAGAAGCCGAAGCCGGTGAAGCTGACGAAGGCAAACGCGACATTCGAGCAAGGCGGGTTCCCGGCGGCCAACGCGATCGACACCAACCCGGCGAGCGGGTGGGCGATCATGGGCGGCGTCGGCAAGGACCAGGCCGCCGGGTTCGCGTTCGAGAAGCCAGTGGAGGTCTCCGAAGGTATCGCGCTGACGGTCGTGTTCGATCAGCGGTTCGGGACCAACCACACGATCGGCAAGTTCCGGCTGTCGGTAACGACCGACCCGAACCCGAAACTGACGCCGCCGGTGCCGCCCGAGGTGGCATCGATGCTGGCGATGCCGGCCGACAAGCGGACGCCGGAGATGAAGGCAAAGCTGCGGGATCTGTACCTGGAGCAGGACAAAGAACTGGCCCGCCTGAAGGCGGAGACGGCCGACCCGCCGCCGGCCGACCCGCGGGTACTCGGGGCACAGGACCTGGTCTGGGCGCTCATCAACAGCCCGGCGTTCCTGTTCAACCACTAGCCGACCGGGCCGTCGTCGGGGAGATCGGATGGGTTTGCCCGAGCCGGACCTCAACCCGCCGTTCCTCTCCGGGGTCCGGTCTGCCGCGGACCCCGACTTCCCGGTCAAGTACACGCGCCGGGCCGAGCGGAAGCTGTTCTGGACGATCGTCAACTCCGAGGCGATTACGGGCGGGGGTGTGCGGTTCGTCGTCCGCGAGCCGGGCGACCCGCCGCAGATCCTGTACTGCGACGTCTCGTCCCTCGACCCGGGCGAGTACTGGGTAAGCAAGTTCGGCCGGGTCCACGTCGCGGTCGCCCAAGACTCGGAAACACTCCTGGCCGGTTACGTCCTGGACTGCCGGTCGTTCCCGCCGGGGCCGGCGATGTTCTTCTTCCGGGAGGAACGGGAAGGGGTATTCGCCGCCGCCACGCACCCGGGGCGGTTCACGCTCTCCCTCGACCGGCTGGGTCGGGTGCAGCCCGACTTGGTGATGCCCGCCGGGCTGTTCACCCGCTCGGAGACCGCGTTCCTCAAGGTGACGTCCCTATTCGGCTCCCAGCCCGACGACACGGGCTGGATCGCCCGGTGGTTCGGCCCGCACGACCCGGACGGTCAGACCGAGGCGATCGAGGCGATCGCGGAGCGGCTCTGGAAGGGGGCGAGCAACCCGGCCGTGGTGGTGTCGGCCGAGCCGTTCGTGGTCGCGGCAGACTCGGAAGTCCTCGACAACGTGACGCTGCTGCGGCTGCCGGCGAGGCTGGCCGCGGACGGCCCGGGGGGGAGGACGTGGGAGGTCGGGGACCGGATGGTGACCTGCAACGGCTACGGCTGGACCGACGACCCGACGGGCGACACGCCGCCGGGGCCGCGGGCGGACGGGACGTGGAACGATGTCTGGTGCGTCCTCGCCGACCTGCTGACCGACGACCGCGACCGGCTGGCGGCCCGGAAGGCTGAGATCCCCGAGGAGCACTGGAAGCGGTGCCGTGACAGAGGTGCCGCCCGACTGGCCGGCGGGGATCGTTGCCGGGACGGCCGGCCGTGGCTGTCCCGCGTGGCCGTCCGGGACCAGCGCCGCAGGCAGTGGTATCGCAGAGGGGGTTATCTGAAGTAGCCGCTCATCAGCCCGGGTTCGAGCCGGTTAACTTGTCCATCGGCGGGCGCTTGAGGTGATGCCCGGTCGCCTTCTGGTAGGCGTGCGCCACCGCCAGCAACTCCGACTCGTCGTACAGCCGGCCGGTGAACACGATTGACTGCGGTACCTCCGCCCCGTCTCGCTTGGTAAAGCCGTTTGGGACGCAAACGCTCGGGTGTCCGGTCAGGTTCGTCGTCAGGAGGTCCGTCCCCGTCGGGGCGACGTACAGGTCCACCTTCGTCATCAATTCGGCCATCTGCCGCATCAGTAGCGTGCGGACGCGGTTCGCCCGCAGGTACTCGACCGCGGTGATGAACTGCCCCTTGCGGAACGTGGTCGGCCAGGTGCCGATCCCCTCCGTGACGCCCTTCCGGGTCAGATCGTCGAACGCGGCCGCCGCCTCCGTGTGAAGAATGACGTTCAGAGCGTCCACCGGCAGCCCGTCCGGCAACTTCACCGGGACCAACTCGACGCCGACCTCCTCCAGGATCTTCAATTCCTTGCGTTCGTCGGGGCTTTTCTTCGACTCGAAGTAGCCGACCTTCAGCCCCTTCGGGCCTTTCTTTGCCGGCCAGTCGAACAGTCGGTTCACTGCGGTCGGGTCGAGTCCGTCGGTGCCGTGGATCGCGCCGAACACCAACGCGCAGTCCTCGACCGACCGGGCGATCGGACCGAGCTTGTCCATCGTCCAGGTCAGGGCCATGCACCCGTGCCGACTGACCCGGCCGAACGTCGGCCGCAGGCCGGTGACGCCACAGCGGGTGCATGGGGAGACGATGCTGCCGAGCGTCTCGGAGCCGATGGCGAACGGGACAAGTCCGGCCGCGACCGCCGCGCTGGACCCGGCCGAGGAGCCGCTGGAGCCCTCCTTGACGAACCACGGGTTGCGGGTCATGCCGCCGAACCACTTGTCCCCCATCGCCAGTGCGCCGAGCGTCAGCTTGGCGACCAGCACCGCGCCTGCGTCCTCCAGCCGCTTCGCGACAGTTGCCGTCGTGGCAAGCGTCTGATCCTTGAACGGTCCGGCGCCCCAGGTGGTCTTGTAACCGGGGTAACTGATGAGATCCTTCGCCCCCCACGGGATGCCGTGCAGCGGGCCGCGGTACTTGCCGGCCGCGATCTCCTCATCGGCCCGCTTCGCCTGTTCGAGCGCCAGCTTCTCGGTCAGCGATACGACGCACAGCAGGACCGGGTCGTACTTCTTGAGGCGGTCCAGGGCAAGCTTTGTTAGCTCGACGGAAGAGACCTGCTTCGTGCGGACGAGATGCGCGAGCTTCGTCAGCGGCAGGAACGCTAGGTCCTCGTCGGACGCCGGCTTCGCCTGCTCGACCTTCGGGGCTTCGACGGTGCCGCGCGGGCCGGTGTACGGCGGCTCGCCGGGGGTCGGGTCGAACCGGACGGCGGGGAACACGTCGTTTGGCAGCTCGACCTTGCGCGCTTCGGCGTAGCCGCGGAGAGTACCAGTGAGGGCGGAGGCGACGGCCTTCCGCTCGGCGTCGGTGAGGGTCAGTCCGGCGACCCACTCGGCGTTCTTGAGCATCTCCGCCGTGACGCGGGCCGGCTCGTCGGCGGCGCGGGCGACCTCGGTCGCTACGGCGCGCTGGAACGTGGCCGTGCCGATCCCCAGGGCGGCGAGGGTGTGAAGAAGCTCCCGACGGTCGGGCGAGGGGTCTTCGAGTGACATGCGGAAAGCGTACCCGACCCGTCGGGCGGAGGCCAGCGGTTACCCGGCGCCGCGTCCACGGCCCTGGTACACCTTCTGCTCGGTCAGCACCAGGTCCATGTACACGTCGTGCGCGGCGACCGGGATCTCGGGGAAGACCTGGCAGTCGAACGCCAGCGCCGCCAGCGGGGCGTCCGGCCGCACCCGGGCCAGCAGCCGGTCGTAGTACCCCTTGCCCTGGCCCATGCGGCCGCCGCTCGGGTCGAACGCCACGCCGGGCACCATCACCAGGTCCAGCTCCTCTGGCGCGACCCGCTTGCCGGGAAGCGACCGCAGGTCGTCGCGGGGCTCCAGGATCTTGTGCGCCCCCTCGGCCAACTCGGCCATGTCTTCCAGGAGGAACAGTTCGAGCTGGTTCGTCTCGACGATGCAGTACGGCACGACGATGCGCTTACCGCCGTCCAAGGCTTCCGGCAGGACGTGTCGGGTCCGTACCTCGCTGCCAGCGTCCACATACCACATGACCGTCCGGGCGGTGGCGTAGGTCGGCAGGGCCATGAACGCTCCAACGATCCGCCGGCTGACCGCCTCTTTGTCCTTCTGGGCGATGCGGTTCTTGCGGGCTTGCTCGCGGATCTGGGCCTTTTTCGCGTGGAAGTCGTCGGGCGGCGGGCTGGCGGTCATGACGGGCTCCGGGAACTGTATCCTGCTGCCGTAAAGGTCGGCCGGCGGGAATGTTGCACCCGCAACCGACCTGCCGGCCTCTAACCTCTTGATGGTAAACTATTGCCAAAGGTGACGGTTGGAACGGTTCGACAGTGAGGTGACGACATGAAACTAACTCAACCACAACCCTGTCATGGGTTACTGATCCTGACCCTTCCCGGACCGGACCGGCGACGGTCGCTGGCTATGTATCAGTATCGGGCGATCTACCGGAACCCGACACCGGACGAGACCGGATGCGTGATGACCTGGGACGTCAGCGGTGGGCGGCTGCCGTACCAGATTTCGCTGGAGCGGGTGAACGGCGGTGAACTACTGTGGCACTGCTCGTGTGCTGACGCGGTGTATCGGGGTGAGGACGACCCGGCGCACGTCTGTAAGCACGTGCGCGGGCTGATCGACACGCTGCCGGTCGCCCCGCCAGTGCGAAAGGCGATGGCGGCATGACGGCGAACCCGAACGTCAGTGAGGGGGTGGAGTGCCACTTTACGCACTCCACCCCCTCACTGACGTTCGGGGGTTCGCCGTCATTTCTTCGGGAACCAGTCCTGTAGCGCCGTGACGGTCAATTCTTGCTCCCGCAACGCCCGGCACGCCTCCACCGCCGCATAGGCCGCTGACACGGTCGTGATGCACGTCACCCGGTGTGACACTGCGGCCGCGCGGATCTTCCCCTCGTCGGTCTGGCTGCCGCGGCCGCAGTGTCACACCGGGTGACGTGCATCAC
>Ga0247822_10001916_pt1 | contig 13039 bp, 12 predicted proteins | sample 13C_Cellulose_Da_FD_192423 | JGI IMG/M metagenome (GOLD analysis project Ga0247822, IMG submission 192423) | Soil microbial communities from agricultural site in Penn Yan, New York, United States - 13C_Cellulose_Day30 | ecosystem: Environmental > Terrestrial > Soil > Agricultural land | place...
AGTTCGGTGACATGCGGATCGGTGCAGCGCCAGCCGTCGACGGTCCGCTCCCAGTTCGAGAACAGCAGCTCGGGCTCGAAACTCTTGCCCTGCAGCACCAGCCGGCCACCGGGCTCGATCGCGAAGCTCGCACCGTCATAGACCAGCTCGTCCTGGCCACCGACCTGGTTGAGATAGAGCAGCGGGACGTTGTCCTCGGCGACTCGGTCGCGAACGAGCCTGTAGCGCTGGGCCTGCTTGTTGCGCCAATAGGGCGAACCATTGGGGCAGAGCAGGATGCGCGCGCCCTGGTCGACGAGGTGGGCGCAGACATCGGGGTGCCAGATGTCCTCGCAGATGGGGATGCCGACCGACACGCCCTTGATCGTCACCGGCTCCTGCAGCGCGGCGCGTTCGAAGTAGCGCTGCTCGTAGAACACGTCGTCGTCGGGCAGCTCGCGCTTGTAGCGGCGGGCGACGACTCGCCCGTCTTCGCAAACGAGAACGGCGTTGTAGAGCACGTCACCGTCGCGCCAGATGCAGGGCATGATCGCGGTGACGCCGGTTCCGGCCGTGGCCGCAGCAAAGGCCTCGGCCGCCTCGATGGCATCGGAGACGAAGCGCGGCTTGAAGAGCAGATCCTCGGGGAAATACCCGGTGATGAACAGCTCGGGGAACATCAGGATATCGGCGCCCTGCCCTGCCGCTTCGGCCAGCGTGGCCTTGGCTAGCTCGAGGTTCTGGGCGACGGCGCCGACGGTCGGATTGAGCTGCGCGAGGGCGATGCGGAGGCGATCGGTCACTGGAACATCCGGGCCGCGAGTTGAGTGGGCGCGGGATCGATCCGGAAAGGCATGCAACCTGTCCTGATCCCGCTTCCCGCGAAATCGGGGCAAGACTTATCCGCTCACCCCCAACGGGGCAAGCGGACAGCCGGTTGCCGCTATGCGATCAGAACGAGTAGGTCAGCTCGGCGAGAAGGCCGTAGCGGAGCATGGAGAAGGGGTTGTTCGTCTGGATCGCACCGACGTTCACGAAGGTCGGATCGGTGTCGTACACGCCGTCGGAGTCGGCATCGCCGGGATTGCCGATATGGGCCACGCTGTAAGTGGCGTCCGCGGTGCCCTGAAGATACCAGGCGCGTCCGCCGAGTCGCATCGTCAGGTTGTCGATCGGATGGATGCCGACCCAGGCTTCGGCCATGGCACCGTAACCCCACCCGTCCACGGTGGTGACCGAGGAGCGGATCTGCGAGATGTTGCCGTCCGCACCGCCATAGGGGAACTGGGCCGGGCCGCCGTACACGCCGGTATTGAACACCGGGTCGTCGACGCCGACGGTGCCGCCAACCTTGGCGTAGGGAACCGCGGCAACTTCTGCCCTGAAGTCGATGAAGTCGCTGAACTTGGCATTGCCCGACACGCCGAGGCGAAGCACGTGGGCATCGACCTGGTTGGGCGAGCTGTCGCCGGGAATGAATGTCTGGCCGGTCAGCGGGTCGTAGGTGATGTCGGCCGCCGACGTGGCGGTGGTGAAGTTGTTGCGGCCCGTATCGGGCGAGTTGTTCCAGTAGAGGTAACCTACCAGGCCACCCACCCCGTTGCCGGCACCGTCATCGAACGCATTCCAGCCGAAGTCCGCACCGCCATAGCCGATCTGGCCGTCCTGGATGTCGCTGACGCCGCCACCGGTCGAGCCATTGATGGCGAACGAGTACCCGGCCATGCCCTGGGCCCAGGTCGCGGTGGTGTCATCCTGGACGCGCAGGAAGAGTTCGCCGGTATGGGCGTTGTCCTCGGAGGCGGAGTTGGTACCACCCGACGCGAAGTCCTGACTGCCCCAAGAGTACCAGTAGCGCAGGCCGGTCTCGAGGTGGATGCCGTCGGTCTCGTCGCCCATTTCGGTCCAGTCGGCGGGCTCGATCGAATAGGCTTCGCGGTAAATGTCTTCCGCCGAGTTGCTGCCCCAATCGGCGGCAAGGGCCGGGGTGCCGGCGGCGGTGGCGAGAACGAGTAAGCTCGTGGCCAGGCGGGACATTTTTGAACTCCGGTACACTATCGCACCGTTTATGGCGCGTTAGGGTTAATGTTCCGCTAAATGAACGGGGCGTAGCGCAAGCAGCCGTGTGCAAAACACTTGGAATCGCATGATTTGCTTACCGAGCGGCACGCTTCTCCACTACAGCATCGCTGCCCTGCGGCTGACGGGTGCAACCACCTGTGCCAATGGCGAGTTGGGACAATGACGCAGACGGACTGTCGGAACGACGCATGAGCAAGGTGCTGATCATAGAAGACGAAGTCTTCATCGCCATGGCGCTGGAGAGCCTCCTGGAGGATCTGGGGCACCAGTCGCTGGGGATCGCCGCTGACAGCCGCCAGGCATTGGCCATGGCCGAAGACGCCGACCTTGCGATCGTCGACGTGAACCTGGCCGATGGCCCCACCGGAGTTGAAACCGGCCGTCGCCTGGCCGAGGAGGGCGTCGCGGTCATCTACATGACGGCCAATCCGGAACAGCTGGGAGCAGGCGTTCCGGGCACTATCGGTGTCATCGCCAAGCCCGCCGCCGACAGCGAACTGCGGCAGGCGATCGCCTATGCCCTGGGCACGCGCGACGGCGCCGGGCGCATCATGGTGCCGCCCCGCCGCCTCACGCTGTTCGGAATTCGCGTCGCTACCGCCTGAGCGCCTTACTCCGCTGCCACGACCCGTTCGCGTGCCGGACGCTGCGAGCGCAGCTCCTCGGCGACGAGGAAAGCCAGCTCCAGCGCCTGCGAGGCGTTGAGGCGCGGATCGCAATAGGTGTGGTAGCGGTCCTGCAGCCCGGCCTCGGTGATAGCCGCGACGCCGCCGCCGGTGCATTCGGTCACGTCGTCGCCGGTCATCTCGATATGGATGCCGCCGGCATAGGTGCCGAGCGAGCGGTGGATATCGAAGAAGCTCTTCACTTCGCTCATCACGCGCTCGAAGGGGCGGGTCTTGTAGCCGTTCGAGGCCTTGACGGTGTTGCCGTGCATCGGATCCGAGCACCACACGACCACCCTGCCCTCGCGCTGGATCGCCTCGATGAGGCGCGGCAGGTGATCGGCGATCTTGTCCGAGCCGAAGCGGCCGATCAGCGTGACACGCCCGGGCTCGTTGGTGGGGTTCACGCGATCGAGGATGCGCAGCAGGTCATCGGCGGCGAGGCTCGGGCCGCACTTGACGCCGATCGGGTTGCGGATGCCGGAGAAATACTCGACATGCGCCGCGTCGGGCTGGCGGGTACGGTCGCCGATCCAGAGCATGTGGCCGGAGGTGGCGTAGTATTCGCCGGTGATCGAGTCCCGGCGGGTCAGCGCTTCCTCGTAGCCGAGCAGCAGCGCCTCGTGGCTGGTGTAGAACTTGGTCTCGCGCAGCGACGGCGTGTTCTCGGAGTTGAGGCCGAGGGCGCGCATGAAGTCGATCGCGTCGTCGATCTTGGTGGCGATCTCTTCGAAGCGCGGATAGGCGCTCGTGTCCTTCATGAAGCCCATGGTCCACTCGTGGACGCGGGTCAGGTCGGCATAGCCGCCCGAGGCGAAGGCGCGCAGCAGGTTGAGCGTCGCGGCCGACTGGCGGTAGGCGAGCAGCAGCCGCTCCGGATCGGGGATGCGGGCGGCCTCGGTGAAGGCGATGTCGTTGATGATGTCGCCACGATAGGACGGCAGGGTGACGCCATCGATCGTCTCGGTATCGGACGAGCGGGGCTTGGCGAACTGCCCGGCGATGCGGCCGACCTTCACCACCGGCTTCGAGGCACCGTGGGTCAGAACGATGGCCATCTGGAGGAAGACGCGGAAGAAGTCGCGGATATGGTCGGCGCCGTGTTCGGCGAAGCTCTCGGCGCAGTCGCCGCCCTGGAGGAGGAACGCCTTGCCCTCGGCCACGTCGGCGAGCTGGTTCTTGAGCTCGCGCGCCTCGCCGGCAAAGACCAGCGGCGGGAACTTCCTCAGCTGCGCCTCGGCGGCTTCCAGTTTCGACGGGTCCGGATAGGCCGGAACCTGCGAAATCGGCTTTTCTCTCCAGCTCTGGGGCGACCAAGTCATAACGCACTTCCTCCTGGTGGCGGGCGTCCTATCAGGGGAATGGGGCGGTGTGAAGCCTCGCGGGGCTTTACATCCTCGCCGCAGACCAACAACCTTCGGGCTTTCAGGGGGGATTTCAGAGTGACGATTTCAGACACGGACTGGCCAGCGGAACTCGTCGCGGAGTTCAAGGCGAACAGCCAGAACGGCTGCGTGGGCAACGTGCTCGTTTCGGAGACGGATGATCTTCGCATATGGCACCTGCGACTGGCGCCGGGCGCGCGCAGCAACGTGCACCGGCATGTCAACGACTACTTCTGGTCCTCGATGACCGCCGGCCGGGCGCGCAGCTACTTCGAGGACGGGCGCGTGGTCGAGGGCGACTACTTTGCCGGCCAGACCCGACATTTCAGCTACGGCAGAGGCGAGTCCATGTGCCACTGCGTCGAGAACATCGGCGAGACCGAACTGCTGTTCGCGACGGTGGAGTTCATCAACGGCCCGAACGCGCCGCTGCCTGTACCCGACAGCGTCCGCCTCGGGGCAGTCGCCTAGGACTGCCTGGCGCCGCCCCGGTAGACGTAGCTCGGCTTCTTGAAGGTCACGAGTTCCTCGGCCGCCGTCGGGTGCATAGCGATGGCGCGGTCGAAATCGGCCTTGGTCGCCTTCATGCCCATGGGGATGGCGGCCATCTGGATGATCTCGGCGGCGCCCGGCCCGAGGACGTGGACGCCCAGCACCTCGCCACCGTCAGCCCGGGTGATGAGCTTCATCATCATGCGGTCGGACTTGAGCGAGAGCGTGTTGATCATCGGGCGGAAGCGGGTGACGTAGACGTCGATGTCGCCGTGGGTGGCTGCATCGTGCTCGCTGAGGCCGACCGTGCCCACTTCCGGCTCGGAGAATACGGCCTCGCCGATGAGGGAGTGGTCGACGGCGGTCGGACGGTCACCGAACACGGTGTCGGCGAAGGCGTGGCCCTCGCGGATGGCGATGGGCGTCAGCTGGGCGCGGTTGGTGACGTCGCCGACGGCGTAGATCGAGGGAACGCTCGACTGCGAGTACTCGTCGACGGCGATGGCGCCGTCTTCCTCGAGCTCGACGCCGACCGCCTCCAGCCCGAGGCCGGACGTGTTGGGCGACCGGCCGGTGGCGAACATGACGGCGCCGAAGGGGGCGTCGATACCATCGGAGAAGCTGACGGTGACGTCGTCGCCGGTCTGGCGCAGGCCGAGCACGTTGGTCTGGTGGATGATCTTGACGCCGCGCGCCTCGAGGCCGGCTTCCAGCCCCGTCCGCAGGTCCTCGTCGAAGCCGCGCAGGAGCTTGTCGCCGCGATAGACGATCGTGGTGTTGACGCCGAGACCGGAGAAGATCGTCGCGAACTCGACCGAGATGAAGCCGCCGCCCTCGATGAGGATCGAATGCGGGAGCTTTTCGAGGTGGAAGGCCTCGTTCGAGGTGATGGCCAGTTCCTTGCCCGGGATATCGGGGATGAAGGGATGGGCGCCGGTGGCGACGAGGATCGTCCTGGCAGTCAGCTCGCGGCCGGACTTCTGCAGCTTCACGCTGTTGGGACCGGTGACGGTCGCGCGGTCGCGGATGATCTCGGCGCCGGGCTTTTCCAGCCCGGCGACATAGGCCGCCTCGAGCCGGGCGATTTCCTTGTCCTTGTTGGCGACCAGCGTCGCCCAGTCGAAGCTGGGCGTGCCGACATCCCAGCCGAAGCTCGGGGCGATCTCGAACAGGTCCTTGTAGCGCGAGGCGTAGACGAAGAGCTTCTTGGGCACGCAGCCCCGGATCACGCAGGTGCCGCCGACGCGGTATTCCTCGACGATTGCCACGCGGGCGCCGTAGGTCGCGGCGATGCGTGCTGCCCGCACGCCGCCCGAACCGGCACCAATCACCACGAGATCGTAACTGTCGCTCACAAACCTAACCCCAGATGCATAAAGGCCCCGCACGATGACGGGGCCTTTGGACACATAGGTATCAAGCTATCAGCTGTCGATACCCTGAGCCTTGAGCTCGGCGCGCACGGCGGCGAAGAACTCGGTGTTCAGGTTCGACGAGAACACATCCATGACGCGGTTGATGGTACCGCTGGTCATTGCGTTCGACTTGGCGAGCTTCTGGCCGGTGGGCGAGGAGTAGAAGTCCACGATCTGCTGCAGCTCGTCCTGCGTGAAGACGACGGCGTAGATGCGGGCGAACTGGTCGAAGAGTTCGCTCTTGCGGCCCTTGTAGGTGCCCAGGACCTTCTCGATCGCCTTGTTCAGCGGATCGGCGATCTCCGGGTTCTGCGGCAGGAGCTGACGGAAGGTCCGGATGCCGGCCTGCACGATGGTCGCCTCGTAGAGGCCGCCGGTGTCGGTCAGGTCAACATACTTGCGCGCCAGCGCCAGCGCCTCGGGCGAAATCTCGGCCGGAGCGTCCTGGCTCAACGCCGGAAGCGCGAAGGACGAAAGGATCAGCGAAAGCAGCGCTGCGACAAGCATCGGCGCGCGCTTGAAAGTGGACGTCATCAGCTTGGTGCCCATCTGGTTGTTTCCCCAACTAGCCTCTATCCGAGCGGCCATCAGCCGTCCAGAACGTCGACACCCTCCGGCCCTGCCACGTAGGCCCGCTTGCACAGGCCGATGAAGAGGCCGTGTTCCACGACGCCCGGGATATCGACAAGGGCTTGCGCCAGCGCTTCTGGCCGAGGAATGCGGCCAAAAAATGCATCCATGATGGCGTGCCCACCGTCCGTGACGAAGGGCGAACCGTCGGGTTTGAAGCGCCGCTTCAGCGCACCTTCGGCGCCAAAATCCGCCATCACCCTCGCGATCAGCGCATTGGTCGCGCCGAGGCCGAACGTGTTGACCTCGATGGACAGCGGGAAGCGGCCCAGCATTTCGACCCGCTTGGACGCATCGGCGATCACGATCATCCGCTGCGACGCCGCGGCGACGATCTTCTCGCGCAGCAGCGCCCCCCCTGCCCCCTTGATGAGCGCAAGGCCCGGCCCGATCTCGTCGGCCCCATCGACCGTGAGGTCGAGTTCGGGCGTCGTATCGAGGTCGGTCAGCGGGATGCCGAGCGAGCGGGCCTGTGCCGCGGTGACTTCGGAAGTCGGCACGCAGATGACGTCTAGCCCGCCAGCCACGGCCTGCCCGACCAGGTCGACGAAGTGCTTGGCTGTCGAGCCGGTACCCAGCCCCAGCCGCATGCCGCTGCGGACCTCAGCCATTGCCGCATTGGCGGCCTGCCATTTCGGATCGTCCATCACTGCCTCCCTGAAGATGCCGGCCGGTTAGGAGAGGCGGGCCGGGCTGTCAACCGTCCCCGCTCACGCAGAGGTGAATGGTATGTCGCTTCGGCGCAACAGATTGTGGCGGCATTGTTAGCAGTTTGTCCGAATCGTGGCATCGCCCGTTTGTTGGGCGTATGGAACGCTTTATCAACCAAGGCACGACTGGCGCGCAGTAGGTGCGGCCGTTTCGTCAAGAGGCGAAGTTTTGAAACAAATGTCTATAACCAGAATAGCGCTCGCAGCCGCACTTTCGGCGATCCTGAGCGTGTCGCTGGTGGCTCCGGCCGCCGCGGCGCGTGTCTACAACCCCGATTCCAACCTGTGGGAAGAGTCGACCACGGTTGCCGCGCGCTCGAAGCGCGGCAGCGCGATCGCCAAGGCGATCGTCGACTATGAGACGACCCTCAAGCCGGGCACCATCGTCGTCGAGACGTCTGAGCGCCGGCTCTACCTTGTCATGGACGATGGCAAGGCGCTGAAGTACGGCATCGGCGTGGGCCGCGATGGCTTCCGCTGGCAGGGCCAGCACAAGATCACCCGGGTCGCCGAGTGGCCCGGTTGGACGCCGCCGCCGGCCATGCGCAAGCGCGTTCCCGACCTGCCGGCCTATATGCCCGGCGGTCCGGACAATCCGCTCGGCGCCCGTGCCCTCTATATCGGCTCGACGCTCTACCGCATCCACGGCACCTCGGAGCCCTGGACCATCGGTCAGGCCGTCTCGTCGGGCTGCATCCGCCTCACCAATGAGGACGTGACCGATCTCTACGAACGCGTGAAGGTCGGCGCCCTGGTGGTCGTCCGCCAGTAACGGCCGCGATCATGCCAATTGCAAAGGGCTGGCTCCACGGAGCCGGCCCTTTCTTGTTTTGCTCCACGGTCGCCAGTGAGCTAGAAAGGGGAATGTCCCTGACGCTTCTCGAACAGCCGAACCTCGCGCCGACCGGTGCCGAGCGCCCGCTCGTCGATCGCTATGGCCGGCAGATCACCTACCTCCGGGTGTCGGTGACGGACCGCTGCGATTTCCGCTGCGTCTACTGCATGAGCGAGCATATGACCTTCCTCCCCAGGAAGGATGTGCTGAGCTTCGAGGAGATCGACACGATCGTGAACGCCTTCGTCGCCCGCGGGGTGAGGAAGGTGCGGCTGACCGGTGGCGAGCCGCTGGTGCGGCGCGACATCATGGAACTGGTCGACCAGATCGGCGGTCACATCGGTCATGGGCTCGAGGAGCTGACGTTGACCACCAACGGCAGCCAGTTGCGCCGGTATGCCGACGGGCTGGTGCGCGCCGGCGTAAGGCGGCTCAATGTGTCGCTGGATACGCTGGACGAGAAGCGCTTCACCGAGATCACGCGGCGCGGCCGCATCGCCGATGTGCTCGACGGCATCGACGCGGCCGACGCGGCCGGGCTCCGGATCAAGATCAACATGGTCGCGATGCGCGGGTTCAACGAGGACGAGATCGAGCCCATGATGCACTGGGCGCATGGTCGCGGCTTCGGGCTGACGCTGATCGAGGGCATGCCGCTGGGCGAAGTCGGGATCGACCGGGTCGACAGCTATCTGCCGCTCAAGGAGCTGCGTGACCGGCTGAAGGCGCGCTACACGCTCGAGCCCACCGGGCACCGCACGGGCGGCCCGGCCCGCTACGACCATGTCGCCGAAACCGGCGGCATGATCGGCTTCATCACGCCGATGAGTCACAATTTCTGCGAGAGCTGCAACCGGGTGCGGCTGACGGCGACGGGCCAGCTTTACCTGTGCCTCGGCCAGGAGGACATGGTCGACCTGCGCGCGGCCATCCGCGAAGGTGGATCCGACGCGCTCGACGCGGCGCTCGACCGGGCCATGCTGATCAAGCCCAAGGGCCACGACTTCGTGCTCGATCGCGACCACACGGCTCCGGCGCTGGCCCGGCATATGAGTGTGACGGGCGGCTGAGCGGTCGGGTAGCAGCCTCGCCCCTACAGCCGGAGCGCCAGCGCAAGCATGGCGAGCGAGAGGATCAGCACGATCGGCGTCATCGTCCAGCGCTCGGCCTCACTGCGTGACAGCAGGTTGAGCGGAATTCCCAGCAAGAGCTGCGCCGTGACGATCCAGATGCCGATCTCGGCGACAATCAGCGGCAAGACCGAGATGGCTCCGACGCGCTCGAGCGCCAGCCACGCGGTCACTGCATAGATCGCGACGGCGACCACGCTGCCGATGCGCAGCCTGGACGGCAGCACCCGGTGCTGGCCGCCCCAGGCGAGGTGGCCAAGCGGCGCTCCAGCGGCCAACGCCAGTTGCAGCAGCGTCAGCGCCGCGAGCAGCCCAACGACGATCGTGACGGCATAGACGGACAAAAAGAGCCTCCTCGACGGCGCCGTTCCCAGGTCATGCTCATTTCGGCGCGACCACCTGGACGCCGCACGCCCCTACCGCACCGTGTATCCGCCATCCACCACAAGCACTTCGCCGGTGACGTAGGCTGACGCGGGGGAGCAGAGGTACAGGGCGGCGGCGCCGATATCCATGGCTTCGCCCGGCCGCTTCATCGGGGTCATGTCGCGCCAGACGGGCCCCCAGACCGGGTCGGAGAGGCCGCCGTTGGTCATGTCGGTGGTGATGTAGCCCGGGGCGATGGCGTTCACGCGGATGCCCTCCTCGGCGTAGTCCGAGGCGAGGCTTTTGGTCAGCATGTGCACCGCCGCCTTGCTGGCATTGTAGGCGGCCTGGCGCTGCGGGATGTTCGAGACGAGGCCCGAGATCGAGCCGATGTTGAGGATGACGCCGCTCTTCTGCTTGCGCATCGGGGTCAGCGCCGCCTGGCAGGCGCGGAAGACGCTGTCGAGGTTGATATCCATCAGCCGGCGGTACTGCTCTGCCGGGAAGGCCTCGGTGTCGCCGTGCTGGGCGACGCCGGCATTGTTGACGAGGATATCGAGCTTGCCGCCGGCGAGTTCGAGTGCCTCGGCGATCAGGCGTCCGGGGACGGCGGGGTCCTGCACGTCGCCCTGGATGTAGTCGACCTTGTGGCCGGCTTCGCGGAAGCGCGCCAGCACCTCGGGCTTTGGCACTTTGGAGGACATGATCACATGGGCGCCCGCGTCGGTCAGCGCCTCGACGATGCCGAGGCCGATACCGCGGGTGGCGCCGGTGACCAGCGCCGTCTTGCCGTCCAGTCGAAACAGATCGAAGACCGACATCTCTTTGCTCCCTCAGTGAACGCTGGCCACGGGCCGATCCAGCCCGAGGATGAAATCGACGCAGCGGTCGCCCAACATCATGGCGGGCGCCGTGGTGTTGCCGGCATTGATGTTGGGCACCGCCGACATGTCCGAGACGCGCAGGTTGTCGACGCCGCGCACGCGCATGCGCGCGTCCAGCACGGCCATGCGGTCGCCGTCGGCGCCCATGCGGGCGGTGCTGGCCGGGTGGTAGTTGGTCTTGACGAAGCGGCGGCAGTGATCGGCCATGACTTCGTCGCTGAGGTCAGGTCCCTCGGGCGCGATAACCTTCTCGACGCGCTTGCCGAGCGGGCCGGACAGCAGGACGTCGCGGAAGAAGCGCTGGCCGGCGACCATGGTCTTCATGTCGTCGGGGTCCTGCAGCAGGTGGGGCGAGACGAGCGGCATGTCGGCGGGGTTGGACGAGCGCAGTTCGACATAGCCGCGCGACTTCGGCTTCACGAGGACGGTGGTGATGGTGACGCCATAGGTGTCGTCGAACACCTTCAGCAGGTCGCGATCGAGATAGACGATCGGCACGCAGAAGGCCTGGATGGAGGGGGGCGCGTCGCGGTCGAGCGGGTTGATGAAGGCGCCGGCCTCGAAGCCGGCGGAGAGGATGGGGCCGTTGCCGAAGAGCTTGAAGTTCAGCCCGTTGCGGATCATGCGCCAGCCGACGCCCTGCCGGAAATAACCGTAGGGGCCGTTGGCGACCGAGATCACCGGCACTTCGGGGTGGTCGATGAGATTGCGGCCCACGCCCGGGAGATCGACCAGCACGTCGATGCCGTGCTGGCGCAGGTGCTCGGCGGGCCCGAGACCGGAGAGCATCAGAAGCTTGGGCGTTACCAGTGCGCCAGCGCTGAGGACGATGTCGCCTTTCGAGTGGACCGTGTGCTCGTGGCCGGCGGCATCGCGGTAGGTGACGCTCGTGGCGCGACCGTTCTCGATGTTGATGCGCTGCACGGCGGCGCGGAGGCGGACGGTCAGGCGGGGATCATCCTTGAGCGGCTCGACATAGGCATAGGCGGCGCTCGAGCGTTTCCCGCGGCGGTTCATGAACTGGTAGAAGCCGACGCCGCGCTGGGCGGGGCCGTTGAAGTCGCTGGTGAAGGGCTCGCCCATCAGCTGGACGCTCTGCACGAACCAGCGCGAGACGTCGTCGATATGGCCGGGGTCGGAGACGAGCAGCGGGCCGTCATTGCCGTGGTAGTCGTTGGCGATGCGGTTGTTGCCCTCGATGCGTCGGAAATGGGGGAGCACGGTGCTCCAGTCCCATGCGGCGCCGTCGTTGTTGCCGCGCAGGAGCTGGTCCCACTCGTCGTAGTCGGTGGGGCGGCCGCGCATGTAGACCTGGGCGTTCACCGAGGTGCCGCCGCCAAGCACATTGCCCTGCGGGATATCGTGCACGCGGCCGTTGAGGTGCGGCTGCGGCACGGTGTGGTGATAGGTCATGTACTTCGAGCCGTTGATCAGCTTGAAGATCCCCGGCGGCATGTCGAGCAGCGGATGATGGTGCGAGTAGCCGGCCTCGAGCAGCAGCACCCGCCGGTCGCCGTCGGTCACGAGCCGCGCCGCTACGACGCAGCCGGACGCGCCCCCTCCGATCACGATGTGATCGAACTCCTCCCGCATGAACGCCCCCTCCAGAGCAGCCGGCGTTCCCTGGCGCCGGCGGGGCGTATAGCCCGCGACAGCCAGAATAGCCGTCGCGGGCGAAATGTCTAAGGGGTCGACTAGAACTCGTTCCAGTCGGTTGCGATGGCGGCGTTGCCGGCGCTTGCATAAGCCCGCGGGGCGGGCTTCGATGAAACGGCGGGCGCATCCTCGATCACGAAGCGGTCGACCATGCCGTCGAGTTCGCCGGCCTGGGCCTCGGTCTGCTCGATCGAGGCGTTGATCTCCTCGACCAGCGCGGCGTTGTGCTGGGTCATCTCGTCGATCTGGCGAACGGCGTTGGTGACCTCGGTGATGGCGCCGGATTGCTCCTGGGTGGCGCCGGCGATGCTGTTGACCAGGGAGCCGCTCTCGTCGACGGCGGCGAGCATGGCGGCAAGCTTGTCGGCCGCGGCCGAGACGAGGCGCGAGCCGGCCCCCACTTCCTGGGAGGACTGCTCGATCAGCGCCTTGACCTCGGCCGAGGCATGGGCCGCCGACTGCGCGAGACGGCGCACTTCCACGGCCACCACGGCGAAGCCCTTGCCGGCATCGCCCGCCCGCGCCGCCTCGACCGAGGCATTGAGGGCCAGCAGATTGGTCTGGAAGGCGATGTCGTCGATCATGCCGATGATGTTGGAGATCTTGCCCGAGGAGGTGGAGATGCGCGTCATGGCGTCGTTGGCCGAGCGCATGACCTCGCCGCCTTCGGCCGCGGCGTGGAGGACCTCCTGCGACTTGACGTTGGCAGCGCCGGCGCGGCGGGCATTGTCGGCCACGGTTGCGCTCAACTGCTCCATGGCCGCCGAGGTTTCCTCGATGGTCGCGGCCTGGCGCGTGGTGCGTCCGGAG
>Ga0247822_10001917_pt1 | contig 13031 bp, 8 predicted proteins | sample 13C_Cellulose_Da_FD_192423 | JGI IMG/M metagenome (GOLD analysis project Ga0247822, IMG submission 192423) | Soil microbial communities from agricultural site in Penn Yan, New York, United States - 13C_Cellulose_Day30 | ecosystem: Environmental > Terrestrial > Soil > Agricultural land | place...
GTCGCGGGCCGCGCGGCCGGGCGTGGGCGCGTGACGATCGGCGCGGGCGTTTGCGAGGGCGCCACGGGGGAGGCGGCGCCGGCGGTGGGTGGTCCGCTCGCGTCGGCGGTGGACGTCTCCGGTGGTGCGGGTGGCTCGTCGGGGAGCACGACGTCCATCGCCTCGTGGCGATACGTGGATGCGAGCGACGGCGCGAGCAGCGAGGGCTCCTCGGCGTCGGTCATCCATGCGTAGGCGGCGATGCCGAGGTGCGCGACCAGCGACGCCCCGATGACGGCGGCGAGGCGGCGGTCGATGCGGTCGGCGAGCGTGCCGCGCAGGGAGGCAGGCAGCACGGGGCGCGGCGCGGCGGCGGGGGCGACGAAGTCCTGAAACAGGACGGTCACGTCGCCGACCTGGAGGCGCCCGCGCGCGCCGGGCTCGAGGGCGATGGTCCACACGCCGTGGTCGCCGGGCCCGTCGTGAAGCTCGGTGCGTACGTGCTCGCCGTGCGCGAGGCGCCCGTGCATGTTCGCGGTCACGCGCAGGAGCGCGCCAGCGGGCGCATCGCGCTCGGAGGGAGTGAACAGCGTGTGCGCCTCGGGGATCCCGTCGCCGGGCACGGAGAGCGCGCAGCGCAGCGAGTGTCCGAACGTCACGGGCGCACCGTGCGGGAAGACGCGCTCCTCGACGAGCTGATCGCCGAGGAGGACAGCGACGCGAAGGGCACGACGCGGCGCGCGGGCAGTCATGCGACTTCCAACGCGTCACCCGCGGGTCTGGTCTATCGATCAGGTCGCGACGTGATCGAACGGCTCAGTCTGGAACCAGCTGCAGCTGAATCCGGAAGCTGGCGGAGGTGGCCTCGCCGTCCTTGTCCTTCGGGGCGGGGAAGCGCCAGCTGCCCATCAGGCCGGTGATGCACGCGTTGACCTCGGCCGCCGGGAAGCCGCTCGCGGTGCCTTCGGTCGTCTTGCCGCTCTCGTTGACGGTGAGGTCGAGCGTGACCTTGCCGCGCGCGCTCGCATCCTTCGCGAGGTAGGTCTTGTAGCAGCGCTGGAGGCTGCTCATGTACGCCGACTTGATCTTCTGCAGCACCGCGTCCGCGGTCAGCGTCGAGTCGTCGAAGGTCTGCTTCGTTCCGACGGTGATGCGGCCTTCGGGCGCCTTCTCGGTCGTCTTGCCGCCGCCCGCGCTCGTCGTGCCGCCGGGGGCGTCGATCTTGGGGCCACCGCCGGTGCCGAGCTTCGGGTCGCCGTCACCGCGCGAGCCGCGCCCCGAGCCGCCGCCGACGGCGACGGTCTTGCCGCTCTCCTTGACGTTCGCGATCTGCTGGTTGAGATCCGCGCCCGGGCGCCGGTTGCTGATGTCGCCCTCGGTCTTCCCGTCGGGGCCGTCGCCGGACATGATGTTCGCGAACGCGGCCGCCGCATCCTCGGCCATCGCGACCGAGTCCTTGGTGTCACGGCCGCCGCCGGAGTCCTTCGACGGCGTGGTGCTCGGCGTCGACGGCTTGGTCGTCGACGGCTTGTCGGGCTTCTTCTCGTCGGTCGCCGCACTGCCCGCCGCGGAGCCCGCGTCGGTCGGCTTGGGCTGTTCGGGCGGCGTGAGGTCGACCGTGTACGTCTCGTTCTTGAACGTCAGGTTGTACGCGCGATCGGCCTGGGAGCTGGGCACCTCGACATCGGTCCACAGAGCCCAGACCACGACGACGAGGTGCGCGAAGATCGAGATGCCGAGGATGACGCTCAGCTGCGGATCGAAGCGATCCGCGATCGTGCCGCGCACCGACGCCGGCAGCATCGGCTTGGGCTGCCGCGGTGGCTCGGTGACGAACTGGAACAGGATCGTCAGGTCGCCGATCGAGAGCTTGCCGCGCGCGGTGTCCGCGATCGGCAGCGTCCAGTAGCCGCCCGCGTTCGTCGCGCCGCGGCCCTTGAGCACGTCGAGCGTGTGGACCTGACCGCTGCCGTCGGAGATGCGGCCGTCCATCTTGTCCAGGAACCGCAGCGAGTACTTGTTCTCGTCGATCGCGAACAGCGTGAACTCGAGCGGCAGGCCCTCGACCGGGATCGAGAACGTGTTCTTCATCGACTGGCCGAGCGACACGGGCACGCGCTCGCGGATGAGCCGCTCCTCGACGATCTTGCCGCCGAGCAGCACGCCGACACGCAGGATGCGCTGGCGCTGCCCCGAGGACTGAGCTGGACGTTGCGCCGCCATCAGAAGGGCGCCTTCTTGATGGTCTGCAGGATGAGCGGCATGAAGTCCTGCTTGAGGTTCTCCCACTCGTAGTCGATCGACTTCGCCGTGAGGACGTAGACCACGGACGGCCGCGGGACCTTGCCGCACACCGAGACGACGGTGTCGATCACGGTGACCGGCTTGCCGTTGATGTACTCGATGTGGAACTTGCCCTGCTTCTTCTCACCACTGCCCTCCTCCTCGTCGGAGCAGCCTTCCGCGCGCGCCACTGTCGTCGACGCGAACGCGCCGAACGCCAGGACCGCAGCAGTCGTCAGCCAGAATTGCTTCATGGTCTCCCCCGGAGGTGGTGGCTAGTATCGCAGGTGGTGCTCATGGTGTCGCGCTGGGCTTCTGCTTCTTCTGCGCGCGCTTGAGCGCCTTCGTCACATCCTTCATCCGGTCGTCGTACAGCTTCATGTCGACGGCGGGCATGTTCTTGTACTGATCGAAGAAGGCCTTCGCGGTGTTGAGCCGCTGCACCGCATCGGGCACGCCCGGGAACGGGTCGTTGTCGAGGTAGAGCAGTCCGAGATTGTAGTAGGCGGGCCCGTAGTTCGGATTCGCCGACGTCGCACGCTTGTACGTCGACTCCGCCGAGCGCACGAACTGCGCGCGTTCGGTGGAGCCGGCCGGATACTCCGCCGAGCGCCCGCGGTACGCCGAACCGAGCGACGTCAGCGTCACGGCGTCGTTGCGCGACAGCTCCCGCGTGAGCCGCTCGAACGTGCGTTGCGCCTCGCCGTACTGCGCCTGTCGTAGCTGATGCGCGCCGAGGTTGACGAGCGCGCTCGCGTGATTCGGATTGCTCGTGACGGCCTTCTGGTACGCGAGCACCGCGCGATCGGCGCGATTCGTCTTGTCGTAGACGAGCCCGTACACGTAGTTCACGTTCGCGTTGTTCTTCGCCGACTCGCGCTTGTACAGATCGTCGAGGACGAGCTCCGCCGTGTCGTAGAGCTTCTTGTGGTAGTAGGCGAACGCGACCATCGCCGCGGCCTCGACGCTCGCCGCATCGATCGAGAGCGCCTTGCGTGCCTCGCTCAGCGCGGTGTCGCCGTCGGGCGTGGGCCGGCTGAGCGCATCGCGCGCGACCGCGAGGTGCCCATCGACCTGCGCCTTCGCCTGCTGCGGATCGACGTCGTAGTTCGGCGGCGTGACGACCACCTCGGGCGGAGGTTGGTCGGATTCTGGTGCTGGACCGCCCGCGTCACCGCCCGGATCACCGGGGGCACCCGGTCCGGTCGTCGACCCCGGGCTGGTGCCGGACGTCCCGCCGGGCGCGCTTCCGCTCGGGCCCGGGTCCGCCGGATCGCCCGTCTCGTTCATCGACTGCGAGCCGTCCTTCGGGGCGCCGCCACCCGCCGGCGTGGTGGGCTCCTTCTTCCCGCCGCCACCACAGGCGACGAGGACGGAGAGGAGGAACGCACCCAGGCGCATGCTCCTACCAACGCCCGTCGTCGTGTTTCGATCCATCATGGCGCCTCCGTGCCCTGGATGATCTCCTGGCGCAACACCGTGAACTCCTGCGGGAACTCGCGGCCGAGGTTCTCCATCGCCAGGCGGCTCCACTTGTTGGAGAGGCCCCCGCGCTTGGCGAGGTCGGCGACCTCGATCCACACGGCGCGGGCCTCGTTCAGGTACTTCTTCAAGTTCTCGTCGCGCTGCAGCTCGTACTTCTCCACCGCCGACGCGACCTTCGCGACGGGCACGGGGATCGGAGCGTCGCTGAGCTTCTGCGCGTAGCCGTACTGGATCTCGCCGTAGCGGACCTTCGCGGCCATCGTGTACTCGGCGACCGCGTACGCGTCGAGCGCGAGGTACTTGTCCTCCGCCGTGGTCTTCGACTTGTCGATCGCGGTGCGCTGCGCGGTCGCATCCTTCACCGTCTTCGCGGCGGTCTTGATCGCGTACGGCTCCCACGTCTTGCCGTAGTGCTCCTCGGCCTGCGCGAGCTGCCACTCACCGGCCAGCTTCGCGCCACGGCCGCTCTTGATCGCGCCGCGCGCCTTCCACGCGGTGATCGTCTCGGCGCCCGCGGTCTTCGCGAGCCCCGCCTGGTTCTTCTTCAGGCGCAGCGCCGCGACGTCGTAGTAGCTCTGGACGTAGTCGTCCTCGTTGCCGGCGTCCTTGCCGTACTTGCTGCGCCACTTCGTGTACGTCTCGATCATCGAGTTGACGTCGCCGCTCTGGCGATAGATGCCGGCGACCGACCACAGCGCGCGGTCCTGCTTGCGGCGCTCGGGCTCGATGCCCTGGTACTTCGTGTACAGCGAGATCGCCTGCTTGAAGTCGCGGTTGAGCTCCGCGGCGAGCGCGGCGTTGTACATCGCATCGAGGCCGATCTGCTCGAGCGTGCGCGGCTGCTCGCCCGGCAGCGGATCGGGCGCCTTGATGCCCTTCGCCTTCGCGGTCTTCGAGGTCTCGTAGACCTGCAGGTACGTCTTCACCGCGGCGTCGTACTCGAACGCCTGCTGCTGACTCACCGCGGTGAGCCGCATCGCATCGAGGTAGTACGGGCTCTCGCGGAACTTCTTGTTCGAGTTCGCGGTGAACTCCTTGAACAGCGCGATCGCCGTCTTGGGCCGATCGCCGAGCTTGTAGCTCGCCGCCGCGTTGTAGAGCGCGATCGGCAGATCCGGATCATCCGCCGGCGCGGTCTTGTAGAAGCGGTAGAACGACTCCGCCGCCGGGATGTACTGGCCCTTGGCGTACAGCTCGGCCGCGCGCGAGAAGTTGAGCGAGCGGTTCTGCGAGATCGCGAGCTTGATCGCCTCGGCGTCGCCGCACTTCGCCGCGATGAACTGCTTGTTCGTCGCCTCGATCGCGTCGAAGTTCGACTGCGCCTCGTACACCGCGAGGATGCCGTCCTTGGCCTTCACCGCCTCCGGCGAGCCGCAGAACTTGTCCATCACGCCGCGGAACCGCGCGATCGCATCGTCGACGTGCAGGTATGCGAGGCTGATCAGCGCCGCGTTGATGCCCTGCCCCGGCGCTGCCTTCGGGTCCTGGACGACGTTCTGATAGGTCTCGTACTCGGCGCGCAGCTTCAGGTACAGCCCGGGGATCGGCTGCGGCCGCCACGAGCCGTTGGACTGGGACGCCTTGAGCTCGGCGATCGTCGGCACCTTGAGCGGCTGCAGCGCGCCGGCCGCCACCTGCTTCTCGACCTCGGCCTCGTACGACTGCAGGATCGAGCGCGCCGAGTCGATGTAGTACGCCGTGCCGATGTCGCGGTGATCGCGGACCCACTCGTAGGCGGTGACCGCCTCCATGTAGCGCTCGCTCCAGTACAGCGCCTCACCCTGGAGGAACGTGAACTCGTAGACGTAGTCGGACTCGGGATACGTCTTGATGAACGTGCGGTAGAGATCGACCGCCTTCGCGTACATCGCGAGGTAGTCCTGCTTGTCCTGCGGGTCCTTCGTCGACGACGCCTCGTAGTCCTTGCGCATCTGCGTCGCGGCCGAGTGCGTGTTGCGCGTCGCTGCGTACAGCGCGCGCTCCGCGATGCGGCGCTGGTTCTCCATCGCCTCGCGGTCCTTCTCGTTCGCCGCGTACCAGGGCGTGCACGGCGCGTAGCGCGTCGCGAGCTCGGCGGCCGCGGCGTCGGCCGCGAACTTGTCGCCCTTGAGCTCGAAGACGTTGACGATCTCCTGGTGCACGATCGGGTTCTGCGGGTTCAGCTCCCACGGCGGCCCGATCGCGATGCGATACGCATCGACGGCCTGGTCCCAGGCCTGGAGCTCGGTGAACGCCTTGCCCATCGCGACCCAGACGTCGCGCACGTGCGGCTCGTTCTCGCGGCCCTTGTAGAACGCCTGCGCGCGCTCGAACGCCTTGGTCGGGCTCGAGTTCGCCTCGCCCTCCCACGGATCCGTGAACGCGACAGAGACGTACTGGATCGACTCGTCGCGGAGCTCGAGGGCGGGCGTGCCGCCCTGCGCGACGATGCTGTCGTACAGCTTCACGCTCTCGTCGAAGCGACGGATCGAGTCGGGGAGGTAGTCGCGCTTGTAGTACGACCACGCGAGCTTGTAGAGCGACTCGGCATAGAGCTTCGACTCGTTGCCGCCGTCGGCGATCTTGAGGTACGCCGCGATCGCCTCGTCGATCTCGCCCGTGATGGTGAAGTGGTGGTCGGCGATGCCGCGCACCCACGCGTGGCGCACGAGCTCGGTCTCCGCGCCCGGATACGGCGTGCACGACGCGTACGGATCGCGCAGCTGGCGCTTCTCGATCCGCTTCAGCGCCTCCTCGCGCGTGGGGATCGGCGGCGCCGGCTGGTTCCACGTGTGCTGGTTCGCGCACGCGAGCGCGAGGAAGACCTGGAGCGACTTCCGCTCGTCCTTGGCCTTGCCGTAGTAGCCGAGCAGATAAAGCGTCGACGGCGTCTGCCGGTAGCTCGGGAACTCGGTGAGGATCCGCTCCCACAACGCCGTCGACCGCGTGTAGTCGGCGACCACGCCACCCTCGGGCATCGGAGCGCCGGTCGCCTCGGTCTCGGCGAGCTTGGCCTCGACCTCGTCGTCGGCGCTGTCGATGTAGAGATCCGCGAGGCGGAACATCGCGTCCGGCGTGAACTGCTCGTGCTTCGGATGTTCTGCGAGGAACTTCTCGAGCTTGGCGATCGTGTCGCCGTGACGCTTCGCCTTCTCCGACTGGATCTTGGCGATCCGATCCGCGTACTTCTTCGTCAGATCGTTGGAGCGCGTATCGAACTCGCGCTTCGCGATCGCACGCATGCGCGCGTCGTGCTCGTTCGCAGCCGCCGTGAAGCGGTCGAACTCGGCCTCGTTGTCGGAGAGCTGGCGCTTCTCGTCGGGCGTGAGCTGGCGCGGCGCGACGTTGACCGGCACCGTCGGCAGCGCGGGCGGCGTCCCACCGTTGCCCGGCTGGCATTGACCACCGGCGGGGACCGCCGTCGCGGGCGTGGGCGCAGCGGGCGTCGGCGTCGGCTGCGTCGGCTGTCCGAGCCCTGGACCGCTCGGAGGATCCGCCGGGATCGGCTGGCCGGTGTCGCCCGGCGCGCCGGTCGGAGTGTTGCCCGGCTGGGCCGCCGCCACCGACGGAGCGACGATCGTCGCGAGCATCGTCACGAGCGCGACGAAGGCGCTCGCCTTGGTTCGCATCGTCCTCATCACTTGGATCCTCCCTTCTTGGGAGTCGTCTCGTTATCGGGCCGCACCACCGGCGCCGCCGGAGCCTTCGGCGCATCGCCGCCCGGCTTCACGCGCGATGTCTCGCCGGTCGCCTTGTCGGGGCTCACCGCCGGCGAGGTGTCCGCGGCCGGCGTCGGCGCCGGCGCCGACGGCGTCTGCACGTTCGCGTCGAGGATCCCGCGGAACTCGTCGCGCAGCTGCTTGAGCTCGCGCGACTGGGTCAGGTTGAGCCGCTTGAGATCGTCGTCGGCGTCTTCCTTCTGCGACCACAGCACGTCGATCGCGCCGACGTCGGTGCGGACCACGATGTCCTCGAACTTCGCCTTCACGTTCTTGAAGCTCTCGCCGAGGACACCACCGCCGATCGCGCGTGACTCGACCTCGTACTCCGCGAGCTCTGCCTTGTACTCTTCGATCAGCTTGCGCTCTTCGGCGATCGTGTTGTTCGCGTTCGCGAGCGCCTGGTCGACGATGTTCTCGATCTGCTTGTCGGTGCCGTCGAGCTCCGTCGAGATCCGCTGCGCGCGATCCGCGAGCCCGACCAGCCGCGACGACTTGCTGCGATCTCGGCTCGCGCTCGCATAGCCCGCCAGCAGGCGCTGCTCGGCGTTCTGCGCTTCGAGCACCTTGCGACGTGCCTCGCGCGATCCGACGATCGCCTCGTCGCCGACACCGGCGAGGTCGCGCCCGAGCTGGAGCTCGCTGCGGATCTCCGCTAGCTCCTTCTCGATCGCGAACGCCTCGGCCGCGGTCGCCGCGAGCTCGGTGTTCACCGTCTGCTTCTGCTCGGGCGTGATCGCGAGCGCGCCCTCGGTGGGGCCGGTCGTGACGTACGTGCGCAGCGCGACCGCGACGGCCTGCGATGCGCCGAGCGCGCCGGTGATCTCGCCGACCGTCTCGTCGATCTTGTTGTAGCCGTCGCGGGTCTCCGTCAGCATCGCCGCGTGGGCCGCGTCGGCGTCGGGCATCGCCGCGAGCTGCGCGACGAGCGCCTTGCGATTGCTCGCGGCCTGCGAGACGTCGCTCGCCGGCGAGATCAGCGCGAGCTGCTGATCCGCGAGGTCGGCGCGCACGTCGATCAGCTCGCGCTGGAGCTGACCGATGCGCTGCCGCCGGGATGCGAGCCCCGGGTACACGACGGTCTTGTCGTTCGCCGCGAGCACCGCCTCGAGCCGCGCGACCGTGGCCTCGGCCTCGGCGAGGTCCGCCTGGATCGCGCCGAGATCGGACTGGTTCGCGACGACGCGCTGGACCTCGGGCTCCTCGCGCAGGTACTGCGCCGCCGCCTCGGGGATCGGTGCGGTCGCCTGGAACACCGTCGACGACCGGCCCGCGAGCTGCGCGATGTAGTCACCTGCGTTGCCGCTGCCGTCGACCATCGCCGTGATCGACTGGTACGACGGGTAGTACAGGCGGTGCGTCTCCTCGAACACCGCGGCCGCCTTGTCGTACTCGATCGCCGGATCCTTGTGCTCGGCGTCGATGGTGCCGGTGATCAGCGCCTGGCGCAGCAGCTGCGCCTTGCGGATGCGGAGGTTGCCCTCGAGCAGGCGCACCGTCGGCGTCTTGTTCGACTGTGGCTCCGACTGCGCGAGCAGCTCGAGCGCACGCAGCGCCTTGTCGAACTGCTTGCTCTTCACGTAGACCCACGCGATCTCGTAGAGCGCGTCGGAGAACAGATCCGAGTGGCGATCGACGAGCAGGTACGCGTCGATCGACTTCGCGAGCTGATCGCGCTCGTAGTACAGGCGGCCGAGCGCGAGCTGCGAGAGCTCGATGACGCGGCGCTCGACGGCCGCCCGAGGTCCGATCGACGGACGCCGGCCGATCAGGTCCGTGTAGACCTCGGTCGCGCGCGCGAGGTCCTTCTTCGCGACGCTGGTCGCGCCGACGTAGTACTGCGCCTGCAGCTCCCACTCCGAGCCCTTGGCGACGGAGTTGAACAGCGACAGCGCGTCATCGAGCTTGCCCTGCGAGAAGGCGAGCTTGCCCTTCACGTACGGAATCTCGGCGGTGCTCGGGCTCGACCGCTCGAGCGCGGCCACCGTCGTCTCGAGGTCGGTCGCGTCGTTCTGCGCGATCGCGATCTCGACGAGCCGCACCAGCGACGGCTGGTGGTACTTGCTGCCCGGCTTCTGCGCGAGCTGCGCGAAGTACGCGCGGGCGGCGCCCTTGTCGCCCTTCTGGTACAGCGACTCGCCGAGGTAGAACGTCGCCGCTTCCTGCTCGGCGCCCGGCTTGCTCGCGAGGTCGAACAACACGAGCGCCGCGGCGTCGAAGTCACCGAGCGCGTACGACGTCTGTGCGTCGACGAGCCGGCGCTCCGGCCGCGCATTCGTCAGGTTGTCCGGGCGCGGCAGCGTCTGCGCGATCTGCTTCGCCTCCTGCTCGAGCTGCCCGAGCTTGCTCTCGGTGTCGGCGGTGGCGGCGCCCGGCAGGCACAGCAGCAGCGCCGCGAGCCAACGCGATGCGCGCGTGGGGCCCATGGTCACTTCCCTGCCGTCGGCGTGGCGGCCGGCGCCTCGGCCGGCTTCTCCGGGGTGACCTGCGTGATCTTGCACTCGACCGCGGGCCGCTTCTCGAGCGGCGTCGTCGGACCGCCCTTCTCGTAGCCGCGGCAGTCGATCTTGGTGATCTTGCCCTCGCCGGCGACGAACGACGTGCTCGCGGGAGCCGTGAACGTGTACTTGTTCAGGTACTCGAACACGCCGTAACCGTGGCCGCGATACGTCGCGACCGCCGACAGCGTGTGATTACCCGGCGCGATCGGGCCGGCGAAGATGTCGAACGACGTGGTCTTGTACAGATTGTCGCCGGTCTCGTCGGTGCGGACGAACACCTGCGTTCCGTCGAGCGAGTAGATCAGCTTCGTCAGGCGGAACGAGCTGCCCATGTCGTTGCTGTGCGCGATCAGCGACTGCGCTCCCACGCCGCCGCCGATCATCTGCTCCTTGAGCATCTGCACGCGCGCCTTGAGCTGCCACGCGCGCTCCTTGAGCGCTTGCGTCTTCTGCTCGAGCCGGCGCATGCGCACCGCCGTCGGCATGTCCTCGGGCTTCACCGTCGCCGGATCCGGCGCGGCGGCGGGTGCTGGTGCTGGCGCGGGCGTGGGCGTGGGCGTGGGGGCGGGCGCCTTGGGTTGCGCCATCGCGGTCCCCGCGATCACGAGCGAAGAGAAGACGACCAGAGTCGATGTTGCTCGCATGCCTGAATCTCCAAACCGCCAGCTCGCGGCCACGTACGGAGGTCGACGCAGGAGCGACCGGCCACCGCAATTTCCTTTGGAATGCAGCGGTTGTAACACCGGCCCGGAGGCGCTTCAACGTTTCCGGCCGCTCTGGACCAGGTGTGACCAGAGTCGCTCGAGCACGGGGCCGATGCCCTGCCCGGTCGCGGCCGACATCACGAGCAGCTCGACCCCGAGCTCGGCGAACGCTTGCTTGTGCAGCTCGACGTCGCCGCCATCGGTCGCGTCCGCTTTGTTAAGCGCCACTACTTGAGGCGTGTTCGCCAGCTCGGGCGCATAGCGAGCCAACTCCGCGTTGATCACCTGGAAGTCGGCGAGCGGCGAGCGCTCGGGGCCGGTCGTGAACGTGCCGTCGAGGATGTGGAGCAGCACGTTGCAGCGCTCGACGTGCCGCAGGAACTGGTGGCCGAGACCTGCACCGTCGGCGGCACCCTCGATGAGCCCCGGGATGTCCGCGATCACGAAGTGGCGTTCATCCGAGAGCTGCACGACCCCGAGGTTGGGGACCAGCGTCGTGAACGGGTAGTCGGCGATCTTGGGCCGAGCTCGTGAGACATGGCTGATGAACGTCGACTTGCCGACGTTCGGAAACCCGAGCAGCCCGACGTCGGCGAGCAGCTTGAGCTCGAGCCGGACCGTGCGCTCCTCGCCCGGCGTGCCGGGCTCGGCCTTGCGCGGAGCCTGGTTCCACGCCGTCTTGAAGTGGATGTTGCCGCGGCCGCCGGTGCCGCCCTTCGCGAGCACGTACGTCTCCCCCGCCGTCGACAGATCGACGAGCTCGTCCCCCGTGTCCTCGGCGGTGATCACCGTGCCGACGGGGACCTTGATCGTGAGGTCCTCGCCCTTGGCGCCGTACTGATCCTTGTTGCGGCCGTCCTCGCCGCGGTCGGCCTTGTAGTGGCGCTTGTACTTGAAGTCGAGCAGCGACGAGAGGCCGCTATCGGCGACGATGACGACGCTGCCACCGTTGCCGCCGTCTCCGCCCGAGGGCCCACCGTGCGGCACCCCATCCTCGCGCCGGAACGCGGCAGATCCATTGCCGCCGTCTCCGGCTTTCACGTGGATGATCGCCTCGTCGATGAACTTCATGGCGGCCTACTTGTACCTGTGATCGGGCTCTCTGGCATCGTCCACGCCATGCTCGTTCGATTCCTGTGGGTCGTGCCGGTCGCGGTCGGTTGTGGCAAGAGCGGCAGCGCCAGCTCCTCCGGCAGTGCGGCGACGACCGGCAGTGCGGCGACGAGTGGCAGCGCGAAGTCGTGTCAGGTACAGGCCGACGAGCTCGCCGCGATGCTGCGCTCGCCCGCCTTTCAGCTGAGCCCGATCGGTGCGGTCCACGGAGTCGCGCTGCCGATCCGCACCGACGTGCGCGGTCAGGCTCTCCCCGAGGCTCCCGTCTTGATCATTCGATCGACCGAGACGAGCTTTCAGGGCCTGATCGGAGGCGACGTCGCCGCGGCGCTCGAGAGCGCGAGAGAGAAGGCCGATCGGCTGTACATGCAGATCGATCGCGGCACGCCGTTCAGCCGCGTCGTCGATGCGATCACGCTCGCGAAGACTGCGGGCTTCACCACGCAGTCGTTCGTGTTCACGGGCGCGAAGCTCCCCGGGCCCCCGCGCAGCGCCGCCGATGAACGCCTCGACAAGATCGTCGCCACCCAGGACGAGAACACGCTGTCCGAGCTGACGAAGCTCGTGCAGGAGGTGATCTCCCCGTGCCCGGAGCTGCAGAGGAGCTACGCCGCGCTGGCCTCGGCGCAGGACCGTTGGAAACACCTCGCCGAGACAACACCCGCGGCCGTGCTCGCCTGCAACTGCAAGGTCGACGTTCCATCGCTCAGCTCGGTGCTGTGGCGCGTGTTCGCCGCGCAGATCGAGATCCCCGTCATCACCGTCGAGATCGTGGACGACGGGCCCACACTCGCGGCGGCGGCCTCTTCGACCTGGGACCACGTCAGCAAGCAGCTCGACCCGAAGGCGACGCAGCTGCAGTTCGTCGTCCGGTAGGGACGGTTTCAACTTAGCAAACTCGAATTCACCAAGTGCGCGGGATTGCTGTCGACCGCGGGGACGGTTTCAACTCGCGACCCGTGACCTGGCTCGGTGTCTTCACACGTGCTGTCGTCGTGCCTGCTGGGCGACGCGCGGGCGGCGCGTGGGCTGGGGCCGCGGTGCTCGCTGCCGTCGTGTTCGGGCCGACGGGCATGCACCCACGCGACGTCGCGATGCTCGCGCGCCACGAGCCGGTGTTCGCGCTCGTGCTGTGCGCGACCTGGCTGCTCGTGTTTCTGCCGACGGCGCGCTTGCTGGTGCGTGCCGACGCCGCGAGCTACCTGCGCGCGTTGCCGTCGCCGCGCGTGTTGCCGTTCGTGGTCGCGGGCGGCGCGCTGCTCGTGCTC
>Ga0247822_10001918_pt1 | contig 13031 bp, 11 predicted proteins | sample 13C_Cellulose_Da_FD_192423 | JGI IMG/M metagenome (GOLD analysis project Ga0247822, IMG submission 192423) | Soil microbial communities from agricultural site in Penn Yan, New York, United States - 13C_Cellulose_Day30 | ecosystem: Environmental > Terrestrial > Soil > Agricultural land | place...
GTGTTCAACACTCACGACGGCAAGGTGTTCTACGCCATCGGCGCGGTGAAGGGCGTCGGGCAGGCGGTGGCCGAGCACATCATGGAAGCGCGGGGCAACCAGCCGTTCAGCGACCTCGGCGACTTCGCCTCGCGCGTCGATGCGAGGATTATCAACCGGCGGACGCTGGAAGCGCTGATCAACGCCGGCGCCTTCGACCAACTCGTGCCGCGTCGAGAGCAAGCCTTCGCGGCCATCGATGCGATCGTCGCCACGGCGCAGCGCACCAACGCCAATGCCGCCGACGGCATCATGGACATGTTCGCGGCCGATCGGCCCGAGCCGATCCTGCTCAATCAAAGCGTAACGAACTGGCTACCGGCGGAGCGCCTGTCCCGCGAGCACGGCGCCATCGGTTTCCACCTCAGCGGTCACCCGCTCGACCAGTATGCGGAGCTGTTCGACCGCCTTCGCGTGACGCCCTATGCCGATTTCGAGCGGGCTGTGAAGGAAGCCGACGCGCGGGCAGGGCGCCTTGCCGGCACGATCGCAACCCGTAACGACAGGCGCACCAAAAAGGGCACGCCGATGGCGATCATATCGCTGTCCGACGCCAGCGGCGGCTACGAGGTGATCGCCTTCTCCGAGCAGGTCAGCCAGTACTCCGAGGTCCTGCAGCCCGGCAAGTCGGTCGTCCTCACCATCGAGGCCGATGAGCGCCCGGATGGCATCAGCATCAGGCTCATCAAAGCCGAGCCGATCGACGGCTTGGCCGAAAAGATCGGGCGCCGCCTCACCGTTTTCGCCGGGTCGGAGAAATGCCTCGCCCCGATCCACTCGCAACTCAAGCCCGGTGGCGAGGGCCAGGTGAGCTTCATCGTCATCCGCGACGCCGGGGCGAAGGAATACGAGATCGAGCTCAAGGGCGGCTACCGGCTGAGTGCCGAACTCGCCGGCAGCATCAAGGCGATGGAAGGCGTGGTGGACGTACGGCTGAACTAGCGCCTCCGCGTCACCTCAGAGCCTCCGCCGGATCAGGCCGGCGGGATGTTGTGGTTTAGGTGGAAGACGTTCTGAGGATCGTACGCGCGCTTGACCTTCGCCAGCCTCTGGATGTGGTCTTCGCCAAAGCCCGACACGACGCGCTCGGTGCCCTCATCTCCGATGAAGTTGAGGTAGACGTTCCCGCTCGACCAGGGCTCGAGGTCGGCCACGATGCTCTGGGCCCACTTTCGTCCGCGCGCGTCATCGTCCTGATTGGACCATAGGCCGAACGGGTGGGCACACCACGGAGCACTGCGCCACGGCACCGGCCAGTCAGCCGTTGACCGGGAGACCTGGCCTCCGGCGGGGAACAGCACGTGTTGCGACGCCGAGGGGACGATCATGTCGCCGGCGCGTGCGCAGAACAGGTCTACCGCCTCGTCGGGGAGGGATCTGAGGTGCTGCGCCGACCAGTAGTTGCGATAGCCCGGAGGGTCGTCGAGCATGCACTGGAATTCGGCATAGGGCATCTCGGCGATCATGCCGCCGGCATGGCCAAGCGACAGCATGGGCGCAATGGCCTGCCGGGCTTCGGCCTCTCCGCCTGCGAACACGATGAGGGCGGCGAAAGCCAGCTTGCCGACCAGCGGTTCCGGGACGAACTCGGCCTCCGGTCCGGTCAGGTAGATCACGCCGCCGCCCACATCGTCGGGGGCGCCTGCAATGAAGTCGCGGAATATCCTGACGATCTCCGGGCCACGCTCCGGCGGCCACAAGAGTAACGCGGCGGTTACGGAAGCCAGCGGGTAGAGGCGGAGCGTGAGCGAGGTCACCACCCCGAAATTGCCTCCTCCGCCATGCAGGGCCCAGAACAGGTCGCTGTTCTCGGTCTCGGACGCAACGAGTTGGCTGCCATCGGCCGTGACGATGTCGACGGACACTAGGTTGTCGCAGGCAAGGCCGAACTTGCGGTCGAGCCAGCCAGTGCCGCCACCCAGCGTGAAGCCGCCGACACCCGTCGTCGAGACGCGCCCACCGGTCGTGGCCAACCCGAACGGCTGGGTCGCCCGATCGAGGTGGCTCATGGTCGCGCCCCCGCCGACGCGGGCAGTCATGCGGTCCGGGTCGATCGATACGGAGTTCATCCGCCTCAGGTCGATGACCAGCCCGCCGTCGGTCACTCCCTTGCCGGCGACACTGTGCCCGCCACCACGGACCGCGATTTCCAGAGCGTTCCGTCGCGCGAATTCCAGTGCCGCGACAACGTCCTCAGGCGACGCGCATTGCGCGAGGGCCGCCGGGCGCCGGTCGATCATGGCGTTGAAAACGGCGCGAGCGTCTTCGTAGGACGCACTTGCCGGGGTCACGACATCCCCTGCGAAGCCGTCGCGCAGGGGTTCGAAAGCCTGTTCAGGAAGTAAACTCATGCCAAGCCTCACCAGAAGTGGTGCGCCGAGCGTCGAGGGTCCGTTGCCCATCGAAGCGATCGGCATAGACAGAGCGGAGGAACTTACAGCCGGGGAAGCATGCAGTCGAGGTCGGGCAGCCCTCGGAGGACAGCGCGAACCCGTACCGCCTTTGAAGGTGTTGGATGGATGGCGCTGCGGCAGTGAGGCATGGCAGAGCGCGTGATCGCGGGCTAGTCGGTGATGAGTGTGCTGCCCTTGCCTATGACGCCAAAACCCCCTATATGCGCGACGCGTCCGGACAACCGGGCGTAATTCACACGCGAAGCGCGGCCGTCCCAAAATGACTTGGGCGTCCATCCGGTGGCAGGTTTCCTGCCAACATCCTTCGCGGAGGCAATAACCGGTAAAGGAAGCCTTCCATGGCATTGCCCGAATTTTCTATGCGCCAGCTGCTCGAAGCAGGTGTTCACTTCGGCCACCAGAAGCACCGCTGGAACCCGAAGATGGAACGCCACATCTTCGGCGTGCGCAACGACATCCACATTCTCGATCTGTCGCAGACCGTCCCGGCCCTGCAGCGCGCCCTCCAGCTGATCTCGGACACCGTCGCTGACGGCGGCCGCGTCCTGCTCGTCGGCACCAAGCGCCAGGCCGCTCCGGTCGTCGCCGAGGCTGCCCGTCAGTCCGCACAGTATTACGTGAACTCCCGCTGGCTCGGCGGCACGCTGACCAACTGGCAGACGATCTCGAACTCGATCAACCGCCTGCGTGAGCTCGACTCCCAGCTCGGCGAAGGCGCTACCGGCCTCACCAAGAAGGAAGCGCTGCTTCTTTCGCGTGAGAAGGAGCGTCTCGAGCGCGACCTTGGCGGCATCAAGGACATGGGCAACCTGCCCAACCTGCTGTTCGTGATCGACACCAACAAGGAAGCGAACGCCATCAAGGAAGCCAAGCGTCTTGGTATTCCGGTGATCGCGATCGTCGACTCCAACTCGGATCCGGATCTGGTCGACTACGCCATTCCGGGCAACGACGACGCCGCCCGCGCGCTCGAGCTCTACTGCTCGCTCGTGTCGAGGGCCGCGATCGACGGCATCGGTCGTTCGGCCGCAGGGCGTGGCGCCGACCTTGGCGCGTCTGTTGAGGCTCCCGAGGAGCCGGCGCTGGGCGCTGAAGGCGCCGACGAGACGTCCGCCGCCAACTAATCCGGCTCGTCCGGGTTTTTCCTTCCGAACAAAGGCGCGGCTCCCTGGTGGGGCCGCGGAAAGGTGATATCAAATGGCTGTTTCCGCTCAGCAGGTTAAAGAGCTCCGCGAACTTACCGGCGTGGGGATGATGGACTGCAAGAAGGCGCTCGAGGAGACCGGCGGCGACATGGAAGCCGCCATCGACTGGCTGCGCACTCGTGGTCTCGCCAAGGCTGCCAAGAAGGCTGGCCGCATCGCGGCTGAAGGCCTCGTCGGCGTTGCCATCGACGGCACCCGCGCTGCCATCGTCGAAGTCAACTCCGAGACCGACTTCGTTGCGCGCAACGAGCAGTTCCAGACGATCGTCGACAACGCCGCCAAGCTGGCGCTCGATGCCGGCGGCGACGTGAGCAAGCTCTCCGAGATGCCGTATCCCGGCACCGGCCGTTCGGTTTCGGCAGAGCTGACCGACGCGATCGCCAAGATCGGCGAGAACATGAACCTGCGCCGCACCGGCACCCTGTCGGTCAAGGACGGTGTCATCGGCACCTACGTGCACAACTCGGTCAAGCCGGGCCTGGGTAAGCTGGGCGTCATCGTCGGCCTCGAGTCGACCGGTGACAAGGCCGCGCTCACCGCGCTGGGCAAGCAGCTGGCCATGCACATCGCCAACACCAAGCCCCTGAGCGTGTCGCCCGACGATATCGACCAGGAAGTGGTGGCTCGCGAGCGTGTCATCTTCGCCGAGCAGGCCAAGGAATCCGGCAAGCCGGCTGAGATCGTCGAGAAGATGGTCGAGGGCCGTGTGCGCAAGTTCTACGAAGAAGTGACGCTTCTCTCGCAGGTGTTCGTGATCGACGGCGAGACCAAGGTCGCCGACGTCGTCAAGAACGCCGAGAAGGAAGTCGGCGCTCCGATCAAGGTGACGGGTTTCGTCGCCTACTCGCTCGGCGAGGGCATCGAGAAGCAGGAAACCGACTTCGCGGCCGAAGTTGCTGCCACTGCCGGCGTCAACTAAGACCCCGGGATAATTCCTGGACGGGCTGGTCACCAGCCCGTCCAAATATGCCATAACCGCCCGCGGTGCCTGAGAATCGGCGCCGCGTTGCGCACTTTCGGGGAGACTGACGGATGGCCAAATCCGCCTACAAACGGATTCTGCTCAAAGTCTCTGGCGAGGTGCTCGCAGGCGACCAGTCCTTCGGCATCGAGCCGAAATTCCTCCATGCCATGGCCGATCAGATCGCCGAGGTCGCCAGAAGCGGCGTCCAGGTGGCGATCGTCATCGGTGCCGGCAACATCTTCCGCGGCATGGCTGTGGCCGCCAAGGGCGGCGATCGCGTCACCAGCGACCTGATGGGCATGCTGGGTACCGTGATCAATTCCCTCGCGCTTGGCGATGCGATCGAGCAGAAGGGCCTCAAGGTCAAAGTCTACTCAAACGTGCCGATGGAGACCGTGGCCGACACTTTCACGGCCCGCGACGCCAACCTGGCGCTGGCGGACGGCTACGTAGTCGTTTGTGCCGGAGGTACCGGCAGCCCGTTCTTCACCACCGATACCGCTGCGGCCCTCAAGGCGATCGAGCTGCGCTGCGACGTACTGCTCAAGGGCACCAAGGTGGACGGGGTCTACTCCGAGGATCCCAAGAAGAACCCCAAGGCCCAGCGTTACGAGACCATCACCCACGAAGAGGTTCTCGCCCGTGACCTCCGGGTCATGGACACGGCGGCCTTCGCGCTTGCCCGCGACAACGGCTTGCCCATAATTGTCTATGCGCTTGACGACAAGGAAGGCCTCAAGGGCGTTCTGGCCGGCAAGGCGCGGAGTACCCGCGTCGGTTAGGGCGCGGCATTACAAGGAGAAGTCCCATGGCCGAGGCGTTTTCGCTCCCCGCCCTCAAGGAACGCATGCAGAAGTCGATCGCGTCCCTGCGCGATGAACTGGCGGGGCTGAGGACCGGCCGTGCCAGCGCCAGCCTTCTCGAGCCGGTCATGGTCGAGGCCTATGGCGGGCGCATGCCGCTCAACCAGGTGGCGACGGTAACGGTCCCCGAGTCGCGCATGCTCAGCGTCCAGGTCTGGGACCGGACGCTTGCCGGCGCCGTCGAGAAGGCCATCCGCAACTCGGGCCTGGGCCTGAATCCTGCCGCCGAAGGCCAGGTAATCCGCGTGCCGCTTCCCGAACTGAACGAAGAACGCCGGCGCGATCTGACCAAGGTGGCGCACAACTATGCGGAGCAGGCGCGCGTGGCCGTTCGGCACATCCGCCGCGACGGCATGGACCTGCTCAAGAAGCTTGAGAAGGACGGCGACATCAGCCAGGACGACAGCCGCAAGCAGAGCGATCTGGTGCAGCAGGCGACCGACGCCGCCGTTGCCGATATCGACAAGGTTCTTGCCGTCAAGGAACAGGAAATCATGCAGGTCTAGGATAGACCTGCTTCGCATCGCCCCTGGAGGGCTCAATGTCCGTCGATACCGCCGTCGCAACTGCGCCCAGCATTCGGCCGGGGCTGAAGATTCCCGACCATCTGGCGGTGATCATGGACGGCAACGGCCGCTGGGCCCAGGCCCGCGGCAAGGTGCGTACCGAAGGCCATGTCGAGGGCGTCAAGGCCCTCCGCCGGCTCGTCGACCTTGCCATACGCTACGGCGTCAAGCACCTGACGGTCTTCAGCTTTTCGTCCGAGAACTGGCGTCGTCCGCGCGACGAGGTCAACTTCATCTTCGGGCTGCTGCATCGTTTCGTGGCCTCGGATCTGGCGACGTTGATTCAGAACAACGTGCGCGTGCGCATCATCGGCACCCGCGACGGCCTCGACGATCCCATGAGCCGTCTCATCGAGGATGTGCAGAAGAAGACCGCTGCAAACACGGGCCTCGAACTGATCGTGGCGTTCAACTACGGCGGCAAGAGCGAGATCACTGATGCCGCCCGGCGCATCGCCGCGAGGGTCGCCGCCGGCAAGCTCGGCGTCCAGGACATCACCGAGGAGACGCTCGAGCGCGAGCTCTATACCTTCGGCATCCCCGATCCGGACCTGATCCTGCGCACCAGCGGCGAGCAGCGCATGTCCAACTTCCTCCTCTGGCAGGGTGCCTATTCGGAATTGGTGTTCGTGGAGGAGAACTGGCCGGACTTCGGCGAACAGGTCTTCGTGAAGGCCCTCGCTGAGTATTCCGCCCGCTCCAGACGCTTCGGCGGCATCGAGTCGAGAAGCAAGTGAGCACGCCCGAAGGCCCGCGTCCCCAATTTGACCCGTTCGCCAAAAGGTCCTGGACTGACCTCGGCCCTCGTTTTGCTTCCGCCATCGTCCTGCTGCTGATCGCGGCCTTAGGCCTCTACTTCGGTAGCTACGTGTTCGCCGCCCTCGTTGGCGCCGTCTTCGCCGGCTGCTACCGCGAATGGGAGCGGATGGTGACGCTCAGGCCGCTGACCACCACCGGCGGCATCCTCATCGGCATCCTTGCCGTGTCTGCCCTGATCTTTCCCGCCCTGGGCGCGCTGGCCTCGCTCGCGCTCGTCGCGGCGGGCGCCCTCGTCGCCGGGGTCACCGGCGCGCCGGAAGCGCGGACCTGGAGGGCAGGGGGGATGCTGTTCTACGGCATCGTGATCGTGCTTCTCCTCATGATCCGTGGGGACGCGACCTGGAACGTGCCAGGCGCATTCGACACCGGTCTCTGGGCCGGACTTGTCCTTGGCTGCGTCATCTGGGCTACCGATACGGGCGCCTATTTCACCGGCCGTCAGGTGGGCGGAGAAAAGCTCGCGCCGGATATCTCACCGGGCAAGACCTGGTCTGGCGCCATCGGCGGCTTCGCCTTCGGCACCCTGGTCGGCCTCGTCCTGTGGCTGCTCGTCGTGCCGCAGTCACCCTGGTGGATCGGCCTCGTGCTCGCGGCAACGCTTAGCATCGTGGGGCAGGTGGGCGATCTGGCCGAGAGCGCCATCAAGCGCCGGTTCCGCATCAAGGATTCGGGCGACATCATTCCCGGGCACGGCGGCCTCATGGATCGGCTCGACAGCCTCACCTTCGGGACGATCTTCGTCTTTCTCGTCGGGGCCCTGCATTCCGGTCTAGGCAGCGTGGCTGCAGGCTTCCTATATTGGTAAGCGCGGCTACTAGGCCGTATCGCAATCTCAACGCATTCCGCTCCTAGGCTCATCGAGTTAGGGGCGCCACGGAACCGACGACATGGACTTCTTGCTCTGGCTGCTTTCCTACGTGGTTCCGTTCCTCGTGGTGCTGACGATCATCGTGTTTGTGCACGAGATGGGGCACTACCTCGTCGCCCGCTGGAACGGCATCGCCGTCCAGGCCTTCTCCATCGGGTTCGGGCCCGAGCTCATCGGTTTCAACGATCGTAGCGGCACCCGCTGGCGCCTCTCGGCGATTCCTCTGGGCGGCTACGTCCGCTTCGTCGGCGACATGAATGCGGCCAGCGTACCCGATCCCGAGGTCATCGAGCGGGCCGGGCCCGAGCTGCGCGAGCAACTCTTCGTCAACAAGAACGTCTGGCAGCGTATTGCGGTCGTCGTGGCCGGGCCGATCGCCAACATCATCTTCACCCTGCTGGTGCTCTACGCGCTGCTGCTCGGCTATGGCCGCTACACGCTGCCGCCCGTCGTGGGGAATATCGGCCCGTGGTCGCCGGCCATGGCGGCCGGTCTCTCCGAGGGGGACCGGATCCTCTCTGTGGACGGCTACAAGGTTCGCGGCTTCGAGGATTTCCAGCGTCTCGTGGCCACCGCGCCGGAGCGCACGATATCGATCGTGCTGGATCGCGATGGCGAGACCCGCTCCATCGCCGCAACCCCTGATGCCGTCGAATCGACCGACCGCTTCGGCAACACCCACCGCATCGGCCGACTGGGGGTGACCAACCAGGTCGGCCAGCAGGATATCGAGCTCTACCGCCCCGATCCGGTCGAAGCCATCGGCATGACCTTCGAGGAAGTCCGGTTCATCATCGATCGCACCGTGGCGTTCCTGGGCGATTTCTTCGTCGGCCGCGGCGACGTCGAGCAGCTCGGCGGCCCGATCAAGGTCGCGACCGTCTCGCAGCAGGTGGCGACGCTGGGAATCATCCCGTTGATCAACCTGATGGCGCTGCTGTCGCTCAACATCGGCGTCTTCAATCTGCTGCCGATCCCGATGCTGGATGGCGGGCACCTCGTCTACTATCTGGCCGAGGCCATCCGCGGGCGGCCGCTGCCGCAGCGGGTTCAGGACATCGGCTACCGGTTCGGGCTCGCCATCGTCTTCACGCTCATGATTTTCACGATCATCAACGACCTGTTCTGAGCGATTCCCGACTTCAACGCCTGTAGACATGAGCGGGCGCGCCATAATGGCGCCCCCGCTGTGCCGCATTTTCATACGCGGGCGTTTGGGTGTTAACCCTTGGATAAGCTTGGTTTTCTAGGTGTTGCAGGAATGCACGGCGGCCAATCTTTCGCTAACCTCGAGGGGTGTCGCGGCTTGTCCGTGGTTAAAAATCCAGTAAAAGCACTCAATGGAGTGAACTGGGGTGCTGTGCATGGCGATTCCCCGGCATAGGTCGCAAGAGGCAACAAGAATCATGACGAACCCGAAAAAGCTGATGCGCGGTATGTATCTGGCGCTCGCCCTCGCGGTAGCGGCCCCACTCGCCGGCATCGGTGTCTCCTTCATCGGGGTCGACGCTGTTCAGGCCCAACAAGCGCGGTTGGTTTCTGCCGTGCTGTTCGAGGGCAACAGCGGCTTCTCGGATTCCCAGCTCCTCGCGATGGTCAACGTCGGCGCGCAAAGCACGTTCACCGAGAGCAGCCTCGCGTCCGACGCCGAGTCGATCCGCCTGGCCTATGTGGGCAAGGGCTACACGGGAGTGACCGTTGCCCCCCGCGTCGAGCAATCTGAGAATGGTCGCGCCCGCGTCACCTTCGTGGTGAATGAGGGGCAGCGCACTGGCATTGCCGCGATCAACTTCACCGGCAATAACTCGATTGGCGCCGGTACGCTGAAGTCGGTCATCCGTACCCGTGAGACGGGCTTGCTCAGCTGGCTGTTCCGCGACGACGCATTCAGCGAGGACATGCTGCAGATCGATAAGGGTCTGATCGAGCTCTATTACATGAACCACGGCTACCCGGACGCGCAGGTTACCTCCGCCGTCGGCGAGTTTGATGCGGCTCGCAACGCGTATTTCGTGAACTTCACCATCAGCGAGGGCGAGCGCTATCGCTTCGGCGAGATCGGCGTCGAGACCTCGATTGCAGGTCTTAACCCCAATGCACTGAATGCCAGCATCCGCACCGGCAAGGGCGGCATCTACTCGCTTGCAGATCTGCAGAAGACGCAGGAAGCGATGGCCTTCGAGGCCACGGCCCAGGGTTACGCCTTCGCCGACGAGCGTCCGCGTGTCGATCGCGACGTCACCAACAGCACGTTCAACGTGACTTACCTGGTGGACGAGGGCGCACGCATCTATGTCGAGCGCATCAACATCGCTGGTAACACCAAGACCCGCGACGCAGTTATCCGCCGCGAGCTGGATTTTGGTGAAGGCGATCCCTTCAACCGTTCGATGATGACGCGCGGCAAGGCCAATATCGAGCGCCTCGGCTTCTTCAAACTGGTCAACGTCGACCTGCAGCCCGGCAGTGCACCCGACAAGGTCACGATCAACATCCTCGTCGAGGAGCAGTCGACCGGTGACTATGGTCTCACCGCTGGCTACGACTCGAGCGCCGGTATCCTGGGCGAAGTGTCGATCACCGAGCGCAACTTCCTCGGCCGCGGCCAGTATGTCCGCGCTGCCGTGAGCGCCTCGCAGAACGGCCAGAGCTACGACTTCTCGTTCACCGAGCCCCGCTTCATGGGCCTGCGCGTGTCGTCCGGCTTCGACGTCTATCATCGCGTCGTCAATGAGACCGACAGCAACGTCTATGGCACGACGGCAACCGGCGGCCAGGTCCGCTTCGGCGCCCCGATCACCACGGACCTATCTGCGTCGGTGTTTACGGGCATCGAGCAGAAGACGCTCGAGGATGGCAAAGCTCCGTTCTCGGAAGTGTTCAATCCGGACGATATCGCCGGCTTCGAGGAGACCTTCAACAAGGCTTGGGTGGGCTACTCACTGGTCTACAACACGCTCGACGACACTAAGCGTCCGACCGAGGGCTTCTACGGCACGTTCAGCCAGCAGTACATGGGCTGGGACTACAACCTCGTGAAGACCGAGGTTAAGGGGCGCTACTTCATGCCGCTGCTCTCTGACTGGAACGTCATCGGCAGTGTGAAGGGTCAGGCTGGCTATATCGCTGCTCTCGACGATGATGGTGTGAGCCCCCTGGAGGCCTTCAAGAGCGCCGGTTCCATCGTTCGCGGCTTCCAGAGTGGTGAGTTTGGTCCGCGTCTGACGGGCTCGGATGAGACGCTCGGATATACCAGCTACGTGGCGGCATCTGCCGAGGTTGAGTTCCCGATCCCGGTTCTGCCTGAGACCTACGGTGTGCGTGGCGCGGTTTGGGCTGATGCGGCTCTCATTGGCGGCAACGGTAGCGTTCCGGGCATGGATCCCAACGCTATCGCCCCGGGCAGCGTGGACCAGGACTTCAAGTCGTCGGTTGGTGCGTCGATTATCTGGGACAGCCCGTTTGGCCCGCTGCGTGGCGACTTCGCCCATGTTCTGAGCAAGGCGACGGACGACGAGACGCAGGTTTTCACGCTCACCCTGCAGCAGCTGCTGTAGTCAATCGGGCCGGCGGAGACGCCGGCCCTTTCCTTTGTGCCAAGGCCGCGGGGCGGTTGCCCAGCGGCCTTGTTGTTTGTAAACACACGCCCATGGTCGATACGCGTTTCCATTCCTCGTCGGAGCCGATCTCGCTTGGTGTCGTGCTCTCGGCACTCGGCCGCGACACGGGCTACGACAGCAGCCGGGCAGCCGGCATGATGATTTCCGGTGCCGAGGAGCTGCAGCTCGCGGGAAGCGACCACATCGCCTTCGCTGCCCAGGCCGAGTACCGGCCGGTGCTCGCTGAAACCAAGGCGGGGGCTGTCATCGTCCACCCGTCGCTGGCTGCTGACGTCCCGTCAGGGACTTTCGCCATTGTGGATGCCCGGCCGCATGATCTGTTCGTGGATCTGCTCGACCGGCTCTATCCGATGGGGACCCGCGACGTCGCCAAGGGCCTGCTGGAGATCGGCGGACCGGCGCCTTACCTCGAGGAAGGCGTACGCCTCGGTGCCAACGTCGTGCTCGGCCCCGGCGTCGAGATCGGCCGCAACACCATCATCGGGCCGAATACCGTGATCGGTCGCGGCGTAGCCATCGGGCGCAACGCCGTCATTGGCCCGAACGTCACCATCGAGTGCGCCTATCTCGGCAACAATGTCGTGATTCACACCGGCGCCCGCATAGGCACCGAGGGATTCGGGTGGCTCGGGCATGGGCGCACCAACCGCAAAGTCCCCCAGCTTGGGCGCGCCATCATCCAGGATGGCGTCGAGATCGGCGCCAATACTACGATCGACAGGGGCGCTCTGGGAGATACGGTGATCGGTGAAGGCACCAAGATCGACAATCTCGTGCAGATTGGCCACAATTGTCACATTGGACGCTATTGCCTGATCGCCGCGCATTGCGGTCTCTCGGGATCGACGGTACTTGAGGATTCCGTGCTAATGGGCGGCCGCGCCTCGACTGTTGGTCATCTGACAGTAGGCAAGGGCACCGTGATCATGGGGGCAGGGGTCGCCACCAAGGACATCCCTCCCGGTTCCAAGGTGGGCGGCTATCCGGCTCAGGACGTGCGGAAATGGTGGCGCGAGGTCGCCACGTTGCGGCGACTGAATCAAAGGGGACTAGAGTGACGGTTACGAATGAGGCACCAGCGACCGAGACGAGGGAGCTTTCCTCGATGGATATCCAGGATATCCTCAAGGTCCTGCCGCACCGCTACCCGTTCCTGTTGATCGACAAGATCATTGACGTGGATGCGGACAATTCCGGCATCGGCATCAAGAACGTGACGTTCAACGAGCCGATCTTCCAGGGGCATTTCCCGGGCGAGCCTGTGTTCCCCGGCGTGCTCATCATCGAGGGCATGGCGCAGACCGCCGGTGCGATGGCCATTGCAGCCGGCGCGGCCGCTGGCGTCGATCACATCGTCTATTTGCTGACGGTCGACAAATGCAAGTTCCGCAAGCCCGCCAAGCCGGGTGACCGGATCGAATACCACATCAGGAAACTGCGCCGGCGCATGAGCATGGGCTGGTTTGAGGCCAAGGCCATCGTCGACGGCGTCGTCATCGCCGAGGCCGAGGTCGGCGCCATGGTCAGCCCCAGCGAGAAGTAACTTGGCAGCATCCGTTCATCCCTCGGCCATCGTCGAACCGGGTGCCCAACTCGCCGACGGCGTAAAGGTCGGCCCGTTCTGCCACGTCGGCGCGAATGTCCAGCTTGGCGCCAATGTCGAGCTCATCTCC
>Ga0247822_10001919_pt1 | contig 13018 bp, 14 predicted proteins | sample 13C_Cellulose_Da_FD_192423 | JGI IMG/M metagenome (GOLD analysis project Ga0247822, IMG submission 192423) | Soil microbial communities from agricultural site in Penn Yan, New York, United States - 13C_Cellulose_Day30 | ecosystem: Environmental > Terrestrial > Soil > Agricultural land | place...
GAGTCGACCACGAAGTTGACCGTGGTGATCTGCTCGAGGTCGTCGAACGTGAGCGGCGTCGCGGTCTTGAAGTCCATCGTGACCGGCACGTAGCCGTTCAGGATCTTGTTGTCCGGTGGCGCGGCGAATCGGCGCGGCCGGCCGTAGGTCCGGCGCCGCTCGCCCTCCATCTGGTAGCGGATCACCGACATCTTGCCCGGCTCGCCGACGGTCTCGCGCGCGCGCCACGCCCTCCGCAGGGCGCGCAGAGACACCAGCGCCTCCGAGGCCTCCTGCCGATTGACGTGCGCGTTCCACGCCCACGTCTCGCCGAGCAGCGCGTCGCGGCCGAACATCGTGGTGCCGGTGAGCGGGTTCTGCCCGTCCTGGGTGGCCCAGTCAGCCGACCCCGGGTCGAACCCGCCGTCGTCGACCGACACGTCCAGGTGGATGCCGAAGCCGACACCGTCCGGCGAGTCCTCGTCGGGGAGGATCTCGTACTGGAAGTCCTGCAGGTCGATCATGTCAGTCTCCGTCCACGCCGAGGTATGCGCCGCCTCGCTTGATACGCCGCGCAGCAAAGAGTACCTCATCGGCGACCTCAGCCGGCGTCGACCGGCTGGGCGACATCGGAACGTTGATGTGGATGCCGCCGCCGCCCGCGCCCATCTCCAGCCGCTCCCATTGGTCGGTGGTGAACACGGCCGCGTGCTCGTCGCCGCCGGTCAGGTTGAGCACCTGGCTCAGGCCCTGCGGGATCACGCCGCCGGTGTCGTACAGGTCGGTCGGCGTCGAGAACAGGCTCGACGGGTCGTTCGGGACGACACCGCCGTCCTTGTACCAGCCGTGCGACTCGTGGAAGGCCTTGGCGTTCGACGGGTTGCCGTAGCGGGACCGGATGTAGTTGATGCCCTGACGGATCTGCTCGCGCGGGTCGTCGGTGCGGCCGTTCTCCCAGGTGCCGTCGAGGAACTGCAGCAGGCCGTAGGCCGTGCTGTTCGGGTTCTTCGCCTTCGGGTTCCAGCTCGACTCCTTGTTGACGAGCCAGTTGAACGCATCCCAGTACTGGCCCCAGCCGGCGTTGTCCAGCATCTCCTTGGCCATGTTCTGCAGGTCGCCGGTCGGCGCCGAGCCCTCGCCGCTCCCGAAGAAGCCCTTGATCTTGTTGACCATGCCGCCGATCAGCATGTCCGGGATGTTGGTGAGCATCTGGACCATGGTGTTGTCGCCGAACTTCTCCTTCAGCTCGGCCAGGCCGCCGGTGATCTGGCTCTTCAGCCACTCCGCCGGCTTCGAGATCGCGTCCTTCGCCCAGCCAGCGATGTCCTCGATGCCGCCCCAGATGCGCTGCAGCAGGTTCGGGTCCTTCTTGACGTTCGGGCCGTTGTCCTTGCCGCCCAGGCCGTCGCCGCCCGCGTAGTAGTCCTGCACCTGACGCAGGGCCGCCGGCGACGCCTTCGGGTCCCCGGCCGCGATCGCGTGGATGTGGTACGGCCACGGGCCCTGCGACGGGTCGCGTAGCCACGCCGCGAAGCCGACCTGGCGCATGGCGAGCACGGCCTGCTGACGGAGCAGGCCAGGCAGGTCCCGGACGCTGATGTCCAGCGCGCCGCCGCCGGCGTGGGTCGAGCCCGACGCGGCGACCGAGGTCGAGTACGAGCCCTGGGTGATCGTGAAGGCGCGGCCGAGCAGAGCCTCGGCGGCCTGGATCATCTGGATCGTGTAGTAGTCGAACTTCTTGCCGCGCCAGGTGGTGACGTCGAAGACGCCGACGCCGGACCCGCCGCCCTCGTTCAGCCGGCCGCCGTTCTTGAAGCCGCCGAGGAACTTCGCGACGCCGCCGACACCGCCGATACGGGCGCGCCGGTTGGCCTCGTCGATGTAGTTCGGGTCGAGCGCCATCATCGCGCGCGTCCACTCCGGCCGCATAATGGCCTCGCCGCCGGACACGCCGATGTAGCCGATGTCGCGGCCCGGGGTGTAGCCCGGGTAGACGCCGCCGCGCGCGAAGCCCTTCGGCAGGACGATCGGGTCGACCTTGTCCATGTGGAACACGTCGGCGAGCTTGTTGAACGCACCGATCAGGCCCTTGTTGATGACGACGTCGACGACGAACTTGATCGGCGCCTTCGCGATGGCCGAGATGGTGTCCCAGTGCCTCTTGATCAGGTCCACGGCGGCCTTGAAGACCGCGACCAGGTCGTCGCCGATGTACTTCATGAACAGGTCGAACAGCGGCTTCAGGACGTGGTCCCAGACCCACTTGAACCCGGACGACAGCAGCTCCCAGCCCTTCGCGATGGCCGCGAACACGAGCTTGAAGCCGAGCAGCCACAGCTCCCAGAGGATCTTGTTGACGACCTTGAAGATCGGCCAGAGCAGGTTGTTCCAGACCCAGGCGATCCCGTCGGCCAGCACCTTCCACGCCTTGCCGATGGCCTCCAGGACCGGCTTGAAGATCTTCCTCCACAGCCAGCCGACGACGTTGCCGACGACCGTGAAGATCGGCTTGAGGATCGTCTCCCAGACGTCCTTGAACGCCTTGCCCAGCACGCCCCACAGGTAGATCGCCAGGCGGATGAACGGCAGCAGGACGTTGTCGAACAGCCAGGTCGCGACGGCGACGATGCCCTTGAAGGCGGCGTCGATGATAGCGCGGGCGGTCTCGCTCCGGGTGTAGAGCAGGTAGAGCGCCAGCGCGACCGCGACGATGACCGCGACGATGACCTGCAGCGGGCTGGTGAAGAATGTGGTGGCCGCGCCGAGCAGGAAGGTCGCGGCGGCAGCGGCCTGCAGGCCGACCACGAGGCCGAGGATGGCGACCAGGATGATCTGGAGCGTCTTCGGGTCCATGGCGCCGATCCAGGCCAGGAAGCCGGACACGACGTTCAGGATGTCCTCGCCGATCGGGGCCAGCGCGCGCCCGATGTTGATGATGGCCAGCGCCAGGTTACCGAAGAACTCCTCGAGCTCCGGCGCGATCTTGGCGACGTAGGCGAAGAAGCCCTGCATGATCTCGAGCCCCTTGGGGGAGCCGAGGAAGTCGTTGGCCTTCTTGCCCAGGTCGGTCAGCCAGCCGACGAAGTCCTCCGCCAGCGGCGCCGACAGGATCAGCAGCCGGGTGATGACCTGCATCCACTGCAGGAACCCCTGGCCGAACTCGCCGGCTAGCTCGGGGCCGAGCTGCGCGAACAGGCCGAAGAACTCCTTCATGACGCCGCCCGACAGGACCTGGCCGAGCTGGACGGCGAAGTCGCCGATCACCTTGGACATGTCGCCGACGAACTTGGTGAACCCGGGGCCGTAGTTGTTGATCAGGGTCTCGAGCAGCGTCTGGACACCCGGAAGGATGCCGGCCGCCGCGACCGCGCGCAGCTTGTAGAACTCATCGCGCAGGCCGAAGATGAACAGGGCGAACCGCTGCGCCTCGGGGCCGAGCTTGCTGAACGCGTCACGGACCTTCTGGGCCGACGTGGAGCCGAGCTCACCGGTGTCGACCAGGGCGTCGTTGTACGACTGCTGGGCGCGCTCCAGGCCGCGCTGGGCGTCCGCGATGGCCTCGGAGTTGGACACGCTGGTGCGTCGCTGCTGCTCGAGCGCGGCGTCGACGGCGTCCTTGCTGGTCTCGATCGCGTCCTGCTGGTCGGCAATGGCGTCCTTGACGCTCTTGATGCCGTCGGCCTGGGTCTGGCGCAGGTCCTCGGCGGACTGGCGGGCGTCGTCCTGCGCGTCCTTCTGCGCCTTGATGGCGTCGTTCAGCCGCTCCTGGGCCTGGATGACCCGGTCGCTGCCGTTTACACCCTCCTTGTCGCCCTTGGCCTTCTGCTCGGTCAGGTCCTTCTGCGTCTCCCGAAGCTCTTCCAGCCGGAGCTGGGCCTGCTTCAGGTTGATGTCGGCCTGCTCCTTCTCCTTGTTCGTCGCACCGGGGTCCGCCTGGACGGCGTTGTTCGCGGTGGTCGCGTCGAACAGATCGATGGTAGCCTGCCGGATGTCGAGCGCGTTCTGCTTCGACTTGTCGGCGATGTCGTCGAGGTCCTTCTGGGCCTGCAGGCGCGCCTCGGCCAGGTCGTCCTGGGCCTTCTTCGCGGCGCGCTGGGTGTCGGCCAGGTGCTCCTCGGCGTCGGCCTGCCGCTTGACGGCGGCATCGTAGGCACGCGAGGCCTGCTCGCGCGCGTCAGAGACGCGGCGAGCAGCAGCCTCGTTCCTCTTGGCGGCCTCCTCCTCAGCGTCCGCGACAGCCTTTGCCGCGTCCAGGCCGGCCTGCTTAGCGTCGCGCCGAGCACGCGTCAGTGAGCGCTGGGCGTCCTCGACGCCTTGCGCAGCGTTGCGGAGAGCTCGCGTGTTGGCGACAGAGTCCTTCGCCGCGTTCTTCTCCTGATCCATCAGTGCCTTGACGGCCTCGCCGATCCCGCCGAACGCCAGCACGAGCACACCGAGACCGGACGCGCCGGCCAGAGCCGCCGGGCCGATCGCCAGGAGCCCGCCGGCAATGCCAGCCAGAACGGGGACCAGCGCCGGGCCGAGAGTGACGGCCGCCAGTAGCACGCCGTTGAATGTACGGAACGCGTTGGCGACCTCGCCGCCCGCGCCACCGCCGCCGCTCCCGCCCAGGAGCCGCTGGATGAGACCGCCGCCACGGCTCGCCTGGTCGATCTCCTTGGTCTTCTTGTCGAGGTGGTCGACCTCGCGGTTCACCGACGTCAGGGCGCGCAGAGCCGCGTTGGAGTCGACGCGGACCCGGGCGTTCGCCGTGGTGCCGTTGATCTGCGCCAGGGCGAGGTGGATCTCCTCGAGCTCACGCAGCGCGTCGCCGGCCGACACGTCGATGTCGATGTCCGCGTCGGACAGGGTCTGCAGGCGAGCGCGAAGCTTCGCCAGCTCGGGACCGGACTGGTCACCGATCGACGACATCGCGTTCTTGATGCCGTCCTTCAGCTTCTTCTCGAACTGACCCAGGTTCCGCTCGGCCGTCTTGAGGTCGGCCTTGACCTCGACCTTCGGGTCGATCGACTCGACGTACTTCTTGAACGCCTCGACGGACGCGCGCGCGGCCTTGGTGTCGGCCTTCACCTCGATCTCGGCGTCCTTGCCGAGGTTGGTGATGTCCCGGAGCAGGTCGTCCATGTCCTTGCGGATCTTGGTCGTCGACATGCCGGGCTTGATGTCGGTGTCGTTCAGCTCGGCCAGCTTGGCCTTGATCCGGTCGAGCTCCTGGAGCGCCTTCGTCGAGCCGGTGTTGAACTCGATCGGCTTGAGCTCCTTCTCCATCGCCTTCAGGGCGTTCTGGAGCTTCGTGCGGAAGGCGCCGGCGTACTTGTCGGCCGCCTCCTCGCCGGACTTGTCGGCGTTCTTGCCGGCCTCGTCGGTCAGGCCGGCAAGCTTGTCGGCGGCCCGCTTGGCGCCCTTCTCGGCGCCGCGCTCCATGCCGCGCGCGAGGTCGCTCTCGAGCTGGTCGCCGAACTTCTCCGACTCGCGGGCGATGATGCGCTGCGTGTCACGGAACGACGGGACGACCTGTACGAAGATCGAACCGGCGTCGAAGCCGTCTGCAGCCATCGGCCGGTCCTCTCGTGTGTAAACGGGTCACAGACAGTCTATCAGTCGTCCGAATCGGCCTTGTCGGGCAGGAACAGCGACACCGCCTTCTTGTGCCGGGCCTGCTGCTCCTCGCGGGAGATCTTGCTCTTCGACATCTCGACCTGCCGGCCAGGGCGCGGGGTCCACTCGATCGGGGGCACCGCGTTCTGCTTGTCCTTCGGCAGGTTGGAGCGCACGAGCGCGTCCTTCAGCATCAGGACGGAGTCGTTCACGGTCGCGAGCATGTCGACCTCGTACGACCAGGTGGCGAGCGGGGGGAGTGGCTTGGGGCCTGAGCCGCCCTTGGACTTGACCCGGTCGAGCATCTCCATGTGCTCCGGGTCGTTCATGACCGCCTGCGAGTAGAACGAGTTGCGCGGCAGATGGTCGATGAGGTTCAGGAGGCGGCGCCAACGACGCGCCCGCCACAACTCGCCGGGATCGGTCCCAGGGTAGTGGCGGGCGAAGTCGACCTCGATCTCGGGGAAGTACCGATCGATCAGAAACCCAAGCCGTTCGATTTTCCCGGTTCGGCGTCGATGCCGAAGTGCGCGAAGTACGCGCGCATGAGGTTGCCGAACTTCTTCGACGTCAGCTTCTTCAGCGCCTGCCGGTCCGCCTCGGACTGCGTGGTCAGACGCAGGAAGGCGAGCGGCTCACGGAGCTGCTCGATCGTGCCCACCTCGAGCTCGGTCGGGTCGGTCAGCTCGATGATGTGGTCCTCGGTCAGCTCGGCCACGAACGGCTCGAGCGGCTCCTCCTCGTCGGCGACGGCGGAGTAGTGGACCTTCTGCGGCAGCTTGGTGACGTTGCCGCCACCGGTGGTCGTACGACGTGTTCCAGCCATGGGCGGGCTCCTCGGTCAGCTCTGGTTGCGGGTGCTGGCGGTGTTCGTGCCAGCAGCGTTGGACTTGGCCTCGGGCTTGCCCTCGGTCTTGGCATCGGCCGGCTTCTCGTCCTTGACGAGCTGGAAGCCGTCCCAGACCGCAGCGGTACGCTCGGCCTCGGTGTCGACGAGCCGGTCGGGCCGGCCCTCCTTGCGATATACGTCGGTCATGGCTTCTAGTATGCCACACCAATAGCAGGAGGGGCGCACCGGCCCGCCCAGGCAGTGCGCCCCTCCTGTCTTGCAGCCCTAGGATCAGGGAGTGTTCGGGATCCCCATGTCGTCCAGGATCGCCTTCCAACCCGGGCCGCCGAACAGCCAGGACTCGGACGCCCCGTAGGTGCTGTCCTCCTCCGCCGTCCAGGTGACGCCCCAGGTGATGGCCTCGTCGCCCGAGGTGAAGTTCTGCTCGGCGAAGTTGGTCACCTTCAGACGCGGGAAGAAGCGACCGATGTAGATCTCGCCCGACTCGTTCTCGTCGACGACCAGGAGCAGGCCCCGGTAGTTCTTCGCGCGCGGCCGGGTCGGCTTCTTGATGACGACCTCGCCCGAGTCCGCGTCAGCGGTGATCGCCGCCAGGTCGGCACCGGTGGCCAGGCCCAGGGTCAGGAGCTTGGTCTCCTGCATGGTGCCGGTCAGCGTGGTCGTGTCGGACACGACGTCGGTCCGGGTCGGGGACGTGGAGCCGAAGCTCGTGATCTCCGAGTTGGTCACGTCACGCGACGTGCCGAAGCCGTCCGAGGTCACCCAGCCGACGTCGTTGTACCCGGAGGGCAGCGGGGTCGGCGCGATGACCACCGGCGGGCCGGCGGTGTACGTGGTCAGCGAGGTGATGAGCCCCGCCGTACCCTCGGCGACGAACAGGGAGCCGTCCGTGGCCTTACGGATCAGCTCGTTCTTCTTGTCGCGGAGGTCGGCAAAACCTGCCATTGGTTCCTACCTTTCGGTGTTCAGGCCCGGGAGAGCCTGAGTTGATACGTCGCGGCGTAGCGCCGGACGCGATCGTCGTCCCAGGGTAGTCTCCGAGGCCCGGTAATGACCGAGATGTCCTCGAGCTTGACAAACCTGTCGCCGACTGCTACGACTCCAGGGTAGCTGAAAAGCGCGGTGTCGATGGCCTCCAGGAGCATTTTGCCCTGCGCGCCCTCGTGCAGGACCTCGATGTCGACCCACGGATAGTCCTTCAGCCGCGTGCGCCGGCCAGGGAGCCGCTCGACGCGCACGAACGGCGTCGCCAGATCGTCCGGCCACTCGGTGCCGGACTTCTGGTTGAGCTCGGGCAGCTCGCGGTCGATCAGCGCCATCATCCACTTCTCGACGTCGACGAACGGCTGCAGTAGCGCCATCACACCTCACCTCGCTGATCCCCGAACTTGGATGCCGACTTTCCGAGCATCCTCTGACCCTTCACGTGCTTGTTGCCGAACTCCTGCGGTGCGGCGGCCTCGTTGCGGTTCCGGACCTCGTACGCGGCGCGCGGGTTCCCGCCAGCCACCACGGGCGTGACGTCGTTGACCTCATAGCCGGACGCCAGGTCGCCGGTCTTGACCGGAGTGTTCGCCTCCGCGTCCAGGGCGATGAGGCGCGCGATGTCCTCCGTCGGCCGCTTGATCTGCTGCGACAGCATGAACTTCCCGAAGTCGCCGTGATTCGGCTGGTACCGGCTCATACGACCGCTCCGAGCTGGACGATGACGCCCTTCCGCCGGCCAGACTTGCGCAGGTCGGACGGGCGGCCGTCGATGCGGTACCGGACACCGCGCAGGGTGATGTTGTCCTTCGAGGTGATAGCCGCGCCGGCGTCGCCCGGGATAAACACGTTCTCCCCGACGATCGTGCCGCCCTCCTCCAGGTCGCTCGAGCTGCGCGGGTACGGGATGCCGGCGCGCGCCAAGACGACGTCAGCACCCCAGGAGTCGACCCCCTCGCGGTCCTTGCCGGCGTACGGGTGAACGATCACGTCCTCTGCGCCCCTCACGGCAGCACCTCCCAGGTTCCCGGACTCGTCTCGGACTTCACGATCAGCGGCTCGCCGGTCGCGGTCTTCAGCGGTACGGGAGTCCAGACGCCCGGCGCCGATTCGTACTTCAGTCTACCGCCCTGCGCCGGCATCTGATCGGCCGGCAGCGGCATCCACGCATTGATCTCCTCGACGGTCAGTGCGCCGTCGAAGATCCTCGCGTCGTCGATGATGATCCCGGACCCGGTCCGGTACAGCATCCGGAAGCTGTTCGCGGTCGTCAGCATCGGGCCGGCGAACGGCGTGGTGCCGGCCAGCGCCCCGTCGACGTAGAGCCGGATGTTCGCATCGTCGTACGTCGCCGCGATGTGGTGGAACGCGCCCGGCTGGCGGTCGATGGTGACCCGCCCGAACGTGGAGGCGTTGACGACCTGGGCGTGCCACTGGGCTCGCAGGCCGAACCGGAAGATGCTGTTGTCTCCGACCGAGTCGTACCACTCGAGCGCGCGGCCGTCGGACGGCGCGGCAGAGTCCTTCAGCCAGAACATCATGGTCCGCATGACGGGCTGCGTCGGGACCCCCAGGCCACCGGTGAAGGACTCGGTGGTCGAGTTCATGACCAGGCCCTTCCCGGTGTGGCCGGCGCCGTCCGCCGTCTGCACAGTCGACCCGGACAGCGTCAGGTTCCGGCCGTTCCCCGAGTGGTCGAGAAGGTCGTCGTACGTCCAGGCCCCGAGGAGCGTGCCGGGCATCAGGCCTCCGAGGTGTCTGCCCAGAGCTCGCCGGAACCGCTGGCGGGCGCAGTGTCGCCGACGTGGATCTGCGGACCGAGGTCGGCCGTGTCGGCCTTCAGGGCCAGCTCGGCGTTGACGTCCCCGAACAGGTCGTCGACGGCGGTCTGGTCGGCCTTGCCGGCGACCGTGGTCTCCAGGGTGTTGATGTCGGCCTCGGCCGTGTCGAGCCGGGAGTCGAGCGACGCGTCGGCCGTGGAGGTCGTGCTGGCCAGAGCGTTGACCTGCGCAGCCAGCGCCGAGAAGGCGGCCATGGTCGGGCCGTCGTACGACGCCAGGGTGTCGGGCGGGTCGCCGAACGCAGACGTGTCGCCTTCCACGGCGTACGGGATCAGGTCGCCGGCCTCGGTCGGCAGGAACACCAGAGGCAGCTCGGCCTCGATGTCGCCGCGCGTGGTGCGCTGCACCCACAGGCCGTTGTTCGGGTCGCCGTCCGGCGCCACGGTGAGCAGTTGCTCCAGCTCGGACTCGGTCAGCGTCATGCCGGCCGCCGCGTCACGCAGGACGGACGCCGAGATCGGGCCGACAGAGCTGGACAGCTCCTGGTCCGGGTTCAGGTAGGTGCGCCGGGCGACGCGGAGCGCGATCAGCTTGGCGATGCGCGGGGTCGTCGACGGGTCCAGCTCCCAGCCGGGCGCGGCGGCGGCGTCGACCACGAGCGCCGTGGCCTGCTCCATGACCATCGTCGCGAACAGGTCGTCGTTCGCGATGGTGGTCTGGCACCAAATCGCGAACTCCTCCCTACTGAAGAGGTTTGCCATGATCCAATCCTATCGGTACGGCGAGAGGCCCCGACCCTACTGGGTCAGGGCCTCTCTGGTGGAGCGGGGGTGGATCAGGGGGTGAAGACCGGGCCGGCCGCGCCGGTCAGCTTCACGATCCGGACGTTGTGCCGAACGATGTCGTCGGCGTTGCCCTCGATCGTGTCCGGGCCGGGGCCCTCCTCGAGCAGGGTGCCGTCGGCGTTCCGCTCGTCGCGGACGTCGTTGACGCCCAGGAACGCGGAGACGATCGAACGGTCGACGAGCCGGTTGGCGTAGTAGTCCTGGATCCACCGGACGGCGAAGCCGTTCCGGGAGAGCCGAGCACCCTGCACCGCACCGCGCGGGACCACCGGGGCGACGCTTCCCAGGACCACACCGGTCTTGTGGAAGTAGTAGCCCTCCGCCGGGTCCAGCTCGCTGGAGACCACGACGTCGCTGTTCGCCAGCCGGCCGATGACCGCCTCGCGCACCGCGCTGTTCGCGCCGTCCGCGCCGATCGAGTCGGCCCGGGAGAGCCGGTCGCTCGCCAGGAACTGCGCGGCGATGTCGGTGCCGACCAGGAACGTCCGGCCGCCCTGCGGCGCGACCTTGTCGGAGTCCATCAGACGCTTCGCCTCGAGCGCCACCAGGTGCGGGTCGTCCCCGGCGCCGAAGGTGAGGCTGTGCTTGACCAGGGCGCCCCGGAAACCGGCGATCGTCTTGGCCTCGAAGCGGTTGGTGACGGCCGCGACCTGCGGGGCCAGAACCTCGCGAGCGAAGTCCACCTCGTCCAGGGTCATGTGCTCGTCGCGGAGCTCGGTCGCCGAGTAGCTGTGGGTGTCCAGCTTCACGGTGACGCCGTCGCCGCCGTAGATGTCGTCGAACTGGATGTCCGCCGACCGGGTCCGCCACTCGTAGTCGCGCGCCGTGGCGTACAGCCCCGGGATGCGCAGGGTGACGGTGTCGTCCTTGGCGCCCACGAAGAACTCGTCGCCCACGCGGGTCACGAGGTTCGGGACCACCAGCTCACGCTGGAGCATCGCCAGGAAGAAGTCGACAACCTTCTCCGGCTTCGGCTTGATAACAGCCATTTCTTAGCCTCCGGGGCTTCTCAACCCCTCGGCCTGGTGCCTCAGGGAGCTTGTGGATCAGATGCGGGGGATTTCCTTCAGGAGCTGCTCTGTCGAGATGCCGGTGTCGCCGCCGCCCGGGTTCAGCGGGTTCAGGATCCTCGCCGGCCGCGTGCGGCCGTTCGGGGTCTGGTCCTCGCCTCCACCGTCGTTGGCGTCGTCGTCCTTCTTCAGTCCCAGGTCTGCGATGAGCTCCTCGGCGTCCGCCTTGAGCTCGTCCGGCGTCTTGCCCACCAGACGCTTCGCCTGCGACTTCGTCAGACCATGCTCGAGGGCCAGTTCGAGTCGAGCGATGTCGAGGTCCTTGTCGCTGGCACTCGCCAGCCTGGACTCCAGTTCCGCCTTCTCGCGTGCGGCCTTCTCCGCGTCGGTCTCGTTGGCCCGCTCGGCCTCCGTGACCTTGGTCTGCAGTTCGGTGTTGCTGGACTTCAGCTCCGACACCTGGTCGGTGAGCTTCTCGGCGTCCTTGTGAAGGTCGTAGATGAACTTCCGCGCCACGTCGGCGTTGAACTCCGTCTCCGACTTCTCCCAAGGTGCCTTCCAGTCCTTGAACTCCGGCAGCTTCGGCATTGCGGCCCTCCTAGGGCGATCGGTGGGTGACCATCTCGATCACCCCGCTGGCACTAGCATACATGAGCGCTGCGTGTCAAGGAGCCGCTGAGAAGAAAGTCAGCGGTTGTTCCACGCCGTCCGGAAGGCGTTCATCGCCCGCCGGCCCGACTTACCGCTCGTCGACGCACCCCAGATCTCCTCAGCCTCGCGCGCGCCCGGGGTCCACTCGGTGTCCCGGCTGAACACGGGCTCGAGGGTGCAGGCGCAGTGGTCGTGCGCCTTGGCCGGCCCGTCGCCGGTGAACAGGCTGTTTGAGTTCTCGAAGCTGTCACCCTTGTAGACCGGGCCCCGGCTGGCAAGCATGGCGCAGAAGAAGCACGGGTCGGTGCTCTTCATGACTCGCATGTAGCCGAGGGCGACCTTGTCGGCCTTGGCGTCGCTCAGGACTTGCTGCCGGCTCCCGTCGATGACGTGCCGCATCATGGCGGCGGCCACCCCGTTGCCAGACTTCTTGTACGCGTCGGCCAGCAGCGCCTTCTCGACGGCTGGGTCCAGCTCGACGGACTGGATCGCCTTGACGCGCTCCTTGTAGGCGACCGGGCCGGTCACGCGGATGGAGGTCTCGATGACCTGCTTGTCCAGCGTGACGAGGCCGCTGTCGGGCTTGAAGTCGCGCTGGCCGGTCTCGAGGATCCGGAACGCCTCGTAGTACGTCCGGCCGTTGCGCGCCGCCTGGCCGCGCGCCTTGGTGATCTGCGGGATCAGCAGCTCCAGCAGCCGCTCGTAGCCGGCGCCGTCGATGTCGTCCGGCTTCACGTACGCCTGCCAGAGGCGGTAGGCGAGCGCGGCGTACAGCACGCCGAGCTTCTGCTCCGCGCGCTGCTCAGCGGCCGTCAGGGTCGCCGCTGCTGCCGTTGTCGCCATTGTCGTTCTCCTCGTGGACCTGGGAAGTGGTCAGGATGTCGATGGCGGTCAGGGTGATCGCCAGCCAGGAGAGCCCCAGCACGAACTGCGGCTCGCCCTTGGCCCACGTGAGCGCGGACAGGGCCCACAGGACCAGTGACCCGGGGATGGCCCAGAAGGCAGCCACCACCCGGATCCGCCGGCCGCGCGGACTGTTCAGGGCCTCCAGGATCCGGTCGATCATCAGCTCTTCTTCTTCGTCTGCTCGTCGGGGTTGTTGTCGGAGCCGCCCTTGCCGCCATTGTCGGCCGGCTTGGTCGCCTGGGCGACCTCGATGGCCTGCTGGGAAGCGATCTCGGCCAGGATCTGGTCGATGGCGTCGCCGGACTCGATGAGCCGCTTGGCGCGCTCGCTGTCCGCGTCGTCCCAGCCGGGCAGCTTCTCCCACAGCATCTGGGACGGGATGCCGAGCCCGGACGCCAGCAGGGTGAGCGCGTT
>Ga0247822_10001920_pt1 | contig 13018 bp, 11 predicted proteins | sample 13C_Cellulose_Da_FD_192423 | JGI IMG/M metagenome (GOLD analysis project Ga0247822, IMG submission 192423) | Soil microbial communities from agricultural site in Penn Yan, New York, United States - 13C_Cellulose_Day30 | ecosystem: Environmental > Terrestrial > Soil > Agricultural land | place...
GAAATATTGTTCGTTAAAAAATGATGCGAAATTAAAACTCTGCCGTTGCCGAGACCATCAAGGTGCGCGGATCGCCTATGCGGGTACCGTTGAAACCATTCCAGTAATGTTCATTGGTCAGGTTAGTCAGGTCGGCGCGAAGGGTTACCAGTGTTTGTCCTACCGCCAGTTGGTACCGGGCGCCAATATCGAACAGGGTGTAGTCGGGCACTTTGTCTGTATTCATAACATCGCCATAGCTGGAACCGTTGTAATTTGCCGCTGCTGAAAAACTGAGGTTGCGGATGGACGAGGGATAATATTCAACGCGCGCTTTGACAATTTTCTCGGCTACATCCACTGGCGCTTTGCCTTCCAATGCGGGCGTTTGTTTTTGCTCTTTCACGATTGGATCAAGCAGGGTGAATCCGCCGATCAGATTGAGATTTTCCGTCAGGTTGCCTGTGGCGGTCAGTTCGATACCGTCGTGAACTTGCAAGCCGTCTTGTACAAATGTTGGCGCGGTTGGGTTGGTGATATCGAAATACTGCAGGCCTTTTTCAATACGGAAAATGGCAGCGTCCAGTGCTACACCGCCCACTGTGGTTTTCGCCCCTATCTCAAATTGCTCGCTGGTTAAGGGATCAAACACTTCACCTTTATTGACTACTGGGACACCGTTGTACACATCAGTGACCACGGTTCCTTGTTCCAAGGCTTCGATATAGCTTAGGTAAGTGGTGAGGGTTTCAACGGGTTTAAATAAGATCGACACTGATGGCGTCAGGGCAGATTCATCGTAACCTGTGCCGGTTTTTTGTTTGATCGTGGTCTGTGCCGCGCCGAGCAGCGCTGACCAATGTTCATTGAAGGTGATGTCATCACCCAGAATCACGCTGGTGTATTCGTTGTTGCTGCTCAGGGTAAGTGCACCCCGATTTACCGGTGCAATGTTAGTCGGACGAGTGATATACGTCGGTGATGACATGGGGAGGCCACTGAGATTGATGGGCGCAGCGCTGGCGCCATTCATGCGGTACTGGAAGCTCTCATTGGTCTGGTATCCCGCCGTAAGTTTGTGCGCGATAGAACCTGTGTCGAACGACATATCCAAGTAGATTGCGCCGCTTTTATCTTCCTGTTCACTGAGCAGGGTATTTAAGCCTGATGTATATACACCGGAGATTTGCTGGTTGTAAGTGCCAGCAGCAGTGATGGTATTGCTCGTGCTTTCCGAACCACGAGTGCCGCGGTTATCGATATAGGCGGCGCGCAATGCAACGCGCTCGCTGATTTGCCATTTCACATTGGTGCCGTAGCGATTGTAGTCGTACCAACGGTTGGTCCAAGGTTGACCCCAGGAAATGTCATTGTCGATGGAATCGGCTGAAGGGCGTTTTACTCCCTTGTCAAAGTACCAATAGGTTTGCGAGCCATTCACATCGTAGGTGTAATCCATGCCATGGATTTGCACCCAGAAGTCTTCAAATAGATAACCATCAAATGCCAGGCTGTAGAAGGTTTTCTCGATTTCCTGGTTGTCGATTGAGCCATCGCCACCTTGTTCCACCAGATTGACCCGGTAGCCGAACTTGCCATCTGCATCAAACTTGCCGCCGAAGTCGCCATGGGTATACCAGCTTTCTCCGCCGAGGCTGCTCAGTGTAATTTGGTTCAAGCGCTCATCGGTTGATTGCTAGGTAACGTAGTTCGTGACACCCCCGACATTGTTTGCGCCATACAAAAAGCCTGATAGTCCATTCAGGATTTCAATTCGTGCGGTGTCTTCCATGGTCGCACTGTGGTTGTATTGGTCGTCTGGTACACCGTCGCGATAGGAGCGTTGTACAGAAAAGCCACGAATCATAATCCGCGGTTGGTTGTTCTCATGCTGCGCCCGGATCAGCTGGGTAGTCGGGTTAACGCGGTAGACCTGATCCGGCGTGGTTGCTTGCAAATTCTCGATCAGTTCTTCGGAAAAAATATTGACCGAATATGGGGTGTCTTGCAGGCTGCGTCCTTCCCAGGCACCAACACCGGATACGGTTTCGGTTTTATACCCGTTTTCTGCCGACCCCTCATCAGCCTTCGCTTCAACGACGACTTTTTTTAACTGTGTGCCTGTAGTTACTTCTTTAGTTGCTTCTTTTTCGCTGACTTGCGCTGGTTTCTCGCTTGTTTGGGCAAAACCTAAGGGGCTGGCCAGGGTAGTGGTGGCCAGTAACAGGCCAACGCCAGCACTGTGTAACGCGCGTGTGAGTGGATGTAGCTGGTGTGAGGTATGGTGACGCGAATTCTGCATAATTATTTCCCCCCAAGTGAACGATGCGCCACATTATCACAAATGGGATTTATTCTCATAGGGTAAATTATGCTAATTGAGATTTTAGAGCAACTTCAGCGGGCTCAGGTGTAGTTCTGATCCGCTGAAGGGTTTTGAGGCCTATTAAAAATCTACACTGGCTGAGAGCAATAACGTCCTCGGTGCGCCCATGGTAAGGAAACCACGCGATACCGAATTCCAATAGGTTTCATCGGTGACATTCATGAGATTGGCGCGCAGGCTCAGGTCTTTTCCACCCACTTTGGTGGTGTAGCGCGCACCCAAATCAAGTGTTTCCCAGCCCGGGATACTTTGGGTGTTGCCGACATCTGCTTGTGCGCTGCTGAAGGCATTGATCCGGCCGGTGAGCGTCAAACCGGTAATGCCCGCGAGATCATATTCTGCGTTCAACACCAGATTGGTATCGGGCACACCAATCACATCATTGCCATCGTTGATACCGCCCTGGGTTTTGACTTGTTCGGCGTCAAGCAGTGTCAGCCCGCCCATCAGGCGTAGGCCTTCAAGGGGTTCACCGAAGGTTGAAAGTTCCAGTCCTCGGTTGCGCTGTTCACCATCGGCAACAAATACGTTGGAGGCGTTGATCAGGGTGGAGGGAACCGATATTTCAAATACCGCCGCCGTCATACCAAAGGTTCCCGCATCATATTTAATGCCTGCTTCCTGTTGCTTGGTAATGGCTGGCGCAAGCATATCGCCCTGATTGGCGGTGCCATTAGGAGCCGTGGCGCCCTGAGCCAAACCTTCGCTGTAGTTGGCGTAGTAGGAAAAGTTGTTGTGTTTGATCAACAGTGCCCCGGTCGGGGTGATTTCAGAATCATCGTAGGCGCGGGTTTTAACACCACTGGCAAAAACGCCGCTATAGATTTTTTGTTCGCGCACGCCAAGCGTGAGTAGCACCTTGTCCTCGGCAAAACCCAGGGTGTCTACCACGCCAATACTGCTGGGTTGCAAGTCACCATTTTGGGGGATAACGCCATAGGTCAGGTTGGGAGCTGGGAGGTTGGGGGTCGCGTAAATATTGCCGGTATAGACCGGTGTTGCATGAATGGTTGAACCGTAGGAGGTGCGCTCAAAATCGGTGTAAGAGACGGCGTAGTTGTGGCTGATACTGCCGGTGTGGAATAGGCCGCGCAAGCCTGCTTCATAAGTTTCAGCTTCGTAGGTGCCGCGAAAGCCACCGACGCGGGCAGTGAAATCGCCTGCGGAATTAATAATCCGGCGCATCTGCGATGCCGCGTAGTAATACTCTTCATCCCCTTCGGATTGGCCGTAGTTGAGATAGGCCGTTGCCAGCGATGAAAACTCATAGGCCACCTGTGCCAACACATAGTCGGCGCTGGTGTCGATAAATTCCCAGTCGTTAACAAAGTTATGGGTGTTATCCATTGGCTTTGGCAATTCAAAGCCGGTGTTGTACACCATGTTGGCGGTTTGTCCGTCGGTCTTGCGCTCTTGTGAACTGAGGTCGAGGCTGGCGGTCAGTTTTTCACCGCGATAATCCAGCGCCAGTGCGCCATTGAACATGTCGTCTTCCTGATTTTCGATGGGCGTTTCACCCGAGCGAGTCAGCAAGTTGACGCGCGCTCCCCAAGTATTGTCCTCACCAAAACGACGCCCGGCATCCAGATGCAAGCCCAGTTGGCTATCGGAGATATAGCTGCCGGTAAGACGGGTGAGCGGGGTATCCAGCGCGCGTTTGCTCACCAGGTTTACGTTGCCGCCGACCACACCAAAGGGTGTCATGCCGTTGAGCATAGAAGCTGGACCTTTCAGTAAATCCACACGCTCATAAAACTCCGGAGTGATACGGCGTTGTTCAGTCATGCCATAGAGCCCATTCACGCCGACCTGGTTCACGAACAGCGGCAAGCCGCGAATGATGTAGGTTTCGGTATCGCCATACTCTGCCTGTGCGCTGCGCACAGATGGATCGACGCTGATGATATCGGCAACCCGGCGCGCTTGTTGGTCGCGCACAAAGGATTCGGTAAAACTCTCGGTACTGAAGGGCGCATCGAATACACCCACATTACCCAGCAGCCCCATGCGGCTGCTAACAGCGACTTGCCCGCCCGCATAAACCTCGGGTAATTCCAGTGGATGCGCGGCCGCAGAAACTTTCACTGTTGGCAGCGCTGCGGATGCTTTTGGTTTTACCGTAAGTGAATAACTGCCATCGGCAGCAGGAGTAGCGGCCAGATGGGTATTGGCCAGTAATAAATCCAATGCTTGTTGCGCGGTATAAGTACCGGTTAGCGCAGGTGCTTGCAGGTTATTGACGAGCGCCGGATCGGCCGCGAGGGTAATGCCCATTTGCCGCGCCAGGGCGTTAAGCGAACTGCCCAATGAGCCGGCAGGTAAATTGATGCTGTGTTGCACCTGGGCGCTGGCTGTTGATGTGCTGGCATTTTGTGCACTCACGGGCGCAGCGCCCAAAGTCGCTATGGCGCAAGCAAGCAGGGAGAGGGTGAAGTTAAAGCGGTTCGGCATGAGTAATTCCTTGGAGATAGGGAGTGGTGTTATCTATGCCGAACGAACTTTAAAAGAGAGTAAAAAATTATCGTAGCTGTACGCTAATCCACCAATCCGTATGCCTGTTGATGGAGATAGGCAATGTGTTGGCGAGTGAACTCAGTGCCTTATCCGAATCCTTCAAATGGAAAATGCCATTGACCCTCAGGTCTGCAACCTGCGCGTCATAATGTAGCCAGCCACGGCGATGCTGGGACAGCGCATCCAATACATCGCCCAAGCGGGCGTTGTTCGCTTCGATTACCCCATCAACCCAGGCATCGGCGGCCATGCCTGTTCCAGCGAGCGGCCTTATTGTGCTCCGGGCAATGTGCACGCTGTCGCCGGCATTGACCAATTGGGAATGCCCAGCCGTTTCTACCTTGACCTGCCCTTGGGTTACGACCAGTTCATCCTGCTCATCGCGCTTGGCGACTACAAAACGGGTTCCCGTCGGCGTGAAGCGAGTGTCCTCAGTCATGACATGAGGTTTATCCGCAGGTGCTGCGGCCGATGAGTCCACCAGAATACGGCCGTGGTGTAAGCGGACTGCGATTCCATCGGTAGTCGTTTCCACATCGAGTGCGCTATCTGTGTCTATGTAGAGGAGGGCACCGCCGTCCAGTCTGATCTGCTCAAGCTCGCCTTTCGCGGTTGCATAATCTGCTTGCCAATTTTGAACAGCATGGGGAAAGAGCAGCAGTGAAAACCCCACCAGCAACAAACAGGAGAGCGCGCAGGTAAAAGTGGTTTTACGTTGCCGCCGCGTTTTGGCTAAGCCTTGCAGGATAAAGCTATGGTGCTGCGCCAATGGGCGGACGGGATTGAACTCTTGCTCGACCAGTTGCAGCCGTTGCCAGGCCATTTCATGCAGCGGATTAGCATCCAGCCAATGGGTGAAGCCGCACTGATCCTCTTCGGAAACGGTGTTATCGCCCAGCACCACGCTCCACTGGCAAGCCTGGTCAAGGATGTGTTCGGGAATGGTGTGGGTGGTGTAATTCATTGCTGATGACTCCATTTATTTAGCCCATCAACACTTGATAACAGTGGCGCAGGGCATGCGCGAGTTCCTTTTGCACGGTGCTGCGGGATACCCCCAGTTGCCCGGCAATGTCGTCGTAGCCAAGGCCTTCGAGGCGCGACATCAGGAAAATCTGGCGAGTGCGCGGTTTGAGTTTATCCAGCAGCGCATCCATGCGTGCCAAGGCCTCCACCATCAGCAATTGGTCCTCGGCGGACGGCATCAGGCTTTCCGGCAAGCTGGCCAATGCCTCCAGACAGGCAGCTTCGACTCGCTGCCGACGATAGCGGTCAATCACCAAACCATGAGCCATCCGTGCCAGATAAGCACGCGGGTCTTGTATTTGTGTTGCATCACTTCGCCCCAGCAGCCGCACAAACACATCGTGCGACAAATCCCCAGCCGACTCCCGGCAACCAATGCGCCGGTTCAGCCAGCTACGCAACCAACTGTGATGGTCGCGATAGAGCGATTCAGTGAGCGAGCGAAGGAGTGGGTTGGGCATAACAGCGCAGCGACCTGTTTAAAGATGCGCCATGCTGTCATAAATAGGAATTGTTCGCAATAATGTGGATGAGTGTTCTTGTTTGAGATTGATTCTTATCGTTGTAAGGCGTTAAGGATTCGGGATGCAGTCGGTATGGGTATGAAAAAAGAATGCTAATCCTGCGTGTGGTGAGGAGATCTCCTGTGTATAAGAATTCAAGGGCTGCTCGACGTAAGCTGAATAAGCCGATGAGCGCGAGGCTTCAGTGGGTTAGGAGCCTGTATTTACCCATAATTACTGTCGTTTAAATGGCAATAATTATCATTTGATGTAGAATGTCGGCCATTAAAACGAACTATTCACGGAATAATGTGGTGAACTCTTATGTCACTTAAGTCATCATCTTCGTCTCCCACTTTGACCGCTACCCATATTATCAGCCGTATAGGTGCCGGGATTTTGGGTGGTTATGTTTTTGTATGGGGATTTATCGCCTTATCGCTGGCGGGTCTTTACGCCGTGGGTATGCCATTTCACGATGCAGAGGCGTTTGGCAGCATTATTGGTTTTTTACTTTATCTGGTTGTCTTTCTGTGGGCGTTTGCTGCGCAGAGTATGGGCAAAGTCTGGCTGGTTTTGGTAGGTAGTGGTGGTTTGATGACCGCCGCGGCCGCACTGATTCAGCATTCGCTGGTGTAGGAGGGTAGCCCCATGTTCCAAAATTTCCGTTTGTCCATGGCGTGGTTGCACACCTGGTTTGGGTTGGTGCTAGGTTTTGTCTTGATGGCGGTGTTTTTCTTTGGCGCGCTGTCTGTGTTTGACCGCGAGATTGATCGTTGGGCGGTGCCTGAATCGCGCTTTGATCCGCAGCCTATGCCATCGTTCGACAATCTGCTGCGCCCGATTTTTGAAAAAATGCAGCCCACCAAGACCGATATCGAACAATTCAGCAGCCGCGTTAATGGCGCTATGCCTGAGCAGTTTGATACACCGGTGAGATGGGGTGCTTACACCACGCACCGCGACCCGGTGTTGAATATTTTTGCCGGCTATGAAGTGCCTAATGCCATTCATCATGACGATGCGATTTTTACCAGCAGCACTATCGACCCACGCGATGGCCGTATCTTCCCCGATGACAGCCTCAAAATCGGCAGCCAATTTTTCTATCCACTGCATTACAGCCTGAATTTCCACTGGATGGATTTGGGTTATTGGATTGTGGGTTTTTCGTCTTTGATCATGCTGGTGGCGTTGGTCAGCGGTGTGGTCATGCACCGTAAGTTTTTCCGTGAACTGTTTACGTTCCGTCCTAACAAAGCCACCCAGCGCAGCGCTTTGGATCTGCACAACCTGACCGGTGTAGTGGCATTGCCATTTCATTTCTTCTTTGCCTTTACCGGGCTGGTCATTTTTGCAGGCATTTATTTTCCGGTTTCGCATACCCAGCTTGAGCAGCTGCACGACCAACACGAAATTCATGAAGCCGAAGTTACCGGTTTACCGCATGACCGTGCGGGTATTGCTGCTCCCATCGCCTCTGTTGATGCCATGGTTGCCGAAGCGCAACGCCGTTGGGCTGAACGCGGTATGGCGGGGGAGGTGGGTTTTCTCGCGCTTAGCCATGTGGGTGATGAGAATGGCTACGTGAGTGTTTATCGTGCCGGTACTGACCGTGTCGCACTGACGGGCGAGGGGATCCACTTCAAAGCCAGTACGGGTGAAGTCCTGCGTGAAGATCCTCCGCGCACAGTCGTGGCAAGCGTGAATGAATTCCTTACCGGTTTGCACTTGCAGCATTTCCGTCACTGGATGTTGCGCTGGTTGTATGTGCTGGGTGGGTTGGCTGGCTGTGTGTGTATCGCGACCGGTTTTATTTTCTTTGTCGAAAAACGCAAGCGCCAATATGTGAAACAAGGTAGCCAAAACGCGCGCGTGGTTGATGCTCTGGCAGTCACAACAGTGACCGGTATGTTGCTGGCGGCAGTTGGTATGCTGGTGGGCAATCGCTTGTTACCCGGAACCTTGCCTGAAGGTTGGCCACCGCGTGGCAATTTGGAAGAGTACATTTTCTGGGGTGTTTGGGTATTGGCCATGGCGCATGCCTTCTGGCGCAGCGCTCCCGTCGCCCAGGCACGTATGAATCCGGCTTGGATTGACCAGTGTTTTGCATTGGCTTTCCTTGCGCCTTTGGCAGTGGTGCTCAATTGGATTACCACGGGTGACCATCTTGCCAATACCATCAGCGCGGGCTACTGGCCGGTTGCCGGTCTGGACTTAGCGCTGTTGGTGGTAGCAGGTCTGGCATTTATCGCCGGACGCCACTTGCGTCGCAAAACCCAAACCGAGTCAGCGACTGCAGCGAATGAACTGGGTAATGCAGAGGTACAACATGGATAATTTACTGCTGCTTGCAGCCATTATTTTGTGTGTATCCGGCATGGCATGGTTGGCACTGGCGATGGATGTGCACTGGAAACAAGTGAATTCTGGCGCGCTTTCGGCACAGGCGGTACGCAAGTTACGCATTATCGGTTATGGCGCCTTGTTTGGTTCGCTGGTGTGTTGTCTGGTGGTTGATCACGCCACTATGGCATCGCTGGTCTGGATTATGTTGCTCGCCGGTTCTGCTCTGACTATTGCCTTCACACTGAGTTGGCGCCCGCATTGGTTGCGCGTGTTTGCTGTGCCTTTTGCGCGTGCACATTGAGGCCTGAATCGCCTGACTAAATAATCTTCACGGTGTGCTCTATGGAAAAGTCGATTTTTATTGTGTTGGCCGGTAGGACTTTTCCTGCAATCAGTAGCGCCGAGGGCGATTACGAGGATTGGATCGGTGCGGGTTTGGGTTCTTCCTTACCACAGCAAGTGCTGTCTGCCTGGGATTCACCAGAGTTTCCTTCGCTTACCGAAGTGGCTGGTGTCATTGTGAGCGGTTCACACGCGATGGTTACCGACCGATTGCCGTGGAGCGAGCGTTTGGGGGCTTGGTTGAAATCCTGTGTGCAAGCGGATATTCCGGTGTTGGGTATTTGCTACGGCCATCAATTATTGGCCCATGCCTGTGGTGGCAAGGTCGGGAATCGTGCAGCAGGCATCGAGATAGGTACACATCAAATCGAGCTAACAGCCCAAGCGATAGACGATCCCTTGTTTGGCAATATGCCGCAGCAATTTCCGGTGAACCTGGTGCATTTCCAGTCAGTGCTTGAATTGCCAGAGGCGGCACAATTGCTGGCATGCAGTGCGGCCGAAGCGCATCAGGCATTTCGGATTGGAAATTACGCTTGGGGCGTACAGTTCCACCCGGAGTTTTCAGCGGCGGCGATGGAAGGCTATATCCAGCAAGTCCGGCTTAATCATTCTGCAGATGCGTTGGCTTGCGCGACTGCAACGGCTACGCCTGAAGCGGGCAGTCTGTTGCGGCGATTTGGCGAGTTAAGCAAGTCGCTGGCGTAATCCTTCCTGTTTCCTGCCTTTCCGCATTACTACTTTCTCTACATTTCTACTTCTCTACATTCCTACTTTTATAGATTCCAATATCCCTGCTGCCATGGCTTCCGGGGTGGCATTTTTTATTCATCAAATGATATTGATTCGTATTTACGCATGGTATTAAAATGCGCCAAGTAATGTTTCACACTAATTGAATGAGTTTGTTTTTTTTGCACTAACCATTCTTTTTTCCGCCGTATTTCAAATCTGTCTCCAGGTCGGTTCGGCCTGACATCACCATATGGGAGTAGTTATGCGTACTTTATCGCGCAGCGCTTTGGCGCTGTCTGTAGCAAGCGTTATTTGGGGCACCAGTGCTTATGCGCAAACCAATCAATCTGCCCAGGCTTCCGCTCAGGCAGATAAAGGCGAGGCTGCTCAGGGGCAGATTGAAACTCTCTATGTTTATGGCGAGCCCGAAAAAACCAAAACGGCGACCAAACTGAATCTGACAGTACTTGAAACACCACAAGTGGTGTCGGTTATTTCTCGCGACCAGATCGAAGACTTTTCCCTGCGCGAGATCAACTCCCTGTTGGCTTACGCCCCCGGCGTTACCGTTGAGCAAGTGGAAACTGGCCGCACTTACTACACCGCGCGCGGTTTTGACATAGTGAACTTTCAGGTTGATGGCATGGGCGTTCCTTTTGCCTATGGCCTGACCAGCGGTCATGACGACACCGCACTGTACGAGCAAGTGGAAGTGGTAAAAGGCGCGACGGGTTTGATCACGGGTCTCGCCAACCCCTCGGCGACCATTAACTACATTCGCAAACGCCCGACTGATGAACTGCGAGCAACAGTTGCGGGCTCTGCCGGTAGTTGGGATCAATATCGTATTGATGGAGATGTTTCCGGGCCGATCGCTGGTGATGCACTGAAAGGCCGTTTGGTGGTGGCCAAGCAGGACGGTGATTCCTATCTGGATCGCTATGCGAAAGACCTGAGTATTTTCTACGGTGTACTTAGTGGCGACATTACTGACAGCACCCGTTTTACCCTCGGCCATAGCATCAATGACAGCCAAACTGACGGCAATTCGTCGGGTGCCTTGCCACTGTTTTACAGCGATGGCAGCCAAACTGATTACGATGTGTCTACTAACACTGCGCCCGATTGGGCTTATCAGGATGTAAAACAAACCCGCAGCTTTGTTGAGTTGGAGCAGGACTTGGGTGAGCGTTGGATGGCAAAAGCGGTTTATACCCGCAACAACCAGCAGGAGGAATGGGAATCGTTTTATTTAAGAGGGACACCAAATCCAGTCACTGAAGTGGGGTTGGAGGGGCATGCCAGTTTCTATGAGACGGACGATACCGCAGAGATTGTCGACCTGTTTGTCAGCGGCACCTTTTCACTTTGGGGGCAGGACCATGAGTTGGTCGCCGGTGTGAATATGGCGGATATCACCCTGGATGGCCGCTCGGTTTATACCAGTGAATGGAATTACGACCCTGTAGGCGGCGATTGGGCCGAAGGTAATACCCCGAGGCCGGAATTTGATGTGTACGATCCAGCTTCCCAATCGACTGATATCGATCAAAGTCAGGATTCCTATTACATCTCCACACGCCTGAAGCTCACCGACGAATTTGCTGTGTTGCTGGGCGCACGCACGGTCGATATTGAACAGGATGGCCTCGCCTACGGCGCGCCGCAAGCAGCGTCGGACGATGAAACCGTGCCCTATGTCGGTCTTACTTATGAAGTTGTTCCGGGCACTGTGCTCTACAGCAGCTATAGCGAAGTATTTAATCCGCAAACCTGGGTTGATGCTGATCTGGCGCCATTGGGCGCAGTGCGTGGTGAAAGTACAGAAGTGGGCGTCAAGCAGGAGCTATTTGGCAGTGCCGTGCTCACAGTGGCGCTGTTTGAATCTGCTCAAGACAATTTCGGTGAGTGGATTGGGCGTAATGAAGCCACCGGATTAAATATGTATCGCGGTGTTGGTTTTGAAAGCAAGGGCTTTGAGGCTGAACTGGCAGGTGAAGTGTTTACCGGTTTGAATATCAGTGCCGGTTATACCCAGGTTGGTGTCGAAGATGACAACGGCAATGACACTCGCCGCTTTATCCCTAAGCACCAATTCAAGCTCGCAACGGCTTATGCACTGGCCGATGTGCCGGGTTTGCGTATAGGTGCAGGTATTAACTGGCAGAGTGAGCTCTATTACGGCGATGCCAAAGTGCAAGGCGATTTAGCATTAGTCGATATTTTTGCCCAATACGCACTGACCCAAAATCTGACCTTGGCGTTGAACATCAATAATGTGAGCGATGAGAAGTATTTATTGAGTCCGCAATGGGGGCAAGCTAACTATGGTGCTCCGCGCAATCTGATGGGTTCTATCACTTGGCGTTATTAATGCCGTATCGCGGATTAACCAAAAGCCCTACCTGATGGTAGGGCCAAAGTAAAAATTAACGCGTATTAAAATTGGTAGGTTAAGCCAATAGTGGTACTGCTCACGGTTATATCTTCCCACTCAGCGTATTGGCTATATTCTGCGCGCAGCGCAAAAGCTGGAGTAAAGGAATAGCTTAAACCAGCGCCAAATACGGCTTTGTTTTTAGAATTACTTTCCGATTCCGACTCGGTATATTCCCAGCCTTCGATAGATTCTTCGTAGTTGTATGCAACTTCCGCTTCCAGATCTGCCATGCCGACACGACCATAGAGTTTTGCTGCTTCACCCAATGCGAGGGAGCCTACAACAGAGATTTGTACAGCTGTTGCACTAAGGGTGACTTCTTCAGAGAAATAATCACCTCCACCCAAGTTCTCGGAATATCCCTCGCTAATTTCGCCTAAATCGCGATAGGCCAGTTCAATTGCGAAGTTATTGTTAAGTTTGTAGCCGCCACCGAAGCTTATTACATTGTCTGTCTTGCTGAGCTTAGCGTCATCGACATCAATTTCAATTTTGCTTTGGCCAATATCTGCTAACAGGTAAAAGTTAGAAGCAAAAGAAGGAAGCGAAACGCCCATCAACACAGCTGCAGCAATAATTTGTTTTTTCATACATTCTCCATGATTAAAGTTATCAGTCCACTCCCCAAGAAGTGGCGCGGCACTCTACCAAAGCGAAAGCATGAAACCAATGAGAGATGAACAATCGGGTGTGTCTAAAAATAAAAAACGCATAAATTGTTTCTAGATTGAATAATAACTATTC
>Ga0247822_10001922_pt1 | contig 13012 bp, 10 predicted proteins | sample 13C_Cellulose_Da_FD_192423 | JGI IMG/M metagenome (GOLD analysis project Ga0247822, IMG submission 192423) | Soil microbial communities from agricultural site in Penn Yan, New York, United States - 13C_Cellulose_Day30 | ecosystem: Environmental > Terrestrial > Soil > Agricultural land | place...
TCAACGCGCGCAAGGACAAGATAGTCGCGGGGCTCACCGGCGGCATCGAGATGCTGTTCAAGAAGAACAAGATCGACTGGATCAAGGGTACCGGCCGACTCTCGGGGAAGCTGGGCGTCGAGGTGACACTCCACGACGGCGCGACCGGACAGCTCGCCGCGAAAAAGGAGATCATCGTCGCCACCGGCTCGGCGGCTCGCAGCGTGCCCGGTGTCGAGGTCGATCGCAAGAAGATCATCTTCAGCGACGAGGCCATTCACCTGCCCGAGGTGCCGAAGTCGATTGCCATCATGGGCAGCGGCGCCGTGGGCGTGGAGTTCGCCTCGATCTTCAGGAGCTACGGCAGCGAGGTGACTCTCATCGAGCTCCTGCCACGACTCGTCCCCGGCGAGGACGAGCAGGTGTCGGCGGAGCTCGAGAAGAACCTCAAGCGCCGCGGCATCAAGGTGCACACCGGCACGAAAGTGACGAGCGCAAAGGCGGCGGCCAAGGGTGTGGACCTGGAGATGTCGGCCGCGGATGGCGCGTCGGCCGGCTCGGGGCCAGGCAAGGGACTGAAGGCCTCGTTCGATCTGCTGCTCGTGGCCACCGGCCGCGGCCCGGTCACCGATGGGCTCGGCGCCGCAGAGGCCGGCCTGACGATGGATCGCGGCTACATCGTCGTCGATTCGCTGTTCCGCACCAACGTGCCGAACATCTCGGCGATTGGTGACGTGATCACGATGGGCGGCCCGCACTACCAGCTGGCGCATCTGTCGTCGATGGAAGGCGTGCTGCTGGCCGAGCGGATCGCCGGACAGCAGGTGACCCCCATCAACTACGACCACGTGCCGCGGTGCACCTACTGCGATCCCGAGATCGGCAGTGTCGGGTTGACCGAGGCCCAGGCCAGGGCGAAGGGCTATGACGTCCGGACCGGATCCTTCCCGTTCAAGGCCCTGGGCCGCGCGAGGATGGTCGGTGAAACCGATGGCTTCGTGAAGATCGTGGCGGAGAAGAAGTACGACGAGGTACTGGGCGTGCACATCATCGGCCCGCGCGCTACGGAACTTGTCGCCGAGGCGGTGCTGGCCCTGCGGCTGGAGTGCACGGTCGAGGAGCTGGTGAAGACCATCCACGCGCACCCGACGATGTCGGAGGCTGTTGGCGAGGCGGCGCATGCTGCGCACGGAGCCGCCATACACATTTAGGCTCTGGCGCTAGGCTCTAGGCGCTAGGCCTTAGGCTCTAGGCTCCAGGTACAAACCTGTCACACTGTCAGGACCAGAGATGCCGTGCGACACGAACTAGATCCTGAAGCCTAAGCCTAGAGCCTAAAGCCTAAAGCCTAGAGCCTAGAGCCTGACGAGAGTCCTATGTCTACTCCAGTAGTGATGCCCCAGATGGGCGAGTCGATTGCCGAGGGCACGATCGTCCGGTGGATCAAGAAGGTCGGCGACGCGGTCGATCGCGACGAGCCGCTGTTCGAGATCTCCACGGACAAGGTGGATGCGGAGATCCCCTCGCCAGCCGCCGGCGTGGTACTGGACATCTCGGTGAAGGAAGGCGAGACGGTACCGGTGAACAGCGTGGTGGCGGTGATCGGCGAGGCCGGATCAGCCGTCACCCCGACCGCCACGGCCCCGGCGGCGCCACCCAGCTCGCCGCTGCCGCAGGCCGACGGCGCGCCGGCGTCCGGCGAATCAGCCGCTGCGGTGCCAGCTGTCCCCTCTGCGGCATCTGAGGCGGCCTCGGCGGAGTCACCTGCGGCTGTTCCCGCCGAGTCATCCGCTGCCCGTCAGCGCTCCTCACCCCTCGTGCGCCGTATCGCGAAGGAGCACAACGTCGACGTCGCCCAGATCGTCGGGTCGGGCATCGGTGGCCGCGTTACCAAGCAGGACATCCTGAACTTCATCGAGCAGGGACCACCGGCGCCGGCGGCTCGCGTGGGACAGGCCGCCTCGGTCTCACCGACACCGGCCCATGCCCCGGCCGTGTTCCGCCTGCCGAACGATCGCGTCGAACCGATGTCGGTGATGCGCAAGAAGATTGCCGAGCACATGGTGCTCAGCAAGCACACCTCCGCGCACGTCTACTCCGTCTTCGAGGTGAACTACGGCCGCGTGGACCAGATCCGCAAGGCGAAGAAGGACGAGTACGAGCGCATGGGCGCGAAGCTCACCTTCACCTCCTTCATCGCCAAGGCCGCGGTCGACTGCCTGCGCCAGCACCCGACGATCAACGCCTCGATCGACGGGGAGCGCGTGATCTACCGTGGGTCCGTGAACCTGGGCATTGCCGTCGCGCTCGACAACGGGCTCATCGTGCCCGTCGTGAAGGGCGCGGACGAGAAGAACACGCTCGGCTTGTCGCGCTCCATCCAGGACATCGCCGATCGTGCCCGGGCGAAGAAGCTGAGTCCCGAGGAGGTTCAGGGCGGCACGTTCACGATCACCAACCCGGGCACTTTGGGTGCGCAGTTCGGCCTGCCGGTCATCAACCAGCCGCAAGTGGCGATTCTCGGCGTTGGCACGATCGAGAAGCGCGCGGTCGTCATCGACGACATGATCGGCATACGCCTGATGGGCTACCTGACGCTCGGCTACGACCACCGGCTGGTGGACGGCGCCGTCGCCGACCAGTTCATGGCCGACCTGAAGAAGACGATAGAGCAGTTCGATCCCGCTCAGGTGTGACCCGAAGGCCACGAAGAGCATGTCGATGCGCCCCCTTGAAGTACGGCATCTGGGCGTCATCTCTTACGCGGACGGGCTCGCGTTGCAGGCCGAACTGGTGCAGGCACGCCGTGCCGGCACTATTCCCGATACGCTCCTGCTCCTGCAGCACCCCCACGTCCTGACGGTTGGCGTCAAGAAGGACGGTCGCAGGAACATCCTCGCCACGCCAGAGCAGCTCGCCAGCCTGGGTGTGGAGGTCTTCGACACCGGGCGCGGTGGCGATGTCACCTATCACGGGCCGGGGCAGATCGTCGGCTACCCGATCATCGACCTCAATCCCGATCGCCGCGACGTCCATCGCTACGTCCGCGATCTGGAAGAGGTGATGATCCGCGTCTGCACCGCCTACGGCGTGGAGGCGGGCCGCCTGGCGGGCCTGACCGGCACCTGGGTCACGCACCCGACGCGTGGCCCCGAGAAGATCGGCGCGATTGGCGTGCGGATATCGCGGTGGGTGACCAGTCATGGTCTGGCCTTCAACGTCGCGACCGATCTCGCCTTCTTCGACTTGATCGTGCCGTGCGGCATCGCCGACCGGGGCGTCACCTCGCTCGAGCGGGTTACCCGACGCCCCCTGGACCTCGCCGAGGTGGCAGTCGCGCTGTCCACCGAGATGGCGGCGGTCTTCGAGCGGGACGTGACCCACACCATTGCAGCGGCTTAGGTCGAGCGCACGGGCCAGCATCGGTCGCACGTGCGCGATCAGTTGCTTCGCCGCTAGCGGCTCGAGCCCTGCGTTGGCGGGCTCACGCTGCACCGTCCGCTCGAAGCGTCCTGATTGCTCGGTGAGTGGGCGGAGGCGCTAACGCGCCAGCTCCTCAACCAGCCGGAGGGCCAGCGTCGCGACGGCCGCGCCGCCTTCGGCGTCGATTCCCGGCCAGTCATCTGAGGGCCGGTGGTAGTCGGCGTGGAAGCCCGTGAAGAACGCGAGGGCGGGTACTCCCCGCCGCGCGAACGGCGCGACGTCCGACTCGTCGGCCTCGTAGCCGCCGCGGGAAAAATCCTGCACGGCGAGCGCCGTCCACGGCCGCAGCCAGGCCGGCGAGAACCAGGGCACGGGAGGGCCGAATGCGCCGACCATCACGCGGCCGCGGGCCCGGCCCACCATGTCGAGGTTCACCATCGCGCGGGTGAGACGAAGTGCGACCGGTGGGACCCGGACGTATTCCTCGGAACCCCGCAACCCCAGCTCCTCGCCGGCGAAGGCCACGAACACGATCGAACGACGGAACCGCGATCGCGTGCGCGCGGCGGCTCGCGCCATCTCGATGAGCGCGGCAACGCCGGAGGCGTTGTCGTCCGCGCCGTTGTGGATCTGTCCCGTCAAATCTGGGGCCTCCGAGTACTCGCCGCCGGCGCCGATGTGGTCGTAGTGCGCGCCGACGACGACGGCCTGGTCGGCGAGCGTGGCGTCCGCGCCTCGCAGCAGCCCGACGACGTTGCGCAGGCGCGCGGTGAAGTGCGCCCGGTATTCGACGTAGCTGATCCGCGCGGACTCGAGTCGCCGCGACCGCGGCTTTAATGTGCGGTCGATGATCGCGGCCGTGGTGACCAGGTTCAGCTCTGAGAACGCCTCGACCACGCGCTCGCGGGCGATGCGCACCACCGGCAGTCCCATGTCCTCGCTCTGCGGATCGCTGCGCCAGGTGGCCCGCGTGGCTCGGTCGTCCCCATGCGACGGATCCTCGACCACCATCAGGAGGCGAGCACCCCGTTCGCGCGCTTCGCGCGCTTTCTGCGCGACGGCGGCGACCGGCGTGAGATCGCGACCATCGAAGACGCTGCTGCTGTCGTGCTCCTGCGGTTCGTGTGTGAACACCAGCACGGCGGCACCGCGGACGTCGATCCCGGCGAAGTCGTCGTAGTGGAGCCCCGGTGCCGAGATGCCATATCCGGCGAACACCACTGGAACGGCCTCGGCGGCAGGAGCGATGACCTCCGGCCTGCGCTCGAGGATCGACAGGGGATAGAAATCCCGGCCGAGCGTCAGGCTCCTGCTCGCCGCGCCGCTTGTAATGGTCAGGGTCGCGCCAGCGGGCGGGTCGATTCGAATCTCGGTCTCGAAGGTTTGATCGAACTCACCGGCGATCGCACCGTCCAGGCCCGCGCCCCTGAGCTGGTCCCGGACGTACATCGCGGCACGTTCGAGCCCGTCCAGGCCGTTGCCGCGGCCGCCCAGGTCGTCGGAGGCCAGCCATTTCACGTGAGCGAGAAAGCGGTCGGCGGACACCGCTCGCGGCGCCTGCCCCGCCAGCGCCACGCTCGACGCGAGGACGAGCGCGAGGATGCGGCCCATTGGCTTCAGCGCGCCAGCGTGGAGTCGAGCCGAACGCGATCCCGGGCCGACAGCGGGGCGGATTCGAGGCGCAAGATGCCTCGCGGGCCGACTCGTGCGGGCAGCATCGCGGGGTGACCGCCGGCTGCTTCGTCGCGCGTCAGTGCGACCTCGAGCACATGCGTGCGGGCGGCGCGAGTCAACATGGACCGGATGACCCTCGCGGCGGCACTGCCGAGGGCGTGCGGGCCGGGTGGCCAGAGTTGCGCGGCGCGAGCATCCATCCGGGTGATGACGGGTGGCGGCAGCACGTCGATGGCGCGCCGTCCATTCAGGCTGACCGAGTCCCACGAGATGATGATGTCGTGCGGTGCTCGCCCAACGACGAGGATAGAGATGTCCCCGGGCGCCACTTCCGCCTCCAGCGCCACCAGCGCCGCGATGGCGCCGCGCAGCGCCTCTGGCGCGGTGCCGAAGATCCGCGTGCGCGGCAGCCCCAACTCGTGCACTGCGCGATCGACGAGCGACCGCTGCCGCACACCTGCACAGACCAACGCGGCCTGCTCGTTCAGCCCCGCGACCCGGCGCACCAGTGCCAGCCCTGCCTCCTCGGACCACTCTCCGGCCGGACCGGCGCGGTCCGCGAGCACGACGACGCTCGCGCCGACGACCGCGGCTTCGTCGCTCGTGCCCACGAGGACCGTGTCGTACCGATCGACCGGGGCCGCCTGTGTGATGTCGAGCGCCTTGCCCTGGGCCACGCTCGCCGCCTCGTCCACCATGATCACCCGCGTGGCCAGCCGGGCCGCAGCCAATTGACGGGAGGTGGCCGCGGCAATGTCTCCGGCACCGAGGACGACGATGGTCACGAGACGCATTGTAATAAGCTTGAGTCGCCTCAGGCGACCCCCATGTCCCTTGTCAGTCTCATCACCGGCGGCACGCGCGGCATCGGTCAAGCACTGGCGTCGCGCCTGCTGGCACGCGGGCATCGGGTGGCCATAACCGGCACCACACCCGACGGCGTGGCCCGGGCGGAGCACGCGCTCGCCGAGCAGTGCGGGGATCCAGGGCGGGTCCTGGGACTCGGCTGCGACGTGCGCGATCCCGGTGCCGTGGAGCGCGCCATTCGCACCGTCGTCGCGCGCTTCGGCGGGCTCGACGTGCTGGTCAACAACGCGGGCGTGGGCGTCGGACAGCCAATCTCTGAGCTGCCCTACGACGAGTGGGACCGCATCATCGGTACCAATCTGACCGGCGTGTACCACTGCTGCCGCGCGGTCATTCCGCACCTGGTGTCGCGCGGCGGCGGCTGGATCGTGAACGTCAGCAGCCTGGCCAGCAAGAACCCGTTCGTCGGCGGCGCCGCGTACTGCGCGTCGAAAGCGGGCCTCAACGCGTTCAGCGAAGCGTTGATGCAGGAGCTGAGACACAGCAATATCCGAGTCAGTTATGTCCTGCCCGGTTCGGTCGCAACCGGCTTTTCGGGCCGCACGCCAGACACCGGCGCTGAATGGAAGCTCAGCCCCGACGACGTGGCGCAGGTGATCGAAGGCCTGCTGGATCACCCCACGCGCAGCCTGCCTAGCCGGGTAGAGATACGGCCCTCGCGACCGCCGAAGTAAGCTCGCCGGCGAAGACCCGGCCCCGATCCCTCAAGACCCAAGACCCCAAGACCTCAAGACCTCAAGACCTCAGGACCTCAAGACCTCAAGACCTCCGCCAGAGTCTCGACGTCCACGTTCGAGCCGGTGACGAGCACGACGGCTGGCCACCCTGAGACCCCCCGCCGGGCTGCCGTCGCCGCCACTGCGACAGACGCCGCGCCTTCGACGATCAGGTGTTCCTCGGCAGCCATCGCGCGCATCGCGGCGCGCAGTTCGGCCTCGCTGACGGTCACCACATCGTCCACGACCTGCTGCACGAGGGGGAACGTGATCGAGCCGGGTTCGAGGTTGCCCGCCAATCCGTCCGCGAGCGTCGGCGCGGGATCGATCTGCGTGATCGCGCCACGGGCCAGGCTCGTCGTGAACGCGACCGACGCGGCGGCCTCGACGCCGACGAGGCGCGCACCGGGTGCGGCCGCGCGCAGGGCCAGGCCGACGCCGCTCGCCAGCCCGCCGCCGCCAAGCGGGACGACAACGGTCTTGACGTCGGGGAGGGCGTCGACGATCTCGAGGGCGACAGTACCGGCGCCGGCGATGACATCGGAATGGTTGTAGGGAGAGATATAGAGGCCGCCTCGCTCCTGGGCGAAGGCCCGCGCCGCACGCTCGGCCTCGTCATAGGTCGGCGGCTCATCATGCAGCTCGGCCCCGTGGCGGAGGATGGCGGCCCGCTTCGTACGGGGAGCAGTGGCAGGCGTGAAAATCACGACGCGGACGCCCAGCTGTTCGGCGGCGAATGCGATGGCCCGGCCGTGATTGCCGGCCGAAGCGGTGACGACCGGCGGACGCGTCGCGGGGTCAGGATGCTCGGCCACCAAGCGAACCAGCGCGTTGTAGGCGCCGCGAACCTTGAAGGAGCAGGTCGGGTTCGTCGACTCCAGTTTGAGCAGCACCGGCCCGCCGGCGGCGTCGGACAGCCAGGAAGAGGCTCGAAGCGGCGTCGGCGACAGCCAGGGCAGCAGGCGGCGCCGCGCGTCGTAGACGTCCAGGACGGTCGGGAGGGTCATGTCTCGGCCGAATCGGCGCGACAACGGCGTCTGGTAGTAGTCGCGGGCCGCTCCATATAGTACCGGCCACCCATGATGTCCCGCATCTTCTTCTTCGTGGCGATGTTATGCGCTGCGACCTCGTCGGCCCTCGCCGCGGAACTGCGTGGCACCGTCACCGACAGCTCGGGCCGCCCGCTCGCCGGCGCCGCGGTGCTTGTCCTCACGCCGCAGCGCGGGGTGGTCGTGACGGTCGAGACCGGTCCGGACGGCGCCTTCTCCGTGCCCGACCTGCCGCCGGGGAGCTATCTCGTCATCGCGCGCGCCACTGGCCTCGAAGAGCGCCAGTCGGCCGTGGACGTTCGCGCCGAGACGCCCGCACGCGTCGAGCTCGTCCTTTCGGTCGCCGGGGTGAGAGAAAGCGTTTCGGTGACCGCGTCGCCGGGCGCGGTGCTCGAGACGAACGCGACCGCGCAGGCCGTCAACGTCATCGCCCGCTCCGACATCGAGCAGCGCGCGGCGGCCGTAACGGCGCAGGCGTTCTCTGAGGAAACCGGCGTGGCCCTGCAGCGCACGAGCCCCACGATGGCCGGCGTGTTCGTCCGCGGCTTGACCGGAAACAAGGTCAACGTCTTCGTGGACGGCGTCCGCTATTCGAACTCCGCCCAGCGCGGCGGCGTCAATACGTTCCTCGATCTGATCGACCAGGCGTATCTCGAGGGCATCGAGGTGCTGCGCGGACCGAACAGTGCCGAGTATGGCAGCGACGCGCTCGGCGGCAGCGTGCAATTCCTGTCCCAGGTGCCGGAGCTCGCAACCGGCGGCAACATGCGCCTGGGTGGCCAGGTGGACGTGCGCGGCTCCACGGGGCACCAGGGTGGGGCCGGCACCGCGTCGGGCTCGCTCGCCCGCTCGAACTTCGGTCTCTTCGGCACGTTCGGTGCCCAGTCGATGGGCGACGTCCGCCCGGGTGATGCGCTGGACTCGCACGCGGCCGTGACCCGCTTCCTCGGCATCAGTTCAGATCAACTCTACGCCGACCGCCTGACCGATACCGGATTCGACCAGTTCGCCGGCATGCTCAAGTTGAACTGGACGCCCAACCCCAATACGCGAATCGTGTCCGCTTACATGGGCACGCGGCAGGATGGCGGCCAGCGCTACGACCAGTTGCTGGGCGGCGACGGCAACCTGATCGCGGAGCTGAACGAACTGACGCTCGACCTGTTCTACGCGCGCGTGGAACGCCAGCTCGATCGGTGGTTCGATCACGCCGAGGTGACCTATTCGTTCAACAGCCAGCGAGAGGAGCGCGTCAACCAGGGCGGCAATGGTAATCCAACCGCGACCATCGGCCACGAGCCCGAGCGCACGACCGCCAATGGCATCCAGGGAAGCGTACGCCGCCAGCTGTCGCCGCGCCAGACGTTCCGGCTGGGCGGCGAGATCTATTTCGAGGGGCTCACATCGGACTCCTTCAACGTGAACCCCACCACGGGCGCTGTCTCGCCGCGGCGTCCTCGCGTGCCGAGCGGGGCCACCTACCGCAACGGCGGCCTCTTCGGGCAGACCACCCTCGAGGCCGTACCCGACCGGCTGGAGCTGGTCGGCGCCCTCAGATGGGGCGCGGCGCGTTACGAGGCAAACGCCGCCGACGCACCAGTCGTGAACGGCGCACCGCTCTGGCCCGACGACGCCCTGTCGGCCAACGCCTGGACGTTCCGAGTCGGAGCCGTCGGGACGGTCAGCGAGCACGTCAGCGTGGCGACCAACTTCGCGCGCGGATACCGGGCGCCGCACATGACCGACCTCGGCACGCTGGGGCTCACCGGCTCCGGGTTCGAGGTGTCGTTCCCGGATGTCGAGGGCCGCGGCGCCACGGTCGGATCCTCCGCCGGCGTCGATGCGGTGTCCACCGGCGAGGCCGTCGCGGAGCTGCAATCGGAGTCGAGCCTGTCGTGGGACGGGATGGTCCGCTATCGCGATCGCCGGGTGCGAGGCTCGTTCACGGTGTTCGTGAACAACGTCCACGACAACATCCAGAAACAGGCGCTCATCCTGCCGCCCGGCGCCGTGGGCACGACGCTCGGCATCGAGATCATCACCGCTCAGAACGCCAACGGCGCCGTCTTCGTTGCCGCCATGCCGTCGCCGGTGCTGGTGCGGGACAACTTCGACAACGCGCGCATCTGGGGGATCGAAGCCGAAGGCGAGGTCCGGGCCTCGGGGTCCCTCACGCTGAACGCTGTCTACACCTATCTGCACTCGCGCGACACCGCCACCGGTCGACCGCCCAACATCGAGGGCGGAACGCCCGCGCCCGAGCTCTACCTGCTGGCGCGCTTCGCGACGCCGGGACGCTCGTGGTGGGTGCAGCCCTATCTCCGTATCGCCGCTGATCAGCCGAACCTCTCGTCGCTGGATCTCACCGATCGCCGCACCGGTGCGGAGCGCACGCGCGCGAGCATCCGCAGCTTCTTCTTGAACGGCGCCACGGCGCGCGGCTGGGTTTCGCCAGGGCCCGACGGCGTGCGCGGCAACGCCGACGACGTGCTCGACCTTACCGGCGAGACCCTCGCCCAGATTCAGGATCGGGTCCTCGGGACCGCCAACAGCAGCTCGCTGTTCACCCAGGTGGATGGCTACGTCGTTCTGGGCGTGCGCGGCGGGTTCAGCCGCGGACCGCACCAGATCCTGGTGGACTTCGAGAACCTCACCGACACCAATTACCGCGGCATCAGCTGGGGCATGGACGCGCCGGGATTTGGTGTCAACGTGCGCTACGGGCTGCGGTTCTAAAGGGGTCTCGAGGTCCTGAGGTCCTGAGGTCCTGAGGTCCTGAGGTCCTGGGGGCCTGGGGTCTTGAGGTCCTGAGGTCCTGAGGTCTTGGGGGCTTGGGGTCTTGAGGTCCCGAGGTCCTGGGGTCTTGAGGATGTGTGGTCCTGAGGGCTGGGGCCTATCGGGCCGCCTGGAGGAGTTGCGGCAGCTGCTCGACGAATGCCGAGCGTGCGAGCACGCGGTCCGCGCCGGCCTCGCGGGCCGCTTCGATCGTGGGTGTGTCGACATGCGACACGAAACCAACGGTCGGGATTGCCGCCAGCAGGGGATCGGCCTTCAGCGCCGCCAGAATCTCGAGCGGGTGGGTTCGCGCGCTGTTGAGATCGAGGATCACGAGCGCCGGACGCGTTTCACGCGCGGCGTCGATCACCGCGTTGACCGATCGAGTGAACCGGATAGTGGCACCTACCGCCTTGGCTGCGGTGGAAATGCGAGACGAGAACATCAGGTCGTCAACGGCGGCAAGGATCATGATGAATCGCCTACCCTCTTTCGAGCCAGTCCCGGACGAACGGGTTGGTGGCCTGTTCGCGGCCGATGGTCGTTTCGGGGCCGTGCCCGGAGTACACCACCGCGTCAGCGGGAAATGTGAAAAGCACCTCCGTAATGGACCGCATCAGCGTCGCGTGATTCCCGCCGGGCAAGTCGGTGCGACCAATGGACCCGGCAAAGAGGGTGTCGCCGACGAACAGGCCCTCGAGGCGTGAGGGATCGGTGACGCGCCGTACTGCCAGGCACACGCCACCTGGGCAGTGGCCGGGCGTATGGTGCACGGACACCTCGTAATCGCCAAAGCGTCCCCAGGCCCCGTCCTCGCCATAGTAGTGATCCACCGGCGGCGGTTGCTCCACGGACAGGCCGAACATTGCGCCCTGTGCCGCGGCGCGCTCGTAGAGCGGCTGGTCGGCACGGTGCAGCCAGACGGGTACCGCCAGGTCGTGCTTGGCTGCGCCGACGCCAGAGACGTGGTCGACGTGCGCGTGGGTCAGCAGGATCGCCTTCGGCTGCAGGTGCCGCTGGTCAATGAACGCGAGCAGTTCGGCCACTTCGTCGCCGGGGTCGATCACGAGCGCCTCCAGCGTGCGCTCGCAGCCCAGGACGAAGCCGTTCTTCATGAATGGCGGCGCCGCCGCCGCAAAGAGGATCACGGCGTCTCCTCGGCCTTCACCACCTCGAAGCCCACACGGCCGACGGTGAGCTTGGTCCCCGGTGCCAACGGGATCGTTCCCTCGACGCGGCGCGCATCGACGTAGGTACCGTTCGTGCTGCCCAGGTCTTCGACCGTCAGGCGGCCGTCAGAAGCACAGCTGACGCGGCAGTGCACGCGCGAGACGAGGGGGGCCTCGACGACGAACTGCGCCCCAGTGGCGCGGCCGATGGTACGGACGTCGCCGGGCAGCAACCGGAAGGCGAAGGCAGGCTCAAGCGAGCGAAGGATCCACATGGGTGAAAGGACAGTGTACGGCAACCGGGAAGCGGCAACCGGGAAGCGGCAGCCGGCAACCGGGAAGCGGCAGCCGGGAAACGGCAACGGGGAAGCGGCAACCGGCAACCGGCCGTCGGAACCCGGATGCCGGCCGGCTCGTAAACCCTCATGTCATGACGAAACCCCGCAAATGGACACTTGCCGCTGTCGCGCTGGGAGCGGTGGGAGCGGCCGTCTACGGCATCGCCACCGCCAACGGCGCGTCCACGAACATCGACCCGTCCCGCCTGGTCACGGTCGAGCGAGGGCCTATGGTCCGTTCGGTTGTGGCCACCGGCAAGATCGAGCCGATCACCAAGGTCGAGATCAAGTCGAAGGCCAACGGCATCATCGAGCGCCTGTCGGTCGACGTCGATCATCACGTCGAGGCGGGGCAGGTCCTGGCTGAACTCGATAAGGAGACGTTGCGGGCCCGCCTGCGCGAGGCGCGGGCCAACCTGGAAGCGGCGCGCGCGGCTTTCTCGGCGGCGGAGGCCCAGGCGGCCAAGCACGACATCGAAGCCGAAGCGCCAGAGGTGGCCTTTGCCAAGTCCGCGTTCGACCGTGCCAAGTCGCTCAACGAGCAGAAACTGGTCTCGGAAGAGGCGCTGGATCAGGCGCACACCACCTACGATCAGGCTGTGAACCGCCAGCGGGCCGCCGCCTCGCAGGCGCTCATCGGGCGCGCCAAGGTGAACGAAGCCCGCGCTCAGGTTGCGCAGGCCGAGGCCGCGGTCGAGCGCGCGGAGGAGGAGATGGCCAACGCCACCATCAAGGCCCCAATCCGCGGCACCGTTCTCACCAGGGACGTCGAGATCGGCAGCCCCGTCTCGTCCATCCTCAACCTCGGCGCCAACGCGTCACTCGTGATGACCATTGGCGACATTCAGCAGGTCTTCGTGCGCGGCAAGGTGGACGAAGCCGACATCGGACTCGTCAAGCTCGGGATGCCCGCCCGCATCACCACCGAGAGCTTCAAGGACAAGGTCTTCCAGGGCAAGGTGACGCAGATCTCGCCGATCGGCGTCGAGAAGGACAACGTCACCACCTTCGAAGTGGAAGTG
>Ga0247822_10001923_pt1 | contig 13010 bp, 2 predicted proteins | sample 13C_Cellulose_Da_FD_192423 | JGI IMG/M metagenome (GOLD analysis project Ga0247822, IMG submission 192423) | Soil microbial communities from agricultural site in Penn Yan, New York, United States - 13C_Cellulose_Day30 | ecosystem: Environmental > Terrestrial > Soil > Agricultural land | place...
GTGCGGCCGGCGAGGGCTTCGATGCGCGGCCAGCGCGCGAACGGCCGGAACCCGTCCCAGCGGCGGTTCTCCCGATCGAACGCGAAGGCGCCGGCGAGTCGACCGCTCGTGATGGCCAGCTCGGTGTTGCCGTCACGGTCGAGGTCGCCCAGCGACGACGCCGCCTGGAGGTTGGGCGCGGCGCCGTACCCGTTCACCTGCTGACAAGCAGGGACGGTGCGGTGCGACCGCGCAACGCGGCATGAACCGCCGCGGCGAGATAGGGCAGCACCGGACGGTCCTGCTTGCGGCAGGTGTGCACGACGGACTTGAGGTTGGCGGCGAAGACGTCGCCGCGCTCGCTGCGGTGCCGTAGCAGCCCTTGCGCCACAGCACAAAGCCACGCAGCTCGCGCTCGGCGTGGTTGTTGGTCGGGTCGACGCCGCGATCGTCGACGAAGCGCCACAGTGCCGCGCGGTGCTCGAGGATGTCGCTGCACGAGCCGGCGATGCCAGGCGTGGCTGCGCCCTCGTCGAGAAGTCGTTCGATGACCAGTCGGAGTCGGGTTGCATGTTCGCGGAACTCGCGCAGCGTCATCGTCCCGTCGCGGACGCGGTGCCAGTTGTGGAACAGCACACGCGTCCAGACGAGGAGGTGGTCGCCGACCCTGCCGGCTGCGCCGGACCTGGTCGCGAAAGACGCGAACTTGCGCATCAGGTGAGCCCAGCAGATCTGGCGACGCTCCATGGCCCAGAAGCCGAACTGCGTGCCACGGTCTGTGACGAGGACGCCCCGCACCCTCGACATCCAGGCTTGCAGGCGAGCCTTGGTGCCGTCGGTCGCGATCATGAACACGGTCACTGCCGCGGTCGCCATCGTCCACAAGCACCGGTAGGCACCGGCGCATGACCAGGTCGTCGCGTCGACGTGCTTGATCCGCTCGCCAAGCGCGTGGAGCCGCGCCTGTTCGACGGCGGCGTCGACCGCGTCGCTCACGATCTCCTCCGACTCGCTGAGCGCGCCGAGCGACACCCGGATCCCCAGCAGGTGCAGCAGCAGGCCCTGCACCTTGCGCCGGCTGACGTGGCATTCGGCGACCAGCAGCGCCACCAACGCCAGCACGCCCGGCCCGAGCAGGCCGGCCGGCGTTCCCACCGGCGGGGTGCCGCAGGTGACGGTGCTGCATCCGGGACATGTGACGTGATGGCAGTCGAACTGCGTCACCGCCGGCTTGATCTCCGGCACGTCCACCACCTGCCGGATCAGCGGCTTGCGGTCCGGAACCCTCGGCAGCACGGCGTCGCAGCGCCGACAGGTCTCCGGGAAGCAATCCCGCCGCTCCGTGACCTTGGACAGCGGCAGCAGCGTCCGCCGATGTCCCTTGTGGCCCGGCTGGCCACCGCGACGGCGACCGCTCGGCGCCGCGTTCGTTCGCTCGGCGCGCGTCCCCGGCGGGTCGGTCGACGGCGGCCTGTTCGAGTTCGACGAGTTCTCGCCCAGCTTGCGCTCCAGCTCCTCGACTCGCGCCCGTAGCCGCGCGTTCTCCTCGAGCAGCACTGCCAACTGGCGCTCCAGCGCGGCGAGGCGCTCGGCGGTGCTCACACATACGTTAGATCACGCGGCGATCCTGGTGTCGATCCCCTCCACGCCGGGGAGATCCGGACTCCGCCCCGTGAACGGGTACTAGTGTTTCGTCGATCTCAGAGTGTGCAATGAGCTCGACAAAACAAATAGCAGCTTATCAAGGTCAATGTCGCCAGAGCGGTGCCAATCCGATCCGCGCCTGAGGCCTTCTCAGCGTAGTCACTGTTTCTATTCACTTCCAGCGAACTCAATATCCCCACGCGAAATCCTGGTCGCCCGGCTGCGCCGGCTCCACACCAACGTAGCGACGGTCCCGCACGTGTACTCTCATCCGGATATCAGCATTGCAAAGCGAACATTCGTCAAGGCCGAGTGCCCAGAAGGGCCTCGAGAAATCGCAGTCCTCCGAAGGCCCGTACGGCTTCATCGGTGGAATCCGTTTGATGACGAGATCACCTATTGAGTAGCTGTCATAGCGCAACTCTCCGATGTCGGCCTGAAGCCATATGTCGACCATCTGGCCACATGATGGGCAAGCGACTGCAATGTAGAATGTATTGTGAGGAGCCATAGCGATCAGAGTTTAAGAATGTAGACAGCAAAGGCTCTGGCCTGGCTGGTCACGAAGTTGAAGAACTTCTTGTCCAGCGTAGCGAACGGGATTCCAGAAGCACGCGCGAGCCCTGTTTGCACGATGTCGTTGTACATAGACTTGCCTGTTGCTGTCCCGGCCCGTGTGCCGAGCCCAGCAGTCGCTCGATTGGCTGCCGCGCTCAGTTGCGTAACGGTTTCTCGAAACGCCACTGAACTCGCCAAGCCTCTGGCCTCGGCGCCGCTCATCACGCGCGTATTCCCAAGGCTTTCCAGGTAGCGAATGAACCTCCGAGCTGAAGCACTACCTCTTGGGAGATTCCGCGCGAACTCCTTCCACGCCGTTGGTGTGATAACCCACTCGTACTTGGGATCCTGAAGCAGTGCAAGTGCAGATTGGAAGCGGGGGTCCGTTGACCCACGCCACGCCTTGTGCGCCTCGATGAGGATGCTCGCATCAACGAGCGGGTCGACCGCAGCCTGCACGGGTACGGCTGCGCGTACCCTCAATCTCGCGATGGACCTCGCCATGGACCTCGCCACGGACATCGCCATTCGCCGGATTGCCGCAGCAGCGGAGAGCGCGCGGCGTGGAATCGCGCGGAGGCTGGCGAGCAGCGCACGTGGGAGGTTCGCGATGGCACGCAGCAGCCCGCGGATGCCAAGTCGCCGGATCGTGATCGCTGCACGGAGCAAGCCCGTCCCAAGGGCCTTGAAGGCCCCGACCATGTCGAAGGCCGACACGATCCCGGTGACCGCCCACAGACCGACGACGACCTTGCCGAGGACGCCGCTGGGCCGATAGGAACCGAAGCCGCCGGGGACACCGTTGGGATCGCCCTTGCCGCGCTCTGCGAACTCGAAGTTGGCGGCACCGACGAGGGTCACCGCTGCGTCCCACGCGTTGTAGTCGTAGCTGCTCGCGCTGCGATAGGCGTTCGGTGGCCGCTGGCGATCGTCCGAGCGGGATCCTTGCGGGGTCGTCACCTTGGAGCCGTCCTGGCCTCCCGGCGACGCGTCGGACGACCCCGAGCCAGGTCCGCCTGATCCATTCGTGGCACCGCCAGGTCCTCCGCCGGCCCCGGCGATGTCGCCCCCGGCCAGGAGCCAACCGAGGGCTGAGTCGCCGGTCCCGCCGGGTATGAAGCCTTGGCCATGGGGCGTCCCGCCGGGGACCCCGCCGGTGCGGCCGCCCCGCAGGCCGGCGATGACGCTGTCGGCATCCGTGCCGGATCCGCTGCCGAAGCCCAGGCCGAGGCCAGGGCCGCTGCCTTGACCGCGACCGCCCTCCCCGGCCTTCTTACCGCCCTTGCCGGCCGATGGGCCCTGCCCGCCGGATCCGGTCGCGGCGGTGGCGCTCGGTGACACCGGGGCGTGATCTTGGATCTCGATGGTGCTCTCGCTGGCTTGCTCGATGAGCGCGCGATCTTCTTCGGTGATGGACTCGGACGAATCTGCGGTCGACGAGGATGACGCCGCATCGTCGCCGCCCAGCCTCGAGGGGTTGGGCGAGTTCAGGATCTGCTCGATCTCCCAGCCGTGCTTGATCGCCTCGGTGACCCGTTGGCCGAGCCAGAGCGCGTACTCCCCGCGGTCGAGGACCGCCCACCCGTCGGCACCCGTGCGGTCGGCCGGAGAGCTCGGCACCAGCCACGCATTGTCGCCTCCGGTTGCGAGTCGCTGCTTGTCACTGCTCGACAGGCTGTCGAACCCGCCGACGGCCTCCGGATTGATCCGCGAGAGAATGTCGCGGTAGCCGGCAACCGGGTCGCCGGTGACTGGAGGGAACTCGTGGTAGACGCGGTTGACCTTGCCCGGCGTGACCGTGTCGAGGCCGTCGGGATCGACGTTGCCGACCGGGTCACCGAGGACGAACTGGTAGAGGTTGAGGTCATCCTCGGGTCCGACTGGGTCGGGGATGAGCCAGCGCCCCAGCCACGGCGCCAGGTAGCGGTAGCCGTAGTAGTAGAGGCTGGTGGCGTCGTCCTGCTCCTTGCCGCAGTAGCGGTACTGCTTGATGTCAACGCCGCGGGCGCGGCGGCCGGCGATGAACGCGGTGCCGCCGTGGGGGAAGTACTCCTCGTAGCTGATGATCTCGCCTGCCTCGTCGAGCTCGAGCGCGCTCGAGCCCTGGTGCGTGGACAGCTGGTAGTGCACCCGGGTGGTGAGCTCGTCGGTCTCACGGCCGAGGTCGTCCTGGGGCCAGCGGTGGACCAGGGCGACCCGAGCGGCGCCGTCGTCGACGTGGGTGGTCCACTTCTCGAAGATGACCTGGCCGTCGCGCAGGATGCGGGTGCGCTCCTGCGCCCCGAGATAGACCTTCTCGACGAGCTCCCGGCTGCCGCCGTGGACCGCGCGGTCCCACGACTTGCGAACCCGTTGCTGGTCGGCGTCGTAGGTGTATGTCTCGGCGTCGTCGCTGCCGTCGGCGCGCGCGATCACGACCGCCCGGGCCAGGGTGCCCCGCCACGACCAGGCCAGCGCGCGCAGGTGATCGAGGCGGAGGAGGTGGCCTGCGGCGTCGAACCGCGCTTCGGGATCGAGCACCGGGTTTCCGCCTGGATCGACCGCGGGGATCGCGCGGTTCGAGGTCGGCGACACCCATAGCGTCGTCGTCCACTGCTGCGACGGCGACACGTGACGCTGCCGCCACAGGTTCCCGGATGCGTCGTAGCTGTACTCGCGAGTGTACGTCTCGAGCGCGGCGCCGTTGTCGAGCGACAGGTGCTGCGTCCCCTTCACCGGGCCGGCGGTGCCGGGAATGAAGTCGTGCTCGAGCAGCGCCTGGTGGACCCGGCCGGTGGCGCGTACCAGCCGACCATGGGCGTCGTAGACGAAGTCGCGGCGCGCGACGATGGCGGCGCCGCCGACCACCGCGCCGGGGCCCTCGTGAGCGCGATCGTGCAGTCGAACCAGCCGGCCGGCCGGATCGAAGGTCGTGTGAAGGTCCTGGTAGCGCCGGGTACCGCGGGTTGCGGTCTGGCGGGCGAGCCGGAAGGTCTCGCGGTCGTACTCGTAGCGGACCTCGACACCGTTGCCGAGCACCAGGCGGGCGCGCTGGCCGCGCGCGTCGGATTCGGTCCCGGCGACGATCGGCGCGTCGACCAGGATGCCGTCGGGCGTGGTCAGGCGGACCTCGGCGAGCGCACCGTCGCGTCGGTAGGTCGCGGTGCGGCGAGTGCCGTCGGGCAGAACCTCGGCGACGATCCGTCCGAGCGCGTCGTAGCGCGCCCGCGAGACGAAGCTCTCGCCGAGCGAGACCGGACCGCGCCAGTCGGGCTCGCTCGTGTCATCCTCACGCAGCCGGCGCGACGCGACCAGCGGCCGCCCAGCCGGATCGGCCAGCTCGGTGGTGACGACGCCAGCCTCGTCGCGCACCATCGCCACCTGGCCGAGCAGGTTGCGGGCGCGGGCGTCAGCGACGGGCAGGTCCTCACCGTACACGCGCTGGTCGACGACGTGGTCGAGCCCACCGCCGCGTACGTGGACCGCGACCGGGCGGTCGAGGGCGTCGAACGTGGTCTCGACCGCGAACCCGCGCGCGTCCCAGGTCAGCGCGGGGCGATCGTCGGCGTCGGGCAAGGCCCAGCGCGGCCCGGCATCGATCGACGTCTCGTGGAGGAGGCGTCCCTCCATGTCGTGGACGTAGGTGAACGCGGTGAGTCCGCGCGGATCGCGGACCGCGCGCACCCGGCCGAGCGCATCGAGGTCGGTCTCGGTGCGGCGATCGCCGTCGCCACCGCCGCGGGCGACGGTGGCGACGGCCTGCCCACGGGCGTCGACGAACGAGAGCGTCGGCGTGTCGTGGTGGGCACGGGCATGCTCGTAGGCCTGGCGCTGGGGATCGTCGACGGGGAGGCCCTCGCGCAGCAACCGATAGGTCGACTCGAGGATGGTGTCGCCGGCGTCGGCGTGCTCGGTGCGCCAGGGTCCGTATATGGTCCGCTCGAACGTGCCGTTGGGCAGATCGAGCCGGACCACGCGGCCGATGGCGTCGTAGAAGGTCTGAGCGGCGACACCGAGGCGCGCGAGCACTTCGTCGCCCTCGAAGGCCTCGGTCGGCGAGAAGAACGGCTCGTAGGTCCGCGCCACCCGCCCCTTGGCGTCGTAGACGACTCCGCCCGAGCACCGCCAGCGCTCGTCGCTGAACGCCAGCACCGGGTAGCCGCCCGCGTCGACCACGACCGCGCCGCTCGCGTCGCGCTGGACCACGGGTCCGGGATCGACCCGGTCTCGGGTCTGGAGCACTCGCCCGGCGCCGTCGAGGTACGTGACCGCGACCGCGACCGCGATCGGTCCGCTCGCCGGCGTGCCGCCACCCACGCCATCGTGGCGCAGGGTCTCCCGGCTGAGGCGCACGATCGCCGCCGGGCTGCGGTCGCGCGACCAGGCGTCGAGGTCGTAGAGGAGCACCTGGCTCGCGCCGCCGAGGTACGGCTCGGGATCGGCGAGGACGGGCGCGAGCGGCCCGCGCGGAGGTGTCAGGCGCGCGCCCGCCGCGAGCGGTTCGTGCCCCCACGGCTGTCCGTCGACGTCGCCCCACGTCGACGACGCGACCACGACGCCGAGCGGGTCGTACGCGACCTCGGCCACCGTGCCGTTAGGGTCGACGATCCGGGCGGGGGCGAGCACGTGGTAGTCGATGGTGGCTGTGACCGGCAGCCCGCGCGCCGGGGTCACCGTGACCGCAACGAGATCGTGAGGATCGTAGGTGATCGTGGTCGACGTGCCGTCGCGGTGGTTGACGCCGACCGGCAGGTCGAAGCGCTCGCTGGCCGCGAAGCGGTGGACGTCGTCGTGCCGCCACCAGTACCCGTCGTCGCGGACGTAGCCAAGCTCGACCAGGCGCGCGTCGTCGACACGATCACCGTAGGTCGCCGCCACCAGCGATGGGGCGAACACCGCCGCCTCTTCGTGGTGGACCAGCACGCGCGTGCCGATCGCGCCGAGCGGCAGCGCGCCGCTGCGCTCGTCGTCCCAGAAGAGGCTCCGCTCCCAGGTGTGCAGGCGCGCCGCGACCTCGCCCGCCGGCCAGGGCGCGTGGTGCGGAAGCGGCGTCGCGAGCGCGACGTGCACGTCGGGGCGTTCGAGATCGGTGCGGGTCAGCCACGTCCCGCTGGCGACGCCGGCCAGCTCCAGGTCACGTCCTTCGATCGGGATGCCCAGCTCGAAGCGGTCGTCCTGGTCGACGTGGACGACTCGGTGGTCGTGGACCATCACGAGGGTGGCGTCCTGGACGGCGGTGTCGCGCGCCACGCCGCCGCGCCGGGCGTATGCGATCTCGACGTCGCGCGCCGTGTGCCCGTAGGCGTCGACCTCGATCGCGAGCTGGTGGGTGACCCGCGGATCGCCGGCGACCTGCTCGTAGACCGCGGTCACCGCTTCGCCGGCGACGACCTCGTAGGCGGCCGAGGCCCCGCCGCGCGCCGGCTGGGCGCGGCGAACCCGCGCCGACGACTGCGTGACCTCGAACGGATGTGGCGCGCGTGCGCCGTGCTCGTCGACCGCGAACACTTCGCGCCGCACGACCTGCCCCGCGACGCCGCGCAGGGCGTCGGCGATGTCCTCGGGGCGTGCGCTGGCGAGGCCGCCATCGAGGACGTGAGGCGGCAGCTCGCGCAGCTCGGGATCGCGAGTCCAGGTGTCGCCCGGCCGCTCGTGGTTCCACATCGACGTGCCGAGGTGAAACCATGTCCGCGTGCACGCCGGCGGCGCGAAGCCGGCCGCTCCCGGACCCGGCTCGGTCTCGACGATGACGTCGGCGTCGAACACGTCGACGTGGCCAAAGCCGCGCATCACGCGCTCGGCGCCATCGTAGTGGCCGTCGTGGTACTCGAACCGGGTCACGGTCCGGGTTCCGCTGACATGGTCGATGACCTCCCGGCGCGCCACCACCGATCGGTGAGAGGGCAGCCGCGTGGTCCACGGTCGCTCGGTCTGGTCGCGCAAGTAGTCTTGTCCCGACCAGCGGTACGCGAGCCGGATCTCCTGGCCGCGTCCGTCGTCGACGGCGACCAACGCCCGCGGGTGCGTCTCGGGCGCCAGCGGCAGATAGCTCATCGATGCCGCTGCGGTGGTCGCTGCCGTCGACCACACCAGGCAAGGGCGGCCATCGCCGAGGAAGTCGACGATCCGGACGGAAGCCAGGTTGTCGAGGATGGGCAGGCCGTCGAGGCGGGCCCCTTCGACGAACCGGTTTCCGCTCGCGTTGGACCACGTGCGCACCTCGCCGGTGCCGAGGTAGACGAGGTCGGTCGTGCCCGAGCCGTCGAGGTCGACGAAGCGCAGCCGCGACGCATCGAACGCGTCGGTGGCGTCGAACATCGGCGCGTCGTCCATGACCACGCCTGGACCGAATCGCCCGTTGCCCAGACCGGGCCAGTACTCGACCCGGCCGTTCTGGACCCGAACCAGATCGATCAGCCCGTCGCCGTTCATGTCGGCGAAGAAGAAGTCGAGCGCTGGATCCTCGCCCACCGGCGGCAAGCCGTCCGGCCGCGGCAGCTCGATCGGCGCACCGAACGTCAGCTCGCGGTCGTCGTCGGCGCCGGCCGACGGGAACCAGATCAGCCGGTCGCCGGTCATGACCAGCACGTCGGGGCGACCGTCGCCGTCGAGATCGACCCACTGGGCGTGGCCGCCGAGGGCCTCGACCCGCGGCATCTGCGCGAACGGCCGGAAGCTGGCCCAGCGCTGCGCGACGCGATCGAGCTCGAAGCTGCCCGCGAGCCGGCCGGTGAGGGTCGCCAGCTCGGTGTCGCCGTCGCGGTCGTGATCCCCCCAGGCCAGGCCAGCCCCGCGCGCCGCCGGGCGCTCGGCGAGCAGGGTCTGCGCGCCGAATCGGCCGCCACCGAGGTTGGGTTTCCAGTACCAGGCCTGCTCGGTCTCGGTCAGGAGACCAGGCAGGCCCTCGCCGAACAGGTCGACCAACACGTGGCGGGTGCCGGCGAACCCGGCCGGCACGTCCGCGGTGGTCTCGATGGGCGCAGGCGTGAACGCGGTCGCCGTCGCCGCCGGGGCGTAGGTGAGGCGCAGGGGCGGCAGCGCGCGGCGGGTTGCGACGCCGTCGTCGACGCGATGGCCGACGAGGGTCACGGTTTCGAGCGTCGATCCGGCCGGATCGAGACGATGGCCTAGCTCGAGCGAGGTGATCAGCGCAGGCGTCTCACCCAGCTCGGGCAGGTCGTGGAAGGCCAGGATCCGCCGGCACAGCCGGTAGGTGCGGACGTCGAACCCGGGCCGTCCCGTCGAGGTTGGATCCGGACGCGCCAGCCAGGCACGGTCGGGCTCGGTCGCCGGGCGGTCGGGCGCGCCGTGATCGCCGTAGTCGAAGACGACCTGGAAGCACCAGCGCAGGGTGGCGGGGAGGCGGCCGGCGGTGACCTCGTCGGTGAGGGCGAGCGGGCGCGCGTTGCCGTAGTGGATGCGCTTGAGGTAGCGCTGGGCGAGGGCGGCCGGCCGGCGCTCTTCGGGGCGCGTGCGATCGACGCCGTCGAGGGTCTCGGCCTGCCACTCGTACCAGAGGGCGTTTCCGTGCGGATCGACCTGCACTTCGGGCAGCCAGGTGAAGACCCGCGCCGGGTCGTTGGGATCGCCGATGCGCGCCGCTCCGGCCGGGCGTGCGCCGAACACCGTGATCGTGTTGCCGGCGTCGCGGACCCGGAAGTGGAGCTGTCCGGTGGCGACGTGCTTCCACTGCTCGACTCGCACCGTCGCCGTGCCCCGCCGGGGGCGCAGGAACGTCACCCGATAGGCGCCGGCCGCGAAGCCGCGCGCGCGCCCGTCGGCGTCGAGCCACGGCACCAGCTCGGCGCCGTCGAGCTCGAACCGATCGGTCCGGTCGTAACGCGGCAGCCGGCGGCGGGTATCGATGCTCACCGCCGGCACGCCGGCCAAGGCCCAGCCGGCGCCAAACGGCGAGCTGCCGCCGCCGCTGTGGACCAGCGCCAGCGCGGGGCGCACGCCGGTGCGCCCGGCCGGGACCGGCACCGGGATGCGCAGGGTCGTGGCGCCGGTGAACGGGTCGACCGCGAGGTCGTGCCCGAACCCGAGCTCCTCGATAGCGCGCCCTCCGAAGCTGAGAGTCATTCGTCGTACTCCATCAGCGCGTACTCGACGTACACGAAGGCATCGAGCACCCGCGCGGCGTCGAGCGCACCGGGCTCGCCACCAGCCGGACCGAGACCGCCAGCGTCGGTGACGGCGAGGCGGTGCTCGCCACGTACGACGGCGGTGAACGCCGGTGGCAGCGGGGCGGCGAGCAAGCCGCCCAGGTCGGGCTCGGCCGACCACGCTGGCAGGGCGACACCGTCGACGGCCAGGCGCAGACCGCTCGCGTCGACGCCGGCGCCCGGGCGGACCGCCAGGAGCGCGCGGACCGGCGACAGGGTGCGCCTTTGTGCGAAGACCGGGAAGTGGCGTGGGCCTAGCTCGAACCGGACCTCGGTCCCCAACGGGGCGTGCAGCAAGCGCGTCCACGCCGGCGAGAAGTCCTGGCGCAGGCTGAACATTCGGCCCAGCGGCTGGTTGGCGACCGCGTGCAGCAGGGAGCCCTCGAGCTCGGCGTTTTCGGTCTCGACGCGCTCGCGCAGTGCCTCGTCGTGGTCGGCGGTGTAGCTGATCGACAGGATGACGTCCGTGACCGTCTGGTAGTCGAACGGCCGGAAGGTCCGCGGCAGCGACAGCCTCCACCGGCTGACCGCGCCCGCGCCCTCGAACGGCATGTAGCGCTCGTCGCGGAACGACAGCTCGAACACACCGGCGTCGTTCTGCGCCGTGCTCGTCGCGATCGCCGTGGTCCGTCGCGGCGGTACCTCGACCAGTGGCGACGCGGCGGCGGGGCTCGTGCGCATCCAGCTCGCCAGCAGCTCGAGCCGGGCGCTCACGTTGACGAACGGCCCAGTGATGCACGGCAGGGTAACCCGGACGCCCTTGATGCGGCGCCGGTACTGACCCGGGTAGTAGAGGTCGAAGTACAATTCGGGGATCTCGACCTCGCACTGGCCGGTCTCGCGTAGCTGGGCCAGGGCGGTCGGCGCGATCTGCTGGAGCGAGAAGGTCTGGTCGATCTCGTGCTGCCGGTGGTTCGACTCCAGGAAGCGGCGCTCGATGGTCTGGAGCTCGATCAGAAGTCGCTCACCCGCGAGCAGGCCGGCCTTCCCCGGCTCCCAGTGGCTCGCGGACAGGAGCTGTGCCGCGTCCCCGCCGCGCTCGAACCGGTAGGCTGCCTCGGCGAGCCGCGCCAAGCCGAGCGCGCCGAGGTACGCCTCGCGGTAGAGGCGGCCGAGGGTCTGGGCCAGGTACGTGTACAGCCCGCGCCCGGTGAACCGGTTGTCCATCACGGCCAGCACCTCGTCGACCTGCGCGATGCCCTCCTCGTGGACGACGAGCGACCGGCGGGCCAGGTCGACGCGCTTGCGGGCCGCGACCAGGTTGCGATCGAGCACGGCCAGCTCGTGGACCAGCTGATCGCGCTGGTGGCGCCAGCCCTCGCTCCGGCGCGCGAAGTTGGCCTCGAACCCCGCGGATGCGCCGAGCAGGTCCAGGGCCTGCGCCGCAAACGAGGTCTTGGCAGCGTTACTCGCTGGCAGGTGCTTGAGCTGCACGCCACCATAGGTGATGGCGAACGGGGAGCCTACCTGCGGTGCGAGCCCAACGGTCCCCGCGGCGAGTGACATCACGCCGGCCAGCGCGTGCAACCCGCCCGCGAAGTGTCGACTCATGTGCTGGACCGTCTCGGACCCCAGCTGTCCGTTGTCGAGGAGCCCCTGAACAAACCTCCGGCGTGCCTCGGTCGCCACCCGCTGGCGCTCGAGCGCCGCCAGCGACTCCTCGGCGATCTGGATCTCCCACTCGCGCTGCTGCGTGGTCAGGGTCGACAGGTTCTTCTGGTGCACCACCCGCAGCCGCGCCAGCTCGTCGCTGTCGCGCCGGTCGAGCGCCGACAGCAGCGCCCCACCGAAGCTAGCGACGCTCGACGCCAGCCCCTTCGCGCGGTCGATCAGGTACAGGAAGCGGTACGGTGGCAGCGCCCCCGACGTCGACAGCGAGAGGTCCTCGAGCGTGGCCCCCGACCTCGCGTTGCGGATCAGGTTCCGCGGATCCAGCTCCGGCGCCAGGAGCGCCAGCTCGCGCCGGTTGCCGTCGATGTCCAGGCAGTGGCGCAGCTTGTACAGCCGGTCGGCGACCCGGTCATGCCGGGCCAGCAGCTCCTTGTTCGGCGGCACGCAGAACACCGGGCTGAGCTGGCGGATCGCGCAGTACGCGATCCCCGCCGCCGCGGCCGTCGGCCGCTCGACCAGCCGCGACGGGCCGATGGACGCGAACGTCCCCGCGCTCGAGCGGTGGCTGGTCTCGGTCGTCAGCGGCGGCCCGGCCGGGCCCACCCGCGACGACCGGAACGACTGCACCGCGGCCGGGCGCGCCGGCCTCTCGGCGCGGACGTGGGCCAGGAGCCCCATCGGGACGTCGATCCCGGTCGACACCGGCGGGAGCCTCCACTCCTCCGCCCGGTTGCCGCCGATCCAGGTCTCGAGCTCGACCAGGAGGTCGTCGGGACCATCGACCAGCGGGCCGATCTGCTCGTAGGTGCGCGGCGACACCGCCGCCTCGCCGCATGCGCCGAGCTCGGCTGGGCGCTTGCCGAGGAGCGCGGCGGCCATCTGGTAGAGGGTGATCGCCTCGCCGACCGACTCCATCGTGAACTGCGTGAAGAGGTGATCGGCCCAGTCGAGCAGGTTGTCGATGTACGCGAAGACGACGCCCTTCTGGTACGCCGACAGCCGCAGGCGGGCGATGGCGTGCGGGTTGAACGGATCGGCCCGGAACCGCTCGAGCGCCTCCGGATCGGTGAGGAC
>Ga0247822_10001924_pt1 | contig 13009 bp, 12 predicted proteins | sample 13C_Cellulose_Da_FD_192423 | JGI IMG/M metagenome (GOLD analysis project Ga0247822, IMG submission 192423) | Soil microbial communities from agricultural site in Penn Yan, New York, United States - 13C_Cellulose_Day30 | ecosystem: Environmental > Terrestrial > Soil > Agricultural land | place...
TCACAAAGGATTGATCTTCCCGGTAGGACACAACGCCAAGGTTAGGCGTCAATGTTGTAAACGGATAGTCGGCGATCTTTGGTTTTGCAGCAGACACAACGGAAAGCAACGTCGATTTGCCGGCGTTTGGAAAGCCAACGAGGCCGACGTCGGCGAGCAGCTTTAGTTCCAGGATGATCCATTCTTCGCGACCTGGTTCTCCGGGCTGAGCGTGTTGAGGAGCCTGATTGGTTGATGTAGCGAAGAAGGCATTACCCTTTCCACCGCGGCCGCCTGGCGTCAGAATATATTCTTTGCCGTCTTCCGTGATCTCAAAAAGCACTTCGTCTGTTTCGGCGTTGCGCGCCAAAGTTCCGAGGGGCACTTCGAGAATTTCGTCTTTGCCACTGGCACCGGTGCGGTTTTGTTCTTCGCCGCGATTTCCAGATGTAGCAATGACGTGCTTCCGATACTTAAGGTGAAGCAATGTCCACAGCTGGCTGTTGCCTTTGAGGATGATGTGGCCGCCACGGCCTCCATCGCCGCCATCGGGTCCTCCGTGCTGAATGAATTTTTCCCTATGAAAGTGAAGGTATCCAGCCCCCCCGTTGCCCGACCGTGAACAGAACTTAACGTAATCGATGAAATTGGGAGAGGACAAACCGTAGTGAGCGTTAGATGAAATTGAAATACTAAAGCAACAAGCTCTTGTCGATCTCGCGACAGATGTTGTTGAATATGGCGTCGATCTCGCCGACACCAACCACTGACGCGTATCGCCCGAGGTCTTTATAATAGCCGGCGACCGATACGGTTTCGGCTTTGTAAACGGAAATGCGATTGTTGATTACTTCCGGCTTCGCATCATCGGGGCGATTTTCTTTCAATGCCCTGGACGCGAGTCGTGTGCGGAGTTCATCTTCAGGCACGACAAGCTCGACGAGAACTTTGATCGGTGCGCCGAGTTTCGCCAGCAGGCGATCCAATGCTTCAGCCTGAGGGATAGTGCGGGGAAAACCGTCGAAGATGATCCCTCCAATTCCCGGGCTGCTTTTGATCTTATCATCCACCATGTCGATCACCACCTGGTCGGGGACCAGATTGCCTTTTGTCATGTAGTCCTGAGCCAACTTTCCGAGTGGAGTTCCTTCTTTCAAGTGTTTTCTGAACAGGTCGCCCGTAGAAATATGGAGTAAGGAGTACTTGTCGATGAGCTTGGCACTTTGCGTGCCCTTACCCGCACCCGGAGGGCCGAAGAGGATAATGTTAATCATGCATTAGGAGTTGAAATTGTTCTTAAAGGCAGGCGTTCCCACCAGTTTAGCCGACGAAGATAGCGAATGCATCCCACAATTTATAAAGGCGGATTTTCAGAAATTGATGGTTTCATTCGATAGATATCGGTCAAATTGCGGCCGTGTCCATCGTAGTCGAGTCCATATCCGAGTACAAAGTCATTATCGATGTCGAAGCCCACGTACTTGACTTCGATGTTCTTTTCACGTGCAGGTGGTTTACGCAAAAGAGCGATTACCTCTACTGAACGCGTGCCCAATTCCTTCAACTCGTTCACGATCTTTTGGAGCGTGAGTCCTGTATCAACAATGTCTTCTACGATGATTACATCCTGATTGAAGAGACTGAGTTCCAATCCCACCAATGTTTTGAGCTGACCTGTGCTGGCTGTACCCGAATAGGAGGACACCTTCACAAAAGATATCTTGTTCGGAACATCGATCTGCTTCATCAGGTCAGAAGCGAACATGAACGAACCATTCAGAATCGGAAGGAACACCGGAGACTTTGATTGGTAGTCAGCATTGATTTGCTGAGCCAGCTCCTTTACCTGTGCCTGAACTTTCGCTTTAGGAATAAACTTAATAAACTCGAGATCCTTGACGACCATATGATTTCCAAAGGGTCTGCAAAATTAGCAGAATCCGGGAAATGAAGAGCGCACATTCCAATAGCGAAGTCTTCCGGAGGAAGCACGTGTAGGGTTTAGTGTCAGACGGCTATTTCGGGAGAAGACATGCCCTCACAACCGATTGAAGTCGCATCACAAACCTTACATCCGTAGTAATTGCGATCACCAATTCAGTTATTATCTGAACGGTAGCGTAGATTTGATATACTTTTTAAAACCGTTATTCCGTCATGATAAAAATTCTGGCTGTATTGTTATTATTGATTTCATCTGTTGCCTCAGCCCAGGTATTGACCAGCAAAAAAGATCTGACCGACAAATATGCTCTGGAGGACGAGTATGCAAAATTCACGTTGGGTTTTGGAATGGGGCTTGACTTTGGAGGCTTTGGGACACGCCTGACCATTTCACCGGCGAAAAGTATTGGTCTCTTTGCCGGCATGGGTTATAACCTGGTGGGGTTTGGCTTTAATGGAGGCGCACGCTTCAGATTCGCGCCGGATAAGAAAGTTAATCCCACATTACTGGCCATGTACGGATACAATGGAGTAATCAAGGTTATCGATATGGACCAGTACAATAGGTCTTACAACGGCTTCACTATTGGCGGGGGAATACAATTGAATTCGAGGAAGAATCTGAACTATTGGTCGTTTGAACTGCTGATACCGTTCCGCTCCAGGGAGTTTTATGACGATGTGGACGTCGTGAGCAGCAATCCGCAGATTGAAATGTCAGACCCGTTGCCAATTGCGATCAGTATTGGTTATCACCTTAATCTGAACTAGGAGGGACGCCGGGTCCTTTAGAGAGCCCCCACGGTTGGTCTACTGACCAAAGCGATAGTGCCCTGTGATGGAAAACTGAAACAGGCAATCAGCCAGCACCTGGCCCGACCCAATATTGTGCACGATCAGATATCGGGAGTTGTCCTTTGTTTTCTGGTCGGATACCAGGCCGATGTGTGTTATGCCGTGGCCGAGATCCCATGTCACGATATCTCCGGGAAGGTAATCAGATGCTACCTTAGACATCGGTATCGACTTGCCCTTCCTGCTGAAGAAAGTCATGAGGTTGGGTACTCTCCGGTGGTCGATATTGGTATCGGTACCGCGCATGCCCCAACGCTTTGGATATACGTCGAAGTTGGCTTTCATGTCTTCGTGCACGAGTTGCTGAAGGTCTATGTTCAGCTTGCGATAGGCACGGATCACAACGTCGGTACACACTCCCTTGCCGGCTGGAACATCACCGTTAGGATAAGGGATCCGAAAGTATGAAGGATCGTAAACGACATCGTCGCGTGTGAGCGTAACGGCTGCGGAGGCCAGTCGTTTGTTGAAGTCAACGGTAGCCTGTGCAGACAGGCCTTGGGATTGCATCCACAGGAATACAATCAGGATTACGATTCGCATTGGGGGTACACTCAGTTATTTGAGTAACAGTCTAATATAACAAACCCGTTATACATAGCAACGCGCGACGGAGTAACAATGTATTGTTATAACCGTGTATAGTAAAGAAGTGCCGCGGTGGTTAAGTTAACTGGTCAGGTATTAAACAATGGCCAGGTTTTACCTAATACGAATCGTTAAGAGCAAAGTCGTTCTTCCGATACATCCATTGTCCTTTGGTGAAGTCGGGGAACTCGATCGTTTCTCCTCCGAGTCGTATTGACGATTCTGAGAGTGGTGTGATGGCGCTCCACGTTACTGCATCGTACACGTCCTGCGGTGTGTTGGTTTTTCTCTTTACGGCTTCCACAAATCCGTTCAACACGAACCAGTCCATGCCGCCATGACCTGCGCCTGCGGCGTCGTTTCCATACTTCTTCCAAAGCGGGTGATCATATTTGTCCAGCCATTCTTTCGCGTCGTCCCAGGTGTGAGGCTCCTTGCTTTTTCCTTCGATGTAAATAGAGTTGTTTACATCCATCCAGATTCCGGATGTACCCTGAACGCGGAAGCCGAGGGAGTAAGGCCGCGGAAGGTTGGTGTCGTGTTGTAACAGGATGGTTTCACCTTTCGCGGTTTTGATCATGGTGGTGACGATGTCCCCCAGCCTGAAGTTTACTTTTGCGTTGGGATGGTTTTCTCCGCCGTTCTTAACGATGTAGTCATGCAAACCTCGTGACTTCGTTGAATAAGCAACAAGTTCTGTGAATCGGTTGCCGCGGTTAATGTCGACCATCATGGCGACCGGACCGATGCCATGCGTAGGATACAGGTCCCCGTCGCGGGTTACAGAATGGAATGTGCGCCATTGCGCCTCTGAGAACGCCTTCTCGCCAAATTCAACGCCACCGCCATACGCCTTCTTACCGTCATTAAATTTTACGGCGCGAAGATCATGCTGATAGCCGCCCTGCAAATGGACGAGCTCCCCGAAGAGATTCTGACGGACCATGTTCAGCACGGCCATCACATCGCGTCGGTAGCATACGTTCTCCAACATCATGAGCGGCATGCCGGTCTCCTCGGAAGTGCGGACGAGTTCCCAACATTCTTCAACTGTCATGCCCGTGATTACTTCGCAGGCAACGTATTTCTTCGCCTTCATCGCATCGAGGCACATGATGGTGTGCCATTCCCATGGTGTTGAGATGACGACCGCGTCGATGTTTTTGTTCTCCAGTAATTTCTTGTAACCGTGATTACCGTCCATGATGACCTGCGGCATGGGCTTCCCCGATTTTTTGATCAACTCTTTGCTCATATCGATCATCCGTTGCTGCACATCGCATATCGCCACAACTTCAACATCGCTTCGTCTAAGCGCGAGATCGAGATGGTTCTGTCCACGCAATCCAACACCAATAAAACCCAAGCGTACTTTTGTTTCGGCAGTGGATGCGAACAGGTTTTCGGTTGAAACCAACGAGAGTCCTGCGCTGGCAACTGCAGTGGTTCTGATAAAATCTCTTCTTGAGGTTTTCATAGGATGTGACTAATTAAGATAGGTGACTACGCGGTGACGTTCTTTAACCGGGCGGTTAAAGTTGGTGAAAGTTGGATTCTTCAGAAATAGATTTTCTTTAAAGATCTTTCATCAGCCATTCGTACAATTCGATCATTGCGGCGATGTCGCGTTTGTGAACGCGCTCGTGAGGTGTGTGTGCGTGTGCTTCAGGTGCTCCAACGAAACACCAGTCGAATGGATAGGGAGAAGTTTGAAGTTCGCGGCCGTCACTGGAGCCAGCGCCTTCCACTTCGAGTTGAAAGGTGACTTTTCGTTTGGTTGCAATTTCAATGATGCGGTCAACATACTTCTTGCGGGGTATATTTCTATCGCGCATGGAAATGGCGACGCCTTCGCCGTGCAATACGCCTTCGGTCACCCATGTGATATCGGAGACCAGTGCCTGTGTGACGTTCCATTTTTCAGCGATAAACTTTGCGAGGTATGGTACGGAACCACCGCCATGCTCTTCCCAGGCGCTGAAGACGATGACGCCATCGGTCAATGTCTCGGCAACTTTCAATGCGTTGTATATGCCGAGCCGGTTGTCCAGATAAGCCGACTGTATGTAATCTTTTGTTTCGGTGAAGTTAACCTGGTAGGTCAGCCCTGTTCCGCGATCGATCTGTCGTCCGAACTTATAGAAGGCGTGGTTGTCGCGATCGAATTCCAACTCGCACACTATCGGTCCCATCGAATCGGTGCCCACGAGTTTTGTTCCGGCTTCGGCATCTGGGCTTCCGATGGGTAACAGTTGATTTTGATATCGCACGGTAAAGCCGATGCTGTCCATGTGTGCGAAGATCGCTGTCCGTGGTTTGCCAAACTTCAGGATAAGGCAGTCCTGAAACTCATCGCCATGAAAGAGTTCGGGTTTCTTCTTCCATTTCTTCATTTCCTTTGTGACATAACGGAGTAGAAAGTCTTTCACCGGACTCTCGTTGCCCGAGGGTGCGTGAATTTCACAAAGTTGCTGAAGGATCTTCATCGATTATATTGGATCTTCGAATTGCCCACCGGCATTCCGTTGCTGATGTTGGTTCTTGTTGCAACTTTATTCTAAATTTTGATTAGAAAAAAGCGCTCCCATGGTTTTCAACCTCAGCCATACGAATACAGTAGCCAACCACTTTATCGCCCAGTTGCGCGATCGTTCTGTGCAGGCGGACAGAATGAAGTTTCGGAAGAACCTGGAGCGGCTCGGACAGGTAATGGCTTATGAGCTGTCGCGCCAGTTGTCTTATGGCGCACAAACCGTCGAGACGCCATTGGGGAAATCGACGACGATGTTGCTGAAAGAAGAGCCGGTGCTGTTCACTGTACTCAGGGCGGGATTGCCCTTTTTCCAGGGGTTTCTTGACTATTTTGACCGTGCCGACTGTGGTTTTGTAGGCGCTTACCGAAAGGAGGGCAGCGAAGAGATCGTTATCCAACTGGACTACGTTGCCTCGCCGATGGTCGCAAACAGAGATGTGATCATTGTGGATCCCATGCTGGCTACGGGCAAATCTCTTGTGCACGCCATCGATGCCATTGTGAAAGTGGGTATGCCGAGGCATGTTTATATTGCCAGCCTCGTCGCAGTTCAGGAGGGCATCGATCATATAACCAGTCATGTTAAAGTGCCTCATTCGATATTTACTTGTGCACTAGACCAACAGTTAGACGAGCGTTTCTATATTGTACCCGGGCTGGGCGATGCCGGGGACCTGAGCTTTGGCGTAAAGTTGTAACAAACCGGAGGTAATGATTGAATAATTATGTGGGATGAGTTGCTGAAAGCGGTACCGGTATACTTTTCGTGTATGCTCAAGTTCTTTTTTGGACCGTTAGGCGGCTACGCGGCGGGTCTTACGCTCCTGACCACCATACTGACTACGGTGGCGGGTATGATGACCGTTGTATTGCTTTTCGCGTACTTCGGAACCTTCATTCGTCAAAAGATCGTGGCACGCTTCATGAGACGACAAAAGCGGTTTACGCCAAAGAACAGGCGGCTGGTTCGTATCTGGCAGCGCTTTGGGATCTTTGGTGTGGCGATACTCACGCCCGTATTATTTACGCCCATTGTGGGTGCCGCTATCGCCGTGAGCTTCGGGGTGCCACGTCAGACGATGATCCTGCATATGTTCATCAGCGCTTCGATATGGTCGGTGCTGATCAGTGTTATTGTGTATGTTTTCGGGCAGGAGATCGTAGCGCGATACTTTAACTGACGGGATATACTTCGTATTTCATATGTTGTTCACCTACGTGAAAATTTGCCCTGCGCAAACTGCGCAGAAGGGCTGCTTCCTATTGCCTACTTGATTTGAATCGTCTTCGACACAATTCCCTGGTTGCTCGTGACGCGCGCTACGTATAGCCCTGGCGTTTGCGTGTTGATCGCAATCTCAGTGCTGGTCGAGAAAAGCAGTTGCTGATGTATTTTTTCGTTCCCTGACCATCGTGCACCGTAAATAATGCCGGAAGCTTGATCGTTTTGTCGAGCGTAACTTTGAACTGCCCATTCGACGGGTTCGGATAATAGCTTGTTAACGACACTTTCACCGGTGTCGAAAAGCGTATTGAAGTTACCGGCTCTTTAAATCTTTCCGAAAATACCCGCTTACCCGGCGCTATCATAATCCGTTCTCCCAGCACCTTGTCACCAGCCCCAATCACCGAGAGCGTGACGGGCACATAAGCTCCGTCTGTATCAATTGACACTGATAATGTTCGTTCTTTCCAGTCTGAATCAATCTCCAGCGCCCTGAGTCCATTTTCAGGCAGATTTCCATCAAGCTGAAATATCGGCTGGTAGCCTGATGGCGCTTTTACCGACAATACAAATGGACTGAAACTCTGACTTTGAGGCAACGTGATGGCTGCAGGCTTCGTGATAATTTCCTTCCATCCACCGTTTTGCTCCGACATCGATGCCATAAACTCAGGCGCAGCTGGAATAGTCGACGTCGACCACGACAAAGTAGCGTTTTCCCAATAGAGACCTACAATCCGGTCGAGTCGCAGAAACAAATGATCAGTAGCACTCACATCTATGGGCACAATGGGATAGTAGGGAGAGAATCCCACCTCTGCTTCGTACGCACTTCGGCCGCCAAACACGTTTGTCGATAGTCCTGCAACATGGATCTTATTACTCGCATCCGGTTGTATCTGCGTAAGTGCAATCCCGTTCAATGTGATTTGATCAAGCAGCCGGTTATCGGCCGTGTACGTATCGATCACAGCTTGCGTTCCTTCAACTACGCCGTTGTTCAAACCCACGGCGAAATGACTTCCCGACAGTCTGATCAATTCATTAAAATGTGTCTCAGCGCCGATGGACAAGTCTCTCGACCACTGCCGTTCCAATGAGGTATTGTATCGTTCAAATTTTACAGAAGAATTATCGGCTCCATCATAAGCAACGTAAACGCCGCCGTGGTCAGGCGCTACCACGAGACCCTCCCTATGATCGTGGAGGTATGTCGGCCATTCACGAATACGCGCCGGGTATGATAACTCATGCAATACATCATTATTGGAAAGCCTGAGTTTCCTTAGGGTCACGCTTCCCACACGAAGGGGTTCCGGTAAATTGTAGTGGGCAGGTGCGCTTTGTCCCAGTACATAGACTCCACTTTCATCAACTTCGATATCATAACCGTATTCACAGGGGCCCGGGGGTGACTTGTAGTTCCACACAACGTTGCCTTTCGCATCGTGACTCCGTCGCTCAATGGATCAGCGATCATGGCCCTGGCATGAGGAATCTCCCTGCCAACTAAATTATCCTGTTGCTAACATTATCCCTCAAGACCACTATGATCCTTTCGGAAAAATAGACTGCAACTGTTAATCAAAACATTCCATTGATTTCACCCTTCGGTCTTGTCAGGTAGGATTTCAATATCATGTATCAGTACTTTTCTGGCAATGGCTTGTCCAGTTCTGGTAGCGGCGAGTCCGCCTTGTGCTGTTTCTTTATATCGCGATTCCATGCTTGCACCGATCTCGCCCATTGCTTCGATGACTTCGTCGACGGGAATTACGCTGCTCACGTCGGCGATGGCGATCTGTGCAGAGCTGTTGGCGATGGCCGCGGCGCTTGCATTTCGGACAACACACGGTACCTCTACCAGTCCGGCGACGGGATCACAAACCAGTCCGAGCATGCACTGAACCGTGATGGCGATGGCATTGAAGATTTGGTCTGTATTCCCTCCGAGGCAATACACTATTGAAGCAGCGCCCATTGCTGCGGCGGTGCCGGTCTCAGCCTGACAACCCCCAACAGCGCCTGCGATGGATGCTTTTTGTTCCATGATCAACGCTGTGCCCGCAGCCAGCAGCATGGCATCGATGATCTTATCGTCGTCGATATGATGGATCTCCTGCAGCGTAACCAGGATGCCGGGCATAATACCACTGGCACCGGCTGTTGGGGCGGCGACAATGCGACCCATGCAGCTATTCACTTCCTTGGCAGCCAACGCCCGGGATATCAGTCGCTGGAATTCTACCGACAGCACCGCTGTGGGATGGCGGTACACTTTCTTAGCGCCATTGTTGATCATTCCTGATCGCGACACCATTTCATCGTTTAATCCACTGTTCACTGCAGCCTTCATCACCTCCCATGCAGCCTTTAGTCCCTTAATTGTCTCTTCATGACTGCGACCTTTTTGCTCGAGCTCGTAATCGAGTACAATCGTGACAAGCGACTGCTTGTTGTCGATACTGTATTGCTTCCAACTTTCAAATGAATCAAATAAAAAAGCCATATACGTGTGAATTAGCTTTCCTCTTTTCAGTGTTCAGGCGACTGCAGCGCTACTTGTGCTGAATCACTTTTGAGGAGTCGTCATTCTTGACTACTTTCCGCCTGCAATTTATACTTAGAAGGTACGCACCTTTAAGGATAAAACCTAAGTGAGAGCTTTCATTTACAACTGAACACATTCCCTGTTATAGAGATGAGATTGCGAGAGATAGTATTGATCATGTTTGCTTTTCTGTTGCTGCCAGGAGCAGTTTGCGCACAGAACCAGGATGCAGATGATGTTAAGCAGATGTTTGATGAAACGCTTCGGAACGGTAAGTCGTACGAGTGGCTACGCTATCTTACTACGCAGATCGGGCCGCGACTGAGTGGGTCTGCCCGTGCGGCAGAGGCGGTGAACTGGGCCAAGGGAGAACTGCAGAATATTGCCGATACAGTTTGGCTTCAGCCGGTGATAGTTCCGCACTGGATACGAGGCAGTGAAGAGGACGCTTATATCAAGGGCAACAACAAAAAGAAGAATGTGGCCATGAACATCTGTGCGCTGGGCGGTAGCGTTGGCACAGGCCCTGGTGGAGTTACCGCTAAAGTCGTCGAAGTAAAGAGCATTGAAGAGCTGTCACAGTTAGGTTCTCACCGCATCAAAGGAAACATTGTCTTTTTTAACCGTCCTATGGACGTAACTCAACCGCGCACGTTCGATGCCTACATTGGTGCAGTCGATCAGCGCGCATTGGGCCCATCCGCCGCAGCACGTCATGGTGCCGTGGGTGTGATCGTTCGTTCGATGGGACTGAACTCCGAGGACTATCCGCATACAGGTTCGTTGCGCTACGAACCGGATGCTCCGAAGATTCCGGCCATAGCTATCAGCACGCGGCATGCTGACGCGCTTAGCCAGGCCTTAAAAGAAGACAGCGCACTACAGTTCTACTTTGAAACACATTGTGAGATGTTGTCGGATGTGCAATCATACAATGTCATCGCTGAGTTGAAAGGGTCGGAATATCCTGAAAAGATCATTCTGGCAGGAGGACATCTTGATTCCTGGGATCTCGGAGATGGCGCGCATGACGATGGTGCCGGTTGCGTTCAATCTATGGAGGTGATCAGGATCTATCGGGGGTTAGGAATAAAGCCCAGGCACACCGTACGTGTTGTACTTTTTATGAACGAAGAGAACGGTCTGAAAGGTGGTATTGAATATGCGTTGCAGGCTGAACGCAACCAGGAGCAACATATAGCAGCGATCGAAGCTGACGAAGGAGGTTTTGCGCCGCGGGGATTTACCATGACTGCGAGTCAGCAATTCCGAAATAAGGTTATGGGATGGAAGCCCGCACTTGAGCCGTATGGCTTAACCGACTTCTCACGTGAAGGAGGAGGAGCGGATATCGGCCCGTTGATGAAGTTCAACATACCACTGATAGGCTACATGCCGGATTCTCAACGCTACTTTGACTACCACCATACGAAGGAGGACACTTTTGATAAGATCAGTAAGCGGGAGCTTGATCTTGGTGCGGGGAGTATGGCGGCGTTGGTGAGGCTTATCGATAAACACCCGGAGTAAATGAGTAATTAGTAATTGGAGAGCGGGCTTACGCCCCTGCTGCGCGGCACGACCGCGAGGCGCGGTCGTGGGTAAACCTGCGGCGCATAGCCGCCACGTAATTACTCATTACTAATTATAAGTCATTACGTCCAGCACAATCTTCCAATCCCTCCCGTTTTCCTTTTTCCATACCCTCAGATAGGTGGCGCGTTTTGATTCTTCGTTGCCATTTACGGAGGCCACCACGTTCGCAGTGCCATAGACATACCCGAGGTCTCCTGAAGAGGCAATGCCTCCGTCCACAAGACTTTGATTCGAGTATAAGCTTATTCTTTTAAGAAACTGTGCTTTGTCGGCAGGGGTGAAGATTGGCTGTTCACCCTGGCGGGAGAAGCGAATTTCGTTGGAGGCGACGGACTCGTATGCCGCCATTCCCTTTACTTTCACCGCGCTGAGAAACGCCTTTTCCTGATTCATCAGCGACACTGTTGCATCAAGTGCCGACGCTTTTGCAGGGGATGCCTTTAAGGGCATTGTTGTTGTGTGCAGCTGTTCGGCGACGATAAGGGAATCGTGGGCAATTCCGATATCGAGCATATTCTTCCAGCTGCCATCGGGTTGTTTTTTCCAGATCGAGTGAAAGTGTCCCCATGCAACGGGAACGCTATCTGTTCTTGAAGCATAAAACCTCCAGGGGCCGGTGTCATAACCCAAGTCACCTCCGGATGAAATATCTCCGAACGAAACTTCCCAGGCCAGCAATGATGTGTTTGGTTTCTGTTTCCTGAGGCTTTCTTTTCCAGTAGCTGGTCCGTTGGGACCTGCAGTTACCGCGTCGTCGTGGAGGAAATACAGGAAGGCGTCACGTGTGTTTTTGACTTTGGCCATCTTGCTGAATGCATTTTCGGCAGCGATCATGGCGTTGAGATCGGGGTTGGCAAATTGCGCGCGGGCAGCGGTACAAACGGCCACGGCAACGAGTGTGAAGACTAACTTTTTCATCGTCATGACGGGTAAAACGACAAACTACGATCAGGGTTCGATTTAAATCAGCTCCGGATGAATAAATCAGGGTGGCGTTGGGAAAATGCTACTCCCAGGGGTATAAAAAAGGTCGTCGCATGGAGCGACGACCTTAGTTTTGTTTTTTCAGGGCCAGTTGGTTTCAGCTCCTTCAGTCCCTGTATTTGTCAATATTAAAGTTGAGCGGTGAGTTCCTTGCTCGCATACTCTTCGATCGGCAGACAGCTGCAAACCAGGTTGCGATCGCCGTAGGCATTGTCGATACGACTTACTGAAGGCCAGAACTTAGTTTCTTTCACAAAGTGAAGTGGATAAGCAGCCTTCTGGCGGGAGTAAGGACGGGACCAGTTATCGGCGGTGACAACAGCTGCTGTATGCGGAGCATTTTTCAGTACGTTGTTTTCGCGATCCGCTTTACCCTCTTCGACTTCACGGATCTCGTTTCGGATCTCGACCAATGCGTCAATGAAACGATCGAGTTCTTCTTTCGGTTCGCTTTCCGTCGGTTCAATCATCAACGTTCCCGCTACTGGAAATGATACCGTTGGAGCATGGAAGCCATAGTCCATGAGACGTTTGGCGATGTCTTCAACTTCGATGCCTGCTTTTTTGAAGTCACGGCAGTCTACGATCATTTCGTGCGCACAGCGACCGTGGGTGCCTGTGTACAATATCTTGTAATGTCCTTCGAGTTTCTCTTTGATGTAATTGGCATTCAGGATGGCAAACATTGTTGCTTTGGTAAGGCCCGAGCCTCCCATCATTGAAATGTAAGCGACTGAGATCGAAAGAATTCTGG
>Ga0247822_10001926_pt1 | contig 13008 bp, 7 predicted proteins | sample 13C_Cellulose_Da_FD_192423 | JGI IMG/M metagenome (GOLD analysis project Ga0247822, IMG submission 192423) | Soil microbial communities from agricultural site in Penn Yan, New York, United States - 13C_Cellulose_Day30 | ecosystem: Environmental > Terrestrial > Soil > Agricultural land | place...
ACATCTGTTGCAGGGAATTCTGCACCTCTGACTGGATCTGGGTAAGCGGCTGATACCGCGCCCAAAAAAGCGGCATGCCAGGAGAAGCGTTCGCCGCCCCACCCATCACAGCCGCGAGAGCCCCCGTCACATCCCCAGTCTCCACCACTTCCCACAAATTCTTGATCGTGCCCTCGTAATCACGCTGCATGAGCCGCAAGCTCGCGAGCTCGCTCTTTTGCTCGACGCCGGACTGCGACATCAGCGCGATCTCCTCGACCACGGCATCGGTCTCCGCAGTCAACCCCGCCCTCTGCATCGAAGTCAATACTGCACTCCACCCGGTCGGATCCTTGATAATTTCCGGACGCGCTTTCTCAAACGCCGCACGCGCGACCTCCAGATCATTCGCCTCGAACAGTCTCGAAATATACGCCACCCGATTTTCACGGCTGGGCTGGAGTTCGACCAGCCGCGCCGCCAACCGCAGACCTTCCTGTCCGTCGCCGCCGCGATCCGCCAGATCGAGCAACCGGGCGACCGCCGCGGGGTTATCGGGATTCCGGCCGAGGCTGCGAGTGAGCTCTTCCCGAGCCGTAATTAGATCACCTTGCAGGATAAAGATTTCCGCTAGATAAGCGCCATACCGCGCCCCGTTCTGCTCCTTGGCCTGCTTTTCCCGAAGAGTCGCGATGAGATCGTCCAGCGTACCCGCCTGCATCGCGAGTTCGATCTGACGGCGGAAGATCTCCATTCTACGTCCCTCGCGTTCCTCCTTCTCAAAGGCCTCTTGCAGCACCTTCGCCGCTTCATCCGTCCGCTCCTGCATCTGCATGAGCGAGGCGAGTTGCAGACGCAGTGTTGACGCGTCCTCGACGTATCGCACCGCCTCATTGAGCCGCGCCACCGCCAGATCGTATCGCCCAGCCCGAGCCGCCAGATCAGCGTAGAGTCCATACAGCGTCGCATCCGCCGGAGTTCTCTCGATCAGTTGCGAAACAGTCGCCAGGGCATCATCCACCTTTCCATTATCCGCCTGAATCCGGGCAGCTGCTCGGAGACTATCACCCGCCATGCGCGGATCCGCCACGGCGATATTATTCAAGGCAAGGATCTGATCCTCAGGTGAGCCGAAAGCCTGAGCCACCTCGGAAGCCGCCCGCGCGGCGCGCACCGCATTGTCCTGTTTTTTCAACGCCGCGAGCGCGGTCTCGGCGAGAGTCTGGTCCTTTTGCAGCAGGGCGAGACGCAGAAGCATCACCGCGTCCATGGCGGACGTGGCACCATCGTCGCCGTTCAGGCGTTCGGCTAATAGGCGGCCGGTTTCCTTTTCCTTGTCGCTTTCTTCCAGAAACGACACGTAACGCTTGCTGGCATCTTCGGAGAAGAATTCATTAGGCGCATTTTTCCAAAGCAGGGGGAACAGCTTCTCCACCGCCGCCGCATCCTTCGCCTCGACCGCTTGCCTCCATGCAAGGTTGAGCAACTCGTAATCGTTAGGGAAAAGCGCGAGGCCCTTATCGGTCGTCGCCCGCGCCGCATCGGCCCACGTCAGGCGATCTTGAATACGCGCCAGCAGCAGGAAATTCTCCGGCACCGCGCGATCTTCCTGCACGAGCCCTTCCAGCACCGCTTCAGCTCCCTTGCGATCACCGCGCTTCTCCAGGATTTCGGCCACCTTCTGGCGAGCATCCGAGGCAGACGGAGTGAGGGTAATGATGCGCTGCCACTGGGCCAGGGCCGCATCCGTCAAATCACGCGATGCCAAAATTTCCGCCAACTGCGCGATACGCGCCGCGTCGCTGGAGCCCTCAGGAGCGATGCGCTGCCACGTAGCCAGGGCAGCCTCCCGCGCCTTCTCATCCTTCTTTTCTTGAAAGAGCGTCCACTGCAAGTTTCCCAGCGCCAGGATCGCATCGACCGGCGCATTCGCGGGCTTGGCCAGTTCCTCCGCCTCCCCCAGCGCACCGGCCGTGTCTCCGCTATTACTAAGTCTCCGAATGAGCAATAGCCGGAGTTCCACATTATCCGGGGCCAGTTTTGTCGCCGCGCGGGTGCGCTCGATGGCCTCCGCCGTGCGACCGAGTTCGTCGAGCACCACTCCCTGCGCAGCCAGGGATTGATAATCCTGCGGCACGGCGGTCACGCGCTTTTCATAATAGGCGAGCAATCCCGGCAGATCATCCTTGCGCCGGAAAAGCTCCTCGATCCGCGCGCGCACCTCGCGATTAATCCAACTCCCTTCACTGGTCTCCTCCAGAGCCAGTTCATAAATCCTTACCGCTTCCGCCGTCTTGCCCGCCGCTTCCTCGGTTCTCCCTAACCGCAAGGAAGCCGCGACTTTGCGAAACGGATCCTTCGCGCTCATATCGCGGAGCTTGGTAAAGGTCTTGCTGGCCTCCTCGTAGTTCCCGGCGGCCAGATAAGCTTCCCCGGCCTCTTCCAGCACATAGGGATCCTCGGGATAGCGCTTCAGGGCGTCGCGCCAGACATTGAGCGCCTTGTCATCCTCAAAGGACCGCTGATAGAGCAGAGCCAGCGAGCGCATGATCTCCATGCGATCCACCGGCGCGAGCGACTCGACGGCCAGTGCCTTTTGATAGGCCTGAGCCGCGGCGGGGAAGTTTCCCTCCGTGGTCTCGAGGATCGCTAAGAACCGGGCGACCTGCGTGGGTTCACCCGCCTCGGCCAGCGCCTGCTGGTAAAACTCCCGCGCCTTCTTGGGATTTCGCAGACGTTCCGCCAGTAGTCCCTGTAGGATCAGGTAGGGCCGGCGTGTCTCGGGTGCTCCTCCCGCGTCCTGCCACTTCTTTTGCAGCACCTCCAGCCCGCCACCCTGCGTGCTATACCACTCTACCACGCGATCAAAGGCTGGGCCGGTCTGCGGAGTGCGCACCAACAACAGCTCATAGCGATCGGCGATTTCCTGACTGTTCTCACTCTGCGCGTGGATAGGCCAGGCGACCGAGAGCAGGAGGAACAACTGAAGACACACCGATAGGAGGCGATTTTTCATAGGGAGATTGAATTAGCTAATGTTCAGGCCAGCGCCGGATACCCACATCGACGAGAAATCCGAGCACCGCCAGCAATGCCAGCCAGGGCCAGAGCTCTCGCTCGATGCCGGCGTGGCGATCTTTTTTGAGGAAAACTGTTTTCGGATCCGGAGACATCTCTCCCCCGGTGCCGGACGTGAGTGCCTCGAGGCCTTTTTTATTCAAAGGATCCAGGAGAAACTCCTGCGAGAAGCCTCGCGATACCGTGAAAAACTTCGCATCGAGCGGCGTGCCGTCTTTCTCCAGCAGCACCTGGCCGGAGTAAATCCCCCGCTCCGGTGCAGGGAAGGTCGCCTGCCAGCGACCGGGCAGCACCTTGTCGAGTTCCACGGTCTGGACCTGTCCATCCGGTCCGGCCACGCGCACCGTGCCAGTCGTGTTGCTGGGAAAACCCTGCTCCGGATCGACCGCGTCCACCGTTATCGCGACCTTGCCATCGCGCTCGCTCGCATTGACCTCGGCCAGCCCCATCGAGGCTTGTCGGCTCACTTTTCTGAGCAACTGCGCCCAGAACTTCCCAAACCCATTCCACCGCAGCCACTCCACCGCCCAGCGATTCCGCGCATCGGAAGTAAAGGCCGCCGTCGTTCCCAAGCCGAACCGCCAAGTCGTCAACAACGGATCGCCACGCTCGGTCACCAGCCAGGTTTCCGAGGTGGGCTTAGCCTTCGTCCGCACATATCCTAAGAGAAAAGGCGTCTCGCCCCATGGCACACCTTCGAGAAAATCCACCGCCCGCACCGGCTTGGCTAGGAAGGGAAACTCCTGGATCGCCGACTTCGACGCCGTCATTGTCTCTTTGGTAAAGATCTGCGGAATGCTCGATGGGTCCGACGTTTCGTAATAACGCCCGTTCCCCCACTGCGCGATCTGGCTGAGCAGTTCCGTGTCCGCCCCCTCGCCCACCGCGACCGTGCTAACGGTGATGTTATTCTGGCCCATCTGCGTCGCCAGTTCGTAGAACGGCCCCGGCTGGGACTGGCCATCCGTCAGCAGGATCACGTGCTTGAGCTTGGCCGTGCTGCCGCTGAGCTGGCGCAGGGCTTCCTCCATGCCCGGGGCGATATTCGTACCGCCATTAGCCGTGATGGAGGCAATCTCTCCCGCGATACCTGCGGTGTTGCCGGCCGGCTGTAGTGGCACGACGGGATAGACATCGTGATCGAACGCCACCACGCTAATATAGTCCTGCGGCCCCAGCAGGTCAGCGCTCGCTTTAGCCGCTGCCTTGGCCAGTTCCATCTTATCCCCGCTCATGCTGCCACTGCGGTCGATCACTAAGGCAAGCGCCAGCGAAGGCGTCTCCTCTTCTTTCTGGAAATCGCAGCGCACCGGCAATACATCCTCCACCGGAGTGCGGAAGTATCCGCCAAGTCCATACGCCTGATCGCCGCCCAGCATGAGCAGCCCTCCTCCGAAATCACGCACATAGGCGTGCAGCAAGTCCATCTGCGCGCGGGACAGCGCGGAGGCCGGGATGTTGTCGATGATCACCGCGTCGAAATTCTGCAGATCGCTCATCTGCGTGGGCGTGCCCTCACCCGGGCGGACACTGAGCTCGATGCCTTCCTGGCGCAAGGCCCACTCCAGGTACCGGGCCGACTCCGGCCGGTCTGTTAGCAAAAGAACCCGCGAGGCTCCCTGCGAGATGGTGGCCGCGCCTGTCTGGTTGTTTTCCGAAATCGTGTCCTCCGCCGCGCGCACGCCGACTTCATAGTGCAGCAGCTTCTCGTTGCTCGCCCGGTCTTCGAACTGGATATCATTCTTGCCCACCACCCGCTCGATGTGGCGTGAGGCAATACGCACCCCATTGCGAAACAAGTACACTTCCGCCGGGCCCGTCCGGGTGCTTTGGATCGTGGCTTCGATCTGCAGCGGCTCTTGCGTGCGCACGGTCGTCGGCACGCGCACCTCCCGCACGAGGACCTCAGGCCGATCCGGCGGCGCCACCGGCACTACATGCACGCGCACGCCCTGGGCCCGCAACGCCTCCGCCGAAGCTTCCCCACTCGTGCTGACACCGTCTGAGAAGAGCACCACCGTCTTCACCCGACCGGGACGGAAGCTCGCCGAGGCCAGCGCCAGAGCTGTGTCCAGACGCGTTTCCCGAGGATTGATCGCCTCTCGATCGGCCTTTTTCAAGTCCTCCAGATTGCGAAAAATCCGCCCGCTGCCACCGAAGGAAACCCAGGCCGTGTCCGCACCGGCAAAGTTCGCATCTGTCGCGAATTTCTCCGCCGTCTCCACGCCCACACGATCCACACTGAGACTTTGGTCGACCATGAGCAGCACCTCCTCCTGCTTCGTCGAGCTTTGCCAGCGTGGTTCCGCCAAGGCTAATGCTAAGAGCGCGACAATTGCGCACCGCGCGACCAGCGAGACCGTGCGGCGCGTGCCCCGCAGAGGAGCGATGGACCGACGATGCCACCACCACAGGACGGGAATGACGGCCAGTAAGAGCAGACAGGCTGGACGCAGGATCTCGATGCTCAATCCGTGATCCTCCTATTATAAAGATACCACTCACCCACGAGTAAAAGGAAAGCCCCCAGCAGCACCAGCCACCAGCCCGGCCACACCCAGCCCCGGTCGAGCCCGCTCTCCGCCGTCGGAGGCAGCAGGGCGGCGAGGTCCGTCTCCACCCGTCCCGGCAGCACCGCCGCGCCCTGGCGGACATCGGCATCGCCGCGCAGGCTCTGGAGCAGATTCGCCATGAGAACGGGGAAGGCCGTTCGCAGCGGAAGGTCGGACTTGGTCGGATCAAAGGCGAACACCATCCACCGCGGCTGCCGATCCCACTGTCCGAAGATCAGCGGATGCCCCATACTCGACGCGAGCACCTCAGCCCCCGCTGGCGGCACCCACTCGGTCGCCTCTTCGATCGCGACGGAGCTTAGACCCGCGTGTCGCAGCAGGAGCGAGCTTTTATCGACCTCAGTCACCGGAACATCCTGCAACGCTCCCTTGCGCTCTCCCCACTCGCCTCCACGGGCCGGGTTGAGAAAAAGGATCGGCACCTCGTATTTTTTCTCCGGCAAATTCTCCCCCCCCGCGATGACGAGGTCGACCTTGTCCGGCATGGCCAGCGGAAAGAGAAACATCCGCGACCACTCGACTAGCGGAATGGAGTCCAACACCGCCTCCAGGAAAGGATCCGGCGGCCCGGTCACAATGATCCGCAGAGGCTTTAGCTGAGTCAATACACACCGCGCCCGATTATCCGCAGGCAACATGTCATTCCCGGCCACCTGAAGCACGGCCTCAAACTGCGCGCCACCTTCCGAGCTACCCCGCCATGTTTTCCGCCAGGGCTTATCCGGACCACACTCGACCGTCGCCAGATCCATCGGCTGCCCGTCTCTGAGGATCTCCACGCGACCGGAGAAGGGAGTCGGCGAGACCACCTCCGCGTCGATCTGCCAGTCCCCCGGCGAGGCCGGAGAGCGGCGCACCGCGAAGAGCGTCAGACCGGCATTCACGGGCGGCTTGCCATCCACGCCCCGCACGGTCAGGCCCGCGTTCGCCGACGGCTTCGCGATTGGCGGCCATACGGCATCGGAGAAGACTTCGATCCGGGCATTCTCCCGCGTGGTCGTCAGCTCCCGGGCCAGCGCGAAAGCCGCTTCCGGATTCGTCCCCGTCGGCAACACCCCGACCTGTCCGAGCGCATCGCGCAATGCCCGCTTGCTGGAGGTCCATCCGCTGAGAAGACGCGGAGGATCCTCCGCTGTGATGAGGGCCATCTCATCCTGCACCCGCAGCCGGGCCACGGCATCAGTCAATGCATCCAACGACGCCTGCCAGCGCGAAGGAGACTCACTGGTCGCCTGCATGCTCGCGGAGTTATCAATGATCGCCACCACCTGCTGCGCCTGTTTTTTCTCCCAGTTAAACGCCGGCCGCGCCAACGCCGCGATCACCAATGCTAATATCAACAACTGCAGGGCGAGCGACAGCCACCGGCGCAGCTTGCGCCAGAAGGGGCTATTCTCGATCTTCGGCTTGATCTGTTGCCAGAAAAGCAGGGTGCTCACCGGCTTGCGCCGCTGCCGGGTCTTGAGCAGGTAGAACGTAATGACCGGCAGAGCGAGCAGCCCCAGCCACCATGCCAGCGGAAAGAGAAAGCTCATCGCACGAACCCTCCCCCGGTCAGAGAACGCCGCAGCACCTCGATCACCGGCTCCGCGGCGTCGGCCCGCATATGCGCGATCCCGTGTTTGCGACTGTACTCGCGCAGCCGGTCTTCATAGTCCTGCACGGCCTTGCGATAAGCCGTCGCGGCCGCGCGATCCACGATCATCACCCGAGTCTCGCCCGTCTCGACATCCTCGTACTCGAACTCGCCCAACTCCCCCGCCTCGCCTTCATCCGCATGGCGCAGTTGGATAATGCCAATATCATGGCGCGCGTAGCGCAGGCGATCCAGTCCTTGGAAGACATCCTCGGCCGATGTCCCCCAGCCGTCGGTCACCCAGATCACTAATCCCCGCCGGGGACGTGTCGCCAACCAGCGCGTCACACCACTGGTCAGATCGTTAACGCCCGTTGCGGTGGTATAGCTTTCCAAATGACGAAGCAGTCTTAGGAATCGCGCGCGCCCACGACTTGGTGACCAGACCGATTGAGCATGAGGACCGAGTGCAGCGACGCCCGCCCGGTCGAGATTCGACAGAGCAAGATAGGCGAGACCGGCGACGATCTGGCGCGCCGCGTCAAATTTAGGCGGAGTTCCCCACCCCATCGAGCCGGAGCAATCCAACAGCAGATGCACATGCAGATCCTCCTCTTCCTCGAAGAGCTTCAGCAGCAAGTGCCGGTTCCGCGCATAGGCATTCCAGTCGATCGCACGAATATCGTCTCCCGGACTGAAGGGACGATAATCCGCGAACTCCAGGCCGGCCCCGCGCTTGACGCTACGGCGCTCCGCCCGCATCCGACCACGCGAGATCTGACGCGCGAGCAGGTGCAGGCCCTCGAGTTGCTGCAAAAAATCCGCCGGGAAAAGTTCCGCCACGGGGTTCTGTTATTACTCTGCTTCTTTCGCCCATGCGGCACGAGCCGCCGTGATGACGCTGTCCAGGATGCGGTCTGCGGTGAGACCGTCCGCCTGCGCCTCAAAGTTCAGGATCATGCGATGCCGCAGGATCGGATGCGCCACCGAGATGAGATCTTCCGAGGCCACATGCAGCCGACCAGCGAGAGCCGCTGCGATCTTCGCTCCGGCGATACACGCCTGCCCGGCTCGCGGGCTCGCTCCGTAGCGCACATAGCGCTTCACCTCCAGCGTGGCATAGGGAGATTCCGGATGCGTCGCCATCACGAGGCGCACCGCACGTTGCCGCATCGTGGCTGTGGCCGGCAGCGCCGCCGCGATCTTTCTCATCTCTAAAAGCTCTTCGCCGCCCATCACCGAAGAGATCTCCGTCCTCACCCCCGACGTCGTCATCTCCAGGATCCGCGCGAACTCCGACTCCGCCGGATACGGCACAAGCAACTGAAAGAAAAACCGGTCCATCTGCGCCTCCGGCAGCGGATAAGTGCCCTCCATCTCCAGGGGATTCTGCGTTGCTAATACAAAGAACGGCTGCGGCAGTGGCCGCGTCTCTCCGCCGACCGTCACGTGCCCCTCCTGCATCGCCTCCAGCAGCGCGGACTGCGTTTTCGGCGTGGCGCGGTTGATCTCATCGCCGAGTAGCACATTGGCAAAGATCGGCCCCGCCTCGAAGCGAAAGTGATGATGCCCCCGCCCGTCATCCACCAGCAACGTCGTGCCCAGCAGATCCGACGGCATCAAATCCGGCGTGAACTGCACACGCTGAAACTTCAGGTGCAACGCTGCCGCGATCGACTTGACCAGCAACGTCTTTCCTAATCCGGGAACGCCCTCCAGCAGCACGTGCCCACCCGCCACCATCGCCATGAGGGATTGGCGCACGATCTCCTCCTGGCCGATGATCACCCGCTGGATTTCGCTCTGCAGGGCATCGAACCGCTGGCGAAACAACGCTATCTGCTCTTCGGGCTTTTCGGTGAGGGACGGGGTCGGGGGCTCTTCAATCATGGCGTAGTGGTTTCAGCGACGGGTCGGATTCTCTCGAAGTAAGTCTGGATCACGCGGCGATGCGCCAGCGGTAAGTTCTCATCCGCCACCGCCTTTTGCGATAGCTCCACATAGTCCGAAAATTGCGCCTTCTTGCCTCCGCCGACGGCTGCGCCTGTGCCGGTGGTGGATGACAGCGTGCGTACCTCCGACTCGCCCTCCCCCTGCTGGCCCGTCGCGCTTTCCTGCACCTTGGCTTCCGCTAATTCTGTTTGCTCCGCTTGGGGAGGCCCACCCGGGGAAGAGCCTGCCTTTAAGCCACCCGGCTTTTGTCCCGCACAGGTGCTACAGAGTGATGGCATCTTCATGCTATCGCAGACGGATTCACCGCGCAGCTTTCTCCGCAGCGCCTCCATTTGATTCTTCGACAAGGAAGCCGCCCGGCCCCGGTTTTGGCGGGATGACTCCTGGGCGAATTGATCCTTCAAGGTCTTCATCGGCGGGCAGAGTTGATCATTAGGCACGCCTCCTTTTTTGCCCGCCTGCGAGGCCGCTTCGGACATCTGCGACAAAGCCTCGGAGAGGTTCTGATTTCCCCGACTGGCCGCCGTCTTTGACTCTGAGGCCAGCATCTCCGTCACCGCCGCGTCCCGCCGCAGCTCGGACAGTGCCTTGGGATCTTGGGCCAGTTTCGCCGCCAGCTTCTCCGCCTCTTTTTCCGCCGCCTCGAAGTTCTGGTTACGTAGGGCCGCACTCATCGCGCCCATGCCTTCAAAAGCCTCGAACGCCTCCGCCATCTGCGCAGCCTGCGCTGAGAGGCTCTCCTTATTGATCGTCTCTTGCAGGGCCGACATCTTTTCCTCGATGCGATTCATCTCCAGCATCGCGGCCATGGGGTCCCTGTTCTCCATCGCCTCTTTCAGGCGTCCGGCCTCGGTGAAGAGCTTTTTGAGTTCCTCGTCATCGGTGAGTTCGACGAACTCCTTCCAATCCTGGAGCACTTCTTCCGCTGCCGCGATTCGGACCTGCTGCGCCGCCTCCTCCTGCGCCAGACGCGCGCGTTCCTGACCGAGCTTCACAACGCCCAGCCAACCCACTGCCGCAGTCAACCCGACCGCGACGACAGCCGTCACCAGCGACGCGCGCGAAAGCTTGCTGGGCCAGACTTGATTTAGGTCACGGGAAGCGAGTTGCTCACGCGTCCGCTGCCAGGCGGCCTCGCCCCATTCCGAGGAGGGCGCGGGTAACTCCGACAACGCCAGCAAATCATCAGGCAGTCCCAGCACGCTGTCCGCTCGTTTAGCCAGAGCCGCCGAGGTGGGTTTCTTAAAATAACGCCATGCGAGAAAGACTCCTCCCCCCAACCACAATGCTAATACCGCACTTAGCATCCCCACGACCAACTGCTGCGAAGTAGGCACCACGAGCAAGGCCAATCCTCCGCAGAGTGTCGCCACGCAGACCACCCGCATCACCGGCCCCACGAAGGACAACATCCGCTCGCGTTGCCAACGACGGACAAGCCGCTCGTATTCTGGGATATGCGGAGGAGTCATCCTATGCCCTCAATAACAGCCCACCCTAAATGGTCAAGCTGCGACCCCTCTTCTAGCCCAGGGGGAAATTAAGTATCACATCCCCTTTTTACTGAGAAAAAAACGATCCAGACCGAACTTAACGCTCAGCATACTTAATATTACCCATCCCATTGCATACCCACCCAGCTCCTCGAAAATGGAAGGCCTTGGCTAAGCATTTCCGCCTGACATACATAAAGGCTTCCAAAACCCTGGGCGCCTCCCCTAGGATTGAATGCGCGTGGACCGACTCTTGCATCATCGCCACTGGGGGTTCGTTTGGGGGCTCGTCCTGCTCCTTCCACTGCTATTCGCGCATGGCGACACCATCCCTCTCGCCCCCGACGAGCAGGCTTGGATCAAGGAACATCCCGAGTGGCGCGCCGTTGGCTCCTCCTCTCCGCCCTTCCAGTGGATCGATAAGGACGGCGTCTATCGAGGTATCGCAGCCGACTACGACAAGATCCTCTCCGAGAAACTCGGCATGAAAGTGCGGGCCGTCTATGCGGACTCCTGGCCAGCCAGCGTCGAGCAGTTGAAAAACCATGAGATCGACGCCTGCACACTTCTCATCGCCAACCCGGAACGCGAGGAATACCTGGCCTTCACCAAGGAGATCGCCGCGCTACCCACCGCCGTCTTCGTCCGCAGCGACAATGACAGTATCAAAACCGCCGCCGACCTTGATCGTCAGATCGTGGCGGTGCCGAAGTCGTGGGCGGTGGAAATGAATCTTCGCCGGGACTATCCCCAGATGGATCTCCAGCCCTACACCACCACCGACGAAGCCCTCCTCGCCGTCTCTACCGGACAGACCGTGGCCTACGCCGGCGACATCGCCTCTACGACTCACGCGATCGAAAAACTCGGCATCACGAACTTGAAGGTCGCCTTCATGCTCCCCTACACCCTTTCCCTGAGCATGGGTGTGCGTAAGGACTGGCCCGAGTTCATCCCCATCCTGAACAAAGCCATCGACGCTATCACCGAGGATGAGCACGACAGCATCCGTCAGCGTTGGATGGCCATTCGCAACGACGGCGTGTCCCTCACCGAAGTCCTTCAGGTTGTCCTCCCCTCGGTCGGAGTGCTCGGCCTGCTCGGTCTCATCCTCTACGTCTCATCGCTGCGGCAGGAAGTCCGACGACGCCGGGCGGCGGAACGCGAGGTCATCGACACGCAAAATGCCACCGTCGTCGCCCTTGCCGCCCTCGCCGAGACCCGCGACACCGATACCGGCGGCCATCTCCGCCGCACGCAGGAGTATGTTAAGTCCCTCGCCCTGGCGCTGCGCCAGCGGGGCTTTTACCAGGACATTCTCAACGACGCCTACATCGAGCTCCTCTACAGCACCTCACCGCTCCACGACGTCGGCAAGGTCGGCATCCCGGACAGCATTCTCCAGAAGCCCGGACGACTGGCCGAGGAGGAGTTTGCCATCATGCAGACCCACACCACCCTCGGAGCAAATGCCCTCGGCCGTGCCCGGACCGTGTGCGTCAAGGGATCCGGCTTCCTCGAGTTAGCCGCCGAGATTGCCCTCTCCCATCACGAACGCTGGGACGGCAAAGGCTACCCTCAAGGATTACAAGGCAACACCATCCCGCTCAGCGGCCGCATCATGGCCGTCGCCGATGTTTACGACGCCCTCATCTCCAAGCGCTGCTACAAAGACGCCGTCCCCCACGACAAGGTCATCGCCATCATCCGGGAGGAACGAGGCCGCCAATTCGATCCCGCCGTCGTCGACGCCTTCCTCGCCATCGAAAAAGACATCCACCAAATCTCCCAGTCCTTCGCCGACCACCAATAGCGACTCGGGAAAAAGCCCCGCCATCCGCAGGCACTCCGCTTCCCGAGCCCATAGTCGGCGCGTTCGGCGAACCCGCCCTACCAGCTTTTCGACCTCCGATCCCGCCGCAAAATATTCGCCTACTGCGACTAAGCGAACTAACTCGCAGATCATTCAGATTTCTCCATAGGATTTCTGCGTTCCTTGAGCCAGTTTGGGTCGCATATCTTTTCCAAGCACCAAACCTTCTGTTGCCGGCAATCTCCGATAGGGAGGGAAGTTTCACTCGAGACTGAAAGATGTAGAGGTTGGTAGAGGTTCGATACAAAATCGGGCGAGTTTCCCAGGGAGGGATGTTGTGGTTTGGTAGAGGAGGCGTTGTGGTCGTGAGCGAACTGGTAGAGGAGGGACCATGCGCTAACCGCTTCCCAAATGATCGGCGTCCCGATGCGGCAGCAAGCATGAGTTCACGGCCATCGGCCCGGCGGGAAGGCTTCTTAGAGAAGGGCATAGAATTGACTATTCCGTCACAGGGGATTTGTCAATACAAATTCGATAAACGAA
>Ga0247822_10001927_pt1 | contig 13008 bp, 8 predicted proteins | sample 13C_Cellulose_Da_FD_192423 | JGI IMG/M metagenome (GOLD analysis project Ga0247822, IMG submission 192423) | Soil microbial communities from agricultural site in Penn Yan, New York, United States - 13C_Cellulose_Day30 | ecosystem: Environmental > Terrestrial > Soil > Agricultural land | place...
AAACATTCGCGAGCTTGAGAATGCCGTGCTCGGCGCCGTTGCACTTGCGGACGATGTTATCTATCCTGAACACCTTTCGGAGAAGATCAAGCGATATACTGAGACCACTGATAGATCGATCCCGGTAGCGGACTCCCTTGTTCGCGATGTCGTGGACTCAGCGACGCTCGTGCCGCTCTCGAAGATGGAAGAGAAGTACGTCATAGCGGTATTGCAGCAAACGGGCGGCAACAAACAGGCTGCCTCTCGAATTCTTGGTATCGATAGAAAGACTCTTGTCCGCATTGCGGAAAGAGCGAGCGAAGAAGTTTCCCCATAAGCGACGCTTTCGCTGACCACACAGCTCTCCCTAGTCGCGTTTATTAACATGACTCAAAGCCCACCCGAGAGCCTCGGCTTGTGTATTTACGAGATCGACGCGGAAGACCGTATTGTCTTCTGCAACGACGAATGGGATGTGTTTGCCCTCGCGAATGGCGGAGACGGGATCGTATTCGGGAACATAAACGGCAAGGTGTTGTGGGACTATGTTGCCGATCCGTCCAGCAAGGATCTATATCGCCGGCTGGTCGCACAGGTTAGGAATGGCCGAACGGTCAAGTTTAGACTCCGCTGTGATTCGCCGGAAATGTTTCGCTTGCTAGAAATGAGGATATTTAAGACAGATGCTGAACGTGTCCGATTTACGACGCGGATAGAAGTGTTCGAGCTACGAAATGCGGAGGTTGTGAACGCGTCGGATACCGGAGAGCCGCTGGTCGTGTGTTCGTGGTGCGGTCGGGTGAATATCGACAACCAGGTCTGGCGCGATGTTGAGATTGCCATCCCGCAGATGCGGATCTTCGAGCGGGCGTATCTGCCGACCGTTTCGCATGGGATCTGCCCAGACTGCTACGCCAACATCACGGACCTGCTTCGGACGGCTGATTAATGAGTTCAACTCTACGCCATGCTCCGCAGAAGGCTCGCGAACTCGTCGGCGGGAACCGGTTTCGAAAAAAGATAACCTTGCCACTCGTCGCACCCGAGTTCACGAAGTATTTGAAGCTGCTCTTTTGTCTCAACCCCTTCCGCGACGATCTTGACTTTCAGCAGATGAGCGAGATCAATTATCGTTTTAACGAACGCAGCGTCGAACGGCTTCTCTGCCAAATCGCAAACAAAGCTGCGGTCGATCTTTAGTACGTCAATGGGAAGCCGCTTGAAAGCATTAAGAGAAGAATATCCGGTACCGAAATCGTCGATCGAAACCTTCACAGCACGGGAGCGAAGAGCCTTAAGTTCGTCGATCGAACGTGTAACGTCGCGCATCAAAACCGTTTCGGTTACTTCCACGTTCAGACATGAAGGATCGAAATTTACGTCGTTTAACAACCCAGCGATATCGTCCGAACAACCTTTTTCCTGTAACTGCAGCCCCGATAGATTCACCGCAAGTTCGAGCCCGAATCCTTCGTCGCGCCAAAGAGATGCCTGCTCGCATGCGGTTCGCAGCACCGAATTGCCGATCTGATCGATGATGCCGATTTCCTCGGCGAGCTTAATGAACACGTCGGGGCTGACCGTCCCACGCGAAGGACTCTCCCAGCGGGCCAAGGCTTCCATACCCATGATCCTTCCGGTCTCGAAAGAAACCTTTGGCTGATAATGAACACTGAGTTCGCCATGTTCTACGGCTCGCCGCAGGTCATTTTCCAGAGCCAAGCGTTCCGCAGCCAGTTCTTTTATACCTTCCGCATAAAACTCGAAGGAACTGCCCGCTGCCTTGCGAGAGTGCGCGAGACTGGCGGCGGCATTACGCAACAGGACTTCCGCACTTTCGCCGTCAGTCGGGTGGAGGCTCACCCCGATCTTCGAATGAAGGAATAGTTCGTTCCCGTCAAGCTGGTACGTGCGACCCAGAGCCGTAGCCAACTTCCCTCCGAGATCGACACATTGCTCCGGAGTTGTGGCAGGCAAAAGGATCGCGAAAACGTCGGCCTCGATCCTCCCGAGCGTGACGTGAGGTTCGATCGTATCTATTATCCGCTCGGCGGTATTCTGTGCAATGCGATCGGCGGCGTCGGCCCCGAGAGTTTCGCGAATGGTTCGAAGCCGGTCCAGAGCGACCAACATAACAGCATTTCCTTCGTCCGGTCCGCGATTGACGATCATCTGACCGAGCCGGTCTTCTACAAGGGAACGGTTTGGTAGCCTCGTCAAAGCGTCGTGATAAGTGAGGAAGTTAAGCTGAGCAGTCCGCTCTTCCACAAGCTGCTCGAGTTCCTGCTCATGCCGCCGTTTCGCGACTAGCAGTTCGTGATGTTCGACTGCCCGATCTACAGCCGCCGTGACGTAATCGAAATCGAACGGCTTCTGTACATAATCGAAAGCTCCCTGCCGCAGCGCGCCGATGGGCGAGTCCATCGTCAGGTTACCGCTGATCATCATCACGACTGTATCTTGTGAAATCTCGTGGACGGCCGGGATCAACTCGACACCACTCATCCCACCAAGGTTTATGTCCGTGATCACGACGGAGAATGATTCTGAACGAATCGTGTTCAGCGCTTCTTCAGCGGAACCGGTCATCGTGCAAACATATTTATCCGAAAGGATGTCGCAAAGGAGCTGGCGAATGGGCGGTTCGTCGTCAACTATTAGGATCGAGGGTTTTTGGGCAGCTTGGGAGAACATATCTGCAAACCCCAACCTCTCGGCACGACGCGCGAAACAGGAAGCGGGTGGATTCCGGCAAAACCACCGAAAAGAGGCGATCGGCACAGAATTCTATGCTCAATTCTGCCCAAAATCAAGAATCGTCCGGCGAGCGTTGATGTCAGGGACGCTCGCGGACGTTGTTGCAACACGGCCCGCCGTCAAAACATGGGCCGCTATTAGTTAACTATTAACGACCGCGCTTGTTAAACGCTGTGTCATATAGTGGTTGACACGTTTTCTTTAATTGGCGAGAATTGGAGATACTGTTTTTGGAACAGCCCGCCCCTGATTTATTCGCACCATAGGGTGCTTTGAAGACCTCTTTCGGGAAACGCACGCCCATGAGTGTTGTTCCTAATGCGACTCCCATCATCCGGGAAGTCAGAACAAAGTATTTCGCGAGATGAAACGGCCGACACTTCCAATCGACCCGTCCGACGTTCCTTTTCATGAACCTCCTGCTTCCCGGGAGACAGCTGCTGACGCGCGTGTAATGCGCGATGCCTCAGATTCACAAGACCGCCAAGCCCTTCTGGGGCAATTGATCGAGGCCGCTCCCAATGGGATGGTTATGGTCGACAAGGGCGGTGCGATCCTACTCGTCAATGCGCAGATCGAGAAGGCCTTTGGTTACATTCGCGAGGAGTTGCTAGGCCAGCCCATAGAAGTATTGATCCCAGAGCGATTTCGCCCGAAACATCCCGATTTCCGAGACGGCTTTGTCGCGGATCCAACCGCTCGCCCAATGGGCACGGGACGCGATCTATACGGGCTTCGAAAGGACGGAACTGAGTTTCCGGTGGAGATCGGATTGAACCCGCTCGAAACCGATCAAGGCATGGTTGTTCTCGGCACAATCGTTGACATTACCGAACGCAAGAGCGCCGAGATGTCCCTGCGGGCAAGTCAGGAGAGACTCAAGGCTGTCGTGGATGCCGCTCTGGACGGGATCATCCTAATGGATCATGAGGGTCGCATCGTCGACTTCAATCCCGCAGCGGAGCAGATCTTCGGCTACAGTCGCGACCAAGTGATCGGTGAGAGTGTGGCGGAAAAGATCATTCCCTCGAGGTTTCGCGATCAACATCGAATCGGGCTTCGTCGCTTCCAAACGACCGGGGAAGGGCAGGTTCTTGGACATCGTTTAGAACTCCAAGCTCTCCGTTCGGACGGAAGTGAATTTCCCGTGGAGTTGTCGATCAGTCGGGTTGGTTCTACTGAGCCGCCGCTTTTCACGGGATTCATTCGGGATATTACCGAGCCGAAACTGGCCGAGGAAAGACTGCGAGAAAGCAAGGATCAGCTGGCCGGTGTGATCGGATCCGCAATGGATGCGATCATAAGCGTCGATGGCGAGCACCGGATCGTTCTCTTTAATGCTGCGGCTGAACGGATGTTCATGTTTCCGGTAGAGGATGCGATCGGGCAGCAGCTCGACCGATTCATCCCTCAACGTTTTCATGACGTTCACAAAAAGCACATCGAGAACTTCGGTCGGACCAACGTGACTCGACGGTCGATGGGGTCGCTTGGTGCGTTGTTTGGTCTGCGAGCGGATGGGACCGAGTTTCCGATAGAAGCATCCATCTCTCAACTAGAGTCGGACGGCCGAAAGATCTACACGGTTATCCTCCGCGATATAACCGAGCGCAAACGTGCCGAGGAAGCCTTGCGGGAGCAGGCGACGATCCTCGATCTCGCTCCGGTCCTGATCTTCAATCTAGACCATCAGATCATTTTCTGGAACACAGGCGCTGAGAAAATGTACGGGTGGCGGTCCGAGGAGGCGGTCGGGAAGTTCGCTAACGAGCTGCTCCAAACGGAGTTTCCGATTCCGCTGGAGAGGATCAAAGCGCAGGTGTTCGCACGTGGTCATTGGGAAGGCGAACTGGTCCACACAACCCGGGACGGCCGATCGATCACCTTAGCAAGCACCTGGGTTCTGCATAAGGATAAGGACGACAAACCCAAGGCCTTTCTTCAAATAAACAACGAGATCACTGAGCGCAAAACGGCTGAAGGGGAGATCAGGCGGCTGAACACAGAGCTAGAACTCCGCGTCGAGCAGCGCACCGCTCAGCTGATCGCCGTGAACAAGGAGTTGGAGGCGTTTTCGTATTCCGTTTCGCACGATCTCCGGGCGCCACTCCGTCATATCAACGGGTTCAGCCGAGCGTTGATGGAGGATTACGCAGGCACGCTGGATGACGTCGGCAACGGTTATCTGAACGAGATATGCGACGCGAGCCGCGAGATGTCGAAGATGATCGACGACGTGCTCAAGCTCGCCCGCGTCGCACGCAGCGAAATGAAGGACGAGCCGGTCGACCTCACCGCGATGGCAGAGGAAGTTGCTGCGGATCTTCGTAATTTAAGCCCTGAACACGAGGTTTCCTTCAATGTGGAACCAGGTATGCAGGTCTCAGGTGATAAGAGGCTGCTTCAATTCGTACTCGCCAACCTGATCGGTAACGCGTGGAAATTCACGACCATCAGGGATTTAGCGGTGATCGAGTTCGGAGCGAACGAGTCCGAAGGTGAAACCGTGTTTTTTATCAAAGATAACGGGTCAGGATTCGATATGTGTTACGCAAATAAACTTTTCGGTGCCTTTCAACGCCTGCACTCGGCGGAAGAGTTCGAAGGAACCGGTGTCGGATTAGCAACGGTGAAGCGCATTATCGAACGGCACGGCGGTCGAGTCTGGGCTGATGCGGAGCCAGATAAAGGGGCTACATTTTATTTCACGATCGGCGGAAAAGGGGCAAATGCAGAATGAACGATAAGGTGATCCTACTTGTGGAAGACAATGCTCGGGACGAAGCTCTGACACGACGGGCGTTGGAGAAAAGCAACGTTCTGAACAAGGTTATTTCGGTCAGGAACGGGGTTGAGGCCCTGGATTATTTGTTCGGTACTGGCCCTTATGAGGGCGACAATCGGCCTCCGCTGCCTGAGTTGGTCTTACTCGATCTAAAGATGCCCAAGATCGACGGGCTTCAAGTGCTCGAAAAGATCCGCGCCGAGGAGGCGACGCGAAGGCTGCCGGTGGTCGTCTTCACGTCATCGAGCGAGGACGAGGACATGATCAGAAGTTATGACCTGGGTGCGAACAGTTATGTTCGCAAACCCGTGGATTTCGCTCAGTTTCAAGAAGCGACCGCGCAGATGGGAATGTACTGGCTCGTGTTGAATCAGCCGTCGCCGGAATAAGGGAAGGTGCTTGTGAACGATAGTCTCCTGAAAGTCTTGTTGGTCGAGGACTCCGACCGCGATGCGGCTCTCCTGACCCGGCATCTGACAAAGTGCGGATACGAGCTGGATTCTCTCCGTGTCGAGAACGACGAAGATTTTACCCGAGCGCTAAGATCGCGCGAATGGGATGTAATCCTCTCGGATTATTCGCTCCCTGCATTCAACGCGCTGTCCGCTCTGTTCCTTCTAACAGCAAGCGAACTCGACATTCCTTTCATCATCATCTCCGGTACGATCGGCGAGGATGTCGCGGTCGAGGCGATGCGTCTCGGGGCGAGTGACTATCTGATGAAAGACAATCTCGCTCGCCTTGGTCCCGCGATCGAACGCGAACTCGAGGAGGCACGCAACCGACGAGCGAAGCGTACGGCCGAGGACTCAGTTCATGCGTCCGAGCAACGCTACCGCTTGCTCTTTGAGAGCAACCCGATCCCGATGTGGGTTTATGATCTCGAAACCTTACGGTTTCTCGAGGTGAACGATGCGGCAGTCAGTCACTACGGATATACCCGCGATGAATTTGCGTCGATGAAGATCACGGACATTCGTTCCACTGAACACGCCGAGGAACTTCTCAAGGAGATAAAGCTGATCGACTCGCCATTGAGTGCGACAAAAGTTTGGAAGCATAGAAAGGCTGATGGTAGAGAGATCGCAGTCGAGGTCACGGCCCATTCGATCGACTTCAACGGCCGTGCTGCGAGGCTTGTCCTGTCGAACGATGTTTCTGAGAGACAGTCATTGGAGTTACAGCTCCGCCAGTCGCAGAAAATGGAAGCGATCGGAGTGCTTGCAGGTGGGATAGCTCATGACTTCAACAATCTCCTAACCGTGATCAACGGCTATTCCGATCTTCTTTTACGTACCGTCGCTAGTGACAGCGCTTTCTGGAGCAATATTCGCGACATTCGCGAGGCCGGGGAGCGAGCAGCATCGCTGACACGTCAACTACTTGCCTTTAGCCGGAAACAGGTGCTCGAGCCGCGGGTGCTCGACATGAATTTGGTGGTGGCGGATCTCGAAAAAATGCTTAGCCGGATCATCGGCGAGAACATCGATTTTCGCACTATCACGGACGAAGATCTTTGTAACATCAGTGCGGATCCGGGGCAGGTCGAGCAGATCGTAATGAACCTCGTCGTGAACGCCCGGGACGCGATGCCCGGGGGTGGAAAGCTCACGATAGAAACCCACAACGTCGATCTCACGGAAGAATATGCTCGCCGTCACATAGCCGTGAACCCAGGGAAGTACGTAATGCTGGCCGTCACCGACACGGGTTTTGGGATGGACGAGGTTACAAAACAGCGGATCTTCGAGCCGTTCTTTTCAACTAAAGAGATCGGCCACGGAACGGGCCTTGGTCTTTCGATGGTGTACGGTATCGTGAAACAGTCCGGCGGAAACATCTGGGTATACAGCGAGCCCGGCCGCGGCACAACCTTCAAGGTCTATTTGCCCGCAGTCGACGCGGAAGTTAGCGTCGCACCGAATCATGTCGATCAACCGGTCCTCAGCGGGACCGAAACAGTGTTGTTGGTTGAGGACGAGGATCTCGTAAGAAAACTGGCTAAAGATGTATTGGAGTTATTCGGTTATCGCGTGTTGACCGCGTCCGGCGGGCCGGAAGCTCTCGCACTTTGTGAGGAAGTCGACGGAAAGATCGATCTCTTGCTGACGGACGTCGTGATGCCCGAAATGAGTGGCCGGGTGCTCGCGGATTTGATGTTGGAACGCTTTCCGCACATCGCCGTCCTATTTATGTCCGGCTATACGGACAACGCCATTGTCCATCAGGGCGTGATCGATGCAGACGCCCACTTTGTTCAAAAACCCTTCCAGACGGATGCTTTGGTCCGAAAGGTCCGTGAAGTCCTAGATTCAAGTGAAAGGGGCCGCTAGCCGGTTTCAGCAGGTTCTTAGCTGACGAAGATCGAGGAAACTTTGGGCGGGGTGAATAATAGGAAGTAAGCTAGCCGGTGAGCTGCCTCCATTTTGTAGGTATTCGGCAAGCTCGCATTCGGTCAGGGCGGCGGAAAACAGATAGCCTTGACCCAAGCGACATCCCATTTCCTTCAGCTTGTCGGCCTGACCGTTTGTTTCCACACCCTCTCCTATCGTGCTCAAGCCGAGGGTTTCGCCCATCGAAATGATCGCTCGGGCCATTCCGGCGCCTTTGTTATCTTCAGCGATCTTTTTGACGAATGATCCATCTATCTTCAGGATGTCGATCGGGAAACGATGCAGATAGCTTAGGCTGGAATAGCCGGTTCCAAAATCGTCGATCGCCAGTCGGACACCAAGCTTTCGAAGCTCGCAAAGCTTATCGACGGTCGCGTCGGTGTCGGAAAGCATCGCACTCTCGGTTATCTCCAGGATAAGTTGCGAGGGGGCGAGACCAGCGTTCAGGCATGCGTAAGATACAACTTCGACAAGACCCTTGTCGGACAACTGTCGGCTGGAGATGTTGATACTCACGGACACCGGACCGTCCAAACAGGTTTCCTTGTTCCACCTACCGGCCGCCGCCGTGGCTTTATCGATCACGAATCGGCCCATCTCGGAGATCAGTCCGGTCTCCTCAGCGATCGGAATGAACTCGTCAGGGCTGATCTGTAAGCCTCGCGGGTGATTCCACCGGAGCAACGCCTCAACACCCACCGGTCGACCCGTATCGAGGTTGACGATCGGTTGATACTTCACCTCAAATTCTTTGTTCTCGACTGCCGCACGCAATTCGGTTTCGAGACTCGCCCTACTCACCAGCAGTTCGTGCATCGAGCTTTCAAACAGAGCGTATTGATTCTTGCCTTCTTTCTTTGCGGTGTACATCGCGACATCGGCGTTCCTTAGGACGTCGTCCGGTGATTCAGTCGGGTCCGCGATCGCGATGCCGATACTGGCCCCTACAAACACTTCCTTCCGGCTAATTCTGATCGGTCGTCTTATTTCGTCCAGAAGACGCTGGGCGATCACGCGAGTTTCATCGCTATGGGTGAAGTCCTCCAATAGGATGGCGAATTCGTCACCACCTAGTCTTGCGGGCGTATCGCTCGACCGAAGAACGGCCCTCAGTCTATTTGCCACATTGATCAGAAGCTCGTCGCCAGCAGCATGGCCCATAGTGTCATTCACGATCTTGAAATTGTCCAGATCAATGAACATCACGGCTGCCCTTGAATTCTTTCGTCGTGCGCGATTCAGTCCAGCCGAGACACGTTCTTGCAACATCGCCCGATTCGCGAGGCCGGTAAGCGAATCATGACGGGCCTGATGTGACAATTGTTGTTCAAGCGCCCGGCGAACGGTGATATCCCTTATTACAACGGCCAGTGCGGCCGGTTCCCCCGTATCATCCGCGACCGTGAAAACTGTAGTGGTTACAGATCGCTTCGTACCATCTTTTCGAACCAGTTCACGCTCGTGCTCTCCGCTGAGCAGTGACTCCTGTTGCGATTCGGGCATAACGCTTACATCGAGAAGCTCCTCGTGAACGAAATCCTGGTATCGGAGTGATCCGATGATCTCAGCTTTCTCGAACCCGGTTAGGCGAACGAACGAACTATTGACCTCTATCAACGTGCCGTCGAACTCCGCCAGTCCGATAGCGTCTGACGATGCTGAAAAGATTCCCTGAACGCGGTGTTGGAGTATTGAAAGGGCAGAGCTTGCCCTCGCATTCTCGCGGACATAAAGGAACTGACGCACTATGACTTGTATAGTTACGAGGCCACCAACCAGGATAAGTATATCGAGCGTTGACGAGGGCTTCTCCAAAACGGCTGTGAGGATGACCAAATAGACAACCGCAACGCCGGCATAGGGCAGCCAGTAGTGTCGTGATGTTTGCTGAATCTTCCGCCGGCTTGGCTGAATTAGTTTTTCGAGAGAGAGTTTCTGCAAGTGAGCCCCGAGCATTACCGGGAAACAGGAGAGGGTGAACAACGCATCGACCGGATTGCCTGTCACGTACGTCCCGTGAAGGGACTGATAACCAAAAGCGAAATCCGCAGCAAAATTTACGATCACTCCTGCCAGCAAAAGGTTGAGCGGCGCCGTTGCCGTAGATCCCAACCTCCGCATCATAAGAGATGAGATCCCTAAAAGAAGGACAAGATCGCCGATCGGATACGCGATCGAGAGGATTGTCTTGATTGAATCTCCATCAGCGGCATCGACCATTGGACTCAGAAGAAAATGCCACAACGCCATCGATCCCGCGATCAGCACTATGCTCGAGTCCAACCAGAAGTTAGCCATTTCCTCAATAGACCGGAACCGGTCCACCAAGAACAAAAGCCCGCACATCAGTAGCGGGTAGAAGATCAAATAACAGAAATCTGCGACCGAAGGGAAAGGGGTAAGACCGAGGCCGTTTTCCAGCACGAGCCAAATGACCTCGCCGGTCATAAAAGAAAAATATGCTAGTGAGATAAGTTTCCAGGCTCTCCGCTTTCGAACGGAAAGAAGTTCGTCCCGCGATACCCGCCACGCAAGGATCCCCGGACCCGAATAGATTGCAGGGGCAATTATGTTACTGATCAGCGAGGCCCATTCATCGCCGCCCCAGTGAAACGTCACATACAAAAGATGAAACACCAGAAGGGCAGAATACGCGATAGCGAATCTTCCACCCCAGTCCGAAAGCCAGCCTCCACGCTGACCTGTATTACGCGATGTATCTTGCGACATGGCAGCTAAAAGTTATGGCCGTAATAGATCCCGAGCGAGTTGTTTGCGCGGCCGATATTGCCAAAATAGTAAGCCGAATAGAGCGAGCTGCGCTTGGTGACGTTTAGCCCGAACCCGGCGGCAGCGTAGCCGAGACGATTTTTCGCCGTGTTCCAGTCAGCAATGAAGGTCAGACGCCTCAGGATCGGCTGTTCGATCCCGATCAGAAAGCCCTTCGTTCCACTCTTGTCCGCATTAGGTCCTAGCAACTGATAAGCTCCTCCCGTGAGACGGGGTGTCCATTCGCTTCCGAAGGATTTGCTTGCGACAGCGTAGATCGAAACTGACGACTTCAGGTGCAGATTCTTCGTTACAGGAAGATACCCGACGGCACCTGTCGAGAACGCTAAGCCGTTCGTCTCGTTCTCGTAAACGTTGAATTTAAAGTTCGGCTGTAATTCGAGTGGTTCAAAACCCTCCGGTGTTCGAAGACCATAGACGTTTAGGCCGATCTCGGTTCGTTTGCCAAGGCCGCGAACAGTCATCGCCCCAAAGCTTTGCCAACGATCCTGAGACGGTCGCGCGAAATGAGTATCGAAGTCGACCTCGAAATATGTTGAGCCCTTATCTATTACGTCGGTTGTGGGAATATTGAAAAGGCTCGATTGAGCGCAGAGCTGAATGGCGGCGGCGAGTATGAAGATGAGGACCGATGATGCGGTTGATAGGTTTTTTTCCATGGAAGGATGGAGAGTCGAGGAATTCGATGGGGGCGAGAAGTAAACTCGCAGTTACGACACGTGCAACTGCTGTGCCCTATTTAGGTCCGGGGGACAAAATTTCGAAACCGCGTAAATGTTGACGGCGCGAGTTCGGAGAACGGCATACGCTCATTGTCACCGACGCAATAGCGGGAGAAATGGGCTGCCGATCAACGTGGTGGGGAATTTTTCCACGAAAGTAATCAGCTTGGAACTCAAATGGGCGTCGTCGCCGGGTAAGTTTGTGTGTTGTTAGCAAATGAAGATGTCCGGTTTTGTTAGCACGTCAAATGTCCGGTTTGGCGAATCGGGGGCGAAGCGGCGGGCCGCTTCGGTTTCGATTCGCGCGTGGGTCGGACGGCTCGTTTAAGAGGGAGGCCGTCGGCTGAGTATCGTCCGACGATCTGAGGGCCGTAGCCGATGGTAATGGTGTCGTCCAGGTGTTGATGGACGGTCACATGGCAGCGTTCCATGGAGCTTCGCCAGGTTTGCCGGTCGATCTGTAGGGTCAGATTGTTGTATTTGACGGTATTGTCTCGGTTGACGGTTCGCTCGCTCTGGATAGAGAAGATGCGGTCGAGGTCGGTACGGATCGAGGGCACAAAAGCGGTGGCCTCCGGATCGGCAGCCGCGACGGCGAACCTCTTGTTGAACTCGCGGACATAGGTCTTCAGGAAGCGGTTGGCGGCCTCAAGCGTGGTGATATTCCGGGTCCTGAGTTCCTGCGGCAATCTCCCCTGCCAGGTGCGGAAAGACCGTTCGCTCCGCCCGCGTGCCTGCGGTGAGTAGGCCGGGATCATCGTGATACGAAGTTCCCGCAACGCACGCCCCACCTGTGTAAGCATCTGGCGGTCCACCGGCTCTCCGGCCTTCGGAGTCAGCCAGAAATGGCTGGCACGGTCCGAGTAAAGACTGCAGAAAACACCCTCTTTCGCGACCACTTCCCGCAGTCCCACCATGATGCTCATCGTCGATTCGGCCTCAGTTAGTTGGGCGTAGTAGATCTCGCTCGTCGCATCGTCGAGGATCACCACGAGATCGTGCCATCGCTCATCTCCGGCGAACCACTGATGGTGCGATCCGTCGATGTGCAGCATCATCCCACGCATCGGCTTTCTCTCACGCCTTCTCCGGTGCTTCTTCCGCGGCTTCTCCTTCGCCACCAGCCCCGATCCCTGCAGAAGGTTCTTCACCCACGTGTAGCTCAGCTTGATCGCGTGCTTCTCCTCCAGCTTCTCGTGAAAATGCCTCACATTGAAATCGAAATATTCCTCCCGATACAGCCTCAGCACTTCCTCCACCGTCTCCACAGGTATCCGCCTCGGACTCTCTTTCCCAAGCCGCGAATCGAACAACCCGCTGAATCCGACCTTCTCGTAACTCTCCCTTACCCGCCTCAAATGTCGGCAGCTCAACCCCATGATCTCCGCTGCCTCTATCCAATTGAGCTTCTTTGCATACACTCGCAGTATGATCTCTTGTCTCGTCATCGCTCTCTCCACTGCGATCTCCGGGTACTTTCTCATGGCTTCTCTCCGAATCCATTCTCCCTTTACCCTCGACCGCTGAAAGCGGACATATCATTTGCTAATTCAACCGGACATATAATGTGCTACCTACA
>Ga0247822_10001928_pt1 | contig 13006 bp, 6 predicted proteins | sample 13C_Cellulose_Da_FD_192423 | JGI IMG/M metagenome (GOLD analysis project Ga0247822, IMG submission 192423) | Soil microbial communities from agricultural site in Penn Yan, New York, United States - 13C_Cellulose_Day30 | ecosystem: Environmental > Terrestrial > Soil > Agricultural land | place...
GGCCGGAGAAGCCGTGGTCGCTGGCCGGCGCCGAGGTCCTGCTGTCGCTGGACGCCACCGTGAAGCGCGCCGAGACCGACCCCGACGGCCGGTTCGCGATCGAGGACCTGGCCGCCGCCGAGTGGCGGGCGCGGGTGTCGGCGCCCGGCCACGTCACCGAGCACTTCGTCGTCTCGATCCCGCATCGCGGCGAGCTGCGCGGCGCGCGCATCGACCTGGTCCCGGTGCGCGAGAAGGTCTTCGCGCTGTACCGCCGGGCCGCGCTGCCGCTATTGCCGTCGCCCGACCTGTGGGGGATCTGGTCGCCGCGCCAGATCGTCGATCACGTGCGGGCGGGGAGGCCACCGGTGGCGCTGGCCGAGCTGACCTCGTTCGTCGAGGAGGCCTACTTCTCGGCCCGGACCCCCGACGAGGCGGTCCTGCCCCTGGCCGAAGCCCGGGTCGCGGCCGCGCTCGCCGAGCGCGCCGGCGCCTGACCGACAACCGCGCAACCTCCGCGGATTTGCGGTAGAACGCCGGGCAGATGGCGAGCCCATCCGACCTCATCACGCTGTTCGCCGTGCTCGCCGCGCTGGCGGTGCTGATCATCCTGCTGCGGCGCGCCGGCGAGAAGAGCAAGGAGCGCAGCGCCAAGAGCGTGCAGGAGCGTGTGCTCGGCGCCGAGCCGGTCAAGCCCCCGCGCCAGCGCAAGCGCAAGCCGATGCGCGCCAAGCCGGCCCGTCGCGAGGAGCCCGAGGAAGAGGAGGAGGAGGAGCGCGAGGAGGAAGCGGAGCGGGAGCAGGAAGCGGAGGCCGAGGCCGCCGGCCCTGCCGATCGCGAGGCCAAGGACGCGTTCAAGGCCGGCCTGACCAAGACCCGCGGCGGCTTCGTCGCCAAGCTGGGCAAGATCTTCGGCAAGAAGCAGATCGACGAGGACGTCCTGCCCCAGCTCGAGGAGGTCCTGTTCACCGCCGACATCGGCCCGCGCGCGGCCGACCGCATCTTCGACTCGGTCAAGAAGGGCCTGACCAAGGACGAGCTCACCGACGCGTCCAAGATCTGGGCGAAGATCCGCCAGACCTCGGGCCAGATCCTCGACGTCGGCGCGCCGGCGATCGACTGGACCGCCAAGAAGCCGTTCGTGCTGCTGGTCCTCGGCGTCAACGGCGTCGGCAAGACCACCACCATCGGCAAGCTGGCCGCCAAGCTGAGCCGCGAGGGCAAGAAGGTCCTGCTCGCCGCCGGCGACACGTTCCGCGCCGCCGCCACCGAGCAGCTCGAGGTCTGGGGCCAGCGCGCCGAGGTGCCGGTGGTCAAGGGCAAGGCCGGCGGCGACCCGTCGTCGGTCATCTTCGAGGCGGTCAAGCGCGGGGTCGACGAGCAGTTCGACATCGTCATCTGCGACACCGCCGGCCGTCTGCACACCAAGACCGACCTGATGGACGAGCTCAAGAAGGTCGGTCGCGTGATCGACAAGGCGATGCCCGGCGCGCCACACGAGACCTGGATGGTCCTCGACGCGACCACCGGCCAGAACGCGATCGGTCAGGCCAAGACCTTCAAGGAGGCGATGAAGATCACCGGGATCGTCATCACCAAGCTCGACGGCTCGTCCAAGGGCGGCGTGATCCTCGGCATCTGCGACGAGCTCAAGGTGCCGGTCCGCTTCGTCGGCATCGGCGAAAAGATCGACGATCTCCGGCCGTTCGACGCCGCCGCCTTCGTCGAGGCGCTGTACGAGGACGCCGATCACGCCGGTGGGGAAGCGGCCTGATGATTACACGTCCAGTTCTCGTCGATGTCGTGGACCGCGTTAGCAGCAACTCCTTGTCCTGCAACGTCGAATCGGTCGCGGCGTCTTGTGATCGGAAAAAACCACGTGATATAGTGCGCCAGGCTTCCGGGTTGAGGGGATAAATTCTCGGAATTGCAAGGGAATTTCGGATCCGCCCGGCCGCTGTCCACAACTCGTCGAACGAGCCCCAGGGGGCGTAACGCCCTCGCACCAAACGGGAGACCTCGGAAGAATGCGCCGCACGAGCCCCACCTCACCACGAGCCACCGGCAGCCTGCTTTTCCGGGCTGCTCTCTGCGTCGTCCTCGGCGGCGCGCTCGCCGGCACCGCGATCGCGCAACCCGCCAAGCCCGGCGGCGATGACGAAGAGATCGAGATGGGCGACGAAGATGCGCCCTCCGATGCCGGCGAGATCGAGATGGACGCCGAGCCCGAGAAGGACCTCGCGGCCGACCTCTCCGCCTCGACCGAGGACACGGTCAAGGTCGACACGACCACCCGCGAGGTGAAGCCGGTGTCCTGGCAGGACATCGTGGTCGTGATGCGCAAGCCGTTCCTCAAGATCCGCCGCACGGACCTGATGCCGTTCCTCGCCACGACGATGAACGACAACATGATCCGCCACTACTCGGCGGGCGCGCAGTTCAACTACTTCCTCACCGACGTGCTGTCGGTCGGTGTCGAGGGTCAGTACTACACCAAGCAGTTCCGCGAGCCGTTCGACCTGGTCGGTCGCCAGGCCCGCCGCCTGCCCACGATCAACAAGTACAACTTCTCGGCGGCGCTGAACTTCAGCTACGTGCCAGTCTACGGCAAGTTCGCGATCCTCGACAAGCACCTGGTCGCCTGGGAGACGTACTTCACCGCCGGCGTCGGCGTGACCCAGAGCGAGGTCGTTCCGCGCGACCCGCGCTTCGAGGCGTTCACCAACCTGCTCATCACGCCCAACGTCGGCGCGTCGATGCGGTTCTTCCTGTTCCAGTGGCTGACCGTCAACGTCGGCGTGCGCGACTACATCTTCCTCGACAAGTTCGAGCCGAAGGTCCGCACCGACACGATGAACGCCTCGGCCACCCAGGCCAAGGAGAACGCCGACTCGGCGCTGATCAACAACGTCATGTTCCAGGTCGGGCTCAGCTTCTGGATCCCGCCGACCTTCGAGTACACCACCTTCCGCTGAACGCCCAGACCAGGAGCCATCACGTGAACCCCACGCGTCATCGTGCCCCGCTGGCTGCCCGTCTGGGCGCGTCGTTCGTCGCCGCCACCGCCGCGGCCAGCCTCCTCCTCGCCCCGTCCGACGCGGCCGCCGAGCGCAAGAACCCGCTCGACGAGCAGCCGGCGGTCCGCCACCGCCTGCTGCTGGTCGCCCAGCGGTTCGAGGTGACCCCGCTGTTCGAGTCGACGATCAACGCCGACTTCCGCCACATCATCGGCGGCGGCCTCAAGCTCGAGTACCACCTCAACGACATGTTCTCGATCGGCGGCATCGGCGTCGCCGCGACCAGCCTCGACACCAAGCTGACCAAGCGGGTGATGGCGACGCTCGAGGACGACGTCGACGACACCACCCGCGAGCCGTCGCGGGCCGAGTTCGAGCAGCACCTCAACCAGATGCCGTTCCACGGCGCGCTCTACGTGAGCGTGACGCCCTGGTACGGCAAGCTGGCCGCCTTCGGCAAGGCGTTCGTCAACTTCGACTTCTACTTCCAGGGCGGCTTCGGCTTCGGCCTGCTCAAGTCCAGCTGCGCGGCCGACATCTGCGATGACCCGATGCCGGGCGTCAGCACGATGGCCACGCCGGCCGACGACAACCCGAACAACGACCCGCCGCTCAACAGCGGGTTCAAGCCGGGCCTGTACCTCGGCGGCGGCATCCACGTCTTCGTCAGCGACTGGATGGCGATCGACCTGTCGGTGCGCGACTACGCGTTCAGCGACAACCCGTCGGGCGCCGACTTCAACGCCGACCTGTTCGTCGACGACAGCGACAGCCGCTTCCTGCACCACCTGTTCGCCGGCGTCGGCGTGTCGATCATGCTGCCGTTCCAGGCCAAGCGGACGCCCTGAACCGACGTCCGCTCATCCTGAGCGAGGGCGAGCGTCAGCGAGCCCGACGTCGAAGGACGCCAACGAGGTTGGCGGTCCGGCAACCCGGTTGCTCCTCCGGCGGCCCACTCCGCGAATGATCTCGCGGATCTGGGCCGCGGGCGCTTTCGGACCGCGCTTTGCTTATCATCGCCCCCGTGGGTCTCCGCCCTGCCATCGTCGCGATCGGGCTCGCGCTCGGCCTCACCGGCTGCGTGACCCCGTCGATCCCGATCCCGCCTCCCGAGCCGGCGCTGATGGAGTTCGCGCTCGACGCCGAGGCCGGCACGGCGACCTTCACCTACGCGCCCGAGCCCAACTACGCCGACGCGATCGTCTACGTGCTCAACCGCGATCGCGGCACCGGCATCATCACCACCGCCCGGCCCGACGGGAGCGTCGGCCCGACCCAGCCGTTCCCGGCCGCGGTCAACGACCGGATCTCGATCACGTTCGAGACCGACGAGACCTTGGCCGGTGCCTGCGTGACCATCCAGGCCAGCGGCGCCGCAAGCTTCTGCGACTGACGTCGGCGTGCCGGCCAGCTAGCTAGCGGCCAGTGCGCTCGCGGCGGACTTCCTCGCGCCACACGCTGACCGGCATCGGCTGCACGACCAGCTGCTCGGACAGCACGGTGGGGCCGCGCTGGATGCCGAGCTCGACGCGCGTGCCCGGCCGGCGCGAGCGGACCTGGTAGACCAGGTCGTCCGAGCTGGTGACCGGCGCGCCGTCGACGCGGGTGATCACGTCACCGGGCTTGAGGTTGGCCGCCGCCGCCGGCGAGCCGGGGCGCACCACCTTGACCCAGGCGCCGGCCTTCGGGCCGTCGCTGCGCACGCCGACGCCGATCCACGCCGGGGTGGCCTGGATCGCCCGCGTGCACGCCGGATGGATCGCGCGCGCCGACGAGCTCGACATCGGGATCGACGCGAACATCGTCCCGGCCAGCGCGAACCCGAGCGCCACGCCGGCCAGCGAGCAGATGGTCGCCAGCGCGGCCAGCCGCCCGCGGTCGGACGTCGGTCGCATCACTTCACGATGGAGCACGGCCGGAACCAGCTTGGGAGTCCCGCCATCGCCGCCGCCGTCCTGCGAATCTGGGAGAACGGTCATGAATGCCTCGCTTTTGCGGCTCGTACTTTCTTTATGCGCGGTCCCATTCCCGGCGGCAAGCGAAACTCGACGGCCGCGCGGCGCCGCCTCGTCGGTGGTCAGGTCACCAGGGGCGAGGCGGCGTGGCCCTGCGCGCGCCGCCGAGGCCGGCGTACGACGCGTGCCCACCCTGCCCGGCCGCGGCCCACGCCGTGGTAGCGTAGCGGCCCTTGGCGATCACGCGGCCCAAGGTGCGGATGCGCCGCTGGCTGGTGGCCATCGGCCTCTGCCTCACCGTGCTGCTCGGCACCGCGGTCGCGGTCGTGCGCGTCGAGTTCGAGGGCCCCGACCTGGCCGAGAACATCACGCACATGATGAACGCCCGCATGCGCGGACGGATCGCCATCGCGTCGATCGAGTGGCCGATGTCCGCGATCGGCAAGGTGGTCACCGGCGGGTGGGTGCCGGTCACCCTGCGCGGCGTCGAGGTGTGGGACGGTCGCGGCCCCGACGCCGAGAGCGTGCTGCGGACCGAGCGCATCACCGCCGAGGTCGACCTGCACAGCCTGCTGTTCGGGCGGCACGACTTCGTGCTGCGCAACGTCCACGTCCACGGCGGCCACGCGGTGCTGCGCGAGGTCACCGAGCCCTACCCGCTCCACGACTACGACACCACGGTGTTCAGCCTGATCGCCGCGTTCTACGGCGAGCGCGAGGCCGGGTTCCGGTCGGGCATCTTCGCGGCGACCTCGCCGCTGTGGGATCTGCGCAACTACACCGTCGAGGGGCTCGAGCTGGAGCTCCGCACCAAGCCGCTCGACGCCCGCGGCAGCGGCTACCTGTTCCGCGCCCACATCGCCGACGTCCGCAGCGACGGCTTCCTGTACATGGACCCGTCGGACCCGCTGGTCCCAAAGTTCTACTTCTCGCTGGCGCCCAAGGGCGGCGCCGGCCAGATCGACCTGTACTACGAGCGCGGCAAGGACGGCCGCTGGCCCGAGCAGGGCATGTACTCGTTTCCGGTGCGCAGCCTCGACGTGCGCCGGCTGGCCCAGCTGCCCAGCCGGTGGCCGGCCGATCCGGTCGCCAACAGCCTCGCGTTCGATCTGTCGATCGCCTCGGCCGACGACGCCAGGATCCGCGTGCGCGGGGCGATGATCGACTACTGGGACACGCCGTACGGCGGCACGTGGGACGTCAACCTCACCATCGAGAACGGCGGCCTGCTGGTCCAGCGCTCGATCGACGCCGACGCCGGCGGCCGCGACGTGCGGCTCGAGGCCCAGGTCACCGGCCCGATCATCTTCTACCCGAGCGTGGCGCTGAAGGCGTCGGGCCTGACCTACCAGGTCACCGCGCTCGAGCCGCCGCTGTCGCTCGAGCTCGACACCCTGACCGGGGTCTACGACCTCGCCGTCGACGAGGGCTCGATCGACGAGTTCATCGCCCGCGGCGCCGGCGCGGTCGGCGGCGAGGTGCGCATCTCGGCCAAGTTCGGCGGCGACGGCACCAACGAGTCGCCGCTGTGGGTCGACTCCAACGTCGACATCCGCGAGCCGATCGACATGTCGACCTACCTGCCCGAGCCGCTGGCCCGCGCCGCCGGCACGCGCCTCGGCGGCCGGTTCCACGCCCTGCGCCGCAAGGGCGACACCAAGTACGGCATCACCGTCGATCAGCTCGACGTCGCCCTCGGCCGGCTCGGCGTCGCCGGCGGCCAGATCTACCTCGACAAGTCGCTCGACAAGATCCTGCTCAACGGCGTCCGCTTCGACATGCCCGGCTTCACCGGGACGATCCGCTGCAACGTCTTCGTCGGCGGCGCCGAGCCCCGCTTCGACGACCAGGACTGCGAGGCCGACATCGAGATCGGCAGCATCCAGCAGCTCACCCGCGCGTTCGCGCCGGCGCCCAAGAAGAAGGCGACCAAGCCGACCAAGGCGGTGCCGCCCAAGGCGCGGGCGATCGCCCAGCCGCGCCGCCGCGCCCGACCGCTGCGGCCGCCGCGCCGGCTCCACCACGCGCAGACGTCGCCGGCGCCGACCCGCGCGACCGGCACACCGGCGGCAGCACCGGCGCCGACCCAGGCGACCGCGCGTGGCACCAGCAGCAAGGGCACGGTGAAGATCGGCGGCAGCCTGTCCAACCCGACGCTCGAGGCCGGGCTCGACTTCGACGACATCCCGCTGCTCGGCCGGTTGCGCGGCACGTTCCGGTACCAGGGCGACCAGGTGATGATCGAGAACGCGGTGTCGTCGAGCCTCGGCGGCCAGGTCCGCATCCGCGGCCCGGTCGCGCTCGCGCCGAGCGTGCGGCTCGACGGGGTCCGCGTCCAGGCCACGTCGATCGACCTGGCCAAGGTCGCCGGCCTCCGCATGCTGGCCGGCAAGCTGTCGGCCGACGTCGTGCTGCGCGGCGCGCCCGATCCGCGTCAGCTGGTGGTGTCGGGCTGGGCGTGCAGCAACAAGGTGGTCGCGCTCGGCGACACGCTCGCCGACCTCGGCCTGTGGCTCAACCGCGCGCCCGACAAGCTGAGCTGCCCGGCGGTGACCGCGCCGGCGCGGACCCCGATCATCGACGCCTGCCTCAAGGTCGGCACCGCCGGCGGGCGGTGCGCGGTGGCGCAGGCCCGGCGCGAGGCCGGCGGCGAGCTGGCCCTGGTCGCCAGCGCCGATCGCAGCCAGCGCCTGGGCGGCGAGCTGCGCCTGGCGCGGATGCCGCTGCCGGCGCTGCTCGCCCTGGTCGGCGCCAAGCTCCCGGTCGGCGCGTTCCTCGACACCGCCGGCCTGCAGCTCGGCGGCACCATCGACGCCCCGACCATCGACGGCACGGTGCGCGTGACCCGAGCGTGGCTCGAGCGCGGCTACCTCGGCGACGGCGAGCTCGTCGTGCGCGCCGATCGGCCCGGCCAGATCTCGCTGGCCGGCAGCTTCCTCGACGGCCGGGTCCAGGTCAGCGGCACCCTCGCCACCCGCGCGCCCTACGCGCTCGACCTCACCGCCGAGCTCTCCCACGTCGAGCTCGACGCGTTCGCCGATCCGGTCGCGTTCGGCCTGCCCCGCGACGCCCACGCCTGGGTGTCGGGCCGGGTCAAGCTCGCGACCAAGCTCGGCGACGACCGCGCCCCGCTCACCGCCCAGCTCGACCTCAACGACCTGTCGGTGTCGGCGACCCTGCCCGGCCCCGACGGCCAGCCGCTGCCGGTGGCGATCCGCGCGGCGGCGCCGATCGCGCTGGTCTACGACGGCGTGACCGCGCGCCTCGCCCAGCCGGCGCTGCTGCAGACCCCGTTCGGCGTGATCACCGTGCGCGGCTCGGCCAGCCGGGCCGCCGTCGACCTGTCGGCGACCGGCACGCTCGCCCTGGCCAAGGCGCAGCCGCTGACCGGCCGGCTGTTCGATCGCATGGGCGGCACGGTCGCGCTCACCGCGCGGGTCACCGGCGTGACCATCAAGCCGCGCATCCAGATCATCCTCGATCTCGACGAGGTCGAGCTCGGCCTCGCCCGCCAGGACGCGGTGCTGCGGGTGCCGGCCGGCCGCATCCAGCTCACCGACGGCGACCTGTCGTTCACCGGTGTCTCGGTCGAGGTCGAGGACGGCCGGCCCGGCGACCGCCCGGCGCTGAACGTCGCCGGCGGCATCATCCTCGACGGCCTGACCCCGACCAGGTGGAGCATCATCGTCAGCGGCTCGCTGCCCGGCGAGATGCTGCTCGCGTTCGCCCCCGAGACGTTCTCGCAGGCGAGCGGCACCGCCAACCTGGAGATCAACCTGTCGGGCGAGGGCGCGACCCCGCGGGTCAGCGGCGACCTCTCGTTCGGCAAGAGCCGGCCCGAGGACGATCCCGACCGCCGGCCGCTCAGCCTGCTGCCGCGCTCGCTGCGCCGCGAGATCGCGCTCGACGCCGGCACGGTGTCGTTCAGCGGCGACAGCGCCGACGACCTCACCATCGAGCTGACCGAGGTGTCGGGCACGATCGACCACGTCGGCCGGCTGCAGTCGGTCGACGGCGCGGTCCGGCTGGCCCGCGGCGAGCTCGAGGAGCTGCGGGTGACCGCGTCGGCCCAGGGCCTGCCGTTCCGCATCCAGCGCACGCTCGATCTCGTCCTCGACGTCGACGGCCTCGAGATCGAGCTCGAGCGCGGCGACCTGGCGCTGACCGGCCAGGTCAAGATCGTCTCGGGCCGGTTCATCCGCGGCTTCGACCTCGGCGAGTTCCTGACCCCGTCGGACACCGCCGGGCCGTCGACCCCGTCGTTCTGGGAGGCGTCGCCGATCCTGGGCAACGCCCGCCTCGAGCTGGCGATCGACACGCGCAAGTTCTCGGTGGTGAACAACATCGCCAACATCGAGCTCGAAGGCGGCGTCGACGTCACCGGCACGCCGCGCGACCCGCGCCTCGAGGGCGAGATCCGCGTGTCGCGCGGCACCTTCCGCATGCCCGGCGTGCGGGCGCGGTTCACCCGCACCAGCGGCACCGTGCTGTTCGAGCCCAACCTGCGCATCCCGGCCACGCCGTCGCTCAGCATCCGCAGCGAGGCCGACTACCGCGATCCCAGCGGCCAGGATCACCTGGTCACCCTGACCATCGACGGCAGCCTGTCGCGGCCGTCGTGGGACCTGACCACCGCGTCGGGGCTCAACAAGGCGCAGACCCTGGTGCTGATCGTGTCGGGCCGGGCGCCCGACGACGTCCGCCGCAGCCTCGGCGATCAGGCGATCAGCGATCCCACCCGCATCGACCCGTCGACCAGCGCATCGCAGGGCTACGCCGACGAGCTGCTCAAGGACGTCGCCAGCGACCGGCTCGAGAAGTGGGTCGGCGACACCCTGCGCGACATCTCCGGCCTCGACGTCGCCCGCATCGAGCTCAACTTCGGCTCGTTCGGCTTCCACGCCGAGAAGCGCCTGCTCGAGAACGTCGGCCTGATCGGCGACCTCGAGCGCACCACCCGCGGCTCGACCGCGAGCGGCCGGCTCGAGCTGCGCCTGCCGCCGCAGACCTTCAAGGGCGCCTGGCTGCTGGAGTACATCCCGGGCTGGCACCGGCTCAACGAGAGCATCACCGCGCTCGCCGGCGAGGCGCGCATGTTGAGCAAGAACTACGACGATGCCGCCGAACGCGATATCAACGACCTGGAGCTCAAGGCGGTGATTCGCATCCTGCTCGCGCGCTGATGTCGTCCCTCGACCTGTCCCGCCTGCTCGCAGCCGCGCTGGTGGCCGCGCTCGCGGTCGCCGCCGCGGCGACCACCGCGGCCGCGCAGCCCACGCCGACGCCGGCGCCGGCCGAGCCGGTGCCCGACGACGCCCCGGCCGCCGACGACGGCGACGACACCGGGACCGCCGCCGCCGTCGCCCTGCCCCCACCGGCGCCGCCGCCGGCGCAGTGGACCGAGTGGGACATCGCCGGCACGATGGTCGACCCGCCGGAGCGGCTGCGCGCGATCCTCGAGCCGGAGATGCGGGCGCGCAAGGCGCTGACCGCGACCGCCGAGGCCGAGCTGAAGGCGGTGCTGGCCCGGCTCGGCTACGCCGCCGAGCTGTCGACCCGGCCGGCGGCCGGCGGCGGGGTCCGCGCGACGATCGTGGTCGAGCCGATCGTGATGGTCCGCTGGGTCGACGTCCACGTCGATCAGTGGTGGCTCGACGTCCTGCTCGACGACGAGATCCGGCGCCGCCTGCAGCTGCGCCCCGGCGCGGCGCTGCCCCACGACCCGGCCCGGCGCAAGGCGCTGATCGACGCCGACGTCGCCCGCACCACCGCGTTCCTGCGCGACGAGGGCTTCTTCGACGCCCAGGTCGACATCGGCGTCGACCGCGAGGGCGCGTACGGCGGCGCGGTCCAGGTCGCGGTCAAGCTCGGGCCGAGCTACCGGCTCGGCCGGGTCCGCATCGTCAACCAGACCGAGGAGACCGCGCTGGCCGCCAGCGAGCAGGAGATCCTGGCCGCGTTCGATCCCGGCCGCGGCTGCGTGCTCGGCCGGTGCCGGTTCACCCGGGCGCGCTTCCAGGCCGCGCTCGACGAGGTCACCGCGTTGTTCCAGCGCCGTGGCTATCCGTCGGTGCGGGTCGAGAGCGACTTCGACGCGCGGTGGTCGTTCGATCGCCGCCGCCGCCAGATCGACGTCACCGTCACGATCGATCAGCGGCAGAAGCTCGACATCGTCTTCGAGGGCAACGACCGCGCCCTGTTCCCCGACGACGAGCTGCAGAAGCAGCTCACCTTCGCCGACGCCGGCGCCGCCGACGACTACGAGATCGCCGCGTCGGCGCGGGCGATCGAGCGCCTGTACCGGTCGCGCGGCTACTTCGACGTCATCGTCACCAGCGAGCGGGTGCGGCTCGACACCTTCGACCGCGTGGTCTACCGGATCGAGCCGGGCGCGGCCCGCACCGTGCGCGCGGTCGAGATCGCCTGCATCGCCGACGACGCCACCCGGCGGTGCACCCTGCCCGCCGCCGACCTGACCGCCGCGATCGGCACCAGGGCCGGCGGCAAGGCGATGACCGAGCAGCTCGACCTCGACGTCGCCGCGCTCGAGGCCCGCTACCGCGGCCAGGGCTTCCAGCGCGCCCGCGCCCGCGTCGAGGTCGCGCCCAGCCCGGCGGGCTGGCGGGCGACCGCGGTCGGCATGGCCCAGGTCCTGGCCGACGAGCACGCCCGCGACCTCCACGTCCGCTTCGTGGTCGACGAGGGGCCGCGCACGGTGATCGAGGCCATCCACGTGGTGTTCGAGGGCCGCGCCGCCGGCCGCGGCAAGGCCGCCGACGAGCGCCGGGTCCGCCGCCAGCTCGGCATCGAGCCCGGCGACGATCACGTGCCCGACCAGCTCGCCGCCGCCGCCGAGCACCTCGAGGAGTGGTACCGCGGGATGGGCCGCCCCCACGCGCGGGTGACCATCGCCGAGCCGACCCCGGGCCGCGCGCCCAACCGGGTCGTGCTGACCATCACCGTCGAGGAGCGCCACGAGGTCCGGCTCGGCCAGGTGGTCGTGCGGGGCAACTTCCGCACCGCCGAGTGGGTGATCCGCGACGAGCTCGACCTGGCACCGGGGGCGCTGATCACCGCCGACGTCCTGTCGGGCGCGCCGCGCCGGCTGCGCGGCACCAACCTGTTCAACTCGGTCGATCTCAAGCTGCTCGGCCTCGGGCCGAACGACACCCGCGACGTGGTCCACGGCGTCGTCCAGGTGGTCGAGCGCCACGACGTGTTCGGCGAGCTCGAGCTCGAGGGCGGCTACTCGTTCGAGAACGGCGGCTTCGTGCGGGCGCGGCCGATCCTGCCCAACATCGGCGGCGTCGGCATCCGCCTCGAGGCGGCGCTGACGCTCGGCACCCAGTACCAGGCGGCCGAAGGCGTGCTGCGGCTGCCGCGCTGGCTGGCCCACCGGGCGGTCGGCGCCCGCTTCGAGACCGAGCTCGGCGCCTACGCCCGCAACCAGTCGACCGAGCGGTTCGGCGACCTGTTCACCGCCGGCGCGTCGGTGGCGGCGCTGCGGACGTGGGCGCGGCCGCGCACCGAGGATCACGGCGCCCGCCTGATCACCGCGGCGCTGCGCTACGACTGGCGCCTGCGCAGCCGCGACGAGGAGCTGGTCCGTCCGCCCGGGCTGGCCGGCAACCTGACCACCAACCCGATCCGCACCCGCGCCGGCACCATCGGCCTGACCCTCACCTGGGATCAGCGCCGCGACGCCCAGGGCGAGCTCAACCCGCTCGTGCCCGACCACGGCTTCCGCGTCGAGGTCGGCGCCGCCTACGCCGGCGGCAAGTGGCTGCTCGGCACCGACACCTTCGTCAAGCTCGACGCCCTGGCGCAGGCGCTGGTGACCATCAAGCGACTGCAGCTGCGCGCCGACCTGCGCTACGACCACGGCATCCCGCTCGGCGGCGCGGTGCTGCTCCCCGAGGTCGAGCGGTTCTTCGCCGGCGGCGACGACACCGTGCGCGGGTTCGAGGAGGACCGGCTGGCGACCGAGATCATCGAGCAGCCGGTGCCGCCGCTCGGCCAGACCACGCAGATCCGGGTGCTACCCGCCGGCGGCAA
>Ga0247822_10001929_pt1 | contig 13006 bp, 13 predicted proteins | sample 13C_Cellulose_Da_FD_192423 | JGI IMG/M metagenome (GOLD analysis project Ga0247822, IMG submission 192423) | Soil microbial communities from agricultural site in Penn Yan, New York, United States - 13C_Cellulose_Day30 | ecosystem: Environmental > Terrestrial > Soil > Agricultural land | place...
TCAGATACTCGGACGACGATCGCTTCCCCCTGGCGGCAGATGACGCGGCAGGCGGCAGCGAGCTGGGGATCGTCGCGGCTGGCACGGAGGCCCTGCAGGCCGAGATGGTGGGCGACGAGATCGCGCGCCTGCTGTCGCAGGGGACGGCAGTGCGCGACCGGGCGAGCGGGGCCAGCCGCCCGGTCGGGCCCGGGGATATCGCCATCCTGTTCCGCACCCGGGAAGGCCATCGCCTGATCGAGGAGGCGCTGTCGCGGCGCGGCGTGCCCTTCTACGTCTACAAGGGCCTGGGCTTCTTCGACGCGGACGAGATCAGGGACATTCTGGCCTTGCTCGCGTATCTCGCCGATCCGTCATCGCCTCTGCGCGCCGCGGCGTTCCTGCGATCGCGGTTCGTGCGCGTCACCGACGACGCGCTCAAGCGCGTGGCGGCCGACCTGCCGGGGACACTCCGGGAAGACGGACCGCCCTTGCCCAACGACCTGGACCCGCGCGATCGCGCGCGATTGACGCTGGCCCGACGCAGCCTGGCATCGTGGCAGCCATGGGTCGACCGGCTGCCGCCCGCGGAGCTCCTGGATCGCGTGCTGGCCGAGTCGGCCTATGCGATGGAGCTGTCCGGCCCGGGGCTGGCGCAGGCCAGGGAGAACGTGAAAAAAATTCGCGGGCTGGTTCGCCGGATCCAGAATCGCGGCTACGCGACGCTCGAACGGCTCGTGGAGCATTTCTCGCAGCTGGTGGCAGGCGGTGACGAGTCGAATGCCATGATCGACGCCGTCGACGCCGTCAACCTGATGACCGTCCATGCCGCCAAGGGCCTGGAATTCCCCGTCGTGTTCATCGTCAACATCGGTCGCGGAAGCGGCGGCGGCCGCGATCCCATCCGCGTCGTCGCCGGAGCGGGGGACGACGAAGGCACGGAGCCGATGGTGGGCATTGGCGACCACGAGAGCGAGGCGGATGCTGATGCCGAAGCACGGGAGGCGGAAGAAAGCAAGCGGCTGCTCTACGTGGCCATGACCCGGGCGCGGGACCGCTTGTACCTCGGTGGTGTGCTCGATGCCGGCGGGCGGCTCGTTCCCGCGAAAGGGTCCCTCGCCCGCTGCCTGCCCGACTCCCTGCTGCCTGCCTTCGCCGACGCCACGAGCCGGCCCGAGGTGCGCTGGACGGGACCGGTCGCATCGCATGTCTTCCGTTCGACCCTCCCGCCCGAACAAGAGCCCGTCCGCTGGAGTGCCGCGCCCGCACCGGTCCTGCGCGTCGAACACGATTTTGCCACCCTTGCTGCTGACGGCACGGTGCGAACGGTTGTTTCAGAGGCCCGAACGGAAGTGGGAGCGGCGTCATCCACACCGGTGACGGGCGCACGAGAGGACGGCGGCTCCAACTCGGCGCTTGGTACGCTGGTCCATGCGCTGCTGCCCCGGGCGTATGCACTGGGTGAAACGGATACCGCCGCGCTCCGGGCCCTGGCGGAGCGGATGGCACGCGCGGGCATCGACGGCGAGCTCGGGCCGATGGTGATGGACCGCGCGGTGGCCATGGTCGTACGGCTGCTCGCACACCCGGAGCTCGCGGCGGCGCCCGATAGGTCGGTGAAGTTCGAGGTGCCGTATTCGAGGCGCCTGCCCGACGGCCGGGTGGAGCGGGGCACCATCGACGTGCTGATCGTGGAGCCTTCGTCGATACGCGTGCTCGAGCTCAAGACGGGCGTGCCCAGCACCGCCCATAGCGTTCAGCTGGGGGCGTACCTCGAGGCGGTGCGCGCGGCCTATCCGACCCGCGCGGTCGAGGGCCGCGTGGTCTATGTGACGGGGACTTGAGGCCGAATGTGCTTGGCCGGAATTCACCTATCCCGTACAATCGCAGTCGGTTTCAAGGAGACCCTGCCTAGTGGCGCTGACCTGTCCAAACTGCGGCAATACCCGAACGTTTCTGGTGAAGACGCTTCAAATGCACGTGGTTCAGGTGGACGGCGATCGCGTCGACGTGGCCGAGGAAGGCCGGCCAGGAGTGATCGAGTGTCTCTGCGACGAATGCGACACGACGCTGGTGATTGACGAGATCGAGGACTCCACGCGACGTGAGATTCTGCTGGCAACGGGCGCGCGCTAGTCTCCCTCGTCGTCGTCGGCATCCTCGAAGTAGTCGCATTCGGGACAGATCCATTCATTGACGACGTGCTCGACCGGCGCGGGCAGTCCCGGCACGTGCTCGCTGTGCTGCCGCGTCACCAGCCGCATGAACTCGCCGCACATCGGACACTCCTTCCCGCCCTCCATCCGCGCGTCCATGCGCGCATGGTAGCAGCTTCGCGGTTTCTTTTTGCAGCCACTCGCGTTATCGTACGGCGGTCGTGATGCCTCGACGCCTGCCGGCGCGGCGCGTGGATCTGCACGCGCTCGCGCCTGACGATCGTGCGTTCCGTCGATCGCTCACCGACGAAGTCGCCATCGACTTCCCGTCGGCGAGCGTTGCGGCGGAGTGCCTGCGACGCTCGGTCGCCGAACCGGACGTGCCCTGTCTCGAAGCCGAAATCGTGCTCGACGACTCGCAGGCCGCCCGAGGTGCGGTCGTGCCGGTGTGGCTGCACTTGCGACACACCTGCGCCGGCTGCGGCGGCCGCGGCGAGGTCTGGGACGAGACCTGCGGCGGGTGCTTCGGGCAGGGCCACGCGGTGAGCCCGCTGTCGGTGGAGGTCCGCGTCCCCCCGGGCGTCACGCACGGGGATCGGCTTCGCTTTGCGGTGACGCCGCGGCGAGGGCCGCGCACGCGCGTGGACGTCCGCCTCGCCGTGTTGCCACGGCCCTGACGCCGGCCCGTGAAGCGGCACGTCGACTTCCTCTCCTGGCTCTACCTCGCCTGGGGCATCATCTTTCTGCTGGTGGCGCTCGCCGGCGGCGCGTTGGCCGCCGGAGCGTTTGCGATATCGAGCGGTAGCGGCCCGGTCGCCGTCGCCTCGCCCATGGCTGCGCGGGTGACGGCGGTGACGCTGGTGATTGTCTCGGGCATCGCGCTGCTCTGGGCCGCCCTGCACATCTGGATTGGCCGCGCCCTTGGCGCCTATCGACCTTGGGCACGCCTGCTCGCGCTCGGCCTCGCGGTCGTCAACCTCGTCCTGCTGCCGTTCGGCACCGCGCTCGGGGCCTACGCCTGCTGGGTGCTGCTCAAAGACGAAGGGCGGAGGCTGTTTACGTAGCTGTCCGGTGCAGGGGTGCAGGGTGCAGCGTGCAGGGTGCCAGGGGCTGGGTGCTGAGTTCCGAGTGCCGAGTGCCGAGTGCCGAGTGCAGGAGCGGCCGCTTGCCTGGTTCCTAAAGGCAATCACCAGTCAGACTGCAGCCCACGAGCACGGATAGAAGCGACAGCAGCACAATTGCCGTGGGGATGAAGATGACTCGCCATCAGCAGGCTGATCCATTTTGCCAGCGTGTCGGGTCGAGAAGGAGCTCCAACGGCCATAAATCGTGCCTATCAGACGCCAGTCTGGGGCGAACGACGAGGGCACCGCACTCGGCACTCTCCACCCGGCACTCAAGCACCCTGCACGTGCACCCGGCACCCGGCACCCGGCACCCGGCACCGGCACCCTGCACTAGGTACTCTGCACTCTTCGTGGAGGCAGGTCCTCCGTCCCCGGCGGCGTCCACGGTCCACAGCGCAGGACCCGTTTGAAGGCCAGCCAGCCGCCGCGGATCGCGCCGAACTCGCGTATCACGGCCTCGCCATAGTGGCTGCACGTTGGCTTGAACCGGCAGATGGCGCCGGCGCGCTCGTAGAGCGGCGACAGGGTCGCCTGATAGACGTGAATGGCGCCGAGCGCGACCCGCGTGCTCAGCTGGTCCGCCGGTGGGCGGGCGAAATCGGCCACGAACAGCACGCTCATGGCCGACACGATCAGGACGAGCAGGCGGCGGCTCAGAACTTGTCCGCGTACTGGCTGATACCGGGGATGATCAGTCGCTGGCCGTTGATGCCCTTCACGATGCACAGGATGTGCAGGATGACGAGGCCCACCCACAAGAAGAGGCTCAGGAAGCCGACCAGGCAGCCGATGAATACGCCGGTCACGATGTTCACCATCGTGACCGCCACCCACAGGACGATCTCCGCCACCATCAACACGATGCCGTGCTTGGCGTGCCACTGCACCTCACGGTCGTCTTTCTCGGTGAGCAGCGGGACCAGAGCCAGCAGCCACAGATAGGACAAGACGATCATCACGTTGCGGTTGCTGGAGGGCGGCGCGGGCGGTGGTGGCGGTGGCGGAATGCCCTGGCTGACGTCGGCCATCGGTAACTCCTTGAAAAGGGGGACCTTGCGCGTGAGTCTACCCGAAGCCCGAGGGTGTGACCAGCGGCATGGTAAGCTCGCAGGTTGTCATGACCGCCGACACCGTTCTGGATGCGCTCAAGGGAGTCGTCGACCCCGATCTCCGGCGCGACATCGTCTCACTGGGCTTCGTGAAGAACCTCGCCATCGAGGGGGGGACGGTGTCGTTCGACATCGAGCTGACCACACCCGCCTGCCCGGTGAAGGAAAAGATGCAGGCCCAGGCCGATGCCCTGGTCCGCGCCCTGCCTGGCGTCTCGGACGTGCGGGTGACGATGACGGCGCAGGTGCGCTCGGTGAGTGCACCCGAGAAGGGCTCGATGCCCGTGCCCGGCGTCAAGAACGTGATCGCCGTCGGCGCCGGCAAGGGCGGTGTCGGCAAGACCACGGTGGCCGTCAACCTGGCGCTCGCGCTCTCGAAGGCGGGGAGCCGCGTGGGCATCCTCGACGGTGACATCTACGGGCCGAACGTCCCGATCATGCTCGGACTCCAGGCGCAGCTCGAATCGGATGGCCAGAAGATCCGCCCGGCCGAGCGCTACGGCCTCCAGGTGGTGTCGATCGGGTTCATGACCAAGGACGAAGCGCCGGTCATCTGGCGCGGGCCGATGCTCCACAGCGCGATCAAGCAGTTCTTCCACGACGTGGCTTGGCGCGACCTGGACTACTTGATCATCGACATGCCTCCGGGCACCGGCGACGTGGCGCTCTCGCTTGCCCAGACCGTCCCGGTGGCGGGCTCGATCGTCGTCACCACGCCGCAGCAGGTGTCGCTCGCCGACAGTCGCCGCGCCATCCGGATGTACGAGAAGCTCAACATCCCGGCGCTCGGCGTTGTCGAGAACATGAGCTATTTCGAATGCCCCTCGTGCCACCACGAGTCCACGATCTTCGGGCGCGGGGGCGGCGAGCTGATGGCCGAGCAGATGGGCGTGCCGTTCCTCGGCCGCCTGCCGCTCTACGAGCCGATTCGCGTCGGCAGCGACGTGGGCATCCCGCTGGTGATCGCGGAGCCCGACTCCGCCGCGGCCAAGGCCTTCGCCGACGTGGCCTCGCAAGCCGCCGCGCAAGTGTCGATGCGGGCGATCCGTGCGGAGATGGAGCACAAGGGGAAGATCCGGCTGACGCCGGTGCAGTAGGGCCGACGATCTATTTCAAAGCGGGCTGGGGCCAGGCTTGCCGACCAGAGCTCTCATCGCCAGGGTCCCGGCGACGGGGCCAGGGACGAGAAGCAGCGACGCGTACTGCCAGCCAAACGATCCCGCCACCCGCGGCAGCGCGTCGATCGTCACCATCGTCAGCAGGAAACCGATCGAGGTCTGGAACGTGAGCGCGGTCCCCACCTGATCGGGTGGCGCGTACTCGGTCACGAGCGCCGAGAACTGCGCGGAGTCGGCGACGACGGTAAAGCCCCAGAGCATGACGAGAGCGAACACCCAGACCGGCCGCGTGCCGAACACCGCCGCGGTGAGCACCGCGCACGACGCGCTCGTCGCCAGCGCCCAGACGGCGACGCGGGCCTTCCCCATCCTGTCCGCGACATAACCGGCCAGCGCGCAGCCCGCCGCGCCGCTGCCGATGGCCAGGAACGCCGCCGCCGATCCGGCGATGGAGGCCGAAGGCCCGAGGCCCGCCGCGGCAAAGCTTGCGGTCGCGAACACGCCCACCCACGTCCACATCGCGTAGAGCTCCCACATATGGCCGAGATAGCCCGCAATCGCGAGGCGGACGCCGCGAATCCGCAGCAGGCGGCGGATGGCGTGCGGATCGAAGGCGCGCGACGGGGCGAGGAAGGGGCCATCCCGTGCGAGCAGGACGACCAGCAGCCCGCCGAGTAGCGACAGGCCCGACGCGGCGAGCAGCGTCAGCTGCCAGCGATCGCCGAACACGGTCGTCATCAGGTATGGGACGGCCTTGCCGAGCGTCAGCGCCCCGATCAGCAGACCGAGTGCCAGACCGCGCCGCGAGACGAACCAGCTCGCGGCCATCTTCATCGCCGGGGGATAGACCGCGGCGAGCGCCACTCCGGTGAGGAAGCGAAGACCGATCGCCGGCCACGCGCCGGGCGCCACGAGGACGGCGGCGTTGGCGATGGCGCCGCTGACGGCGCCGGCGCACACCAGGCGCCGGCCCTGGACGAGGTCCGCGAGGTTGACGAATGCGGCGAGCAAGGTGCCGACAACGAAGCCGCCCTGCACGGCCATCGTCAACCAGGACGCCTCGGTCGCGCTCATCTGCAGCTCGCGCGAGAGCGCGGGTGTGACGGCGGTCGCAGAGAACCACAGCGTCATCCCGAGGAACTCGGCCAGGGCGATGACGACGAGCTGGCCCCAGGCGCCCGCCGGGGTGTCGGCCTCGTAGGATAGGATCAAAGGAACGTGCAGATACCCTACACGAAGACGACGCTTGGCAACGGGCTCGACGTCATCGTCCACGAGGATCATCAGCTGCCCATGGTGGCGGTGAACCTCTGGTATCACGTCGGATCGAAGAACGAGCGACCGGGCCGCACCGGCTTTGCGCATCTGTTCGAGCACCTGATGTTCGAGGGCTCGGCGCATCACGACTCCGGCTTCTTCGAGCCGTTGCAGCGCGCCGGCGGGCTGCTCAATGGCTCCACCAACACGGATCGCACCAACTACTGGGAAGTGGTGCCGACCGGGGCGCTGGACCTTGCGCTCTGGATGGAATCGGATCGCATGGGACATCTGCTGCCCGCGCTGACCGACGAGAAGTTCGTCAACCAGCGGGACGTGGTCCTGAACGAGCGCCGCCAGAACTACGAGAATCGGCCGTACGGCCTGGCCGGGGTGGCGCTCTCGGCGGCGCTCTTTCCTCCGGACCATCCGTATCACTGGATCACGATCGGTGATCCGGACGACCTGCGGGCCGCCACGCTGGACGATGTGCGGACCTTCTTCACGACCTACTATCACCCCGGCAACGCGTCCCTGACGCTCGCGGGTGATGTCGACACCGATCGGGCGCTGGCCCTGGCTGAGGAGTATTTCGGCGAGATTCCGCGCGGGCCGGCGACGCCCCCGGTCTGGACCTCGCCGCTGGCGAGCGAGAGCCGCTCACTCCTGCTCGAGGATCGCGTCGAGCTGCCGCGGCTCTATCTCGGCTGGCACTCACCCGCGATGTTTGCGGCGGATGATGCGGAACTCGATCTGGCCGCCGACGTCCTGGCACACGGCAAGACGTCGCGGCTCTATCGGCAGCTCGTCTACGAGCGGCGGATCGCGACCGATGTCTCCGCCTATCAGCACTCGCGCGAGCTGTCCGGTCTGTTCCAGATTGCATGCACGGCCGCCGCCGGAATTGCGCTGCCAGTGCTCGAGCAGGCGGTGACCGACGCCGTACGCATGCTGGCCGCCGAGGGGCCTACGGTGGATGAACTGGCCCGAGCCGAGGCCCAGACGGAGGCGCAGTTCGTGTACCGACTGCAGACCGTCGGGGGCTTCGGCGGCAAGTCCGATCAACTGAATGCCTATAACGTCTTCAAGGGCAATCCCGGATACTTCGACGTCGACCTCACCCGCTACCAATCGGTGACCGGCCCGGGCATGGCGGCCGCCGTCGGGCGCTGGCTGGTGGACCAGCCCCGGGTCGTGCTGAGCGTCGTCCCCCGTGGCCAGCGCGCATTGGCGCTGCCCGACGCCACCGAGGTCCAGGTCTCATGAGCCGCGTCGACCGCACGAAGATGCCGGTCCCGGGCGCACCGCGGCCATTTGCGTTCCCCACGATCGCGCGCGCGACGCTGGGCAACGGCCTGCACGTGCGCGTCATTTCGCACACGTCGGTTCCCGTCGCCGCGACCGTGCTGCTCGTGCCGGGCGGGTCTTCGGCCGACGCACCCGATCAGGCCGGCCTCGCCTCGCTGACCGCCGATCTGATGGACGAGGGCAGCCGCGGTCACTCGGCGCTCGAGATCTCGGATCGCATCGCCCGCATGGGTGGCGACCTCGATCTCGAGGTGAGCCACGATGCGACGGTCATCAGCCTGGCGACGCTCGATCGCTTCCTCGATCTCGGCCTGGCCCTGGTCCATGAGATCTGCACGACGCCCAACCTGGCCGAGCCCGACTTCCTTCGCGTTCGGCAGCTTCGCCTCGAGCGACTGCGTCAGCTGCGGGATCATCCGGCCGCGCTCGCCGATCGTGCGTTTGCGCAGCTGCTCTATCAGTCGCATCCGTACGCGCAGCCAGGCCACGGCACCGCCGCGTCCCTGGGCGGCCTGACGCCCGCGGACGTGCGGCAGTACCACGCGGCGATGTTCCAGCCGGACGGCGCCACGCTGGTGGTCGCGGGTAACCAGCCCGCCGCCGTCCTGCTCGAGAAGGCGACTGCCGCATTCGAGGGCTGGCTGGCCGATCCCAGTCTGCCGATGATCGCGCGCGATCGTGGGCGGCTGGACCCGCCCCGGGCGCCGTCGGCGAGGTTGGCCATCGTCCCGCGGCCGGGCGCGGCCCAGTCCGAGCTTCGGCTCGGGCATGTCTCCACTTCGCGCCGCACGCCGGACTATCACGCGCTGGTGTTGCTCAACACGGTGCTGGGCGGGCAGTTCGTGAGCCGGCTCAACATGAACCTGCGTGAGGACAAGGGCTATACCTATGGCGTTCGCACGGGCTTCGATCTGCGCCGTGGCGACGGGCCGTTCGTGCTGCAGACAAGCGTGGGCACGGAGGTAACCGTGCCGGCACTCGGCGAGGCCTTCAACGAGCTGCGCGCCATCCGGAACGGCCGGCCGGTGACCTCCGACGAGCTGGCGCTGGCGAAGTCGTCGGTGGCCCTCGGCTACCCGCGCGGGTTCGAGACGGTCCAACAAATCGCCCGCTCGGTGGCACAGCTCGCCCTTCACGATTTGCTGGACTCTTACTTCGAGGAGTTCGTGCCTCGGCTCGAGGCTGTGACGCTCGATGAAGTGGCGGCCGCGGCCCAGCGTTACCTGGATCCCGAGCGGATGACCGCGGTGATCGTCGGCGATCACGATCGCGTCGGCGAGACGCTGGACGTTCTGGGTCTGGGTCCGGCGCAGACCGTCGCTCCGCCGATCTGAGAGTTCGGCGTTACTCCTTCAACGTTCGAAGTGGGAGTCGGCTGAGATGAAGGCGGTTCGCTTTCACGCGCACGGCGGGCCGGAGGTGCTTTGCTACGAAGACGCCCCGGATCCCGTGCTGGCGCCTGGCGACGCGCTGGTTCGCGTCGGCGCAGTGGGGCTCAACCACCTCGATCTCTTCCAGCGCCGCGGCATGGAGCGCGTCAAGATCCCGTTCCCGCACATCTCTGGTGCCGATGTGGCGGGGACGGTCGTCGACGCGCCAGCGGGGACGTTCGCGCCCGGCCAACGCGTGATGGTGCAGCCGGGGCTGTCGTGCGGCCGCTGTCCGCGGTGCCTCGAAGGCCGCGACAACGAGTGTCCTCGCTATGACGTCCTGGGGTACCGGGGCGACGGCGGCTATGCGGAGCTGGTCGGCGTCCCAGTGCAGAATCTTATCGCGCTGCCCGACGCCATCGGGCTGGTCGAAGCGGCGGCCTTCCCCCTGACGTTCCTCACCGCCTGGCACATGCTGCTCACGCGCGCGGCGCTGCAGTCCGGCGACGTGGTGCTCGTCATCGGCGCCGGGAGCGGCGTGGGCCAGGCCGCCGTGCAGATCGCCCGGCTGCACGGCGGGCGCGTGATTGCGACCGCCGGCAGCGTCGAGAAGCTGTCACGTGCGCGCGCGCTCGGCGCCTTCGAGGCCGTCAATCACGCGACTGAGGATGTGCCGGCGTTCGTCAAGCGGGTGACCGACGGTCGAGGCGTGGACGTCGTCGTCGAGCACGCCGGCACCGCGACGTGGGATGCCAGCGTGAAGTGCCTGTCACGCGGCGGCCGCCTGGTCACCTGCGGCGCCACGACCGGCCACGACGCGCGGATCGACCTGCGCTTCCTGTTCGGCCGGCAGCTCTCCCTGCTCGGGTCGTACATGGGGCGGAAGGGCGAGCTCATCCGTGCCGCCGAGCACTTCTATCGCGGTGAATTGGCGCCCGTCGTGGACAGCACCTATGCGCTCCCCGACGCCGCCGAGGCCCATCGGCGGCTCGAGTCGCGCAAGGCGTTCGGGAAGATCGTCCTGACCCCGTAGAACCGAAGTCCCGCCACATTCGTCCATATGACGGACGGGCGGGAGTATGATCCGCCTCCAACCCCAGTTCGCCTGGGAATTGGCCACACCTGGGCCAGCGGGCCGGGCGGGCCGTGATGCCGAGGGGTGAGATCCCTGATGGACGTCCAGCGCCAGCGATCGTCGGGCCTCGGCAGCTTCAGCTTCAGTCTCGTTGGCATTGTCGGGCTGCTGGCGGTGATCGTGGCTGGGGCCGCCGTGTGGCTGCTGCTCACCGATCCGGTGACCGTCGCCGAGTCCGTGGATTCCGGCGAAGTGACACCGCTCGTCCGATCGCTGGCGGGATCGATCTACGACGCCCTGGTGAGGCTGTTGAGATATTTGTGATGGGGGCCGGAGATTCTGGTGATCTCTCGATCTGGTGATCTCTTGATGTGGTGATGTGGTGATCGATCTGGTGATCTTCGGATCTCTTGATGTATCTGGAGAATCTATCTGGTGAACTAGAACCCCAGAACCCCAGAACCCCAGAACCCTACAGGTTCCTCGCCAGAAAATTCCCCAGGTAGTAGCCGTCGATGAACTTGAACGGGGCCTGGCCCGTTGTGTAGTGACCGCATGGCAGCATGGCGATGTGCGTCTGCGGGACGCGCCGCTTCCACTCATCCACGAGCAACCGGGACAGGTCCACCGGGAAAGTGAGGTCGTACTTCGCGTAGACGAGCAGGGTCCGCTTCTCGTGAACGCGATCCAGGTAGGACCACGGGCTGATCGGGCGCCACAGGTCGCGCAGCCCGTTCAGGTCCACGTGACCCTCCAGCCCCTGCCGCACGTGCTCGGTCGAGAGGCCGCGCCACACCACGTCGCCGAAATGCGGCGACACGTGGTTGAGTGCCTGCGTGCGGACCAGCGGTTCGTGCGCGCCGGTCAGCATCGCCAGGCAGGAGCCAAGGCTCGTGCCCAGCAGTCCGAGCCGGTCGTAGCCCTGGTCGCGTAGCCACCAGAGCGCGAGGCGCACGTCCATCACCGCCTGCCGGCACACCTGGATGGTGCGGACGACGTTGGACGAGACGATGTAGTCCGCCCGGGAGAGCTCCGGCGGCATGCGACGATCGTGATAGGGCAGGCTGATCCGCAGCGAGGCGATTCCGAGCTTCGCGAGCATCTTGCAGAGCCCGACGTGACCCTCCGGGCCGGAATTCCACTGGGCGAGCACGACCACGGCGCGCCGCGGCGGCGTGCGGCCCCTCGGCTTTCGCAGCGGATTGGCGGGGAAGTAGCGGGCGTAGACGAGGTTGTTTTGCTGGTGCGGCGTGACCAGTCCGCTTGGAAACCTGAGCGTGCCGGCCTCACCCCCCGTCTGCACGAGGGGTTCGGCGGGTGTGAACGTATAGTCACGGGTCGGCGCGGGCATGAAGAACGTGTCGGTGTCCCTCATCACGTCGGACACCCAGTTCCGGATGTGCGCCTCAGGCTGATCGAGGCCACTCCCGGCCGGTGCGGCACCGTTCCCACTCGTGAAGGGGCCCGAGTGATGCGCCATCCAGTCCAGCCCCCACTCGAAGGGTCGAACGACGCGTTCGTGGCGACTTACTTCGGCCAGCCGCTGCTCCCAGCGGTGGAAGAACGTTGCGATCATGCGCGGGCGAGCACGGCCTCGGCGGCGAGCGCATCGTGCAGCAGCCGCGCCGTGCCGCGGCGATGGCCGATCAGCTGCAGACCGACCGGCCACCCATCGCGGGTGGCGCCGCAGGGCACCGAGATCGCGGGATGACGCGACAGGTTGAAGAGTTGTGTGTTGCGGAGCATGGCCGAGCGGACCACGTCCGAGCCGCCCTTCACCGTCACCGTGGCGACGCCGATCGGCGGCGCCGGGATCGCCAACGCGGGTGCGGCCAGCACGTCCACGCCGGCCAGCGCGTGATCCACCGCCCGCACCAGCCGATCGCGCAGCCGCCGGGCGCGCACGTAGTCCTCCGCCATCACGTAGCGCCCCATCTCGAGCCGATAGCGCACGTTGGGCGTGTAATCCTGCGGACGTGCGTCGAGGGTGGCGGCGTGATACTCCGCGGCGTCGGCGAGCACGAGGGCGAGGTAGACGTGGACCGTATCGGCGATGTGGGGGATGTCCACGTCCATCACGTGCGCGCCTGCGGCCCCCAGCCGCTCCACGGCCTCGAGCACGCAGGCCTCGACGTCCTCGTGGGCGCGATCGAACAGGTAGCCGCGTGGCACGCCAATCCGGACGCCGCGAACCGACGCGCCGCGCGGCACGCCTTCGTGGGTGGCGCCGCGCATCACGTCGTAGAGCAGCCAGGCATCGGCCACCGAGCGCGTCATCGGCCCGACATGATCGAGTTGCCGGCTGAGCGGAACAACGCCGGCCGCGGGAATCTCGCCCCACTCCGGCTTCAGTCCGACGATGCCACACGCCGCTGCGGGGATGCGAATCGAGCCGCCCGTGTCGGTGCCAACCGAGGCGAGGGCCATGCCGGTAGCGACCGAGATGGCCGAGCCTCCGCTGGAGCCGCCGGGAGACCGCGACGGATCCAGCGGAGGCTCGGCCATCT
>Ga0247822_10001930_pt1 | contig 13005 bp, 18 predicted proteins | sample 13C_Cellulose_Da_FD_192423 | JGI IMG/M metagenome (GOLD analysis project Ga0247822, IMG submission 192423) | Soil microbial communities from agricultural site in Penn Yan, New York, United States - 13C_Cellulose_Day30 | ecosystem: Environmental > Terrestrial > Soil > Agricultural land | place...
GCCGAAATGGTGTTCCCGCCCCAGACCAACCATTACGGCACGCTCTATGGCGGCGACGCGCTCAAGATGATGGGCAAGGCCGCCTTCATCGCCGCCACCCGCCATGCCCGTGCCGTGATGGTGATGGCCGCGTCCGACCGCATCGATTTCACCTCCCCGATCCGCACCGGCGAGATGGTCGAGCTGGTTTCGCGCATTCGCATGACCGGGCGCAGCTCGGTCGCGGTCGGGGTCGAGCTGTGGGCGGAAACCCTTCTTACCGGCGAGCGCCGTCATGCCGCCACCGCGACCTTCACTATGGTCGCGGTGGCGGAGGACGGCCGCTCGACGCCGATTGTCCGGCCCGGCTGAGGTTCAGTATTCGTCGTGCAGCCGCACCCAGCTCATCGTGCCGCCGCCCTCGTTGCGGCCCTTGGGTGCAAGGTCGAGCCAGTTCATCGCCCCCATCAGCAGCTCGGTGCCGCGATGATAGGTCGAATAGCTGTGGAAGATCTCGCCCGCGTCGTTCTTCGCGAACACGCTCACCCCGAACATGTCGGCGCTGCGCTGGATCGTGGTCAGCCCGTAATTGTACAGCGCATTGCCCGCCGCGCGCTCCTCCTCGGTAAACGACACGGCGAAGTCGTAGTTGAAGTCGTTCGCGCCCGACGAGACCCAGGGGAAGGTCCAGCCCATCCGCGCCTTCGCCGCCTCGATCTGCGCGACCGGCGCGCGCGACACCGCGGCAAAGGCAAGGTCGGCATGCTCGAAATGCTGCCGCGCCGGATCGACATGGTCCATCGTGTAGGAGCAGCCGGCGCATAGGTGATCCGATCCCGGCGTCAGCATGAAGTGATAGACGGCAAGCTGGCTGCGGTCGCCGAACAGGTCGCCCAGCGTGCGCGGCCCGTCCGGCCCGTCGAAGATATAGGCCTTCTGCACCTTGACCCAGGGCAACCCGCGCCGTTCGACGCGCAGCTGGTCGAGCGCATGGGTCATCGCCCGCTCCTTTTCGAACAGTGCCTTGCGCGCGGTCATCCACGCCTCGCGCGATACGATCTCATGTTGCATCGGTCTTCTCCTTGTCGAAGGTCAGCCGCGCCCGGCCAGCGTCAGCCAGGGCGGCAGGTGAAACAGGCTCATCAGCAGGTACATCGCGGTCATGCCGTCGACCGGCAGCAGCGTGGCGCCGGCCGCGCACAGCGCCAGCGGCGGGGCGTCGGTCGCCGAGATCAGGGCCATCGCGGCGAACACCGGCGCCGCGGCCAGACGCAGCCAGTGCGCTTGCTTGTCTGCGGTTGCGGGCCTTGCCATGTTCGCGTCTCCGTCGGTTCGATCCTGAACCTAGGTCCGCGCCGTGCCGGGGTGAGAGTTACAAGTGTGACGCGATTTCGATGGACGCGCTGATCAACGCCGCCGCCCGCGCGCTCGCCGCGGGCAATCCGCTCGCGGCGCTCGACCGCGTGGCGCTGCGCGACGATCCGCCCGCGCTCGCCTTGCGCGGCATCGCAATGGCGCAGCTCGGCGACCTTGCTCGCGCCCGCGACCTGCTGCGCCGCGCCGCGCGTGCCTTTGGCACGCGGGAGCCGGTTGCCCGCGCGCGTTGCGTCGTTGCCGAGGCCGAGATCGCATTGGTCTCGCGCGATCTCGGCCAGCCGATGCAAGGGCTCGACGCGGCGCGCGCCACGCTCGCGGCGCATGGCGACCACGCCAACGCCGCGCATGCCGGCTATTTGCAGGCGCGCCGCCTGCTGCTGATCGGGCAGCTCGACCCGGCTGCCCGAATCCTCGACGCGATCGATCCGGACTTGCTGCCCCCGGCGTCACGCCCGGGCGCGTGGCTGGTCGTCGCCGGCATCGCGATGCGCCGGATCGAAGCCGCTCCCGCGCGCGCCGCGCTCGATCGCGCCGCGCAGACGGCCAGGCTGAGCGGAATTCCCGCACTCGCCGCCGAAGTCGAGCGCGCCACGCACATCTTCGACGCCCCTGCCGCGCGCCTCGTCACGAACGCCGGCGCGCGCCTTCTCGACCTTGCCGGGGTCGAAGCGCTGATCGCCTCCGACACGCTCGTCGTCGATGCCTGCCGCAACCTCGTGCGTGCAGGAGCCACGATCGTCCCGCTCGGTACGCGCCCCATATTGTTCGCCCTCGCCTGCGCGCTCGCCCGTGGCTGGCCGGATGACGTCACCCGCGCAGCGCTGCTCGCTCAGGCCTTTCGCGCTCGCGAGGCGGATGAATCGCACCGCGCGCGCCTGCGGGTCGAGATCGGCCGCCTGCGTGCCGAACTGGCCCCGCTCGCCGATATCCGCGCCACCGAAAGCGGCTTCCTGCTCAAGCCTCACGCCGCAGGCGGGGTCGCCCTGCTGCTCCCGCCGCAGGACGACGATCACGCCGACGTCCTTGCCCTGCTCGCCGACGGCGAAGCCTGGTCGAGTTCCGCGCTCGCGCTCGCGCTCGACGTCAGTCCGCGTACCGTCCAGCGCGCGCTCGAGGTGCTGGCCGCCACAGGCAAGGCCGACAGCTTCGGCCGCGGCCGCGCCTGCCGCTGGATGGCGCGGCAGGTGCCCGGTTTCCCGACAAGCTTGTTACTCCCGGCGGGCCTGCCCGGGCGTTAGGCGTGGCTCCGTAGACAAGGAGAAGCGACATGAAGCACGCAACAGCCGAAATCCTCCGCGAATATGGCCCCTTTCCGGGCGACGTCGGCGGAGTCAGCTTCGATGGCGCGAACGTCTGGTTCGCGGCCGATGGACGTATCAATACGCTCGATCCCGACAGCGGCTCGATCACCGGCGCCCTCGACGTCCCCGCCGATGCCGGCACCGCGTTCGACGGCACGCATCTCTACCAGATCGCCGAGACGGTGATCCGCAAGATCGATCCCGCGACCGGCACGGTCCTCGCCACCATCCCCGCGCCGGGCAATGGCGGCGATTCGGGCATGACCTGGGCCGAAGGATCGCTGTGGGTCGGCGAATATCGCGCTGCGCGCATCCACCAGATCGATCCGGAAACCGGTGCGGTGCTGCGCACCATCCAGTCCGACCGGTTCGTCACCGGCGTCACCTGGGTCGATGGCGAGCTGTGGCACGCCACCTGGCAGGACGACGCCAGCGACCTGCGCCGCATCGATCCGGCGGACGGCAAGGTACTCGAACGGTTCGACATGCCCGCAGGTACCGAGATTTCGGGCCTCGAGTCCGACGGCGCGGGCCGTTTCTTCTGCGGCGGCGGGCCCACCGGCAAGCTGCGCGCGGTACGCCGGCCCGGCTATGCCGCTGCCGCCTGACCCCGTCCTCCTGCTTTCCTAACGGCTCGACCCGTCAATCGCCGTCGAAGCTTAATGGCGCCGCCCGCTATCTGAAGCGGGCGGCGCATGGTGCGCTCGCGCCACGCGGCCGGTATCGCGCCGCAGGATCCTATCGATGAGCGACGACCATGAATGTCGCATCCCTCCTCCAATTCGTGCTGCTGGCGCTCGGCATCCTCAACCTCGCATGCCTGCTCCGGCTCAGCCGGCGGCAGCGTCGTCAGGCGCGGACTCACGCCGCGCTGGTCGAGCGGCTACTGCGCCGCCGGTCGCGCCTGTCGCGAGACGACGCCTTTCCGGGCCGCTTTCGCTGACCAGCTTCTGGCGCGCCGTCGACGACGGCGAGCGTTCCTGACCCTTCTTCATCGGAGTCGAATCCATGTCGTACCGTTTCGCCCCGCCGCTGGCCGGCCTGGGGTCCGCCGATCCGCGCCCGCTCAGCGCGCGTCATGCCGCCGACGCCTATGACGCCACCGGCACTGCCTATCTTCACTATGCCGATGGCACCGGCGGCCAGCCGCACGAATTTTCCAGCCGCTACGCCTTCGCCGACCGCACGCTATGGAGCCGGATCGAGACGAGCCTGGCGGCGCTTCACGCCAGCGGACGCCGTGCGATCCGCATCCTCGACATCGGCTGCGGGCCGGGCACCTGGACCGTTCGTACCGCGCGCCGCGCCGCGGAGCTCGGCTTCACCGCAATCGAATGCCGCGGCATCGATCCTTCGCCCGGCATGATCGCTCTCGCCAGGCAGGCTGCGGCGGGGCTGGAGAGCGCCACCACCGGCCTGAGCTTTGAGGTCGCGGACCTTCACTCCGCCTTGGCGTCGGAGGACGATCACGGCGCCGATCTGGTGCTGTGCCTCTATGGCGTCTTCAACCATCTCGCCGCCCCGCTCCGCGCCTCCGCCGCGCAGGCGCTGGCACGCGTCAATGGCGGCACGCTGATCGTCACCGCGCGCAGCGTCGGCAGCCTCCCGACCATCTATGTCGCCGGGATCGAGCAAGCGGCGCACTATGTTCAGGACAATGATGCCGACCGGATGGAAGTGGATCTCGCCGACGGCACACACCTCGCCTTCGACTCGCATCTGTTCCGGGCAAGCGAACTCGCCGCGCTGTTCGCGCCGCACTGCCCGGTGCGCGAATTGACCGGCCTCGACCTGTTTCACAGCCGATTCGCATGCAATCCCGCGTGGAACCCGGCGGGCGCCAATGGCGCGGAGACGATCGACCGGCTCGCCCGGCTCGAACAGCTCTGCTCAGCGGATGAGGTGCTGATCGACAGTGCCGCGCACATCATGCTCGTGGCGGAGCCGCACCTGTAGCCGCCACCCCCACCGTCATCCCGACCTCGTGCCGGGATCCACCGGGAGGCAGACGCTGGACTGGAGCCTCATGCCCAGCCCTCGCGGCATGGTGGACCCCAGCACAAGGCCGGGGTGACGGATAGAGGGGCGCGTGCGGCCGCCTCAAACAACTTTCCTACACGCGGCCAGCGTGCCTATCCTCGTCCCCGCTTCGGCCGCTCTTTGACCGCTTGAATCCCGATCGGCCTCGCGCACGCGTGGGAGCGTGACTTTTGGGACTTTCCGCTTGGTGCGCGGCGCGTGACTCTCCCGCGCCGTTCTATTATTGTTCCGACATGGCCACGGCCCCGCTTCTCGACCTGCCCCAACGGCCGCTGCGCTGGCTGTACCTCGACCTCAACAGCTTCTTCGCGGCGGTCGAGCAGCAGTTGAATCCCGATCTGCGCGGCAAACCGATCATCGTCGCGCCGGTCAACAGCGACACCACCGTCGCCATCGCCGCCTCGGTCCAGGCCAAGAAGTTCGGTATCGGCACCGGTACCCCGGTGTGGGAAGCAAAACGCCTGTGCCGCGACCTCATCGTCACACCCGGCCAGCACGAGAAATATGTCGAGTTCCACAATCTCATCGTCGACGAGATCTGGAAGCATATCCCCGTCACCTCGATCGGCTCGATCGACGAAGTCGCCTGCCGCCTGCTCGACAACGAAAACGACCCTGAGACCGCGATCGCCCTGGCAAAGCGGATCAAGGCCGGCATCCGCGCCAATGTCGGCGAATGCCTGACCAGCTCGGTCGGCATCGCGCCCAACCGCCTGCTCGCCAAGCTCGCGTCGGACATGCAGAAGCCCGACGGCCTGACCGTGCTGACGCAGGACATGCTCCCGCACCGCCTGTTCGCGCTCAAGCTGCGCGACATTGCCGGGATCGGGGCGAAGATGGAGAAGCGCCTCGCTCAGCAGGGCATCCTCGACATCGGCCAGTTGTGCGAACGGCGTCCGCGCGACGCCGGCTCGGCCTGGGGCGGCGTCAATGGCGACCGGCTCTGGTATCTGCTCCATGGCTTCGACCTGCCCGAAAAGCCGTCGCAAAGCCGCACCATCGGCCACAGCCACGTCCTGTCGCCCCGCAAGCGCGGCATGGAGCCGACCCGCCTCACCGCACGCCGGCTCGCGCTCAAATCCGCCAGCCGGTTGCGGCGCAAGGGTTATGTCAGCCGACTGCTGGTGCTCCACGCCCGGTTCGAGGACGACAAGTCGACGTGGCGCACCTCGATGAAGCTGCCTTCGACGCAGGACAGTTTCACCGTCCTCCACGCGCTCGATTCGATTTTTCCCCGCCTCGCCGAAGCCGGACGCACCCGTCCCGGCGGCTTTGCTATCCGCATGGTCGGCGTGACACTGGCCGAAATCGCGCCGCTGGAGGGCGAGCAGGAATCGCTGTTCGCCGCGCTCGACCCCAACGATCCGCTCGCCCGCGAGACGCGCACCCTCTCGCTCAGCAAGGCGATGGACAGAATCAACGAGAAGTTCGGGCGGCACGCGGTGTCGGTCGGACCGATGGACGGCAGCCGGATCGATCGCGTCGGAACAAAAATTGCGTTCGGGCGCATTCCGGACATCGACGAATTTCACGAGTGAATCCGCAAACTTCGCTATTGCACCCCGAAACAGCCTTAACTGCGGTACTATGTATCCCTTGACGTCAAATGCCGCATACGCAAAGGAGCGCCCGTTATGAAGATGCGTCTCCTCCCCGCTGCCGTCGCGATCGTGCTGCTGCCGCTCGCCGCCTGTAAACCCGAACCCGAGGTGGTCACGGACCGCGCGCCCGACCCCATGGAAACCGCGCTCAAGAACGCCCCGGCCGTCGAGCTGCCGCCGTCGATCCGGGCCTCGGTCTCGATGCGCTGCCAGCCGGGCAACGCGCTCGTGTTCGCCGAGTTCTTCCAGGGCGACAAGCTGGTGAAGATCCGCACCGAGAAGACGGCGCCTTGGACCGACCTCAAGGCGGCCGAAGCCGGCCAGCCCTTCGTCGGCGAGGGTGGCTACAAGCTCACCGGCAACGAGAAGGCGGCTACCGTCGAACTGCCGGGCAAGGGTTCGCTGACCTGCAAGGCCTGACCTTTCGGTCATTGTTCCATTGAAGGGGCCGGCGGCATCCACCGCTGGCCCTTTTCACATTCCGGCACATTTTTTTCGGGCCGATGTCACATCCGCGCCGCGCCGCTCGTCATGTCCATGCAACCCAACGAGGAGCATGAACATGAACCCGAAACTCGATCCGTTCGCCACCGCCCCCAGCGTCATGAAGCCGTGGTTCGCGGCCTCCACCGCGATCGCCGCCAGCCTCGAACCGTCGCTGATCGAATTGGTCAAGATCCGCGCCTCGCAGATCAACCAGTGCGCCAACTGCCTCAACATGCACACCGCCGAAGCGCGCGCACTGGGCGAAAGCGAACAGCGCATCTACCTCCTCTCGGCATGGCACGAAGCGCCGGTCTTCACCCCGCGCGAGCGCGCCGCACTCGGCTGGACCGACGCCTTGACGCGGCTGTCCGAAGGCCACACCCAGCGTGAGGCGTATGATGCCCTCGCCGCCGAATTCACGCAGGAGGAACAGGTGAAGCTGACCATGATGATCAACATCATCAACGGCTGGAACCGCCTCGCGGTCGGTTTCGACCTGTGGCTCGAACCCGCCGCCGCCAAGACCGTGGCCCACGCCGCGTGAGGATGAGCGAACATGAGGGCGCGGCGGCGAGTTTCGACCCGCTGCGCCCCCGGCTCATTCGCGTCGCCTATCGCATGCTCGGCTCCGTCGCCGATGCCGAGGATGTGGTGCAGGAGGCGTTCGTCCGCTGGATGGGCACGGATCGCTCGGCGGTACGCGAGCCGGAGGCGTTCCTGCGCCGCACCGTCACGCGCCTGTGCCTCGACCAGCTCAAGTCCGCCCGCCACCAGCGCGAGACCTATATCGGGCCATGGCTGCCCGACCCGGTAGTCGAGGAGGAGCCGGAGGAAGACGTCACCCTCCCCCTGATGCTCGCGCTCGAACGCCTTTCCCCGCTCGAACGCGCCGCCTTCCTCCTCCACGATGTGTTCGGCGTCGAATTCGACGAGGTCGCGAAGACGCTCGACCGCGATGCCGCCGCCTGCCGTCAGCTAGCCGCCCGCGCACGCGCGCATGTCCGCGAGGCGCGCCCGCGCTTCGCCGTCGAGCAGCAGCACGGCCTCAAGATCGCCGAGGCCTTCTTCGCCGCTTCCCGCACTGGCGACATGACCGCGCTCGGCACGATGCTCGCCGCGGATGTCAGCATGCACTCGGACGGTGGCGGCAAGCGCGCTGCGGCCATGCAACTGGTACTTGGCTTCAAGCATGTGATGAAGCTGCACAAATCGCTTGCGGTACTGTTCGGCAAATATGGCTCGAAGCTGGTGCGCACCGGCTTCGTCAACGGTCTGCCCGGCTTCGTCACGATGGAGTCCGATGGCGAGATCCAGACTACCGCGCTGGAGATCGAGGACGGCCGCGTCGTCGCCATCTACGTCACCCGCAACCCGGACAAACTGCGGCACCTGCACTAGAAGCCGATCCGCTCCGTCACGAACCGCACCCGCTCCGCCACAGTGGCGAGCGGCAGCGGCACGAGGTCATAGCCCAGCTCGGCATAGACCCGCGCCATCATGTCGTGCGTGGCCGCCGCCTCGGCTTCGTCCTGCTTCCGCTCGGCATCCTGCGCATAGATTGCGGGCCAGTGCGGTGCGACGAACACGATCCGGTTGTAGCGAAACGCCGCCGCCGCCCGCTCGGCCGCCACGGGCACCGGCAGCTCGCACAGACGCAAATAGCCGATCACATCCGGGATACCGCGGTCGAGCACCACCGGCCCCGCCAGTCCCGCCGCCTCGCGATACGACCGCAGCTCCCGATCCAGCATCTGCGCCGCGAACGCCTGCCGGTCCTTCCAGGGCAACGCGTCGCCACCCGCCGTAACCTCATCGCGGATGATCGCCCGCCCCGCCTCCGGCATCGTTGCGACGCCGCACCCGGCAAGCCCGGCGATCAGGCTCGACTTGCCCGACCCCGGCCCGCCGGTAATCACGAAGAGATGGTCTGTCGTCATCTTGTTATCTCCATCGTGAAGATCGATGATGTCCGCGCCGAAATGAGCTTCGGCGTGTTGAATTTCTCGAGCGGAGGCAGGGCTTGGCGGCGATCGCGATCTACAGCCTGAAGGGTGGCGTCGGCAAAACGACGCTCGCGGTCAACCTCGCCTGGTGCGCGGCGACACTGTCGGCGCGCCGCACCCTGCTCTGGGATCTCGATCCCCAGGCCGCGTCCACCTTCCTGCTCGGCGGCGCAAAGGGCAAGGTTCAGGCGCAATCGGTGTTCACCAGGGACGTCGAGCCGTCGAAGCTCGCCCATGGCACCGGCATCGATCGTCTCGACCTGATCGGCGCCGACGCATCGCTGCGCGGCCTCGATCTGCTGTTCCACGAGCTCGACAAGAAGAAGCGTCTCGCCAAGCTACTCGGCCAACTCGACAAGGCCTATGACCGCATGCTGCTGGACTGCCCGCCGGGCCTGACCGAAACCAGCGAACAAGTGATGCGTGCCGCCGATCTGATCGTCGTCCCCGTCATCCCGTCCCCGCTGTCAGAACGCGCGCTGGTCGAGGTCGAAGTGCATCTCGGCGGGAAGGGCAAGGTACCGTTGCTGCCGGTCCATTCGATGGTCGACCGCCGCCGCAAGCTCCATGCCGAAGCGCTGGAGAGGCACCCGGACTGGCCGGTGATCCCGATGGCCAGCGTGGTGGAGACCATGGCCGCCCGCCGCGCGCCGGTCGGGGCGTTCGCGGGCCGCACGACAGGCGGCAAGGCATTTGCCGATCTGTGGCAGGCAATCGAGAAGCGCCTGGCCAGACCGCAGAAGAAGAAGGCATGACCCGCCGCACGCCCCGCTCGGCCGATCTCGATCCGGACCTGGTACTGCGCGCCTATGCGATGGGCGTGTTCCCGATGGCCGAGCATCGCGACGAGGACAGTGTCTTCTGGGTCGAGCCGCGCCAGCGCGCGATCATGCCGCTCGACGGCTTCCACCTCTCCCGCTCGCTGCGCAAGACGATCGCATCCGACCGTTTCCGCGTGACCGCCGATACCGCGTTCGAACAGGTAATCGCGCTCTGTGCCGAATCCGCCCCCGACCGGCCCGATACCTGGATCAATCCGGCCATCGAGAAGGTGTTCGGCGAACTGCACCGCCGCGGCTTTGCCCATTCGGTCGAGACGTGGGACGGCGACCGGCTGGTGGGCGGGCTCTATGGCCTTGCCCTTGGTCGCACCTTTTTTGGCGAGTCGATGTTCAGCCGCACCCGCGATGCGTCCAAGGTCGCCATCGCGGCGCTCGTCGCGCGGCTTCGGGTCGGCGAGTTTGAGCTGCTCGACTGCCAGTTCATGACCGACCACCTCGCATCGCTGGGCGCGGTGGAAGTCCCGCGCGAGACTTATCTTTCGATGCTGTCCGTCGCACTCGGCGAGGGCGCTGCAGGGCTGGCCTCGGGCGTTGCCGGCGTCTCGGCCGATTTCGGTGCGCTCGACGCCTTGGGCGTGCCGCCATTGCCCGATGCGCCCGCACTCACTTCCTCACCCCCCGTTTCCGGGAAGGTCATCGTGCAGCTCTTGACCCAGACGTCATAGACCGGGTGCTGCACGACGTTCAGCGCCGGACGCTCCTTGTAGAGCCAGCCGGAAAAGGCGCGCTTCCACTTGCCGTCGCTCTCACGCACATCGACCTGAGCGAACGCACCGGTATAGGGCTCGCCTTCCCACGGCGCGGTCTTCTCGCACGCGCGCAGCCGCAGGATCACGTCGCCCGCGCGCACCGCTTGTCCGGGCTTGAGGCTGATGTCGCGCGCCTGACCGTTGCGCTTATTGAGCAGGCCCAGCACAGCGACCCGCTCCGCCATCGGGGTCGCGCCCGCGGTCAGCGCAGCGCTGTTCGTGGCATCGACCGTCACCACTTCCTCGCCCGGCCCCGCCTTGGGCGCGACATCGACCGTATCGGCAGCGGCGGTCTTGTTCTGCGGCGCGTCTCCGCCAAACCAGCCGCAACCCGCCAGCGCGAGCGGCGCCAGCGCCAGAACGGCGGGACGGAGCGAAGCCATCAGGCGCCGGGCGTCCAGGCTTCGTAGTCGCCGGTCGCGCCGATCCGCTTGCCGCCCGCTTCCAGCGCGCCCGCCGGGCGATAGGCCGCGGCAGTGCCGGTCAGGTTCGGAACCGCAGGCTTCTCCCACTGGCGTACCGGCGGCAGCGCGCGATCGGGCACATCGTCGATCTGGTGGTGCAGCCAGCTGAACCATTCGGGCGGCACGCGGCTCGAATCGTTCGACCCCTTGTAGATCACCCAGCGGCGGGTCATGCCATGCATGTTCGTCCCGCCCTGATAATAGACATTGCCCAGCGCGTCCTCGCCGACCTTGTCCTTGCCGCGCAGACCCATCCAGGTGCCAAAGGTGGAGCCGTTCCACCAGGTGAAGATATTCGCCAGGATTCCCATGCCCCGCGCTTTACGCGGCAACAGCGGCGGCGGCAACGGGGTTGCGGCGGCTTAGCCGATTGACCAGCGAATACACGATCCATATACGATTCGTATATTTAATCGCTCAAGAGGGCCATTCATGGGCATCGTGAAAATCGACGACGAACTGCATGAGGACATCCGCCGCGCCAGCACCGTGATGTGCCGGTCCATCAATGCGCAGGCCGAGTTCTGGATGAAGATCGGCATGCTGGCGGAAGCAAATCCGACCATGTCCTTTAGCGAAATCGTGAAGATGCAGCTCGCTGCGGCGCCTGCGCGTCCAGCGGAAGCGGTCGCCGCCTGACATGGTGAAGACTCCGGACGAACTCGCGCTGATGCGCATATCGGGCAAACTGCTCGCGTCAGTGTTCGAAATGCTGGACGGCCTGCAACTCGCCGGCATGTCGACCATGCAGGTCAACGATATCGTCGATCGCTTCATCACCGTGGACCTCGCCGCGCGTCCCGCGAGCAAGGGGCAATATGGGTTCAAATACGTCCTGAACTGCTCGATCAATCACGTCGTCTGCCACGGCGTTCCCGACGCGGACCAAATCATCCGCGACGGCGACATCATCAATCTCGACATCACGCTGGAAAAGAACGGCTTCATCGCGGATTCGAGCAAGACCTACATGGTCGGCGATGTTCCGCCTGCCGCAAAGCGGCTGGTGCGGGTCGCGCAGGAGGCGATGTGGAAGGGCATCGGACAGGTGCGGCCAGGCGCGTATCTCGGCGACATTGGCTTCGCGATCGAACGCCACGCGAAGAAGCACGGCTATTCGGTCGTCCGCGACTATTGCGGCCACGGCATCGGCCGCGAGATGCATGAAGAACCATCCGTGCTCAATTTCGGACGCGCGGGAACGGGCATGAAGCTGCGCGAAGGCATGGTCTTCACCGTCGAACCCATGATCAATCAGGGTACGCGCAGGGTCTCGACGCTGGACGATGGATGGACCGTCGTCACCGACGACGGAAAGCTCTCCGCCCAGTTCGAACACACGGTCGCGGTCACAGCGAGCGGCGTCGAAGTCCTGACCCTGCGCCATGACGAGGCGCCTGCGCGAGCCTCCCGCGCAGCCTAGCGCCAGCTGACCTTGTCGCCCGGCGAAATTCCCAGCTCCGCCGCCTTGCCGCCGAGGATCTCGAGCACCGCGGCGACCGGCTCGCCCGACGGCACCTGCGCTTCCGACAGCGGCACGGTATTCTCGGCAATTCGCGCTATCGTGCCGTCGGCACGGATGAAGATGATGTCGAGCGAGGTCGGCGTGTCCTTCATCCAGAAGCTCGCCTCGCGCGGCGCCCCGCCGCCCGCCGGATAGGGCGCGAACAGCATCCCTCCGTCGGCGGGAATATCGGTGCGGTACATCAGGCCACGCTGCTGCTCGGCCGCGGTGCGTGCGACATCGACCTTGAAGACGTGCTTCGCGCCATTGCTCTCAATGGTGACGACCGCCTTCGCGGCCGTCTGCGCCGTTGCAGCGGCATCGCCCGCCTCGCCGCCCTTGCACCCCGGAACCAGCGCCAGCGCCGTGAGCGCCAGCAGCAGCGGGGCCTTAGTCCGCCGCTTCCACAACGACCGCAAGCGGCCCCTTGTCGCCATCGACGATGCGGGCACGAAGCGGCTGATCAGGTTCAACGTCATAAATCTCCGCCCGGCGCAGGGTTTCCATATGCACGAATATATCGGCCGAATCGCCGTCGCGCACCAGGAAGCCATAGCCCTTCAGCCGGTTGAACCATTTGACCGTCACCGGCTCGAACGGGCCGGCGGATTCGATCAGCTGCATCCGGTCCGTTCGGTCGCCGCCGGCATTGCGCGGCT
>Ga0247822_10001931_pt1 | contig 13001 bp, 11 predicted proteins | sample 13C_Cellulose_Da_FD_192423 | JGI IMG/M metagenome (GOLD analysis project Ga0247822, IMG submission 192423) | Soil microbial communities from agricultural site in Penn Yan, New York, United States - 13C_Cellulose_Day30 | ecosystem: Environmental > Terrestrial > Soil > Agricultural land | place...
TCGTCACAGTCCAGAAATCCGACGTACTTCCCGGTACTGATCGCGAACGCGGCGTTCCGCGCGGTGGACGGCGTGCCGGAGTTCGGCTGCCACAGGTACTTCGCGGCGGGGTTGGTCTCCGCGACGACGGCCGCGGTGTCGTCGGTGGACCCGTCGTCCGAAACGACGACCTCCAGGTCGGGCACGCCGCTCTCGTGCAGCGCGACCAGGCACTCGCGGACGTAACCGGCGCGGTTGTACGTCGGGATGATGCCGGTGAGCGCGGGGCGGGAAGTCATGAGGTCACTTCTGGGCCAGCGCCCACACCACTACGGGGAAGTCGGGTTCGTTCTTCAGCGAGTGACGCCACCGCTGGTAAATCTGCCACCGCTTGAGGTTCGCCTTCACACACGCGCGATTGCCCCACGAACCGGTTTGTACCTTCTCCAGCGGGAAGCCGCATTCCGCGAGGAGGTGCTTCATTCCAGTTTCGGTCCAGCGAGAGCAGTCCACCGGGTGGTTGTGGATCTTCAACAGGAACGGGGTGCTGACCAGGAACCACCCGCCGGGGTTCAGCATCTCGTACACGTTCTTCCCGGCGCGGTACGGCCAGAGCAAGTGCTCGAACACCTGGTCCGCCAGGATCAGGTCGAAGCGCTCATCCAGGACCCCATCACACACGTCGTACTCGGGGTAATCGACCGAGCGATACTGTCGAAACAAGCCGGGTTTGTTCCAGTTATCCCCGGATACTTCCAGGGCCGACAGCCGACTGGGGTTAAGTCCATGGACGAGTCGTTCCGTCTCCCGATTCATGACGATGCGCAGCCACTGTTCGTACGGGCCGCCGTTGAGCAGGTACGGGCCGATCCAGCGGCGGAGGAACTGCCATCGCGGGCTGTGCATCAGTCGGAGCAAGTAGTTGCGCATCATGTTGTCTCAGGTTTACTCGGACGCCGGGACCGTAGGAGGCGCTCCAGGGGCAGCACCACCAGTGCCCGTGCCGCGACGACGAGGTCGAACGGCCAGTACGCGAACGACCGCAGGTACGCCCGCCACGCCGCCCGGCTGTCCGAGCCCCGCGCCGCGTCGCCGATCGACTTGTGGTGGCCCGCCAGCGTGCGCCGCAGCGACAGCGCGGCGCGCGGGTCCCACCAGCCCGCCAGTGCGAGTTGCCGTCGGGCCGCCTCCATCTGCCCCTCGCGCTGCCGCGGGTCGGTCGTCAGGTGCGGTCGGTCCGGCTCCGTGTACTGGTGCCCGATCAGTTCGTCGGTCAGCGCGACGGGGAACCGCCGCACGATGCGCAGATACAAGTCCCAGTCGTCGGCCGACACCAGCCCGGATTGGAACCCTCCGACCGCGAGGTACGCGTCGCGGTACACGATCCACGGCTGCTGGAGGATGTTGCCGCGGAGCATCTCGTAGTACAGCGCCTTGCCGTAGAGCCGCACGCCGCCCGACTCCTTGAGCGGCTTGACGCGGGCGAACCGCGGGGCGAACGACGGGATGTCGCAGTTGTTCCGCTCGCGGTGCTCTCCGGTCCCCAAGTTGGTGTAGCTGTTGTCGCCGTGCGCGGCGCGGGCCTCGGGGAACGTAGTGAGCGTGCGAAGGAGTACCTCGATGCCTTCGGGGCGGAACGTGTCGTCGTCGTCGATGAGTACGACGATCGGGTGGGTTGCGGACGCGACCCCCGTGTTCCGCGCGACCGCGGCCCCGCCGTGCGGGATGTCCAGCACGCGGACCGAAGGGAACTCGCGGCGGACGTATTCACTCGTCTCCGCGAAGCCGCCGTCGTTGACCACGACCACCTCGTCCGGCACGCGCGTCTGCGCGAGCGCCGACGCCAGCGTCGGGCCGATCTTCGCCCCCCGCCGGTAGCTCGGGACCACCAGAGTGACGCGAGTCGCTTCGCTCATCGCACCCTCCCGGGCCACATTCGCCTGAGCCCCGCGCCGGCCCAACTTCTCGCTCGCAGCGCTGCCCCGAGAGCGGTTCGGACCCACTGGGAGGTAGATGCCAGAGCGCCCGGGACCCAGAACGGCATGTAGGGCTTTGGCATCTCGCCCCCGAGTGCGGCCCGCGGCACGTGCCCAAACCCGTATGGGAAGGCCAGCGGCCGACAGTTCTCCCCGGTCTGGTCCGCCTCGAACCGGAATCGCCCCCAAGCCTCCCCCTCAGCGGGTGCCGGTTGGTGCCAGAACGCTTGCAGCACGTCGACCAGCGAGCGGCGCACATCGTCCTGCAATGACGGCCCGTTCGGTGCGTTCCGGATCTCCTCGGCGAAGGCCTTCACCGCGGCCTGGAGGATGGGCAACCCCCACCGCTCCGCCACGGCATTCACCGACTCGCGGAGGACCGGTCGGATCTTGTCGCCCGCCGGTTCGTACCCCATGACTGTGCCATGGTCGGCCGTACAGAATACCTCCACCGGAATGGCAAGCAGTCGGATCTCCTCGACCAAGCCGTGCCCCACTGCCCGGTCCGCGAGGTAGGCCACCCGCGTGAGGTCGTCGGAGCGCCGGGATTCGGTCAGGCCGAGGTAAAAGCCGACCGGCGGCCGGCCACCGCCGGCCGCGGCCAACCCCGCCAGAGACCGCAGCAGGCGGCCGCGCCACCCGACATCGACCACACCCCACGGCTGGGGGTCGAAGACCCCCTCCTGGCGGAGGTAGTCGAGAACTATTCCGCGCCGGCGGACTGCCTCCGCAAGGATCGCGCGGCGGACCGGCTCGCTCAGAACCCAGTGCCGGAGGTTCTCTTGTTCGTCCCGGGTGAGTTTCCGGTCGAACCCCTCCGCCCGGAACCCGCTCGCCGCGAGTGACTGCGCGTGCGGCGCGACGTCGAGGCCCACCCGGTCGAGTTGGCTGCGGACGGAGACGAACTCGGACGGTTCGAACATCCAAGCCTGCTCGTTCTCGTTAATCTCCATGAGGCCGGGGAGGTGCCAGGCGTGCCGGCTGCCGTACAGGTAGCGCAACTCACAGTCCGGTGCGATTCGCGGGGCGAGTTGCGAGGCGATTGTCAGCAGGATCTGGCCGTCGCGGGAGACGAAGTAGAGGCGGCGGATGCCCGCTGCGGCCGCTCGTCGCAACACCCACATGACATAAGACGTCAGGAGCGGGGCCGCGACCGAGGCCGCGACGTCGCGAACGGTTCGGAGGTGGTCGTTCTCAGCGGGAACACGGAGGCGCGCTAGCCGCGACGCGCCGGCGAGAACCGCGGTCGCCCCGCCGGTGGCCCACCGGTGGGACTCCAGAATCTCCTCGTAGCGGTTCGAGTTCGCGTCCCCGTAGAACGTCGCACTCATTCGGAGGGCGCGGGCGGGGGTGACGTCGATGTGGAGGTGATTCCCAGTGTGGTGGATCTGCGCGGGGCGAATCCCACACCGCTCGGCGAGTCGGACGAACAAACCCGTCCGCTTGCCCACGCCCTCCTCGCACGAGACTAGGCAGAGATCCCCGTCCTGCATCAACCCGTGGCGGCGGAGCAGACACGCGACGAACTCGCCCGGCAGGTACATGTCCGAGGCGAACGCGACCCGTCGTCCCTTCCGGCGCTCGTCTGCGACTCGGTCCACTGCCCCCGGCACCGGGACGATGACCTCCTCCTCCACGCGGAGTTCTTCTCGCATTGCCTCAGCGGTAAGCTCGGACGGCAGTTCCAGCATCCACGCCAGTTCGTCGTACACCCGCGCTAGTGTCGGCTCGCCTCCCCCCATCAGTCGTCGGGAGCGGTGTTCGGCCTCCCCCCGCGCGCGGGCGAAGGCCTCGGCGGACATCGGGAGGGTGCCCCGAGCCGCGATACGCTGTCCGACAAATAGGAAGACCGCGTCAGGCGGGGACACCCGGCGCGTCAGGAGCGTGTCGAACACGTCGAAGGAGGCGACGGCAGTCATGCCCCTCCCCCCGGCATTCCGGCTTTCACGGCCACTGCCACCAAGTTCGGATCAAAGCACAGCCTCCGGACATCCTCGAAGGGTAATTCGGCGCGGATGACTTGTTCCCAGAACCAGCGCACGAACCAGCGCCGCAAGCGCGTGCGGAAGGTTGTTCGTTCCTTGCTGCTCAAGAGCAGCCCTTTTATCGACGGCCGGTTGATCACCTGCGACGGCGGCAGTGTCACCGAGTGAAAGCCGGCGTTCATCAGAACGAAGCTCAGTGAGTGGTCTGTGAAACTGCTGTGGTGGGTAAAGTCACCGTATCGCCACCGTGATGCCAGGATAAACGTCGCGTTAGGTACCTGAACGATTAAGTGCCCCCTTGGTTGCAGAGCGGCATGAGTCGCGCGAATGACATCCAGTTGCTGGGAAACCGGGACGTGTTCGAGGACATCCAGTAGCGTGATCAGCCGGTAGGTGTTGACCCGTCCCCGAAGGAAGTCGAGGCTATCGCTCACAAGCATGCCATTCGCCCCCAGACGGCAGCTTGCCTCGATTTGACTCGGATCGACATCAATACCATCGACCGCGGAATAACCGAGTTCCCGCATCGCGAGGACAGTGAACCCCATCCCGCACCCGACATCCAGTGCTCGCCCTTCGTGTGGGGTAGGCAACAGTCGGGTCAGCATCTCTTTCTGGGCATCGACCATCGCCCGCACGTGCTGCGGGCTTTCGTTATGGAATGCGCGGTAATACACACCGTAGTCGTAACCAGGGGGTGATTCGACCTGAGTCATAGCAACTCAACCTTGAGGTCCACGGGACGGGGAACCTGACCAACCCCAGGCAGGCATCCAGCAGGCTCCAGTGAGCGCGGGCGAAGGTCTCGGCGAACATCGTCATGACGCCGCGAGCCGTGGGATCGTGCTAAGTTATTGGGCAGCCAACTGCTCGCATTGCACGAGTCCGATCCTCCGTCACGTCTTCGCGTGGGTGCGGCGCGCCGCCATTACGCCCTTGAGAATTCCCTTACACCGCCGGTACTCGCGGAGGCTCGTCAGCCGCTGGACGGTGTGGCCGCGCAGCCGGTGGTACTGGGCCGCAAATCCGCTCTCGACGAATCTCCGCACCACCCACAGCGGGAAGCCGAACAGCCGCCTTTCCGTGAAGATCTTGGTCATGCGCGCCGTGGTAACGCCCAAGCCCTCGTAGAACCCGAGGAGGTACTCCTCGGTCATACGCTTCGGGTCAACGTAGTGCTTCAGCCGCATTCCGGGGCTGTAGAACACTGGCGCGCCCGTGTCGCGCACGCGTGCGAGGAAGTCTGCGTCGTCCCCGCTCACCAGCGCGTTCTTCACGCGGCCGAGGTCCGGGTTGAAGCGCAGCCCGCGGACCTTCGCCGTCTGGTAGGCCATGTTCGCGCCCCAAATCGGCTCGTCCGCGGCGAGCGGGCGCTCGTCGGGTCCGTAGTCGATGCCGATGAACCCGCCGCGGAGGACGGGGAAGGCCTCCAGCAACTCGGGGGCCGGCTCGACGGGGAACCAGGGGTCGATGGGGCCGCCGACCGCGGCCGCCTGAGGGTGTCGGCGAGCCGTCTCGGCGAAGGAGGCCAGCCAGTTCTCGGAGACGATGACGTCGTCGTCGGTCCAGACGACCCAGTCGGCGTCGGTGTTGTCCAGGGCGCAGTTGCGGGCGTGGGAGTGCCCCTGTTGGGTCTCGACCAGTCTGCGGAGCGGGAGAGAGTCGGCGTGTCGGTCGAGGACTCGCTCGGTGTCGTCGGTGCTGTTGTTGTTGACGACGAGCACCTCCCACCGCACCCCATCAGGCACCCGGACGGCGCGCAGCCCCGCCAGCGTCTCGTCGAGGAGCCGGGAGCGGTTCCAGGTGCAAATCGCGACCGTCAGCTTCACGGGCGGGCCTCTCGGGAGGGACCGAGGTGCGGGCGGAGCATCGACATCATTTGGGCCTCGAAGACGGGGCGTGCGAACCGGGCGGCTTGCTCCCGGGCGGCCGCCGCCATCTTCGCGGCCCGGTTCGGGTCCGCTGCCAACTCGGCGGTCCGTTCCGCGAACTCGTCGGTGGAGTCGCACAGGAAGCCGGTCTCCCCGTGCGTGACGATCTCCCTTTGGCCGCCGCGGTTCACCACCACCGGGACGCATCCCGCGGCCATCGCCTCCACGGTCGCGATGCCGAAGTGCTCGATCCGTTCGGGTTGGCGGTTCTCGTCCACGTCGATCCCCATCGCGTGCCAGAACACCCGGGCGCGAGCAAGTTCGGACCGGACCCGCTCGCGAGGGGCGTTGGCGGCCAACTCCGCGACGCCCTCCGACTCTCGGCGGACCGACTCGAAGTATTTCTGGTCGGCCGGGTTGTCTTCGGCCAACCCGCCGACGCAACCGAATGACCATCCCGGGAGCCGGTCGCGGGAGCGCCGGAACGCCGCAATCAGTTCCGCCTGCTTCTTCACGCGGGTGAACCGTCCGAGGACCACGATTCGGTCCTCCTTGTCCCCCGGCGAGAACTCGCGGACGTCCACTGGCGGGAACACGACGGCGGAGTCCACGCCCCAGTAATCTCGGAGCCAGCCCCGGGCGAACTCGGACAGCGTCGCGACCGCCGCGTACGAGCGCATCCGCTCGGACCACCAGCCCTCGTACACCCGCTTCCGCCACCACGCCTTCACCCGGCCCAGCCCGTGACCAGGCGTGTTCCAGGGCCAGTTTGCCCTGCGGTCGAAGAACGGAAACAAGACGTACATCACCCCCGCACGGGCGTGGTTGAACGGCGGGGGGCTGTGCGTCATGCAGACGAACACATCGTAAGGCGAACTGACGTCCCGCATCCAACCCCGCATGGCCTCGCCGCGCCGGCCCGCGGGCACGTCCGGCACATCCCACCGTCCCAGCGTCGGCAGGTTACGTTCTCCGACCCCGGTCAAGTCGGTGCGGAAGAATACAGCCAGTCGGTCGGCGAACCGTTCCCCCTGGTGGTGGACCAGATCGACCGCGTGGCCCTCAGCCCGCAACGCGCGGGCCAGCACCGCGAGGCAGTACTCGCCCCCGCCAATGCCAGCCCCCCGCGGGTCTTGGTACAGGCCGACTTTCATGCGGAACGCTGCCTCAGTGATTGGCGGTAGGCGCCGAACAACCCTTCCGCGTACTTCCGCCAAGTGAAACCGGCCGCACGCCTCACCCCGGCCGCGGAGAGCCGGCCGCGCAAGGCCGGGTCCGAGAGAACCTGGTCGATGCGCTCCGCCAGCGCGACGTGGTCCGTCGGCTCGACCATCAGCCCGGCGTCGCCCACCACCTCCGGGAGCGACGTCGCGTTGGACGTCACGACCGGGCAACCGCAAGCCATCGCCTCGAGTGGGGGGAGCCCGAAACCCTCGTACAGAGACGGGTAAACCATCACCCCGGCGCCGCTGTACATCCCGGCGAGGGATTCGACGAATCCGAACACGCGGACGTCGCCGGTCAGCCCGAGTCGGTCGATCTCGGCCAGCACAGGTTCGTAACCCCAGCCCTTCGAACCCACGACGACCAGCGGAACGCCGGCGACGCGGCCGCGAGCCTTGAGTGTGGCGTAGGCGCGCAACAGGGTGACGTGGTTCTTCCGCGGCTCGATCGTCCCGACCGTCAGGATGTACTTACCGTACTCGAGCCCGAGGTTCGCGAGTGTCGGCGCCGCCGTTTCGGGAGGAACGGGTCGGTATTCGGCGTCGCACCCCAGGTAAGAGACCACGACCTTCTCGGGCGGAATCCCGAGCGTGCGGATGACATCCTGCCGCGCGTGGGACGAGTAGGTGGTGACGAGCGACGCGTGCTTCTGGATGATCTGGAAGACTCCGTTCCAGTACCTTCGGTTGCCCTCGGTATGGTGTTCGGGGTGGTGAACGACAGTCAAGTCGGGCACGAGGAACGCGTCCAGTCGTCCGGGTACGGGCGGGAAAGAGGTCGAGGTTATGGTTTGAAAGACGTCACACCGTCCGTAGACGCCCATCCGCATACGCAGCCGCCAAAATACTCTGGGGTTGTGGAACTCGTGGATGCGGAAGTCGTCAAGGGCACGCGCAACGTCGGGGCGCAAGCGTGCGTAGGACGAGGAGTTCGTGACGAACAACCGCGTCTGCCGGGTCAGCCCGGCGTCCCGAACTCCGGCGATCAACCCCCAGATGAGGCGGTACAACCCGGAGCGATCGGGGTTGCGAAGGTGGTCGATATCAATGCCGACGATCATTATTGCTCACCTCGTCGCGCGGCCGCACGTCTGCGGCCCGGCCGACATCCAAACTATCCGGCACCGGTCGCTGTGGTGCTGATCGTCGTCACGACTCGAGCCGCGCCGTTACCGCCGATCGCTCCCAGCACCGCCGTCATCCCGAGGCGGCCGACCTGGCCGGGGGCCAACTCCCGCTCGGACCAATACTGTCGGCGACGGCTCGGAGTGTACGCCCGATTCCCCACCACCGCGCCAGTGCGAGTTTCTGAAACCATCCCGGGGCCGTTAACCGGGTTGGTTTTCCTTGACGCCGGGTGAGCGCCGCGAACACACCACCGATGATGGCCGCTGCAATCGCCGGGTTGTGCCGTACCATGGCAGCCCGCTCCAGCGCTGTGGCAATGGTCCGCAGGTACACCGACAACAGAGATCGCAAGGGGAGATGCTTACGAAGCAGGAGTAAGCCGTTTCGGGTCATCAAGTGCTGGGTGAACGCGGATCGCGATCCACCGGACGAAACTGCCTCTTTGTGAACGCATTGTGCCCGAGAAACCTCGGCCAGGTTCCAGCGTCCGTGTCGGACGAGCCGCACGCACAAATCGACTTCTTCCCAGTACGCGAAGAATCGCGAGTCGAATCCACCCACTTGGAGCAAAGCTGCTGTCCGCAGAAGTAAGGCTGCACCAGTTGCGTAGTAGCCGGGCGGAGTTGGTGTGGGCAATTGCCCAGACATCAGAAACGATAGCTCGCCTGTTGCCCAGTTAACATTACCACCAATGAGTTGGGGAGTGCCGTCCGGGTAAATGAGGCTCGGTGTTATTCCGCCTAAGGTCACGTCGCTTTCAAGTGCGGCGACAAGGTTTTTCAAGCATCCCGCTTCCGGAAACGCGTCGTTGTTCAGCAGCCAGACGTAGTCGTATCCTTGCTTCAGTGCGTACCGTATGCCGACGTTCATGCCCCCGGCGAAGCCCAAGTTGCGGTTGTTCTGAATGAACACGCACTCCGCAGGCAAGTTGGCCCGAAGCGCGACGCGGTTCTCGGGCGTGGAGCCGTTGTCGATGACCAGCACCGTCTGGCCGCCCGCGACCTCTTGCGCCAGCGCCGTCCGCGCGCATTCGACCGTCATCGCCGGTTGATTCCAGTTCAGAATCACCGTACAGACGCGGGGTATTACAGCCTGGGGATGCATGGATCACGAACGCTTGAGAGAGTGAGCAACGCAGATGAGGTAAGTCGGCGCTTCCCCGCTCCACCTGCTTTGCGGGCTCACGATGTAGGGGTTGACCAGCCGACTCGCCCACGGCTCCGACCGCAATATTTCCCCAACGGGGTCTGCTCGGGCGGCCTGCTCGAACTTTGCTTGGAGAGCACGACACTTCGATTGAAGTCGCCAGAAGCCATTGACCTTCAGCCACGGGGTATTGGGCAACCGGAACGAGCGGGTAGACCAGAGCCGTGCCTTGGTCGGGCACTGCGAGTACAGACGCGACAATCGGAACCGCGAGTTGATCGCGGAGCGAAAGTCTGCTTCCGTCATCTCCGAACAATGGAACGGGTTGTGGCTCGGATCCTGTGTCGGGTTGTAAACGGTCACGTTCGGCGTGGACATCACGAGCACCCCGCCGGGGCGTAGTACGCGGGCGCACTCGTCGAGGAAGCGGGTCGGTGCGGGGACGTGCTCGATCGTCTCGAACGAAACAATGAGGTCGAACGAGTCCGCGGGGAACGGGAGCGCGGCCGCGTCACCCTGACGGGCGTCGATGTGGTACTTCCGCCGGGCGTAGTCGCACGTCGCGGCGTCCACATCGACACCGACCAGGGACTTCGCCCCGGCCTTGAGCAGCGCCGCCGAGCCGTAGCCGTCTCCGCACGCCACATCCAATATGTCACGGCCGGGCGCGTACTTCACGGCGAACCGGTAGCGGTAAATGTGCTCCCAGAATGTGGTGATCCCCGCGCCCTCGGGAATCATCCGTTCCCCGGTGAACTCGGGCGGGGCGAGCGGCTTGGCTTGCATTTCACTCATTTGATCCTCTCCGCCGTGATGACAACGTTCGCGGGGTTATCCGGGTCGGTATGGAGTACGGTCGTGAAGCCCGCGGCCCTGCATCGCTCGAGAAAATCAGATCCGAACTCGTAGAAGACCAACAAGTCCCCGCCACGCGTCTCGCTAGACCCGTGGTAACTGGGCGGGTGGTCATGGACGACCACGCCGTCCACGATTCTAGCTCGCTGTTTGGTATTCTGTCTCGCGGATACAAGAGGGACTGTGAAGACGTGGTGGCCACCTACTTTAAGTACACGTCGGATCTCCGAGAGCGCCTTGTCCACATCCGGGACATGCTCCAGCGTCTCGGATGTAACTACGAGGTCGAACGTGTTGTCAGGATAGCTCAGTGCCAGTAGGTTTTCGGAGGGAACGGCGGGGTCGGCACTGCCATACTCCGAGTAATAAAGATGGGGCAGCGTTTGCAAAAATGGGTGTAAATCCCCCGCAGAATTGATTTCACACACCGTCAACCGTTGGAACTGCGGATTTGCGACGAGCCTGGCGAGTGATGGCTCAGTTACGCCATGTTCGACAGCTGCCGTCTCACTTATCACCTTAGCGAGATGACGTGACCTGAGGGACGAACCGCAGGTCTCGCACTGAGAACCTTCCCGATCATCGAACCAACGCACCCACTCGGGCGATAGTTGCCATTCCGCTATCAATTCTGGCCACAGAACGCGCTTGCTCTGCACGCGAGCAACGTGACCGCAAGCCGAGCAGGCGGTCCGTCGTACCCGCTGCGGAATGATCGTCGATGCGATGCCTTTCAGTCTCTCGTAAAGTCGCATACAGCCCTTAAGGTGATAGACCGCTCGTGAGAAAGAGGAAATCGGGAAAGCATGAGTTAGGACAACAACTTCGTGGCCCACCTCAGGTGTGGACGGACAGCCCCTGGGATCGTTCCATGGTACGCTCCCCGAGTATATTGGTTGTCGACGGAATCCGTCACCGTCAGCGACAATGCCTCTCTCTCATGCACGTGAACAGTCATGGAACTCAGTGTGGTGATGGCCACATCAATAGACAAGACTGACTCGTTGAGGTAGTTGGCCGGGCACCAGACTGTACTCCGATACAACCCCCGAGGTCTGGGTCGGTTTCCCCACTCCGGATCAGTATCAATTGTGATAAACACACAGATGCCGTCGCTGTTGTAGATGTGAACATTTGGTGTAAGAGCCGCGTTGTCCCGTAAAACCTCATACTCAAGTTCAAAACCTACGGGTTCTATAGTCTTTACGCTTTCGCAGGTGATCCCGCGATCGTTGAGGAGTCGAACCCTTCGAAGGCGAACCGTGTCATCCCCTGGTGCTTCGACAAGATTATTCCACACCCGCTCTCCTACTTCAGCTAACGCCGAACCTCGCAAATATCGCGACCCGACCGTAGCCGGGTCGCCGTCGTCCGTTAATTTTCCCGTTTGCAAAAGCACTGCCCGGGTGCAAAGTCTGGTGATCGTGCTGATGTTATGGCTGACGATAAGAACCGTCCGGCCATGTCCCGCCACATCACTCAACTTCTGAATACACTTCTTCTGAAATCCCGCGTCGCCCACAGCCAGCACCTCATCCACGATCAGGATTTCTGGCTCCAGATGCGCCGCGACCGCGAACGCGAGCCGCACATACATTCCGGAAGAGTAGCGTTTGACCGGCGTATCCAAAAACTTCTCGATCTCGCTGAACGCGACGATCTCGTCGAACTTTCGCGCGATCTCCTTCTGGCTCATCCCCAGGATACTGCCGTTCAGGTAGATGTTCTCCCGGCCGGACAGCTCCGGGTGGAAGCCCGTTCCCACTTCGAGGAGGCTCCCCATCCGCCCGCGGACCGTCGCGCGGCCGCCCGTCGGCTCCACGATCCGCGACAGGACTTTCAGCAGTGTGCTCTTGCCCGCTCCGTTGCGCCCAATGATGCCGACCACCTCCCCCGGCTTCACCTCGAACGACACGTCCTTCAGCGCCCAGAACTCGGACGACTCCGGCGCCGCGGCCTTCTCGCGGCCGGTCAGCCCGCGCCAGACCCGCCCAAGACCCGCCTTCAGGTTCTCGGTCAGGTTGTTGTCCACGCGGGTCGCGCCGAGGCGGTAACGCTTGGACAGGTTCTCGACTCGAATCGCCGGCTGCATCAGGTTCCTCGGTCAGATCAGGTCGGCAAAGGTTCGTTCCACGCGGCGGAAGTACAGCATGCCGATCAGGGCGAGGACGACGCCTACGGTGGCGGAGACGCCGAAGGCGTACCAGTTGATCGCGTTGCCCAGGCAGCAGTCGCGGAAGGCCAGGATCAGTCCGTAAGCGGGGTTCAGCGGCAGCCACGTCTGCGCGGTCGGCCCGAAGGCGTCGGGGGCCATGTACAGGCAGGGCGTCGCGAACATCCACAACTGGAGGCCGAAGGCTAGCAGGAAGCGGAAGTCGCGCTGCGCGACGATGAGCGCCGATAGCAGGATGCCGATCCCGACCGCGGCCGTCGCCAGGAGCAACACAACTACCGGCAACAACAGCAGTGAAGCGCCGGGGAGTACGCCGTAGGCCGCGGCCATGACTGCGAGCAGGCTGGTGGCGATGGCGAGGTCGAACAGGCCGATGCCGATCGTCGAGAGTGGGATGATCAGCCGCGGGAAGTAGACCTTGGTGATGAGCCGCTCGTTGGCGACGACGCTGTTGCCCGCGTTGCTCACGATGTTGCTGAAGAACGTCCACGCGACCATGCCCGCGAAGACGAACAGCGGGTAGTGCTCGACGCCGGACGACAGCCCGCCGGCCCGGCCGAGGAACAGAGCGAACACGGCCATCGTCGCGAGCGGCTGTACCACCGCCCACGCGACGCCCAGCACCGTCTGCTTGTAGCGGATCTTGACGTCGCGCCAAGCCAGGA
>Ga0247822_10001936_pt1 | contig 12985 bp, 6 predicted proteins | sample 13C_Cellulose_Da_FD_192423 | JGI IMG/M metagenome (GOLD analysis project Ga0247822, IMG submission 192423) | Soil microbial communities from agricultural site in Penn Yan, New York, United States - 13C_Cellulose_Day30 | ecosystem: Environmental > Terrestrial > Soil > Agricultural land | place...
ATTAATTTATGGTAGTCCGGCACCCACTGTCCGTTTAGACAGCGGTGGGTATTCAGTTCGGGATATCGCAGTACAATTGTTTTCATGCGTTCACACTAAAACGAGTGTCTGATAAACTATAACTGATAATACTATATCTGACAAAACTAATATCTGCTAAAACAAGCCTCTGTAAAAACTGCAGCATCTTCTTTTACTAACATTCATTACGGGCGATTGCTCCATACGCCTTAGTTATCAATTAACATTAGTCAGGTTCAACAACGCGCTTTGCTATTAGCCTGCCGCTTAACGAGAGCTGAAGTACGACAAGGTATGTATCGCTGGTATCGAAAATCTGCAGGTCGTGGCGAAGTGCATATTCATGCGCGAGTCTCTTCTTCACATTGTCCAGTCCGATACCGCGTCCTGATGGCTCAACCGAACGTTCCGGCTTGTTGTTTTCTGTCTTAAACGTGAGTACATCGTCAATTACCGACAGGTCGATATGAATCCAGCCCTGATGGACTTTGTCACCGTGCTTAAAGCAATTTTCGACAAAGGGCAGCATCAAAAGTGGAGCGATCTTTACATCATCCTTATTCACGTAGTTTGAAAACGTCACCTCCAGTTCGTCATAACGCAATTGTTCCAATGCGATGTAATGTTGCAGATGATTCACTTCTTTCTCCAATGCAACCAATTGCTGATGGCTGTCATAAAGCATATAACTCATCAGCTCCGATAGCCGGTGCACCATGGCCGGCGTTTTGTTGCTTTCGTTGAGCGCAAGCGCATATAGATTATTCAGCGTGTTGAAAAGGAAGTGGGGATGAATTTGTGACTTCAGGAACTTGAGCTCTGCTTCAAGCTTTTCCTTCTCCAGCTGACGGGTTGTCAGAAGGAGTCGGTTTGCCTCATGCTGATGTTCATAGAACTTGCGCACCACATGCACCGCAGCGAGCATCGCCACCCACGAGTAGGTATAAAAGATGGCGATCAGGATCTTCGGAAGGAACAATAATGGAATTGATAGCCCGTCCGGATAAAATATCGGGTAAAGCAGGTAATAGCCGAGAGTACGCATCAATAATCCAGCTGCCAGCATGGAGATGATCAGACCAAGAAGGAATTGAGTATACTTCTTCCGTATGAAGAATCGATCGATCAGCACATAGAGTGTAAAATAGGCTGCAGCCACTTTAACGGGAAGCTCGGTCATGGTGGATAGAAACTTCTCCCAGTATTTGCCATCCACCAATCCCCAGATGATCACGTCGTAAACTACAATTGACAGCCAGAATGCTATGTGAAGAGCTAGCCGGTACTTCTTGTCTCCACGTTCACCAAAAATCTCGTTGCTCATCGTAAGAGGCATGATCCAATATCATCAAAATCTTACGGCAGGTGGCGGAATTCAGACAAACAGCGGTTTTTGGGTGACAGAAGAGTGGTAACCACGCACTTGTTGATCCAGTCTTTTGAGCTGCTATGGAATTCGGGGCAGAATTAAGTCGCGCCGGTTACGTACTCCGGGAGTTAGCGGCAACAGGCAGGGATGAAACTGTCTCAAGAAAGTGACCGTTTCCCCGGGCCCTCCCGTTAGTTGGTGATGCAATAAGGTGTTTATATTACTTATCGGCCTTATTCATGTCGTCCGCGCGCATGTAGACAATGCCGGGATCTTGTTTATACTGGATGATGAAAAAAGCAAGCGCGACAGGGCTCCTAACGCACGAGAACCACGGAGCCTCTATACGTCCGTTTCGCGTACGACAGATTCAGATCTACGGTGTAGTAATAGGTGTCCGTTGGCAGCAACGTACCATTGTAGGTTCCATCCCATCTCTTTTCAATACCCAGGGATTCAAAAAGAAGAACACCGCGCTTGTCGAACACGCGCACGACGGCATTCTCGCATTGCTGTGGATTGGAAAGAGCCAGCACTTGCCACGTTTCGTTAACGGTGTCGTCGTTTGGAGAGAACGCAGTCGGAATTCGAAGATCGACGTTGGTTTCCATGATTACACTGCGCGTCCTCTTTTCACTGGGCAACTGTCCGTCGTGAACCAAAACATAGATAACCTTGTCACCTGGCAGAGCTTGTGGATTGCCGGTTTCGTCGGTATTCAGTCGATAGTGATATTTTATTGATCGGACAGCGTCACGATATTCTGTCAGCGGCGCATAGCCAATCAGTGACAACTTACCGCTATCGGCATCAAAGACCCCGCGGATCGTTGCTGTATTCGCGAATGAGAGCTCATCATATCCCTTCGTATAAACGTTTGGTTGGATACCAACCTCAGCAAAACTCAAAAAGTCGTTGTCGACATCCTCAACATCAAACGCGGAAGTAACGGTGATCGCTGCAGCGCCGGGCTCATAGGAGAGGGGTGTAGATTCAAACTGCGTGATCACGGGGGCATCGTCTACAGGTTTAATGAGGATAGCCAGACCGTAGGGATCGCTTGATCGGCCACCTGGGTCGGTAACTTTTACTGAAACGATAAGAAATCCATTGAGATTTTTAGCGGGTGTCACGGTTGTGCCCGTGAACGTATACCCGGAACCGGTGAGAATATCCAGCTTAAAGCCTTTAGGATAGCTGTCGTCTGTGTCGGTGACCAACAGGTCGGCTAAAGCAACCGCCAAAGTCTCGTCCTCGTTCATGACCAGACTTTGTTGACCGATGATCTGCGGTCTCACACTCGGTGCAATAACATTGACACTGACGGTGAAAGGTGCACTGTTCGCAGTACCATCGTTCACGGTTACCGGTACCTGCAGCGTTCCGAGGAAGTTGGTTGCCGGTGTAACGGTGATGCCGGATACGCTATAGTTAGCGCCCGTAAGAACCTTTAGCGTAAAATCCGTGGGAAAGGTATTGTCCGGATCGGTAACAATGAGCTTCGTGATTTCAATTACCAGCGGCGTATTTTGTGTCGTGATAAAAGGATTAGGTGATTGTCCTTCAATCACTGGGCCGATGTTCGGCGTATCATTTACACGAACCGTTACCTGAGCATTGGTGTTCGCCTTGCCGTCGCTGATTGTGATGTTTACCTTCAGTTCTCCTTTAAAGTTTGAATTGGGGGTAACAGTTTCACCGTTGAACGTATAGTTTGGACCATTCTTTATCCGGAACGTAATTTCACTCGGATCATTATCAGGATCCTTGATCACCAAATCGTCAATGCTGATCGTGATCGGTGTAGTGAGGTTCGTAGTGAGCACTCTTTGTCCTTCGAGTGTTGGTGCATCGTTGACTGCCTTCACTGTAAGGGTAAGTTCGAATACGGGGCTGTCGTCTTTCCCATCGTTTACCACGAGCGGTACTTTTAGCACTCCGTTAAAATCTTTGGCAGGAATAACCCGGTTCCCATCGAGCGTGTAACTGGCATTGGATGCAGGCGCCTGTAACTTCAATGTAAACCCGGATGGATAACCAGGGTCATCGGGATCGGTCACTGTTAGCATACCAAGTGTTATGGTTTGTGCCTGATCTTCGTTGATCTCCAGCGTTGACTGAGCTGTAATAGTTGGAGGTATATTCGATGGCGAAGTAGCTGTGACCTCCAGGTCGTATCGCGCACTTTCGGCATTCCCGTCGTTTACAGATATAGGTACCGTAAGCTTGCCCGTAAAGTTGGAGGCAACAGTGATCGTCGCGCCGTTGACGGTATAGTGCGCGCCGTTATACACGGTGAGCGTAAAGCCGTTCGGATAGGTATTGTCAGGGTCGGTAACAGTGAGATTTGAAAGCTGAATGGTGAGGCTGCTCCCTGCGGCAACTGAAAGCGAAGCTTGACCCGTAATGATGGGTGCAATGTTTGGAAGAAGGGTCACCTGTATCTTCGCATCGAACCGATCGCTTTCAATCTTCCCATCGTTCACGGTAACCGGTACCGTGAGTGTTCCAACGAACATCAAATTGGGTGTGATCGTGGTACCACTGAATGAATAGCCTACTCCCGGATAAACTTTTAGCGTAAAGTCCTTTGGGTATTCGTTGTCGGAGTCGGTGACTTTAAAACTCTCCAATTTCAGAGTGATCGGTGTCGCGAGAAATGTGCTTAGTGGATCCTGACCGGTGATTTCAGGTTTCACGTTTGGTTTGGCGGCTACGGCAATCGTTACATTAAACCGATCACTCTCGAGTTCACCGTCGTTAACAGATACCGGTACCGTGATCGAACCGGTATACCCTGCTTCTGGCGTTATCGTTCTTCCCGAAAACGTATAGCGAGCGCCGTTGTACAACGTCATTGTAAATCCAGTAGGATAGGAGTCATCGCCGTCGACAACGGTGAGGTTACTGAATTCAAGCGTAATGGGCGTATCGACTGGTGTACTGAGCGCAACCTGCCCCGTAATTTCCGGCTTTTGATTCACGGGGGTTACAGTGATCTTCAGATTGTACTGGGGGCTTTCAGCAGTTCCGTCGTTAACGCTTACGGGCACTGTAAGTTCACCACTGAATGAACTCGTTGGAGTAATCGTTAAATTGTTGACGGTGTAGTTGCTTCCCGGATAGACTGTGATAGTGAAGCCCTGTGGGTACGTGTCGTCAGGATCGGTTACAGTCAGGTCCGAAGTCTTTATTGTTAGCGCCGTTGCCTGCGGAGTTGTTAACGTTGATTGAGCAGTAATTTCGGGGGCGACATTTGCAGGCTCGGTTACAGTGACGGGAGCAATAAAGTCGTCACTTTCATCTTCGCCGTCGCTTACACGCACGCGGACATTGAGGGTTCCTATAAATCCGGCATTCGGTGTTACCGTTGCGCCAGTTCTTGAGTAGTTCGGACCAGAGAGTATTCTCAGGGTGAAGTCATCGGGATAAATATTGTCAGGATCGGTTACGGTAAAGTCGGCCAGGGTTAGGGTAATGGGAGTTGCTCTGGTTGTAGTGAGCGGCTGGCTTGCATTGATGATCGGTTCAATATTCTCAACTTCACGAACAGTGACTACAAGGTTAAATTTATTGCTTTCATCCTCACCATCGTTTACGCGAACAGGAACGGTAAGCCGGCCGTGGAAATTCCTTGCTGGTATGATGTCCTGACCAGCGACCGTATAATTATTGCCTGGATCAATGATCATGGTAAAGCCGTTAGGATAAACATCGTCGAGATCAATGACTCTGAGCGCACTGAAGGGAATGTTTAGAGAAACATTTTCGTCAGTTGACAAAGGATTCTGGCCAAGTATAATTGGCCGAACATTCAGTTGAGCATTCGCGAACTGGTGCAGCGTCGCGATCAGTACGCACAATATGGCAAGGCGTCTAAAGTGCATAGCGGGGTAAAGATACGCTTTGTCGGTAATTGATGACTTTCATCGGAGGAAATCGTCCGTTTATCGCACATCCGCAACAGCAAATTTGCTGCCTGCACCGCAACACTGTTCATCCTTTTAAAGAGTTATCCAAAGTAAGCGGCTGAGCACAAGAGATTTCGGATTTCGTCGATGCTAATATTCTCAATTTTGGAAACTGCGATCTGTGGAATAGTACATCCAGGATGTTGACGTTTTTCACATGAGGCCAGTTTTAGCCGCACGCTGTTTGAGACCATCAGGACATGCGCTTTTTAAAATAGCGGAACATATCCAGAGGTGTTCGCGTCTCAATTAATACCTGTGGAGGCAAGCACAACGGTATCTATATACGCGTAGATTTAAGCTGTCAACGTCTGCAAGAATCGCTGAGCTGCTCCGTTGCGGTGTTTAATTCAATCTACGCTTCGTGATAATAATCATCACGATCTGCCACTTCTATCATTTTCGTCCGCTCCTGATTCCACGATTTTTACAGAGTAATGACTTTCGTAAGTGTATCAAAGTGAATCACTAACGCGCCGGCTAGCAGGTGACCATCAGCCAGCGCAAGAGTTGCGAAGATTTTGGTCCAAATGATGCTGTCTACGATTAAGAATTTGAGAAAAAATTTCGATAATTTGGTTTACCTGTCGACGAGTGGCTGTATTAATCGCTGACTGACTTTGCAAGTCAATCCGCTGATTCGAGACGGGGCATGATTGAAAAACTTGTTTAGCTATTTAGATCCTATTGTTATGAAAACGTTGATAGGAATTGCACTACTGATGCTGACGACCACACTGGTCAAAGCACAAGGAGCATTGGCTTCCGTTCCTTCACCTGTTATGCAGTCATTCACTGCGTTGTACCCGAACGTGAAAGATGTCGCATGGAACTATAACGAACCAAACTATGAAGCTCGGTTTAAACTACGCAACAAAGGAATGATGCTGATGTTTGACGAGTCGGGTTCAGTAAGTGAAATTAAGAATGAGGTCCCCGCTATTGAACTGCCAGCCACCGTCCGGAGTTTCATAGAGACCAATTACAGAGGATGGTCATTTGTTAAGTCCATGTACGTGGTGGTAAATAGCGATCCGTACCACGAGGCCTATCTGAAAAAAGGTGACGAGGAAGTTACTCTTGTTTTTGACCGAAACGCGCAATTGTTGTTGACTGTAATTCCTTAGGACGCGCCTGCCTTAGATCTTTATCCTCCGCTTCGATCCAACCAACCCACTTGGTGAGATTACGGCGGTTTTGGAGCCCAGACTTTCCCTTCCCGGGTTTTCCCGGGGAGGGGCCGCCGGTTTCATTTCGGGCTCCCACATTTCCTTAAATCCTTCCCAATAAAGTATTTTCCGGTTTTTGCGATAGTTTCTCGGCAACTTTTATATTTGCACTTCCTTTGAAAAAGGGCGGTATTTAACTCACTGGAGAGATGGGTGAGTGGCTGAAACCAATAGTTTGCTAAACTGTCGTACGGGTTAAACTGTACCGGGGGTTCGAATCCCCCTCTCTCCGCTAAATCCTGCGAAGGCCAGTCTGGTTGCAGATTTTGTAATTTTGCTCTATGGCGGTCATGACCTGACGACTTCGTCCAAAGTCGTCTTTCTTCTGGCCTGCATGCCCAGCGCCGCAACGCCGGTCATGTGATAAGAGTGGCACCAAAAATTAATGGTCCGATAGCTCAACTGGATAGAGCATCAGCCTTCTAAGCTGACGGTTCGGGGTTCGAGTCCCTGTCGGATCACTTTTTAATCCTCCGGTCCCTGGTGCCAACTCCACATCTCCGCGGCACAGCAGCACAATACCGCCCTCCTTAATTTTTGAAAAACCTTTTCATTGGCGTCTGCAAAGACTAAATTGTCTAACAGCACACTGTTATCCTTATTAACGACTTCAACCCCTCTCATTATGTCAAAAAAAAATCTAATCATCGCATTCATGTGCCTCTCGCTTGGCGCAATGGCTCAAAGCAACAAGGAAGACGTCGATTTTATCCAGTCCATTTACGGAAAGGAAAAGAAGGCCGTCGTGGCACAGTTCATTCAGCTTGATGGGCCGCAAAAAGACGCTTTCTGGAAGATCTACGACGAGTATGAAGTAAAGCGTAAGGAGCTGGGGCATCAGCGCGTTGCGTTATTGGAGAGATACGCCAAAAACTACACGACACTCGACGACGCTACCACGGATCAGATAACAAAAGACATGTTGTCACTTGGCGTAAAAACAGATAAGCTGATCAATACATACTACGGGAAGTTGAAAAAAGCATCGTCGGTGAAGGCCGCCGCCCAGTTCGTTCAGATAGAATCTTACCTGCTGAGCGAAGTCCGGACAGCCATCTTCGAAAGCATCCCTCTTATCGACGAATTAAAGTGACAGGCACAGCACACTACATAATGACTCGAACTGGAAGGATTATCCTATCCGGGTCGGGCACGTAGCGTGTGCGTTGCATCTCAGCAAAGCATAACATAGATGACGCAACAGACATCATCTATGTTATGTTTTGTCAGCGATGCATTAGTTTATGTAAAACCAAAATTCCCTCTGTAATGAAGTTCGCCTTCGCAACGTTCCTGTGCGTTAGTATGAGCCTGAGTGCCATCGCTCAGGATGAAACCACTTCCTCAAAAGACAGCTTGTCGAAATTTGATAAGTTCAATCAAAAGGCTGAAAAGCTATTCAAAATATTGCCTGTCCCGATGTACTCTTATTCAAGTGACGCAGGTAACATCTTCGGTCTCGCGAAATTTAATCTGTTTAGTACCAACAAGCAGGACACTTCACTATTCCCGTCCAAGGTATCCGGCGTCTTCACGGTGTCATCAAAAGGACGTATCAACGCATCTATTGCCAACGACCTTATCTTCAAGAGCAATAAGTATATCATTATAAGCTTTGTAAACTATAAGAAACAACCGGAGTACATTTTTGGTATAGGGAACGACGTGAAAAGGGAGGACGCTGAGCAGATTAACCAGGAGCGATTCGTATTTTCTTCCACGGGACTGATTCGGGTGAAGGGCAAGCTCTATGCCGGTGTGAACATGACATTAGCTACATACTTCAACATTGAAACAGAACCAGAAAGCTTCCTCGTAGTTAATGATGTACCAGGCCTGGACGGAGGTTCGACTCTGGGAATAGGGCCAAGCGTTGCCCGTGAGACGCGAGATAACCGCTACAATCCTTCCAAAGGTGAGTTCCTGGAGCTTGGTTATTCTTTTAACGGAGGCACTTATAACTTTCAGCGTTTCAGGTTCGACATTCGTAAATACTATAAGCCCTTCAAAACTTACAGGCTCATTCTTGCCGGACAGGTAACGACGACGTATACGTCGGGGGAAGTACCCTTCTACGAATTGAGTATGCTGGGTGGTGACAACAAGATGCGGGGTTATTACCTCGGGGCTTTGCGCGATAAGACCGCTGTCGACGGCCAGTTCGAAGTGAGAGCACCCGTCTGGAACATTTTTGGCGTTACGGCCTTCGTTGCCACAGGACAGGTAGCACCCGACTATTCAAAACTCAGGGGCGACGGTTTCTGGACGGCGTATGGCGGCGGCGTTAGAATTCGCGTAGATACGAAGAACAACACCAACCTTCGCTTCGATATGGGATTCGGACCTGGAGGGATTTCTGGATTCTATGTGAACTTCGCGGAAGCGTTCTAGCAATTAATAATGAGTAATGAGTAATTAGTAATTGAGTGGGGCCTTGGCGGCCCATTGGTTATTCATCCTTTTTCTTCGTTCATTTTTTTTAGCTCTTCGGTTCACCAGTATCCTTGTTCACTGCTCGTTGCCTGCGTTGCTTCGTTTTCTTTCAGCGCTCTGTTCATCCGTTGTCTTCGCTTATCAATTCGCGCGGTAGGTCTGTAGAATTCTAAGCTAACCTTATTGGTTTATCGCCCGTCATTTCAATAGCCTGTGGAGGCTATCAGAGATACCCTCTATCGGGTAGAGGCCTCACCTCCGAAAGTCATTTATTTAAACTTGGCCCTCCTTCTTTTGCAATTGCAACTCCCGAAATAGATCATTGCGCACTATTTGAAATTATTCTAAATAATATGCGCAGTCTTTACTTGGTGGTGTTATTCCTGGTTTCGTTTGGAGTAATGGCCCAGAATCATGGTTCGGTGGGAGGCACCGTTACGACAGTGGACGGGTCTCCGGCAGAGTTCGTCAATGTTACGCTAAAGGGTAGCTCAAAAGGCGCTATCGCCGATCGAAAGGGTCGCTTTGTGATCGCCCCTGTTCCTCCGGGAAATTATACTGTAGTCGCTACTTTCGTGGGCCTTGAAACGCAGCAGCAAGATATAGAGGTGGTAAGCGGGAAGCGTACCACCGTCGATTTCACACTTAAGGAAAGCGCTCAGCAGTTGGATGAAATCATCGTGGCTGAGACACGGGGCGTCTACACCATCAATGAACCGTCGTCAAGTTTGCGTTTAACCACACCGTTGCTGGAAACGCCTCAGAATATTCAGATGATCACAAGCGATGCGTTGCGCGACCAGCAGGTGATCAGCATGAGTGATGGTGTGCTGCGCAACGTAAGTGGTGCGGTACGTTCAGAGCACTGGGGTGATCTCTATACAAACGTGTTGTCCCGCGGTTCCCAGGTGCAGGCCTTCCGAAACGGCTTCAACGTCGTGAACTCGTATTGGGGTCCGCTCACGGAAGACATGAGCTTTGTCGATCATATCGAATTTGTAAAAGGTCCCGCAGGATTTATGTTGTCTTCGGGTGACCCAAGCGGTCTTTATAACGTCGTTACCAAAAAGCCCACAGGTAAGTCGCAAGGTGAAGTTGCCTTCACCGTTGGCAGCTTTGACCTTTACCGTACTTCGCTTGATCTCGACGGCAAACTTTCTTCGGATGGACGTCTGCTCTACCGTCTGAACATCGCCGGACAAAACAAGAAGTCACACCGGCCGAATGAATATAACGACCGCTACACGATCGCTCCGGTTCTCTCTTATCAATTGGACGATAAGACGAAACTCACGCTTGAGTATACGCTGCAATTAGCAAATATGAGTGACGTGGGTTCCTACTATGTTTATGATACTCACGGTTTGGGTACGCTGCCAGTGGATTTCACAACGCTTCCGGCTGGACTGCCTGGTACAAAAATCAAGGACCACAGTCTTTATCTGAACCTCCAGCACGATATCAATGAGTCGTGGAAGTTAACTGCCCAGGTGGCACGCTTTGATTACAGTCAGGATGGTTCCTCCATGTGGCCATGGGCTGTGAATCCCGATAACACCATGATTCGTGGTGTGGGCATCTGGCAGGCTGAAAGTGAAATGAACATGGCGCAGGTGTTCGTCAATGGCGACTTCACAACAGGCGAGGTTCGTCATAGGGTATTGGGCGGCCTGGACCTGGCAAATAAATCGTACCTCGCTGATTGGTCGCAGAGCTACGCACTCGACACGCTGGGAGGTGAGTTCAGCCTGAGTAATCCAAACATCGGAGCGCCAAATGCAGGCTTCCCTGTATTCGACAAATCGAAGCCCTTGTCAGAAAGAGCTGCAGCGGGCGGAAGCTTCCAGGATTCGCGTTACTATGGATTCTACCTCCAGGACGAACTTGGCTTTTTCGATAATCGTGCACGCCTTACTCTTGCAGGACGCTATACTTATATCAAGCAATCGTATTACGGTTCATCCGAAGCAAAACATGTTACGCCCCGCGTAGGACTAAGTGTAAATATCACTTCGTCCACTACGGCCTACGCATTGTACGATCAGGCATTCACTCCTCAGTCCGGAGTATTGTCAAGTGGCGGCAAGGTTCAGCCAATCACGGGTAACAATATTGAGTTCGGTTTAAAACGGAATTGGGCCGATGGAAGATTCACCTCATCACTTGCGTTCTACCGCATTCTTAAAAATAACGAACTGACTGCAGACCCCAACGCGCCAATCAACTCTGGCCTTAGTGTAGAGCTTGGTCAGAAGCGCGCCCAGGGAATTGAGTTCGACGTGCGCGGCTCGCTATTACCTGGGCTGACCGCTACAGCGAACTATGCCTACACGGATTCGAAGGTTACCAAGGTAACGGAAGGTGTTACGGTTGTAAATGTTGGTGATGTCGTTCCCGGTTTTGCGCGGCACACCGCGAACCTTTGGGTTGGCTATTCAATTCAGCAAGGCGCGCTTCGCGGTGTAGGGGCCTCGTTGGGTTACACCATGATGGCCGGCCGCGAGACCTATTGGGACGCGCTTCCGGATCCATCGCAGGAACTTCCTACCTACAATAAAGTTGATGTGGGTTTGTTCTGGGAAAGCAAGAACATACGTATTGCAGCTAATGTGTTCAACGTCTTTGATGAGTTTCTATACAGCGGCTCATACTATGCCTGGCAGAACTTCTACTACACGCAGACCGAAGCTCCGCGTAACTTCCGCCTCAGCGTGAACTATCGCTTCTGATAAATTAGTGACGATCCTTTTTAATGGCCACAGGTGAAAGCCTGTGGCTTTGCTTTTATACGTGCCTATTCCCCATGTCGTAATGTATCCACGGGATTGGACCTTATCGCTATCAGTGTCCTGAAACTGATGGTCAGCAATGCAACAAGCAAAGCACCTGTGCCGGCGATCAGAAAAACTCCGATGCCCAATCCAATCCGATACTGAAATGCTTCCAGCCATTCGCTCATTACTACATAGGCGATAGGGATCGCAATAACGAATGCTATAACTACATGTTTCATGAAAGTCGAAGAAAGCAGCAGGAAGATCCGCGAATGACTTGCGCCAAGAACCTTGCGGATGCCCATCTCCTTCACGCGCCGCTGAATATTGTAAGCGGCAAGTCCTGACAGACCCAGGCATGCAACAAATATGCTGACGACCGCGCCCATCTGAAAGATCAGGCTGGCGCGTCGTTCGGTATCATAAAATGTTTGAAGCTGTTCATCAAGAAAGTGAAACTCGATGGGCGTACGAAGGTCATATTGATTATGCACTTGAGTGGCTGCATTAACAATACTCGTGATGTCGCCCGAGAACCTGATCGTAAAATAGTCAATACTCTGTATGGGATTGTTCCAGGCACCAATCACAATGGGCTGTACGCGCGTGTGTAATGACTGAAAATTAAAATTCGCGAGTACGCCAATAATTGTTACGTTCAAATTTCCATCAGGCGTCCGAAGCGTGATCTGCTTTCCCACAGGATCGCTGAGGGATAACGCGTGAACAGCTTCCTCATTCAATAATACATGTGCCGAATCGTTTCTTGTGCTCTTTCCGAAGAATCGACCATCCGTCAAATGAATTTGATAGGTGTCCAGCATGTCTTCATCGAATCCCATGAAATACATGTTGAGCGAATCAACTGCGTTATTTGCCTGTGCGTAGACCTGCGCAATATTCTTCCACTCACCGGGTACCCGTGATGAAGTAGCTACATTGGTTACACCGCTGATCTTCATGTATTCGGCCTTCATCGTTTCAAACTTCGATCGCACGTTGCCGCTGTTGATATCGATCACCATCATATTGTCTTTGCGAAATCCGAGATCCTTCGATTGAATGAAATTCATTTGTTTTCCAACAACAAGAGTGGAAATAATCATCGTGATGCTGAGTGTGAATTGTGTAATCACAAGGACTTGCCTCAGGGTTCCGTTTGAGCCGGGAGTCACGCCCTTCCCCCGA
>Ga0247822_10001938_pt1 | contig 12981 bp, 10 predicted proteins | sample 13C_Cellulose_Da_FD_192423 | JGI IMG/M metagenome (GOLD analysis project Ga0247822, IMG submission 192423) | Soil microbial communities from agricultural site in Penn Yan, New York, United States - 13C_Cellulose_Day30 | ecosystem: Environmental > Terrestrial > Soil > Agricultural land | place...
CCGGTGGAACAGTTCGACGATCACGCGTTGCCGACCGTCTGATCCACCGACCCGGTGCGCACGTTGCTGCCCAGGTTCACCTCGGCGATCACACCGACCGCCTTCATGCGGGCGACCTGTTCGGGCGTCGCCATGGTGGCGTGACCGAACCGGACCACCACGAGGGTTGGATCGAGATCGCCGGCGTCCCGCAGTTCTTCCAGGGCCGTCAAGAACTGATCGAGGTTGTGACGGGCGCGCTCCTGGTAGGTGAGGGCGCCGTCCGGGGTGCGCTTGCGGGCATCGTCGCGCGCGAACGGCCTGCCGGCGTCGTTGTCGACGGCGCCTTCGCCGACGTGCGGGCGGAGCACCGTGGGCTGCCCGCGCTCACGGGCGGCATCGCGAAGTTCGTCGTACATCCGCTTGAACCGCTCTCGTCCGATGCCATCGAACTCGTAGAGTTCCAGGCTGGCGATGTCCATGCCGACGGTGTCGGCACGCGAGCGGACCTGCTTGCCCATGGTGTCGATGCTCTCGCCGAACGCGCGCTCGCCCTCCGCGTCCGTCTTGCGCGCCGCGTGGGCCTCCTCGGGATTGCCGTCAGCCCGTTCGCCGAAGTTGCGGGTGGGAATCATCGTTAGGAAACGGACGTCCACCTCGCCGGGCTTGATCTCGCCAGCGACGATCAGCTCGTCGATGATCCGGCGGATCCTCTCGGCACCGAAGCGCTGGGCCAGCTTCTTGGCGCTGTTGCTCTGCTCGGTGTAGCCGACGCGATCCCGCGCCAGGCGACGGATCGCCTCGCGCGTGTACTCATCGTAAGCTCGCGCCTCGTACTCGGTGGCGGCAGCCTTGTCCGCGTCCTTGTTGCCCGTCGGCTTGGGCCGCTCTCCTGCAAACGTACCCTTGACCAACTCGTCCCGCATCTCGTAGGCGCTGTTGAAGTCGGTGCGTTCAGTCGCGGTGAGCGCGGCGCGGACAGCGTCCTCGGCGATCATCTCGATGCGCTCCTGGATGGCCTGCTTCGCCTCGGGGTGCCGGACATCTCCTAGCTGTATAGTGAGCGCATCGACCTGCTCACTCGCCTTGTTGACGATGTCGAAGGCATCGCCGGCCGTCGAGCGCTTGGTGATGGCACCGTCCGGTCCTCGGCCGTGTTCGAACTGGCCGAGGGTGGCGAGCTGCTCGAGCACGGGGACCCACGAGCCCGTGTCCTCTCCGGTTGTCGCTTTGGCCGCCTTGCTGCGGAAGACCTCGGTATCCACGACGCCCATGAAGTGGCTGTGGACCTCGATGCCCGGGTGGCCACGGTCGCCATCGAGTTCGACGCGGGCCCGGTCACGTCGAGCGCGGTCGTTCTGTACGACGACCTGCATCTCGACCATGCGCCGCCGCTGCTTGCCGCCGGCTGAATCATCCAGGATCGCCAGGCGCTGTTCGTACGCTTGGATCTCGTTCGCGAGCCGCTCCGCGCGCTCGGCGCCGGCCGGCCCTTCGGTCCTGGCCTCGTCGAACTGGCGGCGCATGACGCGCAGCTCGGCGACCTTACCCATGTCCGCGGGGGAGAGGGTCTCGCCGGTGGCACCCTTGCCCAGCACATCGGCGATGTCGAGCGGCTTGCCAGCGCGGCGCCGTGCGGTCAGTGCCACGGCCTCGGTGAGCCGGTGCGCGATGACGCGCTCGACCTCGTCGGCCCGCGCTCGCGTCGACACGGTCAGCACCGCGTGGTCGTCGGCGAGCGCGAGCTTCGAGCCCGGCGCGTTCGCGCCCAGGTCGGCGACCTCGACGCGCACGACGAACCCCTCGCCGCCATCGATCAGGCGCATGGAGCCGCCGTCCTCGACCTTCACGCCGCCAGCCATGTTCGCGGCGCGCAGCGACGCCCGTTCGACGTCGGCGCGGACTTGCTCCTCCGGGCGTGCTGGCGCGGGTTGGTGTGCGACGGCTTCGGCAGCGCTGGCCCCCGCTGCCGCGCGCCTGCTTGCGCCCGCACCGGAGGAACGGATGCCCGCCGCGGCCTCTGGGCGCGCGATCAGCTCCACGGGGGAGCCGTCGGTACCGACCACGCGGTAGCGGTAGCCGCCATCGCCCTGGGCGTGCGTCTCGATCTTGACGCCGGGCTTGCGGTAACTGTCGAGCACCTTCGCGACCTGGCCCCGGGGGCCCTCGTAGACCTTGCCCGGCACGACGGTCTCCAGGCCGAGTTGGGCCGGCAGGGTCCCGCCTTCGAGCTGATCGAGCCCGCCGAGGTGCTTGGTCGTGCTGCCGACCATCGCTTCCACAACCTCGCGTTCCACGCCCATCCTGTGCAGCTCAGCCGGCGTCTTGGTGCTCAGCTCTTGCCAGAGTGTCAGCTCCGCTTCGAGGTGCGCTCGTTCGGCCTGGAGGAGCTTGAGCGCGTCGGCCGGGACCTTGGTCTTCTTCACCCGCCGCGCCAGCATCATCAGCTCGGCGTGCTGCTTGACGAGAGCACCCCCGCGCGTGCCAAGGGCCTTGAGCTGCGCCATCGGCGTCTTGGCGAGGCGCGCGAGCACGGCTGTGCCAATCACCTGCGCGATCCCCTGGACGCCCTGCTCCTGCATCTCCGCAGCCGTGAGCGTGCGCCCCTGCTTGCGCAGGCTCTCGACCTCAGCACCCGCCGCCATCATTCCCGCCATCACCAGCGAGCGCCCGGTCAACTCGACGCCCTTGGCGGTGTAGTAGCCGAGCTTGCCGCCGGCCGCGCCACGGCCGACCGCCTGGCCGAGTCGGGTCGCCCGGAAGACCGCGTCGAAGCCCTTGAGCGCGGTCATCATGGCGACGTTCTGCGCCATGTCGGAGACGAACACCTCACCGAAGTCACCGCCGTTGAGGAGCGTCGTCGCGACCGACATCGTGGCCGACTCGGCGAGGATCCCGATGCCGCTGGCGATGAGCCCCTCGCCGATGAGCCCGGCAGCAGCTCCGCCCACCACCGAGCCGACGCCGGCGCTCACCACCGCGGCGACGATGGTCACGCCGATCACGGTGGCGACCTGGAGGATCGCCGCCTTGGTCTGCGCGTCGTCGATCTCCTCGTAGGCGTGGCGGAGGAACTGCTGGATGCCCTCGTCGTCGCCGAGGGCGACGAGCTTTGCGCGCAGCTCGGCGAGCGTCGTGTCGACGAGCGCGTGGGCGTTGGCCTCCAGATCGGGATCGCCGCCCTTGGACTCGATCCACGCAAGGCGGGCTTTGGCATCCTGGTTCGCCTGGAGCCACCGGCCGAGGATCTTGGAGAGACCCATACGGAAGCGGTTGCCGGCGCCGCGGATGTCTTCGAGGTTGTCGATCTTGCCGACCGCCGCGACCCAGTCCGATTCTTCGAGCTGCTCGGCGGCGTGCATCACCTGCTGGATCGCGCCGTAGTTCGCGACCAGCATTGCCTCGAAGCGGAAGCCGTCGACCTTCGTCACCAGGCGCTGGATGGCCTCGGGCGGCGCCGTGCCCTGGCGCAGCTTGGTGCGCAGGTCGGCCATCTCCTGGCGGATGAGGTCGCGGCGCTGGGGGAGCGTGGCGCCGAACACCTCGACGCCGCGCTTGCTCTGCGTCTGTGCGTCGTCCTTGACCTGACGCGCGGCCTCGACGCGCGCCACCGCGTCCGAGAACAGCGCGTCGAGCGTGTCGAGCACCTGCGTCTGTTCCAGCGTGCGCGCCTCGTCGAGAGCCGCGCGGCCGGTGTCGGGCAGATGCGAGAGGCTCGCGGCGCGCAGGAGCGCGGTGAGGCGGGTCTTCTGCCCGGCGCTGACCCGATCGGCCCAGGGATCCGTGGCCGCCTGGTGGTCGATGTGCATCGCGAGCGCGCCGACATCCGCGGCGATCTCGGTGAGCAGGTCGAGCTGGCTGCGGTAGATGACCCCGCGCGTGGTCGCCTCCTCGGCGCCAAGCGCTTCGAGCCCGAGCCGCGACAACGTGTGACGCGCGGCGGCGCCGACGATCAGTCCCTGGCCGGGGAGCTGCGCGGTGGCGAGGACGAGTCCCTGGAGCTTCTTGTCGATCGCGGCCCAGAGGGTGATCAGCTCGCCGGCCTGTGGCGCCTTCGCACCCGCGACGTCGGCCTCGGCAACGGCTGCCTGGTCGCCGGCGGTGCTGGTCGCCAGCGCGTGGACGGCGTCGGCGGGCGGATCCTCCTTGCGCGCACGAGGACGGTTGCGTGCGGCCTCGGGGATGGTCGCGGCGACCTCCTCGGGGAGGAGGTAATAGTCGCCGACTTGCTCGATGCGATGGGCTTCCGTGGGCGAGCCGAGGAAGCGGGCCGCCATCGCCTCTCTGCTGGTCTTCGCCGGCTTCACCGGCTGCACGGCGTTCCAGGGCGCGGGCGGTCCGAGCCAGCGGACCTCCTTCACCTTCTTGTACGCCACCATCGCCTCCGGATCGGCGGCGAGCTTGCCGCCGGTCGGCTCGACGGAGGCAGGCGGCTCGGCGAACGCGCGGGCGACGTACCAGGCGAGCGGGTGGCCGGGGATCAGCTCGGTGGCCTTGACCTCCTCGGGCATCTCGCCGCGCTCGTTGGCGAGCTGGCGCTTGCGGTCGGCGACCGCGATGTACTGCGCCGCGATCTGCGGCATCACCTCGACAAGCGCCGCTTCGAGGGCCGAGCCAACGGCGATGGCGACGGCCGGTTGCCAGATGCGGGGGCCGCGTGGTCCATCGTTGTAGGCGTCGCCGTCGTCCGGCAAGGGCTGGCCGCTCAGCTCGGCGACCCAGGTGGCACCGCTGCGGCCGTCGTCCGTGATCGGGCGGGCCCTGTCCGTGATCTCGTAGAGGTTGCCGGGCACGACGCAGCCCGCGAGACGCACGACCACGTCGCGACCATCGCCGACATCGAGGAGCTGACCGAGCTTGGCGAGGAAGTCGCGCGGTCCCTCGATGAACTGGAGATCGGGATGCCCGGTGGTGATCTTGCGCGTGAGCAAGAACTGGCCGATGCCGTGGAGGAGCGACTTGTAGAAGGACTGGAGGTAGGCGGCGGCATTGACCGGCGTATCGCCGCGGGTCGCCTCCGTGAAGTGTCGACGGTCGCGATCGATGGTCCTTTCGTCGCGCGGCGCGAGGAGCGGGCCCGCTGCGGTGGCACGTGGGCGCCAGCGCGTCGATGATCCCTGCTCCGCGAATCGCACCGCGAAGTCGTCGGCGTCGGCATCGGCAGCGCTTCGATCGTTCCCGAACTCGGCACCGCGCTTGGCGGCGATCTCCGTCGGCCCGAGGTCCTGCTGAACTGTGTGCGCGACCTCGTGCGCGATCAGTTTCTTGCCCTCGGGCTCGTCGGGGCGGTATTCGCCCGCGGCGAACGCGATGTCCTTGCCCTCGGCGACGGCGCGTGCGCCGTGCGCGTCGGCCTTCTGCGCGCCGCCTGCACCCGCACGGATCGTCACGCCGGACAATGAGGCGCCGGTCGCCGACTCCAGATCGCTCCGTAGGCCCGTGGGCAGGCCGATGCCATCGCCGGTGGTTGCGGGCAGGAGGTGCAAGCCAAAAGGATCCTCGGCGGGCGGCGGCGGAGCGGACGGAGCAGCGGCGACGGCCTCGGCCGGCTCACCCTCGTCGCCGGCGTCGGTCGGCGAGTCGCCGTTGGGCTGCGCGGCGACATCGGGCTGTGGATTCGGCGCCGCTTTCCCCGCCAGCGCGATCTGGGCCGTCGTCCGCGGCAGCCGCGTGCGGAGGACGGGACCGCCGCCCGCGTGCCCGACACCAACGGCCGTCGTGGCCGGGTTCGCGGTCGGTGCCCGCCTGGACGACTCAAGGGGCTTGTCGCTGTACTCAGACATCTGCCGATGGCTCGCGCGGGCGGCTCGGAGCGGGAGGCGGAAGGGACTGGGATCGATCCAAATCGCTCACGGTTTCAGCTACATCCGGCCGATGGTACGGAGCGATCGACCCTCTGACCATCACCCTGCTGGGGTGATCAGTCGTGTGTGGTCGCGTGCCGCGCGGTGGTCGATGCGCGCGCGCCGCTCCCGCCCGGGCCTCGGCGTCGCGCTGCTCGCCGGTATCTCGACGCGTGCCGGGCCGGTGACTGACCGTGCGGGCGTCGAGGCTCGGCTCCCCGATCGTTGCGGGCGCGACGGTCGCCTGATGAGGCGGTTCGGGCAGGGGCCGGAGTTCCACGATTTTGCCCAACCTACGGCAACGGGAACCGACTGATCCCCTGTTCCTGTGTTGGCACGCTCCATCCGGAGATCGACACAGGAATCGATCCCGTGGCCGGGTCCGGATGGACCGTGCCAACACAGGAAAACGGAAGGTTGGGAAGGAGGTGTGCGTAAGCTGTGGCCGACATGAAGCACCCGCCGCCACCACCAGCTCCCGCCAAGGGGCCGACCGGTCCGACCGCGCCGGATCGGAGCGGTCGGGTCCAGGTCCCGCTCCACTCGTCGGGCGCGATCATCTCGCTCCTCGTGGCCGGAACCGGCGTCGAGCTATCGCTCCCGCCGAAGAACGTCATCCGGGTCGGGCGCGCGAGCACAGTGGATGTCCGGCTTCCGGACACCGTGGTCTCGACACTCGTTTCACGCGAGCACGTCGAGCTGATCCGCCAGGGCAGCGAAAGCGGTACCTGGCTCCAAGTCGTCGACCTCGGTTCGACGCACGGCACGTCGTTCAAGCAGGGGCGCGAGCGCGACTTCGCCGTGCGGGCCGGTGAGCGGTTCCGGATCGCGGATGTCGAGCTGATCGTGCTCGACAAGTCGCTCTCGGCACTGCGCCGCGCGCTCGGCGGCTTCTTCGGCTACTCCAACCATCGCACCCTCGATGACCACCTAACACTCGGAACCGAGGGCGAGCCGCTCCTGCTGCTCGGAGCGCGCGGATCCGAGCGTGGTCACCTGGCCGAGGCGATCCACCAGAGCTCGCGGCGCCGTGGCCAGCCATTCGTCGCGATTCCCGACCCGACCGCGGACGGCACCACCCTCACGCGGTACCTCAACCAGGCGAGGCACGGAACGACCTACGCGGCCCTCGACCGCCTCGGCCCGCGCGCCCCGCTCGGCAAGCTCGTCTCGCTGCTATTCGAGAGTGGCTCGGATGTACGTGCCATCTTCGCAGCGCGTGACCTCGACGCCGTATGCGACCTGCTCGCTCAGGCGGCACCGTTCGTGCGCCGGGTGAACGTGCCGCTTGTGGGGTCGTGGCGTGCCGACGTGCCCGAGTTGCTCGACACCATGCTGGAGCATGACTTCGCGAGCCCCCATCGCGTGGCCGAGCTGCCTGCCGACCGCGTGGCCGCGCTGCGGGCCTATCACTGGCCCGGCAACCGCATCGAGGTGCGGCAGGCGGCGAACCGGCTGCATGCGTACCTCGCGCACGACCGCAACATGACCGCCGCCACCGCCGCAATCGGCGAGGACTACGAGACCTACCGGACCGCGCTCAAGCGCGTCGGTATTCGCTAGCTCTGCCCCACCTTCACCTCCGCTTCGAGGCTCATGTCCACCTACGATCACCGAAGCACTGCCGGCCACGATGTTCCCAGCGCTCCTTCGCCTGGGCGCGCGCCCGGCAAGCGAACCCTGACGCAGGCGCTCCCGCGATCGCGCCCGCTCGCCGACCAGCGGCGGACGGTGGCTGACTTCTTCGCCGGCTCGGGCGCCGACATCGGCGACACCCGCGAGACGATCGATGCGCAGGCTGATCACGGCCCCGAGCTGACCGACCAGCAGATCGCGACCGCGAAGCGGCGCAACCCGCACTGGATCGGCAGGCTGAAGGTATCGCCGCAGATCGTCAGCAACGCCACCGCCGACAGCGCCGCGTTCGCCTTCGATGTCGCGGCGGCGCAGGCGGCGCAGGGGCTGAAGGTCGACGGCATCTTCGGTCCGAAGACCGCCACCGCCGTGGGCGCGGTCGCGATGCGCGAGCGCGCCGCGCCGCGGCCGCGCGCATCCGCGGCGGTCGATGACGGGATCGCCGACACCCGCGCGACGATCGACGCCGATCCATTCGCCGGTGAGGATCCGTTCGCGATGCACCTGATCGGCAACGCCGACGACGAGACCTGAGGGGACGCGATGCGTGATGTCGTGGAGGAGCGGCCGAGGACGCTCCTGGAGCAGGCCGTGGCCGTGGTCGCGTACGCCGAGGTGCGGGCCATCTTGCTGAGCTGGGCCGGGGCGCGCTGGGATCCGATCGCGCGGGCGTGGGCCGCGGTGCGCGACGTCGTTCAGTACGGCGGCGCCGTCGCCACCGATCTGGTGCCCCGCGCCCAGGCGGTGCTTCGTGCCGATTCGCGGGCGATGCTCGAGCCGATCATCGCCAGTCGCGGGGTGTGGCCGTTCCGCCGAGCCATCGCGCCGGGACAGATCGGGTCGGTGGACGGCGTCGAGCAGATCTTCCACCGCGCAGCGGCGGATGCCTGGCAGTCACGTCGAGACGACGCGGGGACGCTCGTGGCCGCCATCGGCATCGCGGATTTCATCTGGAACCACCTCGCCGAAAGCCGTCGGCCGACGGCGGGACACCCACCCCGATGACGACGCAGGCTCCTCGGGGAGATTCGGCAGCGGTCCACGGGCGGCCGCTGATCGCGCCGGGCGCGTGGGAGCGCGCGGGATGGATCGCGGTTGGCTATCTCACCCATCCCGAGCGGGCGCCGCTGCTCGCGCTGGTCTTCCGTGATGGCGACGCGGCAATCGCGATCTTCTCGGCGTGGCGCGCGGTGCTCGGCGAAATCGACGTCGCCGACCGGATCCGGATCGCGGTCATCGAGGGCGCCTTGCCGACCCGGCCGCCTGGCTATGCCGTCCACGTCGCGGTCGGTAGCCACGCCGAGGGAAACGACGTCGGCCCCTCCGGCGCCTGGCTCCACGTGCCGCGCCCTGACGACACGCACCTGCGTCGGTTCAAGGAGTCCTTCGCGGCGCGTGGGCGCTACCTGCTCGTCCCCGCCACGGTGGGGGCGGGCATCGAGCTCGGGCCTCGGCACGGGATCGGCAAGCGGCGCCTGGCGCTGCGCCGCGTTTCGGACGTCGGATTGATCCAAGATCCGGACGCAGGGCTGTGGTCATGGTGCGGGGTCGTGCCGTGACCGAACGAGCACGCCCTCGGCCGAGCGGCCGTAGCGCCGTCCAGCGCGAGCGGGCGGTGCGCACGTACTCCGATGCACGCGAGCTTCTCGCCACCATCGCGTACGCCGAGGTGCGCGCGATCATGCTGGCGTGGGCCGGGCTGCTGCGCGAGGACCCGGTCGCGCTCGCCCGCCGGGCCATCGATGCGGTCCTGCGGGCTGGGCGCCGGTACCCGAGCGCCCGCACGTTCGGCGAGGCCGTCCGCGGCAGCCTCCGGGGCATGACGGCGGCGACCCTCTACCGCGCTGCCCGCCGGCTGGGTGCGCCACCCTGGAACACGCTCGGTGACGGTCAGCTCGGCGACGTGGCCGGGCTGGAAGTCGCCTTTCACCTGGCCGCCGACGCCGCGGCCATCGTGCGCGCGAAGGATCCGCAAGTGCTGGCTGCCGCCGCTGCGCGCGGTGACGACGTCCGCACCCGGCTCGCGCCCGAGCGGAAGGGAGGTACTGCCGACAAGACGTGACGATCGTCGATGGCGCCGGGCAAGGCGCCTCGACGCGCACAGCAAGGTGGCGGGCGGCGCCCCGTGGAAGTGGTCGTAGGCGAGGCGAGATCCCCATCTGGTGCGACGACTGCGAAGGGCGGCGAGGGACCAACGCGACCGAAGACGCCGAGCGTGCGGTTCCGCACCCGGCGAGGCTCTGTGTTGCCTGGAGGAGACGTATGCAAACGAAGTTGTGGCCTTCCGAAGAGTGGCGTGCGGCGTTCCGAGAAGGAGCGACGCCGGGCACGTTGCGCGCGGCGCGGCGGTGCGCGGAGATCGAGATCGCGCGCCTGCAGCGCCTCGACGTACCCGTCCCGTGGGAGGCCGAGGACCTGGTCCACAAGATCCTGGTGCGCACGTGTTCGGGCTCGCTCCGGTGGGATCCCGACAACGTGTCGCTGCGCGCGCACCTCTACGATAAGGTTCGTATGGCCTGCCGGCGGAAGCGTCGGCGGTGGCAGGAGCACCACCAGCGGATGGTCGAGCTCGATGCGGCCGGCGATGAAGCCCCCGTCTTGGCCAGCGACGGATTGCACACGCCATCGCCCGAGGCCGAAGTCGCGCTCGCCGAGCTGGCGCGCCGGGTCGAGGCTGAGGTCTGGGAGAAGATCAAGGCGGACCCGATCGCGACGAAGGTGTTCGGCGCGATGATCGAGCACGACGGCGGTAACAAGGAGCTGGTCGAGGCGACCGGTCTGCCGATCGACGCGATCAGGAGCGCGAAGAAGCGGATCCGGCGCATCGCCGCCCACCTGTCGCGCGAGCTGATCGCGGCCCTGGGGCGCCCGCGGGCGACCGGTGTGCAGAAGCCGGCCAGCCGGCGGCCCGGCGCCGACGGTGGCGCCGATGAGGATGCGGCCCGGTCATCCGATTGGTCGTGACGCACGACGCGACGAAGCGAGGAGGACGTGTGATGTCTGACGATCCAAGGGACAAGGGCGCACGCACAGGCGCCAAACCCACGAAGCTGACCCCCGACGAGCGCGAGCAGGGCGAGCAATCCCTCGCCCTGCTCGAGCGACTGTTCGACGAGTCGGACGACGAGGAGACCGAGGAGGATGGCCCGGTCACCGCCCGTGACGTCCGCCTGGCGGCCGCCGCGCGGTGGATGGTCGACGACCTGGGGCGGCGCATGGCGGAGGGCCGACCGCTGACGATCGACGAGCGCGGAGCGCCTGGCGCCCGCAAGCCTAGCACGGTCGATGACGCCGAGCTGGACGAGCTGCTCGGCGGCGACGGTGCCGACCGGGACGATCGCGCGCCGGTGGCGCCACACGATCCGGACACGGTCGACACCGCCCGGATCGTCGCGCTCGGGCGTGACGCGCTACTGCGGCTGGTGGAGCGCCTGAGCCGGTTGCGTGGCGAGAGTCCGCCCGAGTCGTACGATCAGATGAGCCTGGAGGAGCTGCGGGCGGAAGCCCGCCGGCTCCGGACCCCGGCGGCGCACCCCTGACCCGTGCGCGGCGAACGAGCCACGTGCAGCCCGTGTATTACGGAACCTGGCTCGAGCTGCAGGGCGGGGACGAAGCGGTCGAGCGTGTCGGGCCAGCCGCGGGCCGCGCGGGCGGCGCGGCGGCGATCGCGAGGTCCTGGTGGTGCACGCGCGGCATCGAACCGCCGGCGCGGGCGGTGAACATCTGGTCGGCGAGGCGGGTGACCAGGTTGGCGACCGGGCGGTCGTGGGGCTTGCGGTCCGAGGGCCAGGTACGTTTACTGTGCAACGTAACTATTCATACTAATTGCATATAGCTCGCGGATTGGGATATCGACCCAGGATCGGCCTGAACATCGAAGCGGGGGGGGGGTTGCTGATGGGCGTGATGATGATTACATGCACGCCATGGGCGCACGCCTGAGGTGCGTCCCCTTGGCGTTTCGGAGAAATCACCGAAAAAGTGAAAGGGCGCCAGTTGTTAAACTGGCGCCCTTTCTCGAAGGAGCCGCAAGGGCACCCTCGGTGGCACTGAGCAATCTGTCATGACGTACGACGTACGCACAAGCCGAAACGGGCCATCCGGATCCCGCGGCAACTTGGATGTCAGACCCGTTCGGTAAAAGGGTAAGCAGGAGATCTCCACGCAGCAAGATCCAAGAATCTTCAACAGCTAGGGACGCTCGCCCTGCGGATCATCCTTGTGCGCGCGCTCCAGATCGGCATGATGGACCGGCACCCAGCACTCCATCCCGACCAACACCCATCATTTCCGGAGTGAGAAGGAGCCGCGAGGGCACCCTCGGTGGCACGCGGACCTAAGCGGTTCCTTCTCTCTCCCCGTTGCGCTCCGGCAGGGGCGACCGATGCCCCACGGCCGTCGGGGCGAGGAGAGAGAAGACGTGTACCGCTCAACTAGCACCACCACCCTCGGGTCTGCGTTCTCGAACGAGGTGCTCCGGGCCGTCTGGAACAAGGGCCAGATCGTCCCCAACTGCGATCCTGCCTCCATCAGGGCGGACGCGTGCGGCGCTCTGATGGTGTTCCTCTGCTACGGGGACACCAACAGCAAGTTCGGCTGGGAGGTGGACCACATCGTCCCCGTCTCCGCCGGTGGCTCGGACGCGCTGAGCAACCTCCAGCCGCTCCAGTGGCAGAACAACAGGTCGAAGGGTGACCACCTTGGCAGTGGCTGGAGCTGCGCCGTTCGCTAATCCCGAACCGCGCGTCGAGCGCGTGGATCTGAGCCTGTCCGGGCACCGGACGTCCGGATGCCGGACAGGCCCCCCCCCCCCCTTTCAACTCTAAGCGTCTGCAGGTCTGCACCTGCAGGGAGATCAAGATGGCGTACACGAAGGAACAGCGTGCGCGAGTGTTTCGGTCCGCGGACGGGCGCTGCCATCTCTGCGGCCTCGATCTGGTCGAAGCCCACTACGGCTCCGAATTCTGCAACGTCCCGACGGGCTGGGAGATCGACCACCAGCGGGCCCGCGTGCACGGCGGCACTGACCACGGCAACAACCTGCGGCCCGCGCACATCTCGTGCAACCGCTCCCGGCAAGCGCGCAGCGCTGCGGCGGTCCGCGCTGAGAACGGTCTCGCGCGTCCGCCGCTGAGCCGGGCCAAGCGCAATGAGCGCCAGGCCGGTGGCGCGGCCGTCGGCGCGGCGATCGCCCTGCTAGCCGGAGCCACGACGTTGGCCCCGGTGCTAATCGTTGCTGGCATCGGCGCACTGCTGGTGGACGCCTGAAAGGAAGGTCCTCCATGGCCGATCGTGTGCTCAACCCGAACGTCCTGGCCGCGACGGCTCAGATCGTGGCGTCGCTGTACACCTTCGACCACAGGCCGACCGGCAAGGTCGAGGACAACATCGCGCGCGTGGGGGCGGCGCTCCTCGCGGCGGTGCCTGATCTCAGCCCGACCGTCCTCGCGGCGACGGCGCAGATCGTCGTGTCGATCTACGCCGGCGACAACAAGCCGACCTTGCCGGTCGGCTTGTTGTCGCC
>Ga0247822_10001939_pt1 | contig 12979 bp, 12 predicted proteins | sample 13C_Cellulose_Da_FD_192423 | JGI IMG/M metagenome (GOLD analysis project Ga0247822, IMG submission 192423) | Soil microbial communities from agricultural site in Penn Yan, New York, United States - 13C_Cellulose_Day30 | ecosystem: Environmental > Terrestrial > Soil > Agricultural land | place...
CTTCCGGATGCGGTGCGGGAGCGGATGCGGAGGCTTGCGGAGGGGGAGGCAGGTACCTTTCCGCCGACCTGATCCGGTGAATGGCAGTCGCTGCATGTGTCGTCCATCCCCGCATTGCACCGCGCCGATGCCCCGTGACTCCGCACGTGCGACGCCCAGGTTCCTCCTGATCGCTGGCCTCATCCTCGCAGCCGCGTGTGAGGGGCCGACGGAACCGGCGCAGCCTTTCGACGTGGCCCTACAATGGTCGGCACGCCCACCGGCTCGCGCTTGAGCTTCTGCTTGCCGACTCACTCGCCGAACTCGTCGGGGCCGTGGGGCCTGGCAGCAGTCGCCAGCGCGCAGATGCAAAGCGCGCGTGTCGCAGCATCGATCTCAGGCCGCGTGTACCTCGGATTGCTCCACCCGATCCGTCTCCGCACTCGTCCGCTCACCCAGAAACTCCACCCACTGCGTCTTCATCATCGGGTAGTGCTTCGCCGCCTCCACCGACTGCAGCCAGCAGGCGATGTTCTCGTCGAACCGCTTCTGCAGCATGGAATCCGCGATGCCGCCCTCGGCGCCGAACGCCTTGTGCGCCTCCGCCAACGAGAACATGTCGGGATACACGCGCGCCCCCAGATGCTCGAGCGGGATGCGCAGCGACCACAGCCCGCGATTGCCCCCGGCCATGGACGGCGAGGCTGACATCAGCATGCCGTAGCGCCGGGTGAACGGTTGCGGCTTGAACCGGGACGTCCAGTCAATGACGTTCTTGAGCACCCCGGGCATCGACGCGTTGTACTCGGGCGACGAGATGATGAAGCTGTCGCTCCCGAGGAGTCGGTCCTTGAGCCGGGTCGCGCCCTCCGGCATCCGCCCGTCGCGCTCCTCGTCGCCGTCGTACGAGAGGCAATCGAAATCGGCCATCGTGGCGCGATCGACCGTGGCGCCATGCGACTCGACGGTGCGAGCCGCCAATGTCGCGAGGCGGTCATTGAGCGAGTTCTCGCGCAGCGAGGCGCTGAACACGAGCACTTTCACGGCGAACTTGTCGGCCATTGTCACCTCCGGTTGGCTACCCTAGCATGCCGATTCCCGTGAGGCGCCACAATGGAGCGACCGCGCACCAGTTGCTGCACGCGGTCTTCGCCCAAGCAACTCCGTCCTTCCCGCCGTCCTACCGATACCGCTCGACCATCTCCGCGATGCGACGAGCGGCGTGTACCGCCGCTTGATGTTCCTGCGAGAAGTTGAGCCGGATGCTGTCGGTGCGGTCGGGGCTGAACTCGGTGCCGGGGGTGACGACCACACCGGCCTGCACCCGTAGCGCTCTGACGAACTGGTGCAGCGAAACGCCGAGCCGCGGCAGCCGGGGGAAGAGATAGCTACCGGCCTGCGGCGGACGCACGCGCATGCCGGGAATCGCATTGAACACGGCGAGCAGGTCGTCACGCAGCGCTTGATGTGCCGCGATGCGCCCCTCGAGCCAGCCATCCGGCTCGGCGAACCAGGTGCGCAGCACCGCCTGCGAGTATCCCGGCGCGCGCAGGGACACGATCGCCTGCAGCTTCTCCATGCGATCAATGATGTGCGCCGCGCCGAAGGCCGCGCCCAGGCGATAGCCGCTCAACGACTCGGTCTTCGAGGGACCCATGATCGTCACGACCTGGCCGGCATCGATGCCGGCCGCGCGCAGGTGCGTGTACGTGCTGCCTGCGTACAGAAGGCGAGAGTACAACTGGTCGACGATCACCGTCACGCCATGCGTCGACGCCAGCGTGGCGATGCGCGCGATCTCGTCCGGTGCGTAGACGACGCCGGCGGGATTGTTCGGGTTCGAGAAGAGAAACGTCTTCACCCCGGACTTGAACGCGGCCTCGAGTTGCCCCAGGTCGAGCCCCGCCCCGGCGTCACGGGAGAGATAGTCCATCTCGACCGGCACGATCACGCCGCCCAGGAACTCGACGAGCTTGCGGTTCGCGAAGTAGTCCGGACGCACGATCGCGACGCGATCGCCGGCGTTCACGGTCGCGCCAAGCGCGAGGAACAGCGCCCCCTGCGTCCCGGGCGTGATGATCAGCTCATCGGCGCCCGACAGGGGCGCGCCGGTGAACCGGGCGAGCCGGTCCGCCAGGAGCGTTCGCAACGCGGCATCGCCGCGATATTCGGTGTAGGCCTGCGAGCCACCGCGATGTACGCCCGCGACGAACTCCTCGAATGCGCCGGGGGTCGGTGCGAAGGCCGTGGCGTTCACGTCGCCGTGCGAGAAGTCGACCGGCGTCCCGGCGATCGTCCCGCCGCGCAGGTCTGCATCCTCAGCCGAATGCGCCTGGCGCACTTCCTGCCCCGGCGCGTGGTCGGTTCCAAGCCGGGCGAATCTCTCGACGATGGTGGGCATCCGTGATGATATCATGGAGGCCGGCATCGTTCAAATGAGATGCCCGTCCACCCGATCGAGGAAGTGCACGTTCCTCACACCGGTGCGATTGAAGAGCAGCACGCTCCCACGGCGGAGCCGAGGATAGATCCGCAGCTCCGCGTAGTACCCTCCCCCACCTCCCGCGTGATCGAAGTACGGCTCGCCATCCAGCACCCCGGTGAACCACGAGAGGCATATGCCCGAGGCCGCGCCGCAGCGGAGGATGTTCTCCGTGAAGAGCGCAGACATCATGACCGGCGAGAGGAGCGCATTCGCGGGGTCAAGCAGCGTCTGCACATAGCGCGCGAAGCCGTCGGCGGTGCCGATGAGACCACCATACGCCGGGCCATTCATGTAGTACGGACGGAAGGCCTGCCACGCACCTTCCCTGCCCTCGAACGCCTTCGCCCTGTCCATGAACAAGCCGAGGAGCGGATAGCTGAGGCTCCGGCGCCGGTGATAGCCCCTCGCGTGCAGTGCGGTGTCGAGGGTGAACCCGAGTTCGTCACCGGACAGTCCGACCCGCTCGAGGATGCTCTCGCTCACGTAGCGCTCGAACGGCATCCCGCTCACGGACTCGATCACCTGGCCGAGCAGCTGAAACCCAAGGTTGCTGTACGCGAATCGTTCGTTCGGTGCGGACTTGACCCTGCCATGCTTCGCGAACTCGCGCGCGAAGAAAGCATCGCGATCGAAGCTGGCGTGCTCGGCTTCACCGTGCGTCCAGCGCAGCGGGATCGGGTTGGGGACGCCGGCGGCGTGCGTGAGCAGCTGGCGGATCGTGATGTCGTCTGGGTACGGGAACGCCGGCAGGCACTCCGCGGCCGGCCGGTCGAGTTCCAGGGCGCCGCTCTCGACGAGTTGCAGGATCGCCGTGGCGGTCACCGTCTTCGTCACGGACAGGCCGTTGAACGTCGTGGTGCGCTCCACGCGCCTGCGCCGCGCGACATCGGCGACGCCGTCCATGTAGCGGAACATGATGGAGTCAGCGCCGAAGTGGAGGTACTGCAGGCCGGGGGTGCGGCCCTTGGCGACTTCCTCGTGGAGTACTCGCGCGGCTGGATGCATGACCCGAGTCTACCCCTGGCCGCTTAATCCACCGCTTTCTCGGCCGCGGCCGGCGTATCGGCGCCACGGGGGGCAAGGGTGCGGCGCGGATCGGGAGCCCGTAGATTCCGCGACTCGATGCCCGCCGCCAACAGGACGAACGTACCGGCCACGCTCTCCTCGTTCATAGGTCGCGCGAGCGAGCTGCGTGCGCTGCGCGAGGCGGTCGGCACGCATCGCCTGATGACGATCGTCGGGCCGGGAGGCGCCGGGAAGACTCGGCTGGTGCGCGAAGTCGCGGCCGCTCTCGCCGGATCATCCGCAGCCGAAGCCGACTACCCCGGTGGTGTCTGGTGGGTAGAGCTGGCCTCCGTGCGACTCGGGGCCGATGTCGCCGCGGCGGTGGCGAGCGTTCTGGCGGTGACTCCATCGGCGGGTCGCCAGCTCCTCGACGCGCTCGCCGAGGCCCTGCATGCGCAGCGCTTGATGCTCGTGCTCGACAACTGCGAGCACCTGCTCGCCGAATCGGCGCTCCTTGCGGATGCACTGCTGCGCGCCGCCCCCGGCGTGACGATCCTCTGCACGAGCCGCGAGGCGCTGTCCGTCGAAGGCGAGGTCGCATGGCCCATCAGTGCGCTACCACGGCCCTCCGCGCGCGAACGGGAGAAGAAACCCGTGGCCGCCGACTTGGTGGCGTTCGAGTCGGTGCAACTCTTCGTGGAGCGCGCCCGCGCGGTGACGCCGACGTTCGCCCTCACCGACGCGAACGCCCCGGCGGTGGCCGAGATCTGTGAACGGCTGGACGGCCTGCCGCTTGCGCTCGAACTCGCCGCCGCCGTCGTGCCGGTCCTTGGCGTCGAGGCGCTCGCCGCCCGACTCGACGATGCCCTCACGCTGCTCTCCCGGGGCAAGCGCACCGCGATCCCGCGGCACCGCACACTGCACGCGGTGCTCGATTGGAGTCACTCGCTCCTCGACGAGGATGCGCGCACGCTGCTCCGCAATCTCTCGGTCTTTCGCGGCTCGTTCACGCTCGAGGCGATGGAGGAGGTCTGCCGGTCGCCGGGCTCGCGCGCGAGCCTCATCCCGGCGCTCGGCCGCCTCGTGGAGCATTCCCTGCTCGAGGTGCGCGAGGAGGATGGCGAGGCGCGCTACCGGCTGCTCGAGACGGTGCGGCAGTTCGGGCGCGCGCGCCTGCGCGAGTCGACGGATGAGGAAGGCCTTCGCGAGCGCCACGCCCGTTGGGTCGCGCACGTCGCCGAGCGCGCTGAGTCGGACCTCTTCAGCCCTGCGCGTGGACGCACCGTCGAACGGCTTCGCCAGTCGATCGACGAGATCCGCGCCGCACTCACCTGGGCGACGGGGCCCTCGGGCTCGCCGCTGCTGGCGGCAAGGATCACCGGCCCACTGGGGTGGTTCTGGATCTCGGGGGTGCCTTGGGAAGAGGCACGGAGCATCGCCACGACCACGCTCGCGGCCGTCGATGCCCAAGGCGTCCCCGAGGGCGAGCGCACTCTCGATGAACTGATCGCGATCGGCCGGCTGTTCTATCCGATCGAGGGACTCGCCTACTTCGGCGGCGACACCGAGACGATGCTGCGGATGGGTACGAGGGAGATGGCGCTGTGGGATGCCGTGCAGGCCATCGGCAACCTGACCGCCGCGCAACGACTCACGGTCGCGCGCGGCCGCAGTCTTGGGCTACAGCTGATGGGGCTCGCGCATGCGATGCGCGGCGAGGCCGCCGCGGCGATCAGCTCGATGAACGCCTCGGTCTCCGCCGCGTCGCGCTCGGGTGACGCGTGGCTGCTCGCCGTCATGACGATGCGTCGCGCGCTCGCGCACTTCGTGGTGGGCGACCACCAAAAGGCACAGGCCGATTACATGGCCTCGGTGCCGCGGCTCCGCGAACTCGGTGAGCACTGGTTCCTCTCGCTGGCGCTCGAAGGCATGGCGATGAACTCGCTCGCGGTCGGCGACGTCACCTCCGCGGCCCGCGACGCGCGAGAGAGCGTGACGGTCCTGCGCGCCGAGCCGGACGCCTGGTTCATCTCGCGCTCCCTCGACACGATGGCGTTCGTGCTCCTCTCGGGACTCAACGCGGCGACCGCTCGTTCGCACGATGCACTCGCGGCGGCGGCGCGCCTGTCCGGGGCCGCCGAGTCGCTGCGACGGCGCTGCGGCGCGGGCGTGATCGGGCTCGACGTGGAGCGGCAGGCCGGCATCGTACGGACCCTGCGGGGCGGGCTCGGCGAAGCGGAGTACGCACGTCAGGTCGCGGCCGGTGCCGCGCTCTCGCTCGCCGACGTGCTTGCGCTCATGGACGAGGATCCGGTGGTCTCCGCCTTCACGACCGTCCCCACCGCGCCGGAACGCGTCGCGCAACAGAGGACCAAGCGGCTGACGCTCAATGTCCTCGGCCCGTTCTCTTTCGCGATCGCGCGGGAGGGCGCCGACGCGGAAGTTGATGCTGTTCCGGTCGGAAAGGTGCGGGAGTTGCTGCTCTTCTTGCTCTTGCATGAGCGCGTGACGAAAGAGGAGATCGGACTGGCGCTCTGGCCCGATTCATCCTCCGCGCAGGTGCGCAATGCCTTCCACGTCACGTTGCACCACCTTCGGCGGCAGCTGGGACCGGAGCGCTGGATCGTCTTCGATCGCAACTCCTATCGGCTCGACCGTGCACCGTCACCCGACGTGGCGCTCGACGCGGACGTGGACGCGGTGCTCGCGGCGAGCGCCGCGCTTCGGAAGGCGCTGCGCCGGCGGGAGGCGGTCGAACCATCGACGCTCGACGACGCCCGGGTCGCCCTCGAGCGCGGACTGGGCGACCTGGCGGCGGGGTTCGGCGGTTCGTTTGGCGAGTGGCTCGCGGCAAGCCAGGACCGGGTGCACGCGGCGTGGACCGAGGGCATGGACGCGCTCGCGCAGTTGCTCAAGGCGGCGGGGCGGTTCGAGGAAGCCGTCGACATGCTGGAAATGCTCGTCGCCCGCGAGCCGCTGCGCGAGAGCGCCCATCGGCTGCTGATGCAGGTGCTGGCGCTGCGCGGCGAGCCGGCCCGCGCCCTCGCGCACTATGAGGCGCTCGTGACGCTGCTGCAGCGTGAGGTGGGATCGCGGCCGGCGCCCGAGACCCGCGCGCTCGCCGAGTCGCTGCGCCGCTGAGCCTCTGCGGCGCCCAAAGCCGGCGCTAAGCGGCGCCTTAAGCACCCCGATCGAGATTCTCCCGCGAAGGAAGGGGCCGCACGACGGCGACCCATGATCTCGCCAAAAAGGAATACCCGGAGAATCCCATGCAGCAGCCCAAGTCGATCTCATTCAGCGCCATTCTCGTTTGCCTAGCGGTGGCGGTGCTCGCCGCTTGCGAGGAGTCTACGCCCACCAACCCGCCGCTCCCGACGCCCGTGGCCTCGGTCGAGGTGACGGCGCCCCACCTGACGATGCAGGTCGGCGAGCAGATGACGCTCGTCGCCAAGCCAAAGGCTGCCGACGGCGCGCCGCTCGAGCGCGAGGTCACCTGGCGATCCGAGGACGGAGGGCTGGCGACCGTCAGCGCGGCGGGAGTCGTCACGGCGGTCGCGCCGGGCCAGCCGCGCATCATCGCATCGAGCGGCGGCCACGATGGCGACGTGCGACTCACGGTGCAGGCGCCCGTGACGGAGCCCGATCCACCGCCAGTCACCCAAGTGATCCTGCAGGCAGCGACGACGTCGCTCGACGTGGGGGAGAGGGTGTTCTTCGGCGTGCAGCTCAAGCTCGCGTCGGGGGAAGTCGTCCAGCGACCGGTGGCGTGGCAGTCGAGCGCTCCGCTCGTGGCCAGCGCGACGAGCGCCGAAGCGGCGCGAGCGGCCGTCGAGGCGCGCGCGACCGGCACCGCGACGATCACCGTGTCAGCGGAAGGCGTCGAGGCGTCGGTGACCGTGCAGGTCTCGCCGGCACCGACGAGCGACCTGATCTATTCCGTGCCCCGTGACGGACAGTCCGAGATCTTCGTGCTCGGTCTCGCCGGTGGAGGTGTGCCGGTGCGTCTCAACGCGGGGAACGTGTCGCGCGACCCGAGCCCGTCTCCCGACGGCTCGCAGTTCGCCTTTGCCGTCTCGCAGACGGACCCGATGGGCGCCCAGCAGCACGATCTCTTCATCGTCAATCGCGACGGGCTCAACATGCGGTGGCTGACGCGCACCCCAGGCATGGAGAGGGAGCCCGCGTGGAGCCCGGATGGTGCGCGGATCCTCTTCAGCGCGATCGACGCCAGCTCGGAGCACATCGACATCTGGGTCGTGAACGTGGATGGCTCGGGACTCACGAATCTCACCGCGGCGCTGGGTGAGGACCTCACCAACAAGCGGAACCCCGCTTGGTCGCCGGACGGCTCGCGGATCGCTTTCGTGGCCGCGCGCGAGGGCCAGCACAAGGTGTGGACGATGAACGCCGACGGCTCGGGCGCGGCGCCCCTCACCGTCGACTTCGGGTTTGACCAGTCTCCAAGCTGGTCACCGGCGGGCGACCGGATCGCGTTCTCGCGATACGACAATGAGGTGCCGGCGAACGGCTGGGACATCATGATCGTCGAACTGACCGGCGCCGCAACGACTCGGCTTTCGTTGCCAGGCGATCAACTCGTGCCCGCATGGTCGCCCGACGGAGAGCACATCGCCGTGGCCGGCACGCAGCGCGCGGGCCAGGGCGTGCACAACCTCTACACGCTTCGTCCCGACGGCAGCGGGTTGCGCCTGCGCACGCCGGACCCGGCGTGGGGAGGCGGGCTCGCACCGGCTTGGATCAAGCGGTAGGCGGGGCGTTCGCGGCACTCCTGACGGCATGCCGAGTCGCGAGGTGCGCGACATGGCAGCGCGACACTTCCCCAGGGGCACCACTCTCGACAACGTTTCATGAGGCAGTACCAGCGCGGATGCATGCGCTGTCACTGAAGCCTGAGAGAGAGAGCCATGGGAAGAATCGTGAATGCGATGAGCGTGATGACCTGCCTGGCCCTGCCGCGGCGACGCCGTAGGCCATTAGCCGTCGAAATGACCGGGGGGTTCGCCCTCGGCCGATCACTTCAGCGCGGAGAACAGTCATGGGCTCGTTCGACGGCAAGGTAGCGATCGTCACCGGGGGCGGATCCGGACTCGGCGAGGCGATCGGCAAGCGGCTCGCGGCCAGCGGCGCGAGTGTCGTCATCTCGGACATCAACCTGAAGTCGGCCGAGCGTGTCGCCGGCGAGATCTCGGCCTCGGGCAAGGGAAAGGCGATCGCGTTCGCGCAGGACACCGCCAAGCCCGGAGACTCGGAGAAGGTGGTGCAGTTGGCGGTGGAGAAGTATGGGGCGCTCCACTATGCCGTGAACAACGCCGGCATCGCGGGCGCGGCGGCACCCGCCGGCGAGACTGATATCGACGAATGGAATCGCGTGATCGACATCAACCTCAATGGCGTCCTCTACGGAATGCGCTACCAGATACCCGCGATGCTCAAGGCGGGAGCAGGCGAATGCGCGATCGTGAACATGGCGTCGATACACGGCACGGTCGCGGCCATCGGCAACGGCGCCTACACGGCGGCCAAGCACGGCGTCGTCGGTCTCACCAAGAACGCCGCCGCCGAGTACGGTCCCCAAGGACTTCGGATCAACTGCGTCGGCCCGGGCTACATCGACACCCCGCTGCTGGCGAACCTGCCGCCGGAGTTCCGCAAGCAGCTCATCTCGCGCCACCCGCTCGGCCGCCTGGGGCGCGCCGACGAAGTCGCGCCGCTCGTATGTTTCCTTCTGTCCAGCGAGGCCTCGTTCATCACGGGCGGTTACTACCTCGTGGACGGCGGCTACACGGCGATCTGAGGCCAATGCATGCATAGTGTCCAGACAACGGAGGGGCTCGCGAAGCCCCAGGCATATCGACTGATCGTCGAGCAGGTCAGCGCCCTGCTCGAGGGCGAGCGCGACGGGCTCGCCAACGCGGCGAACACCGCGGCCCTCTTGTTCGAGGCGCTGCCGCAGCTCAACTGGGCGGGCTTCTATCTCCTGCGCGGCGGCGAACTCGTCGTCGGTCCCTTCCAGGGCAAGGTCGCCTGCGTGCGCATCGCGATGGGCAAGGGCGTGTGCGGAACCGCGGCCGCGGAGCGCCGGACGCTGGTCGTGCCGGACGTGGACGCGTTCCCGGGGCACATCTTTTGCGACCCGGCGTCGCGCTCGGAGATCGTCGTCCCGCTGGTCCACGAGGGGCGCTTGCTGGGAGTGCTGGACATCGACGCCTCAGTGCGCGAGCGGTTCGACGAGGACGATGCGGCCGGGCTGGAGGCGGTGGCGCACTTGCTCGTGAGCGGCTCGGACTGGGGGTGGCTACCGTCCGAGTGAGCTGCGTGAGCTTCCCCGCCGTTTCCTGACCCACACCACACACGAGTCCATTGTGAAGCATTTCTTGCTCATGTACGACGTCGTCCCCGAATACCCCGAACTCCGCGTGCCGCTCCGGGCCGCACACTTGGCATTGGCGCGGGCCGCCGAGTCGCGCGGGGAACTCGTCTTGGGTGGCGCGCTCGCCAATCCGGTCGACGGAGCCATCCTGCTCTTCCTCGGCGAGACCCCAGAGGTGGCCGAGCGATTTGCGGCGGCCGATCCCTACGTGCAGAATGGGCTGGTGCGCTCGTGGCGTGTGCGCGAGTGGACCACGGTGGTAGGCGCCGCAGCGGCATCGCCGATCAGGTAGGCCCAAGACCAGCGAGGATCGATTTGAGTCGAGTTTTCTTATCGGTCCTCACTTGTGCCGCGCTCCCAGTACTACTGATCGGCGGTACCGTCGAGGCGCAGACCGTCACGGGCGTCGTGCGCGATAGCGCGGGCCGACCGCTGGTGGAGGCCGAGGTCATCATCGAGCCGGCGGGCGCGCGCGTCCGAACGGATTCCGCAGGACGCTACGTGCTGCGGTTCGTGCGCTCGGGTCCGTCCGTGCTCCGCGTGCGGTTGGTCGGATTTCGGCTGTTCGAGGGACCGCTGCGCGTGCCGGGCTCCGGCAGCGTTCGTCGTGACGTCCGTCTTTCGCGGCTTCCGCAGCGGCTGGCCACCGTGCGAGTGACAGACCGTTCCGGTTGCGCGACGACCGCGCTCTCCGGCTTCGAGTGCCGGCGCGATTCGGGAGTCGGCTTCTTTCGCGATGCGGGCGAGTTGCGAGGCATGCGGCCGCGCTACTGGTCCGACATGCTCGACGGCATGCCGGGCTTGCGTCGCGAGATGCGACCGGGCCCGCACGGCCAGGACTGGCGCCCGGCGGCGCCACCGAGCAGGTGCGTGCGCGAGCTCTGGAACGGACAGCCTCCGATGGACGCCGGAGCCGAGGCACCGTTTCAGCCCGATGAGTTCTGGAAGCCCGATGACGTCGTGGCCATCGAGTACTACCAGGAGCACAAGGACGTGCCGGCGGCGTACCAGCGCTACGCATGGCATCCACCAATCGGCGGTCAGCCGTGCGGGCTCATCATCTACTGGCTGCGCGGCGCGAAGCGCACACCGTAGGCTGGCCGAACCCCAAGGCTGGAGTGCACAACAATGAACGCCGTCTCTCCCTTCAGGAAAGTCGTTCCGTTGCTGATGTGGCCAGTGGGAATCGTGCTCCTGCTCGGCTACTGCTCCATCGGACGCGGCGAGCGATCCACGACGGTGCGTGTCGACAGACCACCCCATTGCGCGCCGGGAGAGACGTGCAGCAGCGTGTCGAGGTCGGTGGCAGTCGCTGCCCCTCGCAGCGTTGATCTGCGCATTCCCGTGGCAGTGGTCGCCGGACTCATCCTCTTCGTCGCAGGCCGGAGCCTCGCTCGCGGCCGCCAGAAAGATGGAGAGTCAGGGGAATGACGGGACTTTCTCGCATCAGCGCTACCTGTGAATGCGGACTCCTCGCGCTGGCGTTCAGCGCGCAGTCCTTGTCGGCACAGACCGTCGTCGGCGGCCCGAGCGACGATCGACCACTCGGTTTGCGACTCGAGCGCCTCTGGTCCGTCGGTGGCGTCGACGACGAGGAGTTGGTGTTCTCCACGCTCTACGACAAGGACGTGGCAACGGACGCCAATGGACGACTGCTCGTCATCGATCGCACCGAGTTCCGCGTTGTGGAGTTCGATTCCCGAGGCAGACAGACAAGAACGTTCGGCGCGAAGGGACTCGGCCCCGGCGAGCTGACCGCTCCACTCTCGATCGAAGTGGTCTCCTCTGGCGCGATCCAGGTCTTCGACGCAGTGAAGTCTGCGATCGTTGTCTTCGGCGCAGATGGCCGCGTGCTCCCGGAGCTCAGGATGCCACTGCGTGTGCGCCAGTTCCGCCATTTGGCGAACGGCCAGGGCATCGGCACATCGCAGCGTCGTGACACCGTGCGACTCGTTGCGTTGCGGGAGGACGCGCTCGTTCCCTTGATGACGCTGGTGTTGCCGCCTTCCAGAAGCACGCCACCGGTATGCAGGCTCACCGACTATCCTGCCCGTCCGGTGTTCGCGCCGAACCTGACGTGGGCCCTCCGCGACAACCTGCTGGTGGCGTCAACCGGGGCATTCTCCCTCACGGTGTTCGAGGGGACGGAGCGACGGCGCACCCTGGCGCGAGACACTCCGCGAAGACGGTCCACGCCGGCCCTGGCCCGGCAGCACCTCGGACCGGGGGAGACGATGCAGCTGCTGGGCGAACGCCCGTGCACGATTCCGGCCGAGATGATTCTCTCCGTCGCGGAGGTCTCGCCAACGCTGCCCGCGTATGAGGCTGTCGCGATCGCGCCGGACAACCGGATCTGGGCCACGCGTTTCACGGTGCGTGCCGAGCCTGGAGTCGCCGACGTCTACGATGCGGTACGAGGGTACTTGGGCTCAGTCCCCCTCGGCTCCGCCAAGCCAGTGGCATTCCTCTCGACCGGTGAGCTGGTCAGTCTTGAACATGATCATGAAGAGGTACCGCAGCTTGTGGTGTACGCGTTGCGACGAGCACCCCAGCCGCCTCGCCCTCGGTAAGCGCCACGTCGGTCACCTCAGCACTCGCCACGCGCATCTCTCTTGCCTCTGCCCTTCGTGCGAGCAGCAACGTCACGGCGGCTGAAGTGGCGCTCAGGAGCACGAAGGGGCCGGTGATCACGCTGATGATCTGCCATGTGCTCACGCTCGAGCCTGCGCGGTCCGCCAATCCCACCAGCACCAGCGCAAACGGGAACAGGGTCAGCAGGAGGCCTCCCACTGCGCCCCAGGCGGTGAACCGGGCAAGCGACAACTCGCGGAACGTGCGATGGCGCCCTGCGATCCCGACCACCGTCGAGAAGAACACGCCGGCGAAGAAGCCTGGCACGGCGAACGCCGGCAGCGGCGCATCGAAGACCCTGAAGAACGCGTCCCACGGCAGACCGGGCAGGACGATGCTGGCCACGCCCATGAGGACACCGGCGACCGCCCAGCCGAGCGCCCAGGTCAGGCCCATTCCGATGGCACCGCGGATGCGCCTCAGCCACTTCTTCATCTCAGCCTCCAGGGCAGTCGGAGTCAATACACCGCCGGATACACTTTGCACCG
>Ga0247822_10001940_pt1 | contig 12978 bp, 15 predicted proteins | sample 13C_Cellulose_Da_FD_192423 | JGI IMG/M metagenome (GOLD analysis project Ga0247822, IMG submission 192423) | Soil microbial communities from agricultural site in Penn Yan, New York, United States - 13C_Cellulose_Day30 | ecosystem: Environmental > Terrestrial > Soil > Agricultural land | place...
GGGAACCGCCGGTGCCGCCGGTGCCGCGGGCGCGGCCGGAGCGGCGGGTGCGGCGGGCAGGTCCACCACCGCGGGCACCGCCGGAACCACGGGCACCGCCGGAACGGCGGGCACGTCCGCGACTGCCGGCAAGGCCGGGGCGGCCGGAGCCGCGGGCACCGCGGGGCGCCGCTCCGACGCCATGACCCGTTCCGAGGAGCGGATGCGGGTCGGTGTCGAGCGGCACGAGACCGGACACGCCAGGCTGCGGAAGTACGTGGTCACGGAGGAGGTCCAGCAGACCGTGCCGCTGCGCCACGAGGAAGTACGCGTGGAGCGTGAGCCGATCACGGACGCCAACCGGGGCGAGGCCATGTCGGGCCCGGCCTTCAAGGAGGACGAGCACGAGGTCACGCTGCACGAGGAGCGTCCCGTCGTCGAGACCGAGGCGGTGCCCGTCGAGCGGGTCCGGATGACCACGGAGGAGAAGACCAGGGAGGAGACCGTCCGGGGCCGGGTGCGCAAGGAGCGGATCGAGGCCGAGACGGAGATGAACGACGAAGCGGGCCGCGGGCGCCGCGACACCCCGGGCCGTGACGTCCCCAGGAAGGGCCGCCCGTAGAACACCGCCCCACCGCCCCCTCATGACGCGCCGGCACAGCACCGGCGCGTCCCGCTGTTCCCGCTAGGGTGGGCGGGTGATCGCCCGCAACGAGCTTCCGCTGGCCGTGTTCGACCTCGACAACACCCTCGCCGACACGGCTCACCGGCAGCACTTCCTGGAGCGCAGGCCCCGGGACTGGGACGGCTTCTTCGCCGCCGCGCCGCAGGACCCCCCGCTCGCAGAGGGGCTCGCGCTGGTGCGCGAGCACGCGCGGGAGTGCGAGATCGTCTACCTCACCGGCCGTCCCGAACGCTGCCGGCGTGACACGCTGGACTGGCTCGCCGCCCAGCAACTCCCCGAAGGCGAGGTGCACATGCGGCAGAACGCCGACCGCCGCCCCGCCCGCCACACCAAGCTGGCGATCCTGCGCCGCCTGGCCCGCACCCGGACGGTCCGTGTCCTGGTGGACGACGACGAACTCGTCTGCCTGGACGCCCGGCGGGCCGGCTTCACCGTCGTCCAGGCGCGCTGGACGGCTCCGTCCGGGGAACTCGAGGACGCGCAGGAGCGCGAAGGGAGGACCTGACCCCGGCCGGCCGCCGGGCCGGGTTCAGCCCGTCTCCTCCAGGCGGAAGCCCACCTTCAGCCCCACCTGCCAGTGCGCGACCCGTCCGTCCTCGATCTGGCCGCGGACCTGCGTCACCTCGAACCAGTCCAGATTGCGCAGCGTCTGCGAAGCGCGCTCGATGCCGTTGCGCACGGCCCCGTCGACGCCCTCGGGCGAGGTCCCGACGATCTCGGTGACCCGGTAGATGTGGTTCGACATACGACTGCTCCTCTCACGTCACTCCACCGTGCCCCACACCGTCCCGCGGCGCGAGACGTCGGACCGTTCGCCTGACGCCCTTGACCTACGCATTGGTCCATACCAAGATGCTGAGCACCCGTCCGAGCCGCGCTCGCCCCCCACGTCGGGCCCCCGCCCTGTCCGTCAGACAGAAAACAGGACCCCCGTGAGACGCCGTCTGCTCGCCCTTGTCTGTGTGTCCGCATCCCTGCTCAGCGGCTGCGGCCTCGTGCCCGGCGGCGGCACCGAACGGCGCACGGTCACCGTGTGGCTGATGCAGCACAGCGCCTCGCAGGAGTATCTGGACCGCTTCACCGAGGAGTTCGAGCGCGAGCACTCGGGGCTCGACCTCGACATCCGCGTCCAGGAGTGGACCGGCATCGGCGAGAAGGTGCAGAAGGCTCTGGAGGAGGACGCGGCGGACGGCCCCGACGTCATCGAGGTCGGCAACACCCAGGTCGCCACGTACGCGGAGGGCGACGGACTGCTCGACCTCACCCTGGAGTCCATGCGGGACTGGGGCCGCGAGGAGTGGCTGCCCGGCCTCGCCGAACCCGGCCGGTGGGGCTCCCAGCAGTACGGCATCCCCTGGTACGCCGCCAACCGCGTCGTCATCTACCGCAAGGACCTCTTCCGCGAGGCGGGCGTCACCGCACCGCCGAAGACCCACGACGAGTGGCTCGCCCTCACCGAGAAGCTCCACACCGGCGGCAACCAGGGCATCTACCTCGCAGGCCAGGACTGGTACACGCTCGCCGGCTTCATCTGGGAGGAGGGCGGAGAGCTCGCCACCGAGCGGGACGGCGTCTGGCGCGGCGCGCTGGACAGCCCGGCCGCACTGCGCGGCATGGACTTCTACCGCCGGCTCCAGGCGCTCGGCGACGGCCCCGTCGACGCCGACGAGGAACACCCGCCGCAGGCGGGGGTGTTCGCCGAGGGCAAGGTCGCGCAGATCGTCGCCGTACCGGGCCTCGCCAGCGCCATCCTGAAGCAGAACCCGGACCTGGAGGACGAGTTGGGCTACTTCCCCGTCCCCGGCCGGACCGCCGGCCGGCCCGGCGCCGTCTTCACCGGAGGCTCCGACCTCGTGGTGCCGGCGAACACCGACACCGAGGAGGGCGCCATCGAGGTCGTCGCCGCGCTCACCGGCGCGCGGTGGAACACCGAACTGGCCCGCACCATGAACTACGTGCCCAACAAGGCCGGACTCGCCGACTCGGCGGCGGGGGAGGAGGGGGTCGCCGCCATGGCGGCCGGAGCCGCACAGGGCCGGGCGACCCCCGCCACACCCCAGTGGAGCGCGGTCGAGGCCGACAACCCGATCAAGCAGTACATGACGAAGGTGCTCACCGGCTCCGATCCGGCCACCGAGGCCCGGCGCGCGGCCCGGCGCATCACCGAGGAACTGGCCTTCGACTAGGGCCTCTCGTTTGGATCACGCCGGGCTCGCGGGGTCCGGCCTGATCCAAACGAAAGACCCTAGCGGTCAGCGCGCGACGCTCAGCGACAGCGCGAACCGTGCCTCCTCGTCCGTCCACCAGTGGGTCAACTCCAGCCCGGCCACCGACAGTTCGTGCCGCACTCCCTCCTTGCGGAATTTCGCCGACACCTCGGTGCGCAGTTCCTCGCCCGCCGCGAAGTCCACGGCGAGTTCCAGGGCGGGGATCTTCACCGTCTGCGCGGTGAGCGAGCGCAGCCGCATCTCGATCCACTCGTGCCCGGCGTCCCACACCGCCACATGGCCGAAGGCGGCCGGATCGAAGTCGGCGCCCAGCTCGCGGTTGACGACGGACAGCACGTTCCTGTTGAACGCGGCCGTCACGCCGGCCGCGTCGTCGTACGCCCGGACCAGCACCTCCTCGTCCTTCACCAGGTCGGTGCCGAGCAGCAGCGCGTCGCCCGGCGCGAGCAGCCCGCGGACGGCGGCGAGGAACCCGGCGCGCTCGGCGGGCAGCAGATTGCCGACGGTGCCGCCTAGGAACGCCACCAGCCGCGGCCCCGGCGTGGCGGGCAGCGTCAGCGGAGCGGTGAAGTCGGCGATCAGCGCGTGCACGTCCAGCCCCGGCCGGTCGGCGGCCAGCGCCCGGCCGGCCAGGGTGAGGGCGCTCTCGCTGACGTCGACGGGCACATAGGTGTGCAGCCCGGTGAGGGCGTCCAGCAGATGGCGGGTCTTCTCCGAGGAACCGGAGCCCAGTTCCACCAGGGTGCGGGCGCCGGACGCGGCGGCGATCTCGCCGGCGCGGGCCAGCAGGATCTCGCGTTCCGCGCGGGTCGGGTAGTACTCGGGCAGCGCGGTGATCTCCTCGAACAGCTCGCTGCCGTGCGCGTCGTAGAACCACTTCGGCGGCAGCGTCTTGGGGCTGCCGGTCAGGCCCTCGCGGACGTCGGCGCGCAGGGCGGCGCCGGTGGCGTCCTCGGGCAGGGTGCGGGTGAGAAGGAACGGACTCACGTGAGGGGCTCCTTGAGCGGGGTCAGCAGGACGTCCGTACGGCTCGCCGCGAGCAGCGTGCGGTCGGGGACCTCACACCAGTGCGGATCGTCGTCGTAGGGCTCGGAGGCGACGACGGTGCCCCCGCCGGGCCGTGTGAGGTACCACAGCGTGTCGCCCCAGGCGGTCGCGGTGACGGTGTCGCCGTTGGTGAGCAGCAGGTTGAGCCGGGACCCGGGAGCCGCCTCGGCGACCTCCAGGACCGTGTCGGCCAGCGCCTGCCCCTCCTGGTCGCCGGCCCGCAGCCGGGCGAGCACCAGCGCCCACACGAACGCGGAGTCGTTGCGGGCCTCCAGCGACAGCACGTCCGCGGCGGGCAGCGACGGAACCAGCGGCGCGAGCGAGCCGGGCCAGCCGGGCACCGCCCCGTTGTGGCTGAACAGCCAGGTCCCGGCGGCGAACGGCGCCGCCGCGGCCTCCGCGTCGGCGCCCGACAGGGTCGCGTCCCGTACGGCGGCGAGCAGCGCCGGGGTCCGTACGACGCGGGCGAGATCGGCGAACGACAGGTCCGCCCAGACCGGCCCTGCCCGGCGGTACCGGGCCGGCACCGGATCGCCCTCGGCGTACCAGCCCACGCCGAAGCCGTCCGCGTTGACCGTGCCGTACCGCTGCCGCCGGGGCGCCCACGACTGCCGGTACAGACCGTGCGGGGGCCGTACCAGCAGCTCGCCCAGCGGCTCCTCGGGCCCCACGTAGGCCACATGACGGCACATCAGATCTCCTCCGAGCGCGCCGTGCGGAACCCGGAGAAGATCTGCCGCCGCACCGGAAGGTCCCAGTTGCGGAACGTGCCCCGGCAGGCCACCGCGTCCACGGCGAACGAACCGCCGCGCAGCACCTTGTGGCCCGGCCCGAAGAACACCTCCGAGTACTCCTTGTACGGGAACGCCCTGAACCCCGGGTACGGCAGGAAGTCGCTCGACGTCCACTCCCACACGTCGCCGATCAGCTGCCGCACCCCGAGCGGCGACTCGCCCGCCGGGTAGCTTCCGGCCGGCGCCGGGCGCAGATGCCGCTGGCCGAGGTTGGCGTGCTCGGGGGTGGGCTCGGCGTCGCCCCAGGGGTAGCGCGCCGAGCGGTCGCCGGCCGGGTCGTACCGGGCCGCCTTCTCCCACTCGGCCTCGGTGGGCAGCCGGCGCCCGGCCCAGCGGGCGTAGGCGTCCGCCTCGTACCAGCACACGTGCAGCACCGGCTCGTCCGGCGGCACCGCCTCGGTGACGCCGAACCGGCGCCGCAGCCACTGCCCGCCGTCCCGGCGCCAGAACAGCGGAGCGGTGATCGCGTTGCGGCGGACGTGGGCCCAGCCCTCGGCGGTCCACCAGCGGGGCTCGTCGTAGCCGCCGTCCGCGATGAACGCCTGGTACGCGGCGTTCGTCACCGGGGTGGTGTCGATGCGGAAGGGCGCCACCTCACGGCGGTGCGCGGGGCGTTCGTTGTCCAGCGCCCACGGCTCGTCGGAGGTGCCCATGGTGAACGGGCCGCCCGGCACGAGGACTTCGGACGGACCGGTGAACAGCGGCACCGGCTCCGGGTCCGGGGCCGTCAGCGCCCGCGGTCCCCGGCGCAGCTGATGGGTGATCAGCATCGTCTCGTCGTGCTGCTGTTCGTGCTGGGCGATCATCCCGAAGGCGAAGCCCGCCTCCGTCAGCCGCGTTCCGTCGAACGCGGCGGCCTCCAGCACGTCCAGCGCCCGGCCGCGGACGTCCGCGGCGTACCGGCGGGCCTCGTCCGGCGGCAGCAGCGGCAGGCTCGGGCGCTCGGCGCGCGGGTGCTCGAAGGCGTCGTACAGGCCGTCGATCTCGGGCCGTATCGCCTCGTGGCCGGCGACGGCCCGCAGCAGCCACTGCTCCTCCTGGTTGCCGATGTGCGCGAGGTCCCACACCAGCGGCGACATCAGCGGCGAGTGCTGTGCGGTCAGTTCGGGCTCGTCGACGCAGCTGGTGAGCAGCGTGGTGCGGTCCCGGGCCGTGATCAGCGAGGCGACCGCGCGCTCGCGCAGGGCTTCGGCGTCGAGGGCGGGGTCGGTCATGAGGGGGTGTCCTTCCCGTGCGTGCGCTGGGGCAGGGGGTGCGCGCCGCGGGCCGCCGCACGCAGCTCGTCGAGCGAGTCGTCGGCCGGGCAGCGGCCCCGGGCCACATGGCGGTCCCGGTACGCCCCGACCGCGTCGACGACCTCGGTGGTGGCGCCGAGCCGGGGCAGGGCGCGCAGCGCCGCCGCGAAACAGGCGGCGGCCACCTCCCGCAGCTCCGGATCGGCCAGTCCGACGCGCGCCGCGTCCCGCCAGAGGGGATTGTGCGGCGCCGGCATGCCGTGCGCCCGCTCGGCCAGCGGCTTCACCGCCCGGTAGGCGGTCTCGGCGGCCTCCGGGTCGTCGAACAGGGCCGCGGCCACGGCCAGGGGCACGATCCAGCCGTCGTCACCGGGCTGCGCGTCGATCATGCGCAGCTCCAGGTGGCCGCGCGGCCGGACCGGCGGGAACAGGGTCGTGGCGTGGTAGTCGAGGTCGTCACGGGTCGGCGGCCGGGGCGATCTGGTCCACTCCCGGAAGGTCAGCCCGTCGGGCACGTGCCACGGCCCGTCGTCGCGCCGCACGCACATCACGGGCGAGTCCAGGACGTGCCGGGCCCAGGCGCCCCGCGGGTCGGCGTCCAGGACCGGGCCGCCCGCCCGGCCGGTGCCGATCTGCGCCCAGCGCAGCTGCCGCGTGGACAGCCAGCCGGTCGGCCGCCCGCCGGCGATCGGGGAGTTGGCGAACGCGGCGACCAGCACCGCGCCCAGCTGGTGCGCCAGCCACCAGCGCCGTACATGGCCGAGGGGGCCGGGCTCCTCGTACCCGGCGTCCAGGCACACCTGCACCGACGCGGAGGTGCACATCATGGCCCGGCCGGCGGGGCCGGTGCGGTCGAGACAGGCCTCCATGGCGTCGTAGCGCGGCGCGCGCAGGAAACGGCGCGGCGTGTGCCAGGGGTCGTGGCCGAGACCGACGATGGCCAGACCGTCCCGGCGGAGCACCGCGCGGACCGCGTCGAGGTCGGCGGAGACGGTGCCGACGCACTCCATCAGGGAGGCGGCGGGCGGCGAGCTGAGCTCCAGCTGGCCGCCGGGCTCGACGGTGAGCGCCGACCTCAGGGGCACGGTGCGCAGTGCGGCGTAGACCGCCTCGAGTCGTTCGGGTGACACGGGGAGCCGCGGGTCCCGCAGCTCGTGGACGAGCCATTCCACCTCGACACCGAGGCGGCGCGGCGGTCCGGTCTTGAAGCAGATGCCCCGGACCAGGGCCTCCACCTCGGCTTCTGTGACGGCGGTACGCGGGTCCGCACAGCCGCCCGACGGATCGGACATGTCGGGATCCTCCTGAGATTCCACCATGTCGCCGGCCCGGAGCCTCGTCTGTCCCGGCCGACATGAACTCGTCCACCCAAAACCTTCGAGTCGCCGGGCACAAGGGCGCCTGGCGGGGCGTCCCGGGTCCGCAATCCCTTCGTCCGGCCTGTTCCCGGCGGCTTTCCCGCCCGGCCCCTGGCCTTCCCGGGAGGCGGAAACTCCGTTGCGCCGCATCACCAGCATCGCTCACGATGCCTGCATGAGCACGACGAGGGGGACCGCGCGGTGCGCGGTCACGGCGGCTACGGGGGTGGCGCCGTGAGCGCGCGCCTGCGGGGGATCGCCCGGGAGACCGAGCGGATCGTGGCGGCGGGCGGTTACCGGGCGCCCGGCGGGCACGAGGTGTCCGTCGCGGCGGCCGTCGAGGCCGCGGCCGGCGGAACGCGGACGTTCGGGCCGCGACCGGTCCCCGTCCCGGCGTTCCAGCCGGTCCGGACCCGGTTCGAGGTGACCGGCGAGAGCAGCCTGGAGGCCGCACGGCGGCTCACCGGCCCGGTGGCCGTGCTGAACTTCGCCTCCGCCCGCAACCCCGGCGGGGGATTCCTCAACGGCGCCCAGGCCCAGGAGGAGGCCCTGTGCCGCGCCTCCGCGCTGTACACCTGCCTGCTGCGGGCCGAGGGTTACTACGACCACCATCGCGCCCACCGCGACCCGTTCTACACGGACCGCGTGATCCACTCACCCGCCGTGCCGGTCTTCCGCGACGACCGCGGAAACCTCCTGGACGAGCCGTTCACGGCCGGTTTCCTCACCTCGCCGGCGCCCAACGCCGGGGTGATCCTCTCGAGGACGCCGGAGCAGGCGGAGCGGCTGCCGGGCGCCCTGGCCGTACGCGCCGGGCGGGTCCTGGAGACCGCCGCCGCCCACGGCTACCGGCGGCTCGTGCTGGGCGCCTGGGGCTGCGGGGTGTTCCGCAACGACCCCGCCCAGGTGGCGGCGGCGTTCCGGAGCCACCTGGAGCCGGGCGGGCGCTTCGCGGGGGCGTTCGCCCACGTCGTGTTCGGCATCCTGGACCGCACCCGCGACGCCGTGGTCCGCGCCGCGTTCGACCGCGCGTTCGCGGACCTGCTGTCCGGGCCGCCGGCGCCGGTCAGTTCCAGCCGTACCGCTCCCGCAGCCGCTGACGCACGAGGTTGAACCGCATCCGGTCCAGCGCGCACGCCTCCCGGCGCATGCCGTCATCGTGCAGCCGCAGCACGCGGTCCACGTCCACCCACGAGTCGCGGCCCGTGCGGTCCCACGGCCCGCTGCCGATCGGCACCCACTCGCGGTCACCGTCGCGCCGCCGGCTGGACAGCTGCACGGCGAGGACCGTCCCGCCCGCCTCGCGGGCCACGACGAGCACCGGGCGGTCCTTGCCCCGTCCGTCGTTCTCCTCGTAGGGGACCCAGGTCCAGACGATCTCCCCCGGATCGGGGTCCCCGTCGTGCGCGGGCGAGTACTCGGTGCGCACCCGGCCCACCTCGCGGGGCTCGGCCTCGACGGTGGCGGAAGGGCCGTGGCGGCCCGGGGTGTTCTCAGGGCTGAAGGCGGTCACAGGCGTACCGTACGGCACCCCGCGGGGCGTGCCGCAGGCGGCCGGTGATCTTCAGGCGGCGCCCGTCAGCTCCCGTCCCGTGACCATCTCGGCGTCGATCCGGATGAACACACCGTCCCGCATCGGCATCCAGGAGCGCGGGCCGGTGCGCAGCAGACGCCCGTGCTCGGCGGCGTCGGTCACCACGGCGGCGCGGCCCGTGACCACCACGCTCCAGCCGGACCGGCTCCCGGCGTCGAAGTCGTCGGCCTCGAAGGCGACGACGACCCCGTCGACCGCCCGCACCAGGTCGGACGCGGCGGACGTGCACAGCACCACCGCGGAGTCCGTGTCCAGGGCGAAGTTGACGGGGAGCACGGCAGGCAGGGCCTGCCGCGTGTAGACGACGCGCCCGACCGGCGCCTTGGCCAGCAGGCGCAGACACTCCTGGCGTTCGAGCGGCCGGAAGCCATTGCTGTGGATCATTGCTCCATCGTCGGCGGCGGACCCGGCCCGGGCTAGGGCCGGACGGCCCTGATACCGGCCCGGCCGCGGTCCCCGTACACCTCGAAGCCGTCGAGGCCCAGCGGATGGGGGCCGGAGCGGCGGTGGGACGTCATCCGCACCCACCGGGCCGTCACCGGGCGGGTCAGCTGGATGTTCACCACGCCGCCGGTGCCTGCCGCGGTGCGGTAGACGCTGGTCCACTCGGCGTTGTCGGTGCTGGTCTCGACGACGAACTCCAGCGGGTAGCTCGGCCGGACGTCCCGGCCGGCCGAGCGGCCGTGCGGACCGTTCCGGAAGGGCGGGGTGAACACCGGGTCGCTCGCGTCGGCCGTGAAGGCCAGCCTGATCCAGTCCACCTCGCAGACGGCCCGCAGGTCGACCGCGAACGAACCCGGGTCGGGCGCGTGCTGTTCTGTCATGAATGTGAGGTCCCGTCAGAACGGTATGACAACGTTGCCAAAGGCTGTGACGCGCGCTCCCTCATGTCAAGTCCCGGGACGGCCGCACCCTCGCGCCGGGCCCCGGCGGACCCGCTCGGCACAATACGCGCGAGCGAACATGTCTGACCCGGCTTTGCAGGTGGAACCCGGGTGGCATGGGCAGGACCGCACTGATCGTCATCGACATGATCAACACCTACGACCATCCGGACGCCGACCGGCTGATCCCGTCCGCGGAGTCGGTCGTGCCGGCCGTCTCCGGCCTGCTGCGGCGGGCCCGGCGGCGGGGCGTACCGGTGATCTACGTCAACGACAACTTCGGCGAGTGGCGCTCGCACCACGGCGAGCTGCTCGACCACGCACTGGCGGGACCGCACGCGGACCTGGTGAAGCCCCTGGTCCCGGACGACGCGTCGCTCTTCGTCGTCAAGGCCCGGCACTCCATCTTCTTCGAGACCCCGCTGGGGTATCTGCTCGGACAGCAGGGCATCGACCGGCTGGTGCTGTGCGGCCAGGTGACGGAGCAGTGCGTCCTGTACTCCTCGCTCGACGCGCACATCAGGCACCTCCATGTGATCGTCCCGCGCGACGCCGTCGCCCACATCCACGCCGATCTGGCGGACGCCGCCCTGCGGATGATGGAACGCAACATGGGTGCGCGGGTGTGCGACAGCGACGAACTGTGGAGCGACGCGCCGTGACGCGCACGCTCCGGCCGACACTGGTCGCATGAGCCGTCCCCCCGCCCCGCCCCGCGAGCTCCGCCCCTACCTCGGCGAACTGGTCGACCGCACCCGCGCCATCTGCGGACCCCGTCTGGTGAGCGTCCTGGCCGTCGGGTCCGTCGCGCTCGGCGACTACCGGCACGGACGCAGCGACGTCGACGTGACGGTCGTGGTGGACGACTCGCTGCCGCGACGGGCGCTGCCCGAGCTGGCCGGGGCGCTGGCCCACCCCGCACTGCCCTGTCCCGCGGCCGGGCTGGAACTGGTCGTCTACCCGGCGGCCTTCGCCGCCCGCCCGTCCGGCGGCGCGGGGTACCTGCTCGACCTCAACACCGGGCCGTCACTGCCCGAGCGGGCCGCCTACGACCCCGGGGTAGGCCCCGCGTTCTGGTACGTCCTCGACCGGTCGATCGCCCACCAGTGCGGCCTCCCGCTGTTCGGCGCCCCGGTGCGCGGGGTGATCGCCGCACCGGGGCGGTCCGCCGTGCTCGCCGCGCTCCGCGCCTCCGTGCGGGAGCACGCCGAGGGCGAGGGACACGTCGCCGACAACCGGGTGCTCAACGGCTGCCGTTCGGCGGTGTACTGCCGCACGGGCCACTGGTTCGCCAAGCGCGCGGCCGCCGAGGCCGTCGCCGCCGCGGAGCCGGACTTCCGGCCGCTGATCACGGACGCGCTGCGGAGCTTCGCCCGTCCCCGGGAGGCCGCGCCCGCACTGCCCGCGGCGGCCGTCGGCGACTTCCTCGGCTGGGTGGCCGGGCAGGTGGACGCGGCCGCCGGGACCGGGGGAGGTCCCGGCGTGCCCTGACCGCAGACCGCGGCGGGAGTTCCGGTGGCCGCTCGACAGCCGTGCGTCCCGGTGCCTACCCTGTCCCCGCGGCATCGCGTGTCGGTCACCGGTCGGGTGAGGCATGGAGGCGCCGCGAATGCCCATGGAGGCATTGACAGCATGTCAGTCGAGTTCAATCACACCATCGTTCTCACCCGTGACCGGGAGAGCTCCGCGCGTTTCCTCGCCGGGATCCTGGGACTGGAGGTCGGGGAACCGGCCGGGCCGTTCCTTCCGGTGACCACCGCCAACGGCGTCACCCTGGACTTCTTGACCCTGGACATCGAGATCCCGGTACAGCACTACGCGTTCCTCGTCTCCGAGGACGAGTTCGACGCGATCCTCGGCCGGCTCGTGGACGGCGGCATCCCGATCCAGGCCGATCCGCACGGCAGGCACCCGGGCCGCATCAACCGCAACGACGGCGGACGCGGCGTCTACTTCCGGGATCCGGCGGGCCACGGCCTCGAGGCCCTCACCCGCCCCTACGGCACCGACCCGGACTCCCCGCTGAACGGCGTCACGGAGGAGATCCCCGGGGCGGCCCGGTAGACCCGGAGGGGCGGGCGGCCCGCCGCCGGTTTACTCCCCGCGCAGCGGGCTACGCGGCGGACACGGGGAGTCCAGGCCGGCCACGTACCGGGAGGTGCCCATGACCACGCGGATACGGGACGTGATGTCCGCGGACACCGCGTCCGTCGAGCCCATGACGACGGTGGCGCGGGCCGCGCGCCTGATGCGCGAGCGGGACATCGGCGACGTCCTGGTGGCGTACGACTGTGATCTGTTCGGCGTGCTCACCGACCGCGACATCGTGCTGAGGGGTGTCGCCGAGGGGCGCGACCCCGAGGCCACGACCGTCGGTTCCCTGTGCACGCGCCCGCCCCTGGTGACCCTCGACCCCGAGGACACCACCGATCACGCCGTCGAACTGATGCGTGAGTACGCGGTCCGGCGGCTCCCGGTGGTGGAGCACGGCGGCTGCCCCGTGGGCATGGTCAGCCTCGGCGACCTCGCCGTCACGGAGGACCCGCACTCCGCCCTGGCGGACATCAGCGCGGCGGAGCCCACGCACTGACGGGGCGCTCAGCGCTGGTAGAGCCCCACCAGGGTGCCGCTCGCCAACTGCCTCTGCTCGACCGCCTCGTGCACCTGGTCCGCGCGGGGCGCGTCGGGCAGGACGCAGGGTTCGGCGAGGGCGTAGAGGCGGAACAGGTAGTGGTGGGCGTCGTCGCCCGGAGGGGGGTGGGGGCCGCCCCAGCCGCGGTCGCCGTAGCCGTTCACGAGTTCGGTGCCACGGAGGGGGCTCTGGCCCGCGGCCACTCCGCCGCTGTGGGGGTCGATGCCCACCACTATCCAGTGCACGAAGGTGCCGGACGGGGCGTCGGGGTCCTCGCAGAGGAGGACCAGTTCGGTCGCGTCGTCCGGTACGCCGTTCCAGGCGAGGGGAGGGGAGACGTTGGGGCCCTCGTAGGAGTGACGGCGGGCGAGGAAGGCGTGGTCGTTGAAGGCGTCACTGCCGATGTCTATGCCGTTCATGTGGCCCGGGGTACCCCGTGACATCCCGGCGTATTCGGGGCGTGCGGGGTGCCGGGGACGGTGGTTCCTCGCCCCCGCCGCCCCTTCCCGTCCCGTCCCCGGGGGCGCTGCCCCCGGGGACGG
>Ga0247822_10001943_pt1 | contig 12969 bp, 10 predicted proteins | sample 13C_Cellulose_Da_FD_192423 | JGI IMG/M metagenome (GOLD analysis project Ga0247822, IMG submission 192423) | Soil microbial communities from agricultural site in Penn Yan, New York, United States - 13C_Cellulose_Day30 | ecosystem: Environmental > Terrestrial > Soil > Agricultural land | place...
CTGGTCCAGAACGCCGGAGCGACCTCCTTCCCGATGACAGGCACCTTCAACCTGGTCGCGGCTGTCGGCATCGCCGCCGTCTGCGGCCTGCTGGTCCTGGGCGTGTCGGAATCGGCGAACATCAACAACGCTATCGTCGTCATCAAGATCATCGTCCTGCTGACCTTCATTGCTGTCGGCATCCAGTACATCAACCCCGACAACTGGGTTCCCTTCATCCCCGAGCCCACCGGCCAGGCCGGTCAGTTCGGCGTCGGCGGCATCTTCCGCGGCGCGGCTATCATCTTCTTCGCCTATGTCGGCTTTGAAGCGGTTTCGACCGCCGCCGCCGAAGCCAAGAACCCGTCCAAGGACGTGCCGATCGGCATCCTGGGCGCCCTGTTCGTCTGCACCCTGATCTACATGGCCGTCGCGGCCGTCATGACCGGCGTGGTGCCCTATCTGGAACTGGCCTCGCCGGCCCCCATCGCCGTCGCCATCGACCGCATGGGTCTGGAATGGGCCAACGTGCCGCTGGCGGCTTCGCCCAGCGGTCAGCTGAACCTGATCGCCTTCCTGATCAAGATCGGCGCCATCACCGGTCTGTCCTCGGTCATGCTGGTGCTCTGCTACGGTCAGACGCGCGTCTTCTACACCATGGCTCGCGACGGCCTGCTGCCGAAGTCCTTCGCCAAGGTCCACCCCAAGTTCCGCACCCCCTGGATCGGCACCATCGTGCTGGGCATCCTTATCGCCATCGCGGCGGCCTTCCTGCCCATCTCCATTCTTGGAGACCTGGTGTCGCTCGGCACGGCGACGGCCTTTGCCATCGTCTGCCTTTCGGTCATCGTTCTGCGCGTGAAGCACCCCGAAATGGAACGCCCGTTCAAGGTGCCGGGCGGCGTCTTCACCGCGGTCCTGGGCATCCTGGCCTGCCTCTTCCTGGCCAGCCAGAACCTGATCCCGATGTTCCAGCACGCGGCCGAGGACAATCCCCTGCCGCTGATGCTGCTGGGCGGCTATGCCGTCATCGGGGCGGTCATCTACGCCGCCTACGGCTTCTGGCACTCCAAGCTGGCCAAGGGCATCGACATCACCGAGGACGCGACGCTGGAATCGGCCGTCGAAGCACTCGGCCACGGCGTCGACAACAAGAAGGACTGATCCCCGGATCGACTTCGGCCTGCAGCGCGAAGCGGCAGGTCAACACTGAAGAAAGGCCCCGGGGCGATCCGGGGCCTTTTTTGATGCAGCCCAGCTTATGCTGATTGCCCAATCCTCCGCCCTCGCCTACAGGCTTTCGCCTACCTATGCGGATGTGGCGGAACTGGTAGACGCACCAGATTTAGGTTCTGGCGCCGAGAGGCGTGGAGGTTCGAGTCCTCTCATCCGCACCACGGCTTTTTCAGCCAGGGCCGAGCCCGGCCAGAACCGCCGGGATCAGGTCTGGCAAGTCCTCAGCGATCAGCCCCGGTCCGAACCGACGCCCCGCATCAGCGTGCATCCAGACCGCCGCACAGGCCGCGTCAAAACTGTCCATATGCTGCGCCATCAGGCCGCCTGTCATTCCCGCAAGCACGTCGCCGCTGCCCGCTGTGGCCAGCCAGGGGAAACCGTTGCCATTCACTACGCAGCGTCCGTCCGGCGCGGCGATGACGGTGGCGACGCCCTTCAGAACCACGACGGCGCCCGCCCGCTCCGCTGCCTCCAAAGCCGCCGTTTCACGCCCCTTGGCCAGCAGATCGGGGAACAGTCGTTCAAACTCGCCCTCGTGCGGCGTCAGCACGTCGTCCCGGTCCAGACAGCTGAACAGGTCGCCCGGGCGGTCCCGGAACAGGGTCAGGGCGTCCGCGTCGATGACCAGAGCGGCCCCCGTGCGCCCCAGCGCGGCGACATTGGCGGCCGTCGCCTCGGTCAACCCGGCGGCGGGCCCTATCACCACTGCATCCATCGGCGCCGCCAGAGCCGCCAACTGATCGCCAGAAACAAAGCTGGCCAGCATGACCGCCTCCAATGCCGGCGCCAGGACCGGAGCGGCGTCGGGCGGGCAGAACACCTTCACCAGTCCCGCTCCGATTCGCAGACCGGCACGCGCCGCCAGCCGCGCGGCGCCGGTCGACAAGGGCCCGCCGGACACCACGCCCAGACGCCCACGCGCGTGCTTGTGCGTCTCGGCGCCGGGCCAGGGCAACAGGCTTTGCCATGTCATGGGGTCGTTGATCGGGTTCATGATCGAATTCCGTTCACGGATGGCCTCTGAGCACGAAAATTGCTTGCCTTATTGTGCAATGCAATGTCCCTTTACCCCCCGAGCGTCGGACCAACCAAGGGAGCCGGCTCGGGACTCGCCATGAAGAAGATTGAAGCCGTCATCAAGCCATTCAAGCTGGATGAAGTGAAAGACGCCCTCCAGGATATCGGGGTGCAAGGCATGACCGTGCTGGAAGCCAAGGGATACGGCCGCCAGAAGGGTCATTCCGAGCTTTATCGCGGCGCCGAGTACGTCATCGACTTCCTCCCCAAGATCAAGATCGAGGTGGTCGTGGCCGATGACCTGGCGCCCGCCGTGGTCGACGCCATCCAGAACGCAGCCCGCACCGGCAAGATCGGCGACGGAAAGATCTTCGTCTCCTCGCTTGAGGACGTGATCCGCATCCGTACCGGCGAAACCGGCGCCCAGGCTATCTGACCCTGCAACCACGGCCGTCTCGCAAGGGCGGCCGCTTTTCGTTTCTCCTCCCCGAACTGACAGGACTTCGAGAATGAGCGCCGCCCAAAAGATCCTTCAAGAGATCAAGGAAAAAGACGTCCAGTACGTCGATATCCGTTTCACCGATACGCGCGGCCGCCTGCAGCACGTGACCTTCGACATCGGCATGGTCGATGAGGATTTCCTGGAAGAAGGCACCATGTTCGACGGCTCGTCGATCGCGGGCTGGAAGGCCATCAACGAGTCCGACATGCTGCTGAAGCCCGACCTGACGCGGGCCTACATCGACCCTTTCTATCAGCAGACCACGCTGTTCCTGTTCTGCGACGTCCTGAGCCCTGACACGGGCGAACCCTACAATCGTGACAGCCGTTCGATGGCCAAGAAGGCCCTGGCCTATGTCCAGTCCTCGGGTGTGGGCGACGCGGTCTATTTCGGCCCGGAAGCCGAGTTCTTCATCTTTGACGACGTGCGCTGGAACACTGCGCCGCACAACACCGGCTACAGCTTCGACTCGATTGAACTGCCGTCCAACACCGGCGCCGAATATGCCGAGGGCAACCTGGGCCACCGTCCGGGGCACAAGGGTGGCTACTTCCCGGTCAACCCGGTCGATTCCGCCCAGGATCTGCGCGGCGAAATGCTGGGCGTGATGAAGGATCTGGGCATGGACCCGGAGAAGCATCACCACGAAGTCGCCCCGGCCCAGCACGAACTGGGCCTGAAGTTCAGCGACCTGCTGACCATGGCCGACCGCCTGCAACTCTATAAGTACGTGATCCACAATGTGGCGGCCGCCTACGGCAAGTCGGCGACCTTCATGGCCAAGCCCATGTTCGCCGACAACGGCTCGGGCATGCACGTCCACATGTCCATCTGGAAAGACGGCAAGCCCCAGTTCGCCGGCGACAAGTACGCCGGCCTTTCGCAGGAATGTCTGTGGTACATTGGCGGCATCATCAAGCACGCCAAGGCCATCAACGCCTTCGCGAACTCGACGACCAACTCCTACAAGCGCCTGGTGCCCGGCTATGAAGCCCCGGTGAAGCTGGCCTACTCCGCCAGCAACCGTTCGGCCTCGATCCGCATCCCGCACGTTTCCTCGCCCAAGGCCAAGCGTCTGGAAGCCCGTTTCCCCGATCCGATGGGCAACCCCTACCTGACCTTCGTGGCTCTGCTGATGGCAGGCCTCGACGGCATTGAGAACCGTATCGATCCGGGCGCGGCCGCAGACAAGAACCTCTACGACCTGCCGCCGGAAGAGCGCGGTTCGATCCCCGAGGTCGCCGGTTCGCTGAAAGAGGCTCTGGAAGCTCTCGACGCCGACCGCGCCTTCCTCAAGAAGGGCGGCGTCATGGATGATGACTTCATCGACAGCTACATCGCGCTGAAATCGGAAGAAGTCGCCCGCCTGCAACTGCACCCGCACCCGGTCGAGTTCGACATGTACTACAGCTGCTGATCCCCGGATCAGTCTGACGGTCAAGGCGCCGGGCGTTTCCGCCCGGCGCCTTTTTCGTGGGCGCACGACGACAAAACAAAACGCCCGATGCCGGGGCATCGGGCGTTTCAGATCTCGTCAGAACTGTCCGAGGGTCAGACCAGACGGCTCTGAACCACAGCGGCGCCGATAAAGCTGGCGAACAGCGGGTGCGGCTTGAACGGACGGCTCTTCAGTTCCGGGTGGTACTGAACGCCGATGAACCAGGGATGGTCCGGACGCTCGACCGTCTCTGGCAGGACGCCGTCGGGCGACAGACCAGCGAAGACGAGACCCGCCTTCTCCTCGATCGCATCGCGATAGTTGATGTTCACCTCGTAGCGGTGACGGTGGCGCTCGCTGATCTCGGTCGCGCCATAGATCTCTGCGATCCTGGAACCTGATTTGAGAGTAGAATCATAGGCGCCCAGACGCATGGTGCCGCCCAGATCACCGCCCTGCTGACGCAGAACCCGCTGGTTGCCCTGCGTCCACTCGGTCATCAGACCGACGACAGGCTCTTCCGCCGGGCCGAATTCGGTCGAGGTCGCCTTCGGGAAGCCCGCCAGGTTCCGGGCCGCCTCGATTACCGCCATCTGCATACCGAAGCAGATTCCAAAATACGGAATCTTGCGTTCGCGGGCGAAACGCGCCGCCTCGATCTTGCCCTCGGCTCCGCGTTCGCCGAAACCGCCCGGCACGAGGATGGCATGGGCGCTTTCAAGCCGCTGGGCGCAGGCTTGAGGATCACCCTCGAAGGTGTCGGCTTCGACCCAATCGATATTAACCTTGACGTTGTTGGCCACGCCGCCGTGCTGCAGGGCCTCGATCAGCGACTTGTAGGCGTCCTTGAGCACCGTATATTTGCCGACCACTGCGATGGTGACTTCACCGTCCGGGTGCAGGCGACGACGTACGATCTCTTCCCAGCCGGTCAGGTCGGGCTGCGGCGCGTCGGTGATGCCGAAGTGAGCCAGGACTTCGCTGTCCAGCCCTTCACGGTGATAATCCAGCGGCACGGCGTAGATGTCGGCCGAGTCCATCGCCTGGATCACGCCGCTTTCGCGCACGTTGCAGAACTGGCCGATCTTGCGCTTTTCCTCAGCCGGGATCGGCTGTTCGCAGCGGCACAGCAGGATATCGGGCTGGATGCCGATGGAGCGCAGCTCCTTCACCGAATGCTGCGTCGGCTTGGTCTTCATCTCGCCGGCCGTCTTGATGAAGGGCAGCAGGGTCAGGTGGACGAAGCAGGACTGACCGCGCGGCAGATCCTGGCCCAGCTGGCGGATGGCCTCGAAGAAGGGCAGGCCCTCGATGTCGCCGACAGTCCCGCCGATCTCAACCAGGACGAAGTCCACGTCCTCGCCAGCGTCCGTCCTGGCCGGGCTGAGGCAGAATTGTTTGATCTGGTCAGTGACGTGCGGGATCACCTGGACGGTCGCGCCCAGATAATCGCCACGACGCTCCTTCTCCAGGATGGTCGAATAGATGCGGCCGGTCGTGACATTGTCCGACCTGGCGGCGGAGACACCGGTGAAGCGCTCGTAATGGCCCAGATCGAGGTCGGTCTCGGCGCCGTCGTCGGTCACAAAGACCTCGCCGTGCTGATAGGGGCTCATCGTCCCCGGATCGACATTCAGATAGGGGTCCAGCTTGCGCAGACGGACCTTGTAACCTCGCGCCTGCAAAAGAGCGCCGAGAGCGGCGGAGGCGAGGCCTTTTCCTAGCGAGGAAACCACGCCGCCGGTGATGAACACATAGCGAGCCATGGGCGGACACCTTACTCCATGATTCGCGGCGGGAGCATGGCCCGGCGCAAAACATCTGTTGAACAAAAGAAGAAAGCGCGCCCTGCGGCGCGCTTTCAGAGGTTTCGTAGCTGTCGAAGGCCTACTGCGCCGGCGCGGGGGCCGGAGCAGCAGAGGCCGGAAGGCTGGCTTCCAGGTCATCGAGCGACGGTGCAGCCGGCGTGGCCGGCGTCGGAGCGGCCGGTTCAGACGGGGTCGTCGGTTGCTCGGCGCCCACGGCGATGGCGCCGACAGCGTCAGCGTCGATCACCGAACGCGAACCGCGAGCGAAGTTGCCGGCGATGGTCAGGCCTATGGCGCAGAGGAAAAAGGCGATCGCCAGAATCGACGTAGCCCGCGTCAGCAGGTTGCCTGCGCCGCGCGCGGTCATGAAGCCCGAAGGGCCTCCGCCCATGCCCAAGGCGCCGCCCTCGGAGCGTTGCAGCAGGATCACGGCCGTCAGGGCGACCGAGATCAGGATCATGGCGACGAGCAAGATGGTCTGGAGCATGGTGTCAATCATGTGGGCGCGCAGATGCGCCGATCAAGCGGCGGCGTCTAACACCGATGCGGGACCGGGGCAAACGCCGAACGAATAGCGGCTCGAAAACCTTATCTAGACAGCGCGGATAATGCCCAGGAAATCCTCCGCCTTCAGCGAAGCGCCGCCGACCAGGGCACCGCCGACCTCGGCCACAGCCAGAATTTCCGTCGCGTTCGAGGGCTTGACCGAACCGCCATAGAGGATCGGCGCTGCACGACCGCCCTCGCCCAGCCTTGCGACCATGGCAGCGCGCACGGCGACATGGACGTCCTCGATCTGCTCAAGCGTCGGCGTCAAGCCTGTGCCGATGGCCCAGACCGGCTCATAGGCGACGGCGAAGGCCCTGCCCGACAAGGACGACGGCAGCGAGCCGGCCACCTGACGGCTGACGACTTCCACCGCCTGCCCGGCTTCACGTTCGGCCAGGGTCTCGCCGACGCAGATGATCGGCTCCAGCCCGGCCGCCAGGGCCGCCTCGACCTTGGCGGCTACGTCGGCGTCGGTTTCGCCGAAACCTGCGCGTCGCTCCGAATGGCCGAGAATCACCAGTCCCGCGCCAGCGTCCGCCAGCATGGGCGCGGAGACCGAACCCGTGAAGGCGCCCGCAACTTCCGCGTGACAATCCTGACCGCCCAACTCAACCGGAGCGTCGCTCAGCATACGCGCCATCCGCTCGATCAGGGTCGCGGGCGGGCACAGGGCCACGCGGCAGGCCGCACCCTGTTCCTGCAAGGCTTTCGCCAGTGCCTCAGCCTCGCCCAGACTCGCGCCCAGACCGTTCATTTTCCAATTGCCGGCGACCAGCTTCACAGATTGTTTCATGGGGTCTGTTTAGGCGCCGTTGTCGCGGAAGCCAAGATGTTGAGGCGCGTCCGCTTGCGGCGCCCTAGTGACTGCCCGTATAGGCGAGCGTGGCGCCCCTTTGACGCCGGCCCTCGTCAGGTTCTTTCTCGATGATCACGCTGTTCCGCAACTTCTCCAAGTCGAAATGGGCTGCGGGCCTGTTCGCCTTGATCATCCTCAGCTTCCTGATCGTGGGCGCTCAGTCGGATGTCTTCTCGAGCTTCGGCCCGAAACACGTCATCGACGCTGGCGATCGCAGCATCGGCGCCCAGCAGTTCCGCGGCGACTTCGAGCGAGTGCGCAACAATCTGCAGGAACAGGCGGGGCGCCCCGTGTCCTTCGAGGACATGGTCAAGGAGAACATCCACACCCAGTATCTGGAAAGCCAGACCCAGCGCCTGGGCTTCCTCGCCTGGGCATGGAACGCCGGCATCCGTCCGGGCAAGGAACTGGTGCTGAAGGAAATCCGCCAGATCCCGGCCTTCTTCAACCAGGTCAGCGGCCAGTTTGATCAGGACCGCTATCAGCAGGCCCTCGCCGCCCAGGGTCTGACTTCGGAAATGCTGGAGCAGGATCTGCGCGATCAGTACGTGGCCAGCCAGTTCGGCGCCGCGGTCTTCGCCGGCGCCCGCGTGCCGCGCATCTATGGCGCCCTGCTCGCCGGTCAGGCTCTCGAAACGCGCGACGGCCGCTGGTTCGACGTGACCCAGGCCATGGCCGGCACGACAGCAGCCCCGACGGACGCCCAACTGACCGCCTTCATCAACGAGAACGCCGCCCAGCTGCGCCGCCCCGAGTTCCGCAAGATCTCTATCGTGCTGTTCAACCCCGGGCCCAACAGCCAGGCGACGCCGATCTCGGAAGAGCGCATCCGCGAGCGCTTCGAGTTCCGCAAGGCCGCACTGTCAAACGCCGAAAAACGCACCTTCGTCACCCTGACCGTGCCGACCAAGGCAGCGGCTGACCGCATCGCCGCCGACCTGCGCGCCGGCAAGACCCCCGCCGAAGTCGCCGCCGCCAACAAGATTGAAGTCAGCACCTATAACGACACCCCGCAGAGCGCCCTGGGCGATCCCGCCGTGGGCGCTGCAGTCTTCGCCCTGCCCGCCAGTCAGGTGTCCAACCCGATCCAGAGCCGCCTCGGCTTCACGGTCGCCAAGGTGACCGCCGTCACCGCCGGCGCACCCGCCACGCTGGAAAGCGTCCGGGCTGCCCTGGTCGACGAACTGCGTGCCGAAGACGTCAAGGGCGCGACCTACGCCAAGGTCGAGCAGTACGAGAAGGCCCGTCAGGACGGCAAGAATCTGGCTGACGCCGCCCAGGCCGCCGGCGCCCGTCTGGTCGAGCTGCCCCCCTTCACCGCTGATGGTCGTCTGCCCGACGGTCAGCCGATGAATGCTCCGCGTCAGATCTTCGAATCCGCCTACGCCCTGTCCAAGGGCGGCGAGAGCGACATCATCGACGCCGGCGAAGGCCAGTATTTCGCCGTCCGCGTCGATGACATCAGCCCGGCGTCGCTGCCGGCCCTTGCGGAGGTTCGCGCGCCCCTGGCCCAGCAATGGACGATGCGCGAAAACGCCCGTCGCCTGTCGGCCAAGGCCGAGGAACTGGCCCAGCGTGTGCGCGGCGGTGAGGACATCGCCAAGGTCGCTGCCTCGGTCGGCGCCCAGCTGACCACCCGCTCCGCGATCCAGCAAAGCCGTGAGAGCCAGGCTCAGCTGGGAGAAGGCGTCCTGCGCGGCCTGTTCGGTCAGGGCAAGGGACAGGTCTTCACCGGCCAGACCCAGGCGGGCTTCGTCGTCGGCCACGTCGACGCCATCCACGGCGCCGTCCCGGCCCTGGCCGCACCGCTGGTCGAACAGGTCCGTCCGCGCCTGACCCAGGAACTGGCCAACGCCATGGTCGAGCAAAGCTTCAACGCCGGCGCCGCCCGCGTGAAGGCCAGCAATGACCCGGCCGCCGCCATCGCGGCCCTGAACATCGAAGCTCCCGCAGCCGCTCCGGCGGCTCCGGCCCCCGCACCTGCCAAGAAATGAGCCGAGGCGTCGGAAAGGAATCTGAACGCGCCGCGTTTGTCTCGCGCCTGACTTCAGGCCGTCCCCAGGTCGTGGTTCGGCGCCTGATCGACGACCTGGAGACGCCCGTCTCGGCCTTCCTCAAGGTCGGCCATGGGCGTCCCTACGCCAGCTTGCTGGAATCGGTCGAAGGCGGCGCCGTCAACGGCCGCTATTCGATCGTCACCCTGGCGCCCGACGTTGTCTGGCGCTGCCGTGACGGTCAGGCCGAAATGGCGCGCGGCGAAGCTGTCCTGTCGGACCGCTTCACCGCCGAGGATCGCCCCGCGCTGGAATCCCTGCGCGCCCTCCTCGCCGCCACGCGTTTCGACCTGCCAGACGACCTGCCGCCCATGGCTGCTGGCCTGTTCGGCGTGTTCGGCTACGACATGGTGCGCCTGCTCGAGCCCTTGGGCCCGGCCAACCCCGATCCGCTCAACCTGCCCGACGCCGTCATGGCCCGCCCGTCGCTGGTTGCGATCTTCGACTCAGTGAAGCACGAGATCGTTCTGATCGCCGCCGCCTATCCTGACAGCGGCGCCGACGCGGACACCGCCTTCAACGCCGCCATCGCCCGTCTCGATGACTTCGAGGACCGCCTGCGCGGCCCTCTGCCGATCCAGCGCGAGGTCGCGCCGGTGCCCGCCCCCGAATTCCGCTCATCCGTCGATGCTGATGGTTTCGACGCCATGGTGGGCCGGGCCAAGGACTACATCGCCGCCGGCGACATCTTCCAGGTCGTGCTGGCCCACCGCTTCTCGGCGCCGTGGAGCCAGGACCCCTTCGCCTTCTACAGGTCGCTGCGTCGCGGCAATCCGTCGCCCTATCTCTTCTTCCTCGACTACGTGGACTTCCAGCTGGCCGGATCCAGCCCGGAAATTCTGGTCCGGCTGAAGGACGGCCGCGTCACCATCCGTCCCCTGGCCGGCACCCGTCCGCGCGGCGCCACGCCGGAACTGGATCAGGCCCTGGAAGCCGAACTGCTGGCCGATCCCAAGGAACGCGCCGAACACCTGATGCTGCTGGATCTGGGCCGGAACGACGTGGGCCGCGTTTCAGCGCCGGGTTCGGTCGAGGTGACGGAAAGCTTCGTCGTCGAACGCTACAGCCAGGTCATGCATATCGTCTCCAATGTGCATGGCGCAGCCGATCCGAAACTGGATGCGGTGGACACGCTGCTGGCCGCCCTGCCCGCCGGCACTCTGTCCGGCGCGCCCAAGGTCCGGGCCATGGAGATCATCGACGAACTGGAGACCGAGAAGCGCGGCGTCGGCTACGGCGGCGGCGTGGGCTATATCTCGGCCAATGGCGAGGCGGACATCTGCATCGTCCTGCGCACCGCCATGTTCGCCCGGGACAAGATCTTCGTTCAGGCCGGCGCCGGCGTCGTCGCCGACAGTGACCCCGCTGCGGAATACGCCGAAACCCTGGCCAAGGCCCGCGCCCCCATGAAGGCGGCCGAAGACGCGTGGCGATTCACCGCAACGACTCGCGGCCAGGGCGCCGACAGCCGGATCTAGGGATTGGAAACCGTGGAACCCTGGTCGAACGACACGCCGGGGCCAACCACCATGGTCCCCGCCAGCATCACCGCCGCCATCGCGGCGAAGGCCGCAGCCGCCAGCAAGCGTAGCGGTTTCGGCTGCTCCACGGGTGGTTCGTTCAACAGGTCGCGGGCGTCGCGGATGGCTTCTAGGCGGGTCAAGACGGATTTCTTCCGATGGCGATGCTCCTGTATCGCGCGGACAGCTTAACGTCCGCTTTCAGTCCGCCTTCGCTTGGCGCGTCGCCCCTCCCGTCCTAAGAACCTTGCCATGATCCTCGTCGTCGATAACTACGACAGCTTTACATACAACCTCGTCCACTACCTCGCGGAGCTGGGCGCCCGGACGCACGTCGTCCGCAACGACGACCTGAGGGTGGAAGAAGCCTGGGCCTTGAAGCCCGAGGCTGTGCTGCTGTCGCCCGGTCCCTGCGATCCCGATCAGGCCGGCATCTGCCTGCCCATCCTGAAGACCGCGCCGCTGGACATGCCGATCTTCGGCGTCTGCCTGGGCCATCAGGCGATCGGTCAGGCGTTCGGCGGCGACGTGATCCGGGCCAAGACCCTGATGCACGGCAAGACCTCGCCAATCGAGCATGAGGGCCGCAGCCTGTTCAAGGGCCTGCCCTCGCCCTTCACTGCAACACGCTATCACTCGCTGGCCGTGCGCCGCGAGACTCTGCCGGATGAGCTGGAAGTCACCGCCTGGACCGCCGACGGCGAGATCATGGGTCTGGCCCACCGCACCCGGCCGATCCACGGCGTTCAGTTCCACCCGGAATCCATCGCTACCGAGCACGGCCACGAGATGATCGCCAACTTCCTCGATCTGGCCGGCGTCAAGCGACTGGCCACGGTCTAGACCGATGGACGGTTTCAAGCCTCTGCTGGGCAAGCTGGTGGACGGACGTGTCCTGACACCGGATGAAGCCCACGCCTTCTTCTCGGCCTGCCTGCGCGGCGAGCCGACCCCGTCCCAGGTCGCCGCCGCCGTCACCGCCCTGCGCATCCGCGGCGAGACAGTGGACGAGATCGTCGCCTTCGCCACCGCCATGCGCGACGCAGCCCTGTCCCTGGACCATCCGTTCGACGAGGTGATCGACACCTGCGGCACCGGCGGCGATGGCCAGCACACCTATAATGTCTCAACGGCCGCCGCCTTCGTCCTAGCGGGCGCGGGGCTGAAGGTCGCCAAGCACGGCAACCGCGCCATCAGCTCAAAGTCCGGCTCGTCCGACGTTCTGGCCGCGCTGGGCGTCAATCTGGACGCCACCATCCCGCAACAGGCCCGCGCCCTCGATCAGGCCGGCATCGCCTTCCTGTTCGCCCCCACCTATCACGGCGCCATGCGTCATGTCGGGCCGGTGCGCGCCGAGATTGGTTTCCGTACGGTTTTCAATCTTCTGGGTCCGCTTTGTAATCCGGCTCATGCAAAGCGTCAGGTCATGGGCGTCTATGATCCCGCCCTGCTGGAGCCTCTGGCCGAGGTGCTGGGCCGCCTCGGCGCGTGTCGCGCCTGGACTGTCCACGGTCAGGGTCTGGACGAGCTGACCACAACCGGCCCGACCGAGGTGGCGGAATGGAAGGACGGCGCCATCCGCCGCTTCACCGTCACCCCCGCCGACGCCGGCCTGCCGCTGGCGACGATCGAAGACCTGCGTGGCGGCGCCGCCGAGCATAACGCGGCGGCGCTGAAGGCCCTGCTGGCGGGGGAGCGCGGCCCCTATCGCGACATCGTCGTGCTGAACGCCGCCGCCGCCTTGGTCGTGGCTGACCGAGCCGCCGACCTGCGGAAAGGCGCCGAGCTGGCCGCCGCCGTCATCGACGACGGTCGCGCCGCCGCCGCGCTCGAGACCTTGGTGCGCGTCACCCACACCCCTATCGATCCCGACGAGGCCGCATGACCGACGTTCTGGCGAAGATCGCCGCCTACAAGCGCGACGACGTAACCGCCCGCAAGGCCGCGACCTCTCAGGACGCCATCGAGGCCCTCGCAGCCCAGGCCTCGGCCCCGCGCGGCTTCCGCGCC